>Ga0310690_10012394_pt1 | contig 10472 bp, 23 predicted proteins | sample AusTroGonzalo_MG_2_FD_207661 | JGI IMG/M metagenome (GOLD analysis project Ga0310690, IMG submission 207661) | Bovine rumen microbial communities from tropical cattle in Woodstock, Queensland, Australia - Gonzalo_04 (v2) (version 2) | ecosystem: Host-associated > Mammals > Digestive system >...
AGACCATCCGAAACCTGATGGACGACCTACAGGATATAAACTTCCAACTGGAAGACATCATGTACCAGTCAGAAGACGAAAGAGATACCTACCTTCAACTCTCCGACGCTACTGACTATATAGACCACGCTATTAACAGATTAGACGATATATTCGCCTAATACCCCTATATAGGGAATAACAAAAGAATAGTAGTGGTTTTGTACTTATAAATAGAGAGCCTACGAAAAGTGCAAAAATAAAAAGCGTTTTCCGAAAAAATTAGGATTCTTATAAAAATACATTGACTTTCGGAAATTTTACTTGACAGAAAGGACAAAGGGTATGGATATTCCTGAGAGGCTGAAAAGGGAAAAAGAGAGGGGAAAAGAACTGGTAGAAAAGGACGGAAAAGTATATGCGGTCATATATGATGTTGGACAGTACCGCATGTTGGTAGCAGATGAAAATGCCCTTGTACAGAGTATGGAAAGAAAGGGTACTCACAAGGTGGGGTAAATGGAAGAGGAGCTGTATGACAGTCAAGAGGTAATAGAGAAATGCCTTAACTGCCCATACCTAGAATGCGTGAACTGTATAGGAAAACCTAAGAACAGCAGATTAGGGAAAAACGCCCTAAAGGCCAGTGAGATGCTGAAACAGGGTAAAAGCAGAATGCAGATACAGAGTGCGCTGAAAGTGAATAGAGCGCAGTTATACAGACTCATAGACAGTATAGGCGGAAATGAAGTGGCTGACGAAAATGATAAGGCTATAGACGACATCATATATACGATGTGGGGCAAAGGATGTACATACGGGAAAATAGCAAAGGAACTCGGAGTATTCCCTACAACGATATTGGTAAGGATAAGAGAACTGGGACTGAAGTAGAAAGGGGAACGGTATGGTAAGGAGAATAGTGTCGTTCGTTGTAGCGATGATAGCGGTTCTGATAATCCTGATACTGACGTTGGGAAAGGCGGACGGTAAGGAGATTATCAAACCTCAGATTATCAATACGGATATAGAGGGCGTAACGGAACCCGCAAAAGACGCAGTAGCGGACATCGCCTATAAGAAGTACCTAGAATACCTAGAAGCGAAAAGGAAAGAAGAGGAGCAGAGGAGAAAAGAAGCAGAAGCCGCCGCAAAAGTGCAGAGTTCTACAGTGAACACAGATAGCGGAGCGTATGTAAGCCCTAGCGACTTCAGATGGATGGGCACCTGCCACTATAACGGATGGAAGTGGACGTACTATTCTCAGAGAGTTCTACCGGGTGGCGGATTATCAATTCCGGGCAGACATGTAGATTCTGATGGATTCGTATGCGACGAGAACGGGTACATCGTACTGGCGAGTACTATTGCTCAGGATAAAAAGGACGGAGCCGTATATTGGACACCGTTTGGCAGATGGGGTAAGGTCTACGACTTCTGCGATGGCGTAAGCGAGCCCACATTAGATTGCTATGTCAACTGGTGATGTGACCTATAGATAGATATTCAATCGGAGGCTGTTTGGTATGACAGAAGTTACGATACCGCTGAAATTGCCGAGTCTGAACGACTACGTGCGTATATGCAGGACGAACAAGTACCAAGCGGCCTCCTTTAAGAAAGGCTTGGAAGAACAGATAGGATGGTTCTTAGTAGGACTGCCTAAGTTCACCAAGCCTATTCGTATACGGTTCCTATGGATGGAAGGTACGAAAAGAAGAGACTACGATAATGTGGCGTTTGCTAAGAAGTTCATCCTAGATGCGTTGGTGAAGTACGGGAAATTACCCGACGATAACAGGAAGTACGTCGTAGGGTTCTCTGATGAGTTCGTATATGGCAAAGACACGCAAGTTACGCTGTACATAGAAGAGGTAGACGACGTTATCAGATAATTTAACAGATAGCGCTGTGTGGCATTGATAATATTTCCAATCTTCAGGATTTTCAATATTTTCAATATTAAATATTTTCAATATTTTCAATATACGAGATTATCAATATTTTCAATGATTATCAAAGATTATCAAAGATTATCAAACGGGGGTATAGGCATGATACTGGATAGCGGAGCAAGGCAGGAGTTTCAGAGTGGTGCAGTAAGAGATGTGACGGAAGGAAAGGGTAGATGCGACCTTCTCCCGCTTGATGTCGTAGCAGAGCTCATGGGAGACAACGGAAATGGCATTCTTTCTTCTCTGAATAATTTTGTAAAGTTCAGAGACACGTCGCAGTTGTTCGTAGCTCTGTATCAGTTTGCGAGTTTGCGTGGGTGGAGCGAAGAGGAGATGCTCCTTGAGGTGTCAAAGCATTTCGAGGAAGGTGCAAAGAAATACGCCGAGAGGAACTGGGAGAAAGGCATTCCGCTCCACTGCTACTTGGACAGCGCTGTCAGGCACTACCTTAAGTACAGAGGCGGTTGGACTGATGAGTGTCATGACAGAGCGTTCGTGTGGAACGTCATGTGTATGTGGTGGACGTATCTCCACAAGCCTGAACTCGACGACCTGCCTAAGGAGATAAAAGAATGAGCGTAGCGTCAATTGTGTTCTTCGTGATAGTAATCGCTATAGTGGCTCTCGCCTGTTGGGGTACTCACTACTATGACTGAATATAAAGGATGGAAGATATGGAAGGTCGGCGAGCTGTGGTTCGCTATGGGGCCCGACGGTCAGCTCGTCGCTTGCAAATCGTTCGAAGAAGCAAAAGATGAAGCGGATTTGTACGAGGATTTGTGAGCGTCGTCGTAAATTCGTCGTAAAATTATTCGTAAATTAATTCGTAAATTTTTACGATTTTGTCGTGAATTCGTCGTAAAATTTGTCGTAACATTTTCGTAAAATTTGTCGTGAAGGTCGTGAGAACGTCGTGAAGAGATTGTTTGCAAAAAGTAACAAGAACGAGGAAGAAAGTAACAAAACAGTAACAGAACCTGTTTCCGAGCCGCCGACGGCGGAGCGTGTGGTGGTGCATGAGTTAGCCAACTCTAACTGCCCATACTGCCGCTTGGCAGATGACCACGGGCGGGAGGTGGTCGCCCGGGGGGAGACATTATCAATCGGGTATCATTTGGCGTTGGAGGGGTTGCTGAAGTACGGCGAGATATATCCGTGCCCGGATTGGGACTGCCTGCAGAGGGAATGCGGTATGACCATGATTATCAATCGCCCCACGGATGAGCCGAGAATCTCCCGGTTGTTTATCGGCGGGCAGAGGGAATTACAGCAATATGTAATGGAGCTGTTGGACGGTATTTTAGATTTCGAGATTTACCGTGGCAAATGGGCGTATACGTATCACGACCGTATGACCAACTACTATTTTCAATCGGGAATCTTCATTGACCAAGTGGATTTCGTCATAAACGAGTTGAGAAGGAATCCATACTCACGGCGAGCGGTTATAGATGTTCGGCATGCGGAAGACATTGGCTCTGAGCATCCTGCGTGTCTACAGCATGTACAATTTATGATACGGGATGACAAGTTGGAGTGCTACGTGCTGTTTCGGAGCAACGACGCATGTAAGGCAACGTTTATGAACGCCTTCGGATTATCAATCCTTCAGGAGCGGGTAGCCGAGATACTGGGTGTGGAAGTAGGACGGTATGTACATCGTGTCAATAGCTTCCACTGCTACGAGAAGGACTTTCCCCTGTTGGAGGGGTATGTTAAGCGCATAAAGAGTGGACAACCCACTACCTACGATTATCAATCCGACTGGAAGGAAGAGATGCGGGCGTATACAAAAGAGATTATGGAACAGGTAAGGGAGCTTAAATATGGGAAAAACCATTGATTCAGATGTCTTGAGACAGCGATTGAACGAACAGTTGGGCTGTTATTCCTTCTGTTCCAAGGTAGGGAAGGATGTTAACAAGGTAATAGACAGTGTTCCCTCTGTCAACGAATCCCACGGGGAAGCCGTGTGGTTGCCGTTGACGGGATATTGGAACAGAGTAAGATGCAGTGCCTGTGGCGGGGAAAACGTGCAGAAAACGCCGTTCTGTCCGTTCTGCGGGTTTAAAATGAAATTAGAGTAAAAAATAACCCGCTCTCCGATTTGGGGAGCGGGAGTTTTTTGTTATACCTTCTTACGCTACAATCTCGTCAATTCGGGTAAGTTCGGGAGTGCGAATCATCCCGAGGTTCGCTATGTAGTACTTGCCCGTTCGTGCGTTCATCACTCTGTAGTGCCCGTCGGTGTCTTTCTTGTGGAGCCAAAAGGTGTCTCCAATCTCGCCTGCGTTCGTCTTCACCAAGGCGGTAAAGCGAATTCTCTGAAAGTTTCTCGGAATACGGTTCGTCTTCATGCCATTGCCTCCTCTAAGTGGTCACGGGCCGTCTCAAGCCACGACATTGCGTAGTCGAGGTTGTCGCACGCCTCTTCGGCCTTCTCGTAACGCTCGCCCCCTTGCAGGTTCTCGGGGATGCTGTCCCGTGCGCACTCCTCGTCGTACTGAATGTCCTCGAGGTCGAACATCACGTTGTCTATCATGTCTATCAGTTTCTGCACTTGCGCTCTGCGAATCTTGTTCATTTGAAAGTCCTCCTTCTTAAAGTGTTACCTTGACGAAGCTGTCGCCGTCTGCGGTGTATATTACAGGTTCTGTGTCGAGCTCCCAGTGCTCGGAGTAGGTCATACCGTAGAAGAGCTGACCTTCGGTGTCGCCCACCCAACAAGGGAGAACATCGTACGCCTCAATGGAGTACCACCGAAGCTCGTTTATGTTTACAGCAACCCAGTGCTGTGCCCCTTTGACAGAGCCGAAGGTGTACTCGGAAGTTCCACCTTCTTCTTCCCACGTGTGACTGCACGTGAGCTTTACGAGGGAAAACATCTTTTTACTAATCATATTAAGTCCTCCTTCTTTGTTTCTTTTTTACATCTGTAAATCGCCATCATCGCATCGAGGTACTCGCTGTCTACCAAGAGGGCTTTGAAGCGGTACAGGAGAAGAAGATTTGCGTTCTCCCCTGCGTTGTCTATCATCTTATTAACTACCTTAAGAACATCTTCTATGCGGTTCACCTTATTTCCCCCTTTGTTTAAGACTGTCTGTATTATAACGCCTATGTCTGCATATGTCTATTAGCAAAATACACAAATATAAAGATTTTTTATTGTGCAATATTGACAGTTATACTAACATAGTTTGTTCAGTCGTAAAGCAGGTGGTGGTAAAAAGATGGTCGTGTCGTAAAGCAACTGGTGGTAAACACGATTTTCAATCGCATATAAAGTGGCACGGGGTTGCAGGAAAACCCACAACCCCGTCGGAATAGAACTGCCACGCTATTAAATTATGTCGTGAAGCAAGCAACTCACGCACAAACATATAGTACCACACCCATACGCCTGCGTCAACAGGATTATCAATAAGAAGACAGTCGGGGCTACCGCTGAAGCGTGCGATAGCCCCTTTAGAAAGAAAGAAAAAAGAACATGGGGAACGACCCACGTATTGATTGTACACTATGTCTGTTCAGATTGCAAGCCTTTGTTTATTCTGTCAATTATTTATCCTTATTTAACTGTATTTTTGTGCACTATTTTGTTGCCAAATGGTAAAATAATTCTTGCAATCTCTGTAGACATATGATATAGTAAAGATGGTTAAGGAAACAGACATTTTTAGAGGAGGAACTGATATGTACGACCTGAGAAACGTTATGCTGAGCGCATGGAACAACTACAGAAAGAACGACAGGAGACTCCCCTTTGGTGAATGCCTGCACAGAGCGTGGCTCTCCGCTAAAGCGGTGGACGAGAACGCACGGCGCATTGCCGAGGCTAAGGCCGAGGCGGGTGTGACCGAGGAGACCCGCACTTGGGCTGATTGGAAGAAAGTCGGCTACGAAGTGATTCACGGCTCCAAGGCGCTGTTCGGATGCGACCTCATTTACGGGGCAAAGGGAGACGGTGCCGTTTACAAGGCGAGGTTCTTCGGATTCTCGCAGGTACATGAGATTTGAGAGGGGGAACTTAAAATGACAGAAAAAGAGATGGAACGGTTAATGCGGAAACGCAGAATGCTCAGTTACCTGCAGGGGCTGTTGGATGACTACATGACGTGGAAAGGCTACAACGACGACGGCGACCGCTACGGCGAGATTCTCCACGATAAACTGATAGGAATGATAGCCGTGAAAGAAATGGTGGAGTGCCTCATAGAGGAGCCGGTCAACCTGCAGTGCGACGGCAAAGTTACGGTGGGGTTCTGACCCCGCCGTTTCTTTGTGGTGTGGATTTTCAATCACGCATGGTGCTGAAAGTTTTTTGCAAAGTCGCCTGTCGGGCGACCACAAGAGCGTATATATGTGGTATCATATCCTTGTAAGAAACAAGACAACCTAACAGGAGGTACTACCATGAAAACTTATTATACCGTGTGCTACGGCACAAAAAGCAAGAGGGATTATTCCCTCGTCAAGAGCGAAGCCTTCAAATACAAAAAGGACTTCGCTTCCGCCCTCAAGTGCAGGGGGCTCCGCTTCCACTATGTATGGACGGCGGAAGAACTTCTCCGCTTCGCAGGCCACGACCTCGACAGCCGAGAGGTCGACCTCAAGACCTACCTCGAAAAGATGGGGCTCTGACGAGCCCCTCTTCTTTTCAGGGGAGATTATCAATCGTTGCACGTCAAAAATTTTTCCTGAAAATTTATTATTTGCTGTTGACATATGTCTATATATGTGGTACTATTATGACGTGGTAAGTAAACAAGAGTTTTTGAGGAGGTTTTTGAGATGTTGTACGATAGAGACGAACTGAACAAGAGATATGACGCTCGCATGGAGATGGCTGTGGAAGCCGAAAGGACTCTGCAGAAGTACGGGGTCTATGGAGACGTTGAAGCTCTGATGTACGGCTCCAAGGATTTTGTGGTAGAGATTCACTGGGGCGACTGGAAGCATGAGCACAAGAGGTGCGACTGGATTCTCGGCGGAATGGGCTACAACCTCGTTTCTGTGGATGTCACGGAAGATAACGGTAGCGATTGCTACAGCGCTCTGCGGTACTACAGGAAGGATGTTGCGTAATGGATACTGATGTATTCTGCAACATAACAAACGCCCATACAGACGCTGTGAGGGCGCAACGGAGACTCTCTGAAGTGTCCAAGGTAATAAACCGGCGCAGGAAAATAAAAACTGTGGGGTATGTGCTCGTTCTACTGTTAGAGGGGATAGCGGTGTTCGGGTTCATCATGCTCATAGTGGTGCTCCTTTATGTGATGAGGCTCGTGCTCGCATGAGCCTCATTGCATGACTGGGATATTTCCAATAGTCAAGATTTATGCACAAAATCGCTTGACGCTTTGTGATAAGTGAGTTAACATAGAAGAAAGGGGTGACAGCATGAGATTCGATGTTGAGAGAGTGCTTAAGGGAATCCTTAAGTCGATGAATTTGACGCAGGCCGAGATGGCGGCTAAGGCTATGGAAGCCTATCCCGATGACAAGTGGTCGGTGCAAAAACTCAACGGTAAGATGAAACGGAGAACGATTTCTATCGACGAGTTCGACGACCTGCTCACGGTGGCGGGTGTTCGCCTTTACTACTACGATGTGGAGAAGAAGCATTTCTTCCTTCCTGCACGGAAGGGCAATCTGCGTAAGGTTCGTGGGATGTCTGACCGCAAGATGTTCAGTACGGAGGATTCATTCTACGTCTGTGGAGATGTGGGGAAGGACTCCTACGAGTACGACTGTGCCACGGAGTTGTATCTGACTCACGACAACGAATTCTTCCTTGCCTTTTACAACGAAGAGTACACGGGTCTGAAAGATTACGTAAGGGCAATAAGCGTTCGGCAGGCGAAGGACTACATGGACTTGTTCCTTGAGGACAAGGAGCTGTGGGATGTTATTGAGCCGCTGATTACAAACTAAATACATTGTCAATCCCCTGCGGAAGCCTGCACTATAGCGTTATACCACACCTTAAAGAACCTCTTTTAAGTTGTCTTGTTTACCTTACACCCGCTGTAGTGCAGACCCCTGCGGGGGATTATCAATAGGAGGATGCTAATGAAGAAGATTACATGCCGGGACTGCGGCTATTTCAGGATAAAAAAAGACTGCCCTTTCTGCATGCATAAACAGAAAAAGCTGAAAAGTGGCGATGTCTGCTTCGCATACAGGCCGAAAGGGATAGACACGGCGGAATTTTTGCTTGCGGGATGGGTGGCAGGACTATGGTAATGAAGATTCTTATTGCGGTGTTGGCGATAGCTGTACTGTTTCTTCTGCGTTCTGTGAGAAAACAGAGACGGTACATTAAGGATATTACGCATTTCCTGTATTTGAACTCCTGCGCATACAAAGAACTGGCGGATTCCGTAACTGTGGTGGAAGATTTAGAGGAATTTCGCTCGCATTTTGCAGAGATGAAGGAATACATGAGGGAACAGTTTGTTGAAGTCGGAGCACCGGTCGACGACTGGGACAGGGAGATGGAGTGATTTCCAATCGGAAACGCCTTCTTCCTGCGCTGACTCGTTTGCGGCGCACGATTTAAAGAACTTTCTTTACCGTACGTCAATTGTAATTGACACCAATTTTCCATATATATTTGCAGACGCAATGTTTATAAGGTAATTATTGCCGTTTGGTAACAAAAACACGCAAAATATAGGCATTTTGGGCTGTTCAGAGGGCACTTTGAACAGCTTTTTTGCTGTTTTTTGGCCTTTTTACGCTGTAAACTACGCCCAATGTATATAAAAAGTTTTTCGGATAGTAGTCTAAAAACTTTACTTTCTATTGCTAAAATAGGCTAAAATTGTCCTAAAAACCGCTTATTTTTGCTTGACAGAGCCTATTTTTTAACAAAAATCGTCATTTTTCCTGGAAATTTAGGAAAAACGCTTGACAGTTATATGTATATGTGGTACTATATAGACACTTAAACAAGAACTTAAACAAGGAGGAAGAACTTATGACGATTAAGACTTGGAACATTGAGGAGATGACGGGCTACAAGCCTCAGACAACTTTCTATGAGGACTTCAGCATTGCCGATAGATTCGGCATTCGGGCTGTCAAGGACACCTTCCGCAGGGCGAAGGCCGCTTGGCAGGACAATGTGGTGTACTTCACCGAACTGGTGATGGCTCTCAACTGGAAGATTTGGGAGCATTACGGACACAACGACACGCTCGCCAAGGTTTATAACGACCTGTGGGGAGAAGCCGACCTGTTCGCACAGGGGCACTTCAAGGGCGATGACCTCGCCTACTTCTACAGAACTACAGACTAAGGAGGAAATGCTATGTTTAAGATTAACAACCTGCCGAAGACTCACAAGAAATTTGTGGTAGCAATGAATGTTGACGGAGAACTGTGGTTTTGGGGAAGTTGGGATGACCCCGACCGAGCCCGTGAAGTGGCGGCAGAACTTCCGATGGATTGCGTGGTGACCGCTGAAGTATGACACTGCGCATAAGGAGAATACAGCAACAACAAGAAGGAGTGGGGGGCTAACCTCCACTCCTTCTTGTTTTATTGACGGCAGGATTATCAATCCTCGTCCATGTGCATGATGGCGACCTCGACAGCGTCGATGACGAATTGGGTCATGGACTGGCCTGCTCGCTCGGCGTATTTCTTCCACCGCTCCTTTGTGCCCTTCACCGGGCGGATGGTGATAGCGTCCAGTTTTTCAAAGTGCTTCTTGGCGTAGTTCTTCTGTGCCTCTGAAACTGCCATTTTTATTCCCTCCAAAAAAAGTTTATGTTTTTAGTAAAAAATTAAATAAAAAGTGTTGACAGCTATATATACATATGATACAATCTGTAGATGTAAGGACAAGATAACAAAGAGGGGGATACTGATGAAAGAGATTAAGGCGTTGGAAGCCCTGTACAAGGTCAAGATTAAGAAAGACCGCAAGACCGCCCTGTATGACCTCTTCACGGGGAAGGGCGCTTGGTGGGGGCGCTACACGGTAGATGACCTCAAGTGGGAACTGAACGTAAACGGTAGATACATTTCTGAATGCAGAGAAGGAGGATGCTAACATGAGCGTAGACTGGAGCTACTACAACGACCCGAAATTCGATGACCTCGATGCCCTGTACCTGCCCGGACGGGGTGAGGGAGAGAGCAAAGCCTCTCAGATAGTGACCGCTATAAACAAGCTGATTTATAAGTGGTACAACGACGGCGATTTCGTCGTCCTCGACAACAACTTCCTCGGCGAGGAGTGCTGTAACGACCTCTCCTCTTACGCCAACTGGCTTCTGATTCACGCACGGGCTGTGGAACTTCTCGATGTCCGCACGGCTAAAACAGAGGGCGATTACGAGGATATTCTCCGCCGGGTAGCTGATGCTTTCCTCGATGAGGAACTCCTCGCTATGGCGGCGAAACAGCCGAAAGTCGGTACGATTTACGAGTGCGACGGCCCGCTCTCCGCTCCCGAAGTGGACGAGGACGATGACTACGAACTCGGATACGATTGGAACTACGAAGAGGACGAAGAAGAGG
>Ga0310690_10012395_pt1 | contig 10471 bp, 7 predicted proteins | sample AusTroGonzalo_MG_2_FD_207661 | JGI IMG/M metagenome (GOLD analysis project Ga0310690, IMG submission 207661) | Bovine rumen microbial communities from tropical cattle in Woodstock, Queensland, Australia - Gonzalo_04 (v2) (version 2) | ecosystem: Host-associated > Mammals > Digestive system >...
TCCGTGGAAGGGGTTCCTGGATAGCTGGACACCAGTCCGATCCCGCCGTTGTAAAGTCCCCATGCGACGGCTTCATTGCCGATTACTAACTTTCTCATAAAATTCTCCTAACCCCCAAATCCAGAAATCAGCTCCGGTTCTGCGAATCCACCAGTCCCTCGCCGCCGTACATCCGCCGCAGCTTCGGTTTCTCGATCTTGCCGGTGGCGTTCCGCGGCACCGGCGCCAGGATAATCTTCCGGGGCCGTTTATACCGCGGCATCCCCGTGCAGAATTCCTGAATATCTTCTACGGTAGCCGTGGAGCCGGGAACCAGTTCCACGATCGCCGCCGCGATTTCGCCCAGCCTGGCGTCCGGCAAGCCGATCACGGCCACATCCTTGATGGGCGGATATGCCGCCATAAAGTTCTCAATCTCAACGGGATACAGGTTTTCACCGCCGGTGATAACGACGTCTTTCTTCCGGTCCACCAGATAGATAAACCCTTCTTCATCCTGCCGTGCCATGTCGCCGGTCAGCAGCCATCCGTCCTTCAGGGTTTCCGCCGTAGCTTCCGGGTTGTTGTAATAGCAGACCATGACGCCCGGGCCTTTCAGGCAAAGCTCACCGACCTCGCCCTGCGCGACCTCCGTGCCGTCCGGCCGGATGATCTTCGTCTGCCATCCGTATCCGGGAATACCGATCGCGCCGACCTTCCGGACGTTCTCAATCCCAAGGTGCACCGCACCGGGGCCGATGGATTCGCTCAGGCCGTAGTTGGTGTCGTAATCATGATTCGGGAAATATTCCAGCCAGCGGTGGATCAGGCTCTGGGGCACAGGCTGCGCGCCGATGTGCATCAGCCGCCACTGATCCAGCTGGTAATCCGACAGTTTCAGCTCTCCGCTGTCCAGCGCGGTCAGGATGTCCTGCGCCCACGGCACCAGCAGCCAGACGATCGTGCAGTGTTCCCGGCTGGCGGCTTCAAGGATGGTTCTGGGTTTAGTGCCCTTCAGAATCACTGCTTTGCTGCCGGAAATCAGGCTGCCGAACCAGTGCATCTTTGCACCGGTATGGTACAGCGGCGGAATCAGCAGGAAGCAGTCGTCCTTTCTCTGTCCGTGATGCTCCTGTTCCACCCGTGCGGAATGGATCAGGCTCCGGTGCTTGTGCAGAATCGCCTTCGGGAATCCCGTTGTGCCGGAGGAGAAATAGATGGCCGCATCGTCGTCCTCGGTCAGCGTACAAAGCGGGAAAGTGCTGGGGCATTCGTTGATCAGTTCCGTCAGGTCGTCCGCGAATCCGGGGCATCCGGCGCCTTCAAACACCAGATCCACCTGCGGAATCTTGTCAACGATTTCTTCCACGCGCCCGATGAATTCCGGTCCGAAAATCAGCATATCGCTTTCCGAAAGCTTCAGGCAGTACTCAATCTCGCTGGCGGAATAGCGGAAATTCATGGGAACCGCCAGCGCGCCGGTCTTGAGGATGCCGAAATAAATCGGCAGCCAGTCGATGCAGTTCATCAGCAGAATGGCAACCTTTTTGCCCTTGCCGATGTTATAGCTTTTCAGCATATTTGCAACGCGGTTGGCCTTCTCATCAAAAACCGCCCAGGTAATCTCCCGGCGGTAGTGCTTTTTCTTCGTGCTCGGTTCCACCAGTTCAAAGTCGTGCCAGGTAACCCTTCGGGTCTCCGGCTGATCGGGGTTGATTTCCACCAGGGCCGTGTCATTCGGCCACTCCCTGGCGTTTCTTTCCAGAAGTTCAATAATCGTCATTCGTTTTTTTCCTTTCAGGGAAACAGTGTTGTTCCGCGCGGAAGCGAAGCGCTTTCCGTCCGGGATGATCTTTATAACTATACAGAGAATGGACTGCAAAGTCAATCAAAGTCCATCAAAAGAACAGGATCCGGGATACAATCCGCCCAGGCCGGCCGGGAAATCAGTAATATCTTTTCCCCCGTCATGGGGTGCTGAAACTCCAGTAGGGCACTGTGCAGCGCGAACCGTCCCGGGAATTCCTCCGGTTGTTCCGTTCCGTAAAGAAAGTCCCCCCGCACCGGACAGCCGATGGCGCTCAGGTGCACCCGGATCTGGTGGGTCCGTCCCGTCTCAAGCTCGAGCAGGATCAATGCCCTCCCGTTCTTTTCTCCGAGGACCCGGTACCGCGTCCGGGATGGCTTCCCTTCCGGATTGATCTCCCGTTTCACCGTAGCCCCCGGGGCTTTTGCAATCGGAAAGTCGATCATTCCCGCCCTTTTGGGGGGAATCCCGTCCGTAAGGGCAAGATAGCGCCGCCGGAATCCGGGCGTATGCAGCTGCCGCTGCATAAGGTGCTGGGCGTGGGGCGTTTTGGCGATCAGCATCAGTCCGCTGGTCCCCCTGTCAAGCCGGTTCACCGGCCGGTAAACAAAATCCTTCGGACATCCGAAGTAGGTATAGACCGCGTTCTCAAGGCTGTCGTCCGGATGGTTCCGGCTGCTCTGGCTGGCCAGAGGTGCCGGCTTCACAACCGCCATCAGGTGCTCGTCCTCAAAGGGAATCTCGAGGGGAAGATCAAACCGGCGGGGGCAATACGCCGGCGTATTGTCCGCCCATTCAATGCGCACCGTGTCCCCCGCCTGCACCTTTGCATCCGTAAACGTGTTCTCCCCGTTCAGCCAAAGCCGTCCGTTCCATTTGGCGCTTTTCATGGCGGTATAGCTGACGCCCATGCTGCGCCGGAGAATATCCCGCACCCGCCGTCCGGTCTCCTCCGCCTTCACGGTATATTCCATGCCGTTTTCCTTTTTTTACAGTTCTTCAGCAATCTTCAAGCCGAGTCTCGCGTTCTTGCGGTGTATTCCATGCCGCTCTTCTTTTTTACAGCTCTGCGGCAATCTTTGCGCCGAGTCTCGCGTTGTTGTAAACAAGCTGGATATTGGCCTTGAGGGAGTCTCCGCCGGTAAGCTTCTGAATCTTGTCCAGCAGGTAGGGCGTGGTCTGTTTGCCGTGAATGCCAAGGCGGTTGCATTCTTCAATGGCCTCGTTGATGTTCCGGTTGATATACTCCGGATCCATGGAGTATTCTTCCGGAATGGGATTGGTGACCAGCATACCGCCCCGCAAACCGCATTCAAGTTTTACGCGGAAAGCATCCGCGATTTCCTTCGGCGTATCCAGGCGGTAATCGACCTGGAATCCCGAGGTCCGGGTATAGAATGCCGGAAGTTCCTCCGTGCCGAAGCCGATGACGGGAACCCCGCGGGTTTCGAGGTATTCCAGCGTCAGTCCGAGGTCCAGGATGCTCTTGGCCCCGGCGCAAACCACCAGCACCGGCGTCTCCGCAAGTTCCTCAAGGTCCGCGGAAATATCCATCGTGGTCTCCGCTCCCCGGTGAACCCCGCCGATCCCGCCGGTGGCAAACACTTTGATTCCCGCCATGGCTGCGCCGATCATCGTTGTTGTCACGGTCGTCGCGCCGTCTTCGCCTCTCGAAAGCAGCACCGGCAGATCCCGCCGGCTGGCTTTGGTAACCGCAAGGCCTTTCTTCCCGAGGTACTCAATCTGATCCGGCGTACAGCCGACCGTCAGCTTTCCCTGCAGGATGGCAATCGTTGCCGGAACCGCGCCGTTCTCCCGGATGATTTTTTCAACGTTCAGCGCCGTCTCCACGTTCTGCGGATAGGGCATTCCGTGGGAAATGATCGTGGATTCCAGCGCCACAACCGGCTGCCCGTTGTTCAGCGCCTCCTTGACTTCTGGGTTTACGGAAAGATACTTTTCCAAAGAATGCATCGTGTAATTTCCTCCTTATATTTTTTCGTTATATGCTTCTCTGCTTTCGTGTCAGATCACAGTCTCGTTTCATTCTGAGCACATCCTTGTGTCATTCTGAGCGAAGCGAAGAATCTTCTCACTGGATCATATTCAGTTTCATCTCAATCGCCTCTGTCGACATCTTCGGGCTCACAGGCGCCGGATCCTCCGCGCAGATCGCCGCGGCGGCAAGCCCCCGCCTGGCACAGTCCATGGTTCCCAACCCTCGCAGACAGGCATCCGCGGCGGCGGCAACAAAGGCATCCCCGCAGCCGGAGGTATTGACGATGGTTCCGGGAACGCAGGGAAGCAGTGCCCCTTCCTTTCCGTCGTCCGCCCAGACGCCGTGGCCTCCGAGGGAAAGGAAAACCTTTGAAATGCCCAGCCTGCGGAGTGCGTCCGCAAGCATGGTCAGTGAACCCGCACTCCCTCCCGAAAGTCCGGTCAGGATCTCCGCCTCCTGCAGGTTGGGTTTCAGGAATTCAAGCCGGTGCAGCAGCGGTTTCAGCCGGCTTGCTTTCGCTGCGGAAACGGGATCCGCCGCAATGGGAATGGTAATGTTCGCGGCAATCCATTCCAGCGTTTTCTCCGGAAGGTTTGCGTCCGCGATGAGGAAGCTCCCCTGGTTCAGTTTCGGAAGAATCGGCTCCAGTCTGTCCGGCGTAAGCTCTTCGCAGATGGCCATGTCTGAAACGGCCGCGTGAAGATCCCCGTTCTGCTCGTTGAGACAGAGGTAGGTGGAAGTCCGTCCGAGGGGATCGGTAAATGCCATGGAAAGGTCGATCCCGACGTTCCGGCAGTGCTCCCGGATCGCCCCGGCATAGGGGTCATCCCCCAGCACGGTAATCAGGGAAACCCTCCTTCCGAGGCGGCAGAGGTTCTCCGCAATATTCCTCCCGACGCCGCCCGGCGACAGTGTCACCCGCCCGGGATTGGAATCCCCTTGGCGCAGTTCCGCCGCCGGCGTACCCGCAATGTCCATGTTGACGCCGCCGATCACGTAAACCGGTGTGCCGACGGCGAGTTCCGGCCGAAAAGCCGTCGCCGAATTCATCTGCATGGACGGCATCACAATATGGTCAAGACTCACGTGCGTCTCCTCTCCTGCGGTTTCTGCTGCATTTCTTCGTCCATAAATAACAATATCACCTTTACCCTGCGACATCAAGTGTTATTCCGCGACAACCCTTTCCTTATCCGGCCAAAATCCGGTTTTTGCGATATTCCGGCCGATTCTTTTTTGCGATGTTTGAAAGATTCTCTTGACGCTTTCCCAAAGACATGATAAACTAATCGGGCTGGTTGACTCTGGAGCGATGGCCGAGCGGTTGAAGGCGCTGGTCTTGAAAACCAGTGATACCGAAAGGTACCGGGGGTTCGAATCCCTCTCGCTCCGCCAGCCTTGACATGGAGAAGTACCCAAGTGGCCGAAGGGGCTCCCCTGCTAAGGGAGTAGTGTCAGTGATGGCAGCCCGGGTTCAAATCCCGGCTTCTCCGCCAGAAAATGCCCTGTGAGTTTCCGCTCACAGGGCTTCTTTTGTTCCTGTGCCGTTCAGCTGAAAAGCGCCCGGATGTCCTGCTCGCTGAGCGCGCTGATCGCCGACTCACCGGGGGTAATCAGGCGTTCAAACAGCGCCTTTTTCCGTCCGCCGAGCTCAACCACCTGTTCCTCAATGCTCTCGCCCGTGACCAGTCGGATCACCTGCACCTTTTTCTCCTGACCGATCCGGTGTGCCCGGTCGGTCGCCTGGTCCTCCGTTGCCGGATTCCACCACGGGTCGTAGTGAATCACCAGATCCGCCCCGGTCAGGTTCAGTCCGTATCCGCCGGCCCGCAGGCTGATCAGGAAAATCTGCGCCTCACCCTCGTTAAAGCGGTCCGCCAGCTCCAGCCGTTCATTCGCCGGCGTGTCGCCGTCCAGATACATGGTGGAAAAGCCGTTTTCCTCCAGCCGTGCCCGCAGCAGTTTCAGCATTCTGGTAAACTGGCTGAACAGCAGGATCCGCCGTCCGCCGGCGATCATTTCCGGCAAAATTTCGACCAGCAGATCTTCCTTCCCGCTCCCGCCCCGGTATTCGTTCATAACCAGCGACGGGTGGCAGCAGATTTCCCGGAGTTCCGTAATGGCGCTCAGGACTTCCATGCGGCTCCGGTCCACACCCTGTTCTTCCAGCAGTTCGTTGATTCGCGGCCGCAGGCGTTCCAGCGCCGCCCGGTAAATCTGTTGCTGCTCCGGCGTCATCTGGGCCTTCATGGTAATTTCCATCTTGTCCGGCAGCTCCTCAAGCACTTCCTGCTTCAGCCGCCGGATCAGGAACGGCCGGATCCTGCGCAGCAGATCCGCCGCGTTCTCCCCGTCCTGATACTTCCTTAAAAAGCTGTTGTATCCCGGAAGATATCCCGGAAGGACAAAGTCAAAAATGCTCCAGAGCTCGCCGACGCCGTTCTCCATCGGCGTGCCGGTCAGTGCGAACCGCGTGTCCCCCTTCAGCTGCTTCGCTGCCTGTGCCGCGACGCTGCCTGCGTTTTTGATGTTCTGCGCCTCGTCAAGAATCAGGAATCGGAACTGGATTTCTTTCAGCAGTTCGACATCCCGCCGGATCAGCGGATAGCTGGTAATCGCAACGTCCACATCCCCGTGTTCCGCGATGTGTCGGATCATGACCGCCCGCTGGGCCGCCGTTCCGTTGAGAATCACCGTGCTCAGGTCCGGGGCAAACCGGCGCAGCTCGCTCAGCCAGTTATAGGTCAGCGAGGTCGGTGCGACGACGAGGCTGGTCCTTCCGGCCTCCCGTGCGGTCTGCAGCAGCGCGATCACCTGCACTGTTTTTCCAAGGCCCATATCATCCGCCAGCACACCGCCCATCCGCATCCGGTCCAGGGCATACATCCATTCATATCCGCGTTTCTGGTATCCGCGCAGGCTCAGCCCGGGCGCCAGCGGCGGAACGGTAACGTCCCTGCTGCCCTCCGTAACGCTTTCGGCCATTTTTCTGACGCTCTCGTCCACCGTGATCGGAATTCCGCTGTTTTCCAGCATGCTGTTCAGGTACCATGCCCGGTAAGCCCGAAGTTCAAGCACGTCCCGTCCGGTCTCGCTGCCGTCCCGTTGCGCCGCCTCATAGATCCCCGCCGCAAGCTCCTGCCATTCGGCCAGTGCGCTCAGGTCAAGGAAATCGCCGTTCTTGAGGCGGAAATAGCGCCTCCTGCGGCTCAGTGCCTCCATCAGTTCAAGGATTTCATCCAGGGGTTCTCCGTCCTTCTCAAGCATCAGCTCCAGCTTGTCCCCGTTCATGCGCATGCTGCCGCTGAGGAGGGATCTCCGGGGCAGAATCCGTTTGAATTCACGGCTCAGGAAAACCTCGCAGACCTCCTGCAGCTTTTTCACGCCTTCGCTGACAAAGTCAAACACAGCGTCGCTCCCGCTCAGGCGGATGTTCTCCCTGCGGACCCGGAAACCGGCGTTCGCCAGAATCTCCAGCACGCTATGCTCCGATTCCGCGTCCCGCAGCAGCAGTTTTTCGTCTTTGCCCAGTGCAATTCTCTTTTCTTCCGGCGCAAAGGGATTCAGTTCGATTTCTCCATATCGGAAAACGACAGAAGCAATCACGCTCTTCCCTTCCCGGTCCAGGTAAACCTGCGCCTGCAGAGGCAGCCGGATCAGGCGGTTCCGAAGATCCGTCCCGATCTCAACCGCGCCGCGGATCTTCAGATACGGCAGCACTTCGCCGATGACTCTTCCCGTCTCCTCAAGGGGATAGTGGAAAAGGCAGCGGCCTTCGTACTGGTTTTTCCAGAGCATCCGGACCAGTTCCCGCTGTTCCTCTTCTGTTTCAATCAGGTGTCCCCCCGTCAGCACCCAGGAGCAGTCCTCTGTCAGCGGCGTGAAATCCGCCGGCATTCTTGCCGCCGCGTCCAGCCCGCGGGGGCCGAGGTTCAGGCTGAACTGCAGCGGGAGCCTGGTTTTCCGGATCTGTCTGCAGCGGATGATCTTCCCTTCGCTGTCCATGATCCGCAAAGGCGTCTCCCCGATCCCCTCCAGCAGTTCCCGGACAAAAGGATCCGGAATGGGGATCATGCGTCCGCCGGGCGTCTGTGTTTCCGCTCCCCGAACGGAGAGCAGCTTCCGGATCAGCTCCAGCACCCGCTCGTCGTCTTCGGAAAAATGCATCCACGAAGGTTCATAGATAAAATCTTTTCCGAACGGCAGCGGCTGTCCTCTGTCCATGGCGTCAAGGAAGACTGCCGGATCCCGCATAACATAGAGCTTTTCCGTTCCGACCCGAAAACCGATCTGGTTCTGTCTCCCTGGCAGGAACTGCTTCGGCAGCGCCAGCGTAATTTCCATCCGGACATTCGCTTCCGCCGGCATCTCCCGCAGGATCAGGGTCGTCAGTTCCTCCGCCCGCTTCGGCGCAGATTTCTGCAGCATGCCTTCCGGAATTTTCGCGCGTTCTGCCTCCAGCCAGGCAGCCACCGCATGCCGGCAGCATCCCTTTCTGGCAAAAGTTGTGCAATCACAGCGCACAGTCAGGTCCCTGTCAATGGTAACGGTCTGCGGCGGCTGTCCCGCAACGGTGTATCGCACCCGCGTCCCGTCCTGTTCCGCAACCTTGACCCGGCCCGCTTCCTCAAGCTCGCGTCCCGCTGCGTATTCTTCCGTCCCGGCCGCCTGTTCCATCCGCAAAGGATTCAGTTTCATTGCTCTTCGCTCCGTTTCTGTGTAAACAGGAAAACGTTAACTTTTATTTATTCTCTTTTTTTCCTCTCTTTTCCTTTGCGCCCGATGAATTTTTCCCGGTCGTCAAAGCGCGAAAAAAACAGGCTGAGTCTTTTCGGACTCGGCCTGTTTTGTTGCGTTCATCAGAACTTCAGCGGATTCACGCGCACGGAGGGACCCATCGTGCTGGAGAGATATACACTCTTCATGTAGGTGCCCTTGGCTGCGGCGGGCTTCGCCTTGTTGATGGCTTCCATCAGAACATTCAGGTTCTCCTGCAGTTTTTCCTTGCCGAAGGAAACCTTGCCGATCGGGCAGTGGATGATAGCGGTCTTGTCCAGACGGTATTCCACTTTACCGGCTTTGATGTCTTTGACGGCCTTGGCGATATCCATGGTGACAGTACCGCTCTTCGGGTTGGGCATCAGGCCTTTCGGGCCCAGCACACGACCGATGCGGCCGACCATACCCATCATATCGGGCGTGGCAACGCAGACGTCAAATTCGAACCAGTTCTCCTGCTGGATCTTCTGGATCATTTCCTCGGCGCCGACGTAATCGGCACCGGCCTCTTCCGCTTCCTTGGCCTTGTCACCCTTGGCGATAACCAGAACGCGGATGGTCCGGCCTGTTCCGTGAGGCAGAACCACGGCGCCGCGGACCTGCTGGTCGGCGTGCCGGGGATCGACGCCCAGGCGGACGGAAATCTCGACGGTCTCGTCAAACTTGGCCTTGCCGGTCTTCACAACCAGGTCAACGGCCTCTTCGGGGTCATACTGCTTGAGGTGGTCGATCAGCTTTAAGCTGTCGGAATATTTTTTTCCGTGTTTCATTGTAAATCTTCCTCCCGTGTGGTGTTAGCGGCTCTATGTCCTCCCACTTTCTTCAGTGATGAGCGGTTAGGCATCAGTGGCTGAAGTTCTCCTGTCCACGATGCATTACTAATCACCATCCACTGTTCACTCTTCGACGGTCACGCCCATGCTGCGGGCGGTTCCGGCCACCATGCTCATGGCGGCTTCGATGCTGCCGGCGTTCAGGTCGGGCATCTTGGTTTCAGCGATCTTGCGAACCTGTTCTTTGGTCAGCTGGCCGACTTTTTCCTTGTTGGGGCGGCCGCTGGCCTTCTGCAGGTTCAGTGCCTTCTTGATCAGCACGGGCGCCGGAGGCGTCTTCGTGATGAAGGTGAAGGTCCGGTCGGTGTAAACGGTAATCACCACGGGGATGATCATGCCCGCTTCTTTAGCCGTCCGGTCGTTGAATTCCTTGCAGAATCCGGGAATGTTCACGCCGTGCTGACCCAGGGCCGGGCCGATAGGCGGAGCAGGCGTTGCCTTGCCGGCAGGAACCTGCAGCTTGATGTAAGCCGATACTTTCTTTGCCATTTGAGTGGCACCTCCATAATGAATTGTGGTAGAGCGGAAGCTTCTCGCTTCCTCCCACTGTCCGCTTCTCTCCCGGAGGAGAAAAGCTTACTTCTCTTTTTCGACCTGATCGAGGTCGACCTCGACGGGCATCTCCCGGCCAAGGAACATCTGAACCTTGACCGTGAGTTTGCCGCGCACCGTGTCGACGTCTTCGACTACACCGCTGAAATTTTCCAGAGGGCCGGACAGAATCCGGACGTTTTCGCCGATGGCGAATCCGAAGTCCACGCTGCTCTGCTCTGTGTTCAGCATCATGTCGACTTCTTCCTGCGTCAGCGGAACCGGCTTGGAGTCAGGACCCACAAAGCCCGTCACGCCGCGGGTATTCCGAACGACGTACCAGCTCTCGCTGGTCTCGATCATGTGAACCAGCACATAGCCGGGGTAGACTTTCCGGGTGCTCTTGACGCGCTTTCCGTTCCGGATCTCGACAACCTCTTCCATGGGAACCCGAACCTCAAGGATCAGATCCTGCATGCCGTTGTTTTCGACGGACTTCTCCAGCGTGTCCTTTACCTTGTTCTCGTAGCCCGAGTAGGTATG
>Ga0310690_10012396_pt1 | contig 10471 bp, 13 predicted proteins | sample AusTroGonzalo_MG_2_FD_207661 | JGI IMG/M metagenome (GOLD analysis project Ga0310690, IMG submission 207661) | Bovine rumen microbial communities from tropical cattle in Woodstock, Queensland, Australia - Gonzalo_04 (v2) (version 2) | ecosystem: Host-associated > Mammals > Digestive system >...
GTCTACACACTGTTTGTCAAGTAATATGTTTTGTTTTTGAAGGGTACGAGCACAAGCCATCCACTTCATCAGCTGCTCCAAAGGAATATTAAGCGCGTTACCCGATTTCTCAATTCCTCTGTATACCACCCCTGTTATACCCTGTATTTGGGACCAGAGCATCATTATTTTCCAGTCGATGGTTTGGGCACTCTCTGGCAGTGGACGGTCATCGTTGATGCAATACCGAACAAAATCAAATATTACTTTCTTCTTCATATTAAATGTCCGCAAACTGTCTAACGTGTCAATTAGCTTCGTCCAGAAGTTTCAGGAAGGCAGGTGGTACAAAGGTAATGGCAACAGCTGCGATGCCCTTCAGTTGTACAACCACATGTTTGTTTCTGCGTATTCGCATGATGACACCCTCAACTCCGGCAAATGGACCATCGGCTACCATCACACGACGGCTGACCTTATCGGCAATTGTCGACCAATCGAGAAACATCACACTGTCATCGGCAACGGAGGCTACGCGAATAAAGTTCTCCATCTCACGGTCTCTGATAGTCAATATCTCTGGCTTTGAAAAACCTATAAGAGAAGGCGCCATCATATAACGAAGGGAAGCAAAAGCCTTGTTGTACATTTTCAGGTGAGTAATGCGCTCCTGAGTAGAATGTACAAATATAAGGTTGTGGATGGCGGGTACAAGACTACGATGCCGATTTCCGCCTGATTCAATCAGCTGATAAGTCATAGGCAGGAAGTTTTCGATACCTTCCTCATCCAAACCGGCCTTGATCTTCAGCTCCTGACTGTATGTCACCCGCATCGGATACCAACATGATTTTGAGGCTTTTACATCCATCTCTCCACCCGTTTTAGTTGAATCAAAAAGAGGGGGTCACCTCCCTTTCGCATGGGAGATGGCTGTAACCTTGACATTATAGATGTTACGCACACCAAAGGCATTGCTGATATCCAGCACATTTGTATTGGTGTAAACACAGATGCAAAGGTACAATTATTTTTGGAATTGGCAAAGAAAACTTTCTTTTTTCGTCAAATGAAAAAAGAAAACACATAAGGGAATCAACCAGGGAAACGCACCAATCCCTCTACTGGTCGGGATTCTCGACATAGCCCTGATACTCGGGAACGAGGGCGGACATGACGCTATCGTAGGCCTGACGGAGGGTAGCTTCGACGTTTTCCGGGCCCTGACCAACGGGATAGATGGGCTGATGGATGGTAAGACGGAGGGGATGCCACGAGATGAAGTGCCAGTCGTTCATGCGAGGCAGGACGTTGAACGAGCCGTTGATGGTCAGCGGGACGACAGGCAACTGCAGTTCGTCGGCGAGGGCAAAGGCACCTTTCTTGAAACTGCCCATGTGCCCAGTAAAGCTGCGGGCACCTTCTGGGAAGACGGTCACGGAATAACCTTCGCTCAAAATCTTGCGGGCATCGTCGTAGGTCTTCTTAATCTTGCTGACACCGCGCTTGTCGACCATGATTTGGTGAGACTTGCGGCAGGCATAGCCGACAAAAGGAATCTTGTTAATCTGATACTTCATCATCCACTTGAAGTTGCGGTTCAGGTAGCCATAGATAAGGAAGATATCGAATGCGCCCTGATGGTTGGCTACAAAGACGTAGGACTGGTTTTTCTCCAAGTGCTCACGCCCCTCGACCTTGACGGGAAGCAACAAGGTGCGGATAATCACCTTACCCCACCAATGGCCTGGGTAATAGCCCCAGAAATGACCATTGCCGATGGCGCAGCCAATGCCCACCTCAAAAGCCGTGATGATAGTAGCAATGATAACAACTGGCACACCGACCAGCAACTGATAGACTCGATATAAGTATTTCATTTCTTCTTTAATGTTATAACCACAATTTCAGGAGAGACGCCAAAGCGGAAAGGCACAACACCCCCTACTCCTGTTGATACATTCATAGCCCGTTCACCAGCATAGTACATGCCGCCATACTCACGATAGCGGAACTGGGCGGGTGATAATCCAAACAACGAAAACTGCCCGCCATGCGTATGACCACTCAAGGTCAATTGGCAGTGCGAGTGCGGCAATATCTTACGATGCCACGACGTAGGATCATGTTCCAGCATGATGACAAACGACTGTCGACTGAGTCCCCTCAGCGCCCAGCTGATGTTACCCAGTTGCGGGAAACGTCCTTCTCCATCGTTCTCCATGCCGGCAATGACGATGTTAGTGCTGTCACGACGAATACGGTGATAGCCATTGGTCAACAGATACCAGCCCATATCGAGTTCTGCACCCATCGTACGGCCAATGTCGCGCGTCTTGGTAAAGTCATCACGGTCTGAATAATCCGAATAGTCATGATTGCCCAGCACAGAGCAGATGCCATCCTTGGCCTTGAGCTTCGACAACAGCTTCTGGTTGTCCTCTACTTCTTCGGGATACTTGTTCTGTAGGTCACCTGTAAAGACAATTAGGTCAGCATGCTGCGCATTGATGCTGTCGACAATCTGGGAGAGCATCGGCTGACGCCAACCCGAAAAAGAGCCGAGATGTACATCGCTGAAATGGACGATACGATAGTCATCAAAGTTGGCAGGAAGGTCTTTTGAACAGAATTCCTCATATCGTACCTCCAACTGATTAACACCAACGAAGGTGCCATAGAGAAAAATGTACCAGGCGGACAGCAGGAATGCCAGAACCACCAAGCGTAGCCAAAATCTACGCTTACGCCACAACAGCCAACCAGCCAGCAGTGTGACCACAACCAGCAACGCTGCCATGAGCCACAGGTAAGTATCGGGGGCTAATAGTATCATCAACATATTCATTCTCCTAAGTTACTTGTTAAGAACCTTCTTGCCAGTTCAAGGGGTAATCCGCGACGACGAGCATAGTCGGCCAGCTGTTCCTCATCAATCCTGCCCACCGAGAAATAGTGGGCCTTGGGACAGGCCATCATCAGACCGCTGACACTAGCGTGAGGTTTCATGGCACCATGCTCGGTCAGCCTGATACCTATCTGCCCCAGACCTATCAGACGGTCAATCACAAAGTTCAGACTGACATCAGGGAGCGAAGGATAGCCAACTGCAGGACGTATACCCTGCCACCGTTCGTTAAGCAGATCCTGAATGGTCAGCTGCTCGTCAGGAGCATAGCCCCAATAGTGTCTGCGCACTTCCTGGTGCATACACTCCGCTGTAGCCTCAGCCAATCTGTCGGCCAACAGCTGCATCATCATCTTCTCGTATGGATCAGAGCTGAAGTCGGTTTCCAGTCCCATGTCGACAGTGGTGGCGAAAATACCTATTTTATCGGTGGATAGCGGAGAATGGAGGGTGGAGGGAGAGATGAAGTCGGCAAGGCAGAGGTACTCAGATCCCTGCTGCTGTTGACGCAGACAGGGAATTCTCTCACTTCCAACCTCTTGCCCTTCAGCTTTGACAACGATATCGTCTTCCTCTGCATACGTCTCAAACAGCTGAAAGAGACCATGCGTCTGATAACGGTCTGCATATCGCTGGAGCCGTTCCTCTGCCTCAGCCTGCAGTTGACACTTCTCCTGAGGTGTCATACCGTTGGTTCCCCAGGCATGGAAAAAATAAATCCAATTGATATAAGGTGCCACCTGGTCAATACTATAGTCCAGTTTCATATAGCATGGTTAAAGCGGAGTGGCTCACCGATATAGCTGTCATCTATCCACCCACGGTTATAGACGGTATGGCCGTTACAGATGGTACGCTGTACCTGCCACAGATAGGTATGTCCTTCCATCGGACTCCATCCACACTTACTCTTGATAACTGTCGGCGTGACAGTCCAGGCAGCACCTGGACGTATCAGCACAATGTCAGCCCGATAGCCTGGTCGCAGGAATCCTCTGTTGACGACACCGAACAGTCTTGCCGGATTGTGACACATCAGCTCTACCAAGCGTCCAAGTGTCAGCACGCCATGATCGACCAGCTCCAGCATAGTAACCAACGAGAACTGTATCATAGGCATACCACTGGCAGCCTTTGCACAGCCTCCCTCCTTTTGCGCCAGCAGATGGGGGGCATGGTCAGTTGCCACCACTGTAATCCTCCCATCGCTGAGGGCTTGCTGCAAAGCCTCTCGGTCACGTTCACCCTTAACAGCAGGGTTACACTTGATACGAGTACCCAGCAACGCATAGTCGCGATCAGAGAAATAGAGGTGCGAGACAGTGGCCTCGGCGGTGATGGATGGTAGATGGTGGATGGTGGATGGCGAAGGGAAGAGCTCCAGCTCACGGGCTGTAGTCAGATGGGCCACATGCAGACGGGCATCGTGTTTCTTGGCCAGTTCAACGGCCAGACGCGTACTTTCATAGCAGGCTTCCTCGCTACGGATTGCCGGATGATGGCGCACATCGGGGTCTTCACCATACAGCCGCTTGGCCTCAGCCATGTTACGGTTGATAATGGCAGTATCCTCGCAATGAGCCATGATAGGCATGCCTGCCTTGGAAAAAATCTGATCCAAAGCTTCACGCCGGTCGACAAGCATGTTTCCCGTCGAAGAGCCCATAAACAGCTTCACACCGGGAATCCGCGTCTCGTCCAACTGATCAAAGAGCGGACTGTTATCGTTGGTGGCCCCGAAGAAGAAGCTATAGTTCACGTGACTCTTCTGGGCAGCTATCTGGAATTTCTCTTCCAGTGCTTCCAGCGTCGTGGTCTGCGGAACAGTGTTTGGCATATCGAAATAGCTGGTAACGCCACCTGCTGCTGCTGCACGCGACTCACTGTCGATATCGGCTTTCGCCGTTAGTCCTGGCTCACGAAAGTGTACATGGTCGTCTATAATGCCCGGCAGTACGAAACATCCCGAGGCATCAATCGTTTCATCGATTGTCACCTCGGGACGTGTCCTTCCCTCTGTTATTGCTAAGATATCCTTACCGTCGACGACAATGGAACCGTCGAACGTTCTCCCCTCATTGACAATGGTACCGCCCTCAATCAGCTGTCTCATCAGTTGTCGGAATGTTGGTTAAAGGAGTGGAGAGCTGTGGCTGTGACTGCAGCTCTGGTTCCGCCTCTGGCTGAGGCTGTTCACCTGCATCATGAAGACCATTCTGACGGGCTTGGTTTTCCGTTGCTACCTGATAGTATTCCCTCACATAGGGATCGTTCTTGAAACGATCGGTAGCCTTGCTCATGATATATTCTATCTGAGGCGTCAGCGTCGGATAGCGATAGCCGCTGGTCACCATCATAAAGATACCTGGTCCCAGCACGTTATCAAAGTTGTCAACAATGAAGTTTGTCACCAGACTATCTTCCTTACGGGCAATATCAGCAGCTTCGATATTCAACTGCTGGTTGATGATGCTCTCGTCAATACCGTCAAGCAGCATCTGACTTTGCTTGTGCGTCAATTCTGCCATTTGATTACCCAACAGGTTATGTAAGTCGATGAACTTATACAGTTTTTCGTTGAGCGGAGTACCACCCACGGTCTGTGTCACATTGTCAATCCTAATGTTGATTTCACCTTTCTCTAAAACAACAGGCATGATGCTTTCTTCGTCCATGAATAGGTTAGCCATGCGCACCGTATCAAGAAGCCCGGCAAAGCGGAACTGTCCGTGAACCACCTCACAGGAATCAATCTTTTTGAGTTCATTGTCCTTGATAGCTTTCAGGTAGAGTTTGCTACCGTCAAGAGCTGAAACTGATGATGAGCCATGCACCGAATAGCTTTCAGCACATGACACCAAGGAACCCACAAAGACCAACACGTATAAGACTTTATTCATAGGACTGTTGTTTCAATACGTTGCAAATGTACAACCTTATATTGAGGTAAAAAAAAAAATTTGCGCAATTTAAAACAATTGCGCAATCTTTTAGCGTTTTTTTGCCTCTTTTTCCAGTTCATTGCTGATTCGGTGGGTAGTATAGAGTTGTAGAACGGCTGCAATGAGCAGCGTAACGACCCACTTGTTATAGACATATTGCAGGTAAGTGACATGCGGAATATGGAACACATTTCCCTGACTGGCAAACATCAGCAAGGCCGACACCAACAGCAACAGGTCGCTAATGATCATGATACGGCGCAGCCGCCTGATAACGAAGTTACTTCCTTCATAGCGTTGCAGCAATTGCATCGACACAAAAGCGATGGTGCCAACGGCAAAAAGATAGGGAGCAACACCCCACCCCAACAAACTGACACCTGCACCAGCTGCCATCAACAGGGCTCCACACAGGTAGATGGCGTTCTGCCAGTTATTCAGTTGGTTCATTTTCCTCTATTTCGATTTTAACATCACGGTCGTCGTCGCTCAGCACAAAGATATCCTCATCGGCATGCTTCATGAAATAACGCTCACGGGCAATACGCTCCATAGCCTTAGGATTGCGGTTCAGCTCGAGGATCTGTCGCATATCATTTTGGTAGCGACTTTCATACACCTCGATCTCATCTTCCAGGCTACTGATATAGTGCTTATTACGCAGATGGGCCAGCAGACTGTTCTCACCGACGAAGCCTACCAGCACGACACCTAATGATATGATTACGGCATACTTGACAAACGGCAGATTCCCTATACGGACCACAGCCGATACACACTTCTTCAATATCTTCATATTCGTATTATTATCTCGTTTTTACTATTCACTCAAGCCAGTTCCAAGTCAAAGGCCTCACGTAGCTTTTCCACCGCAGGGTTGGACTTTGTCAGTTCTTCAAACTGCTCACGACGCGTCAGGATCTTCACCTCCTCACGATGCTCGTCCACACGGATGTCAAGCTGGATGTTGCTGTTGTGCAGATACATCTTCAGCGTACTGACAATACTACCGTGTATCTTCTCCATCTCCGAACGAATCAGCTCGTTGCCGACCACGACCTCCACCTTAGGCATCGTCGTAATGACGGGCGTCATGTTCTTCATGCGCATGGCAATGCTCACCAACTGCTGGGGCATGCGATTACACATGGACATCCATTGAAGTTCCAGGTCCTCCTGACTGAAGACAGCGTCTTCATCCGACTGGTTCGTCGATATACCAGGGACACCTGGCAGAATATTAATCTTCTTTTGGGCAGACTGCCTGCGAAGATTGTTCCACGACATGCCCAAAGTGCTTGCCTTGATCTTTGGCTTGGCTACTGGGTCTGCCGTCTCATTCACTATAGAAGCCTTTGTTGCCTCAGGCTTAACGGGATTCTGATGCTCAGGCTTAGCTGCGGCTACCTGCGGGGCCGCTGTCTGGGGCTGCGCCTGCTGAATCAGATGCTTAAACAGGGATTTCAGTCTTCTGGGCTGACGCCCACTGGCTGGCCCCTCCTCGGGCTGGGTAATCTGGGCCACCTCTATCAGCGTCAGCTCTACCAACAACCTCTTGTTCGACGACTGACGGTAGTTGATGTCGCATTGGTTCATCAACTGCAGAGCCTTATATAAGAAAGGTGTAGGACACGAGCTCGCCTGTTCCTGGAAGCGCTGACGCTGCTGGTCGCTCACTTCGAGCAGGGGCAGTGTCTGCGGGTCCTTGGCCATCAGCACATTCCTTACATGCTTGGCCAGCCCCTGTATGAGCAAACCGCCATCGAATCCTTTGTTAATGATGTCGTTCAGCAGTACCATGGCCTCGCTCACCTTATTTGCCAGACTATAGTCCACCAGCCGGAAGTAGTACTCCGAGTCGAGCACGTTCAGGTCTTCTATCACCTTCTGATAGGTGATGTTGCCCTGACAGAACGATGCTGCCTGGTCAAAGATGGAGAGGGCGTCACGCATTCCACCATCAGCTTTCTCAGCAATCACGGCCAAGGCCTCCTCTTCATACTGGATGCCTTCTTTGTCAGCCACATGTTTCAGGTGGTCTACGGTATTGGCCACCGTCATGCGCTCGAAGTCATAGATCTGACAGCGGCTCAGAATAGTAGGCAGAATCTTATGCTTCTCAGTGGTTGCCAGAATGAAAATCACATGTGCAGGGGGTTCCTCCAGCGTCTTCAGGAAAGCATTGAAGGCTGCTGTCGACAGCATGTGGACCTCGTCGATAATAAAGACCTTATACTTGCCCAACTGCGGCGGAATCCTCGTCTGCTCCATCAGCGTCTTGATGTGCTCCACAGAGTTGTTCGAGGCGGCGTCCAGCTCAAAGATGTTCAGCGAACGCTGCTCGTTGAACGACTGGCACGACTCACACTCGTTGCAGGCCTCACCTTCAGCAGTCGGGTTCTGACAGTTGATGGCTTTGGCAAAGATACGGGCACAAGTCGTCTTTCCCACACCACGCGGTCCACAGAACAGGTAGGCATGTGCCAGCTTCCCCGATTTCACAGCATTCTTCAGGGTTGTGGTCAGCGCCGACTGCCCCACCACCGTGTCGAATGACATGGGGCGGTACTTTCGTGCTGATACTATGTATTCTTCCATACTTTGTTCTCTGATTATTCTCTCTCTTTCTTCGTTTTGCGGTTCTCGTGGCAAAGGTACTAAAAAGAGTGCGAATATCCAAATAATCCGCACTCTTTTTTCTATTACTTTTTTTAATTCGTTGACTACACCTGCAACAGTCGGCGTGAATGCATCACTTCTCCGACAATCAGCATACCTGCCACAAACAGTGAAAAGAGCATCGTCAGCAGCTGCTGGTTGGTAGGCGGCGCGTTAAGCATCATCACAAAACCATAGGCTATCAGTTCCCAGCCACGCAACAAAACGAAAAGCGTTACGGCAATCACGATGCAGAAGGCCGTCCATAGACGACTCTTCAGCAGCGACGAACTGCGGGAACCACTGGGCAGCTGCTGCATCACTCGTTCGGTAAAACCATTGTCAGGCAGCTCCGTCTGTCGTGCCGCCTGGAAAAACTGCTGTAATAATTCGTTATCTGTCATATCCGTTCTGTCTTAAGTAGTTAGCCATTTTATCCTTGCCGCGTTTCAGGTGCGACTTCACCGTCCCTGTCGGCATCTTTGTTATGTCAGCAATCTCATCGATGGCATAGCCGTCGATGAGTTGCAGCGTGATACATGTCCGTTCATCCTCCTTCAGCAGGCTCAAGGCCTGGTAGATGTCTTGATGGAGTGAGGACTGAAGAGTGAGAAATGAAGATTTAGTTGCCGCCATACTTTCAATAGGCGTTTCACACTCCATTTTCACCTTTTCACTCCTGCGGTAGTCGTAGAACACGTTATACGCTATTCGTGTAAGCCACGTCAGCAGGCTGGATGTTCCACGATACTGTCCGATGTGGGTATAGGCCTTCAGAAAGGTCTCCTGTGCGAGGTCGTCGCTCAACATCTCGTCGCCCAACGTCTGGTTCAGGAAGAACCGGCGTACTTGTGACTGGTACTCACGCACTATCTGATCGAAAGCACGCTTGTTGCCAAACATGGCCACCTGAGTAGCGAGCGTAATATCGTTGAGCCGTCCCACTTATCCTATTACCTCTTATATTCTCTTCTCGGGCATCACAATCCACAGCACGATATAGAGCAGCAGACCGCTGAAGGCTGTGAAGAAGGTGAGGAAGGCGTAAGCCACACGAACCAATACGGGGTCAAAGTCGAAATACTCGGCCAGTCCACCACAAACTCCTGCAAATACTCTGTCAGTAGAGCGCATCAATTTCTTTTCCATAATATTTAAGTCATTTAATGATTAATATTTCAATGTTTACTTGTCTTCACAATGGCCAGCTTGCCTAAGCCTATGACTGTCACCAGGATGCCGATGCCAATGCCAAAGGTGCTGCCTATATATCCGAAGAAGGCTAACAGTCCCACACCAAGGAACGTCTGGCGCAAGCCCTTCTTCCACAGCTCATCGTCCGTCTCCTTAGGCTCGTCGAACAGTTGGTCAGGAATGGGCTGCCCCTGTTTCATGGCCATCTCTGCCAGCCGCATCTTCTGCTTACGGTTCCTGTAGACGAAGAAGAGGATGAGTCCCAGGATGATTAGCGGCGAGAAGACGAAGATAATCAGAATCACCATCAGTGCAAAGGTCATACCCATCATGCCTTCAATACCAATATTCCCAAAGATATCGTGCACAATGGAATTGCCATTGACATAACCGCCAAGACGATGATGCCGGCTGACAACCGTCGAGTCGTATGTTTCATTAACAGTAGTATCGCTGTAGGCCTCAACCGCATCCTTCGAAGCAGAGTCCACCAGCTCCTGTGCGTCCTTCTTCTGCTGACTCTGGGCAACGACTGTCTGACCCATTGCCAAAGTCATCATCATTGTGATTGCAACTAAATACTTTTTCATATTTTACTCTCCTTTTTTGTTGTTTCTTTGTCCGTTAGACGGATTGGAGGCCAAATTTGTTGCAAAGATGCAATTTTTTTTTTAATTTTGCAGGCAATTACTGAAAAAAAGATGCAATTGCCGCAAGATTTTATAAGGAATACGCGCGAAGTGATGGGCGAAGAGCGGTTTCAGCAATACCTGAAATCGTTCGACGAAGA
>Ga0310690_10012397_pt1 | contig 10471 bp, 12 predicted proteins | sample AusTroGonzalo_MG_2_FD_207661 | JGI IMG/M metagenome (GOLD analysis project Ga0310690, IMG submission 207661) | Bovine rumen microbial communities from tropical cattle in Woodstock, Queensland, Australia - Gonzalo_04 (v2) (version 2) | ecosystem: Host-associated > Mammals > Digestive system >...
TTTTTCTGTTTTTTCAAAAAGGTGTTGCTTTTTTGTTCGGGCTGTGCTATACTGCAAGTGGAATCGTAACGGGTTCGCCCGTATCCCCGGCATGTTAAAGTCCGGGGTGCGATTCCCGCATCGCGGAACCACGCTCTGGCACTTCTCGCCTTTGCGTTAAAGTTCTCCGATGCTTTTTGTTTTCTTTGTATAACCGTGAAAAAAGAGCCCCACATGGGGCTCTTTTTTCTGCTTTGATGCGTCACACCATCTCATCCGGCCGGAACACTTCGTCAAAGCGCTCTGCCGAGAGATACCCGAGCGCCACGCAGGCGTCTTTTAACGTCCTGTTCTCGGCATACGCCTTTTTGGCGACTTTGGCCGCGTTCTCATAGCCGATATGGGGCGTCAGCGCCGTGACCAGCATCAGCGATTTTTCAAGATTTTCCCTCATTTTCGCGCGGTCGGCGACAATGCCGACGATGCAGCGGTCGGTAAAGGAGGCGATGACCTCGGAGAGCAGGCGCACCGACTGCAAAAAGTTGTAGGCGCACACGGGCATAAAGACGTTGAGTTCAAAATTGCCCTGCGAGGCGGCGAGCCCCACGGCCACGTCGTTGCCCATCACCTGCACGGCCACCATGGTCATGGCCTCGCATTGTGTGGGATTGACCTTGCCCGGCATAATGGAGGAGCCCGGCTCGTTTTCGGGAATGCGGATCTCACCAAGACCCGTGCGCGGCCCCGACGCCAGCCACCGCACGTCGTTCGCGATCTTCATCATATCGGCGGCAAGGGCTTTGACGGCGCCGTGCGCAAAGACCAGTTCGTCTTTTGACGAAAGCGCGTGAAATTTGTTCTTCGCGCTGACAAACGGCTTGCCCGTCAGCGTCGCGATCTCCGCGGCCACCCGTTCGGCAAACCCCGCGGGGGCGTTGAGGCCCGTGCCCACGGCCGTCCCGCCGAGCGCGAGTTCGTAAAGCGGTGAGAGCGCCGCCGTCAGCAGTTCCCGATCGCGTTCGACGCTCGCGCGCCAGCCCGAGATCTCCTGCGAAAAGGCGATGGGCGTCGCGTCCTGCAGGTGGGTGCGCCCGCATTTGATCACGCCCTCGTTCTCTTTTTCAAGCCGCGTAAGAGCCGCGATTAGCCGATCCAGCGCGGGCAGCAGTTTTTCCTCGATCGCGAGAACGGCCGCCACGTGCATCGCCGTCGGGAAGGTGTCGTTGGACGACTGGCTCATGTTGACGTCGTCGTTGGGGTGCAGTTTTTTGCCCGCCAGCTCGCCCGCGCGGTTGGCCACGACCTCATTGACGTTCATGTTGGTCTGCGTGCCGGAGCCCGTCTGCCACACCACGAGCGGGAAATGATCGGCAAGCGCCCCCGAGATGATCTCGTCGCACGCCGCTTCGATCGCGGCCCGTTTTTCGGCGGTCATTCTCTTCGGCAACAGGGCCGCGTTGACGCGCGCCGCCGCCTTTTTGAGAATGGCGAACGCGTGTACGATCTCCCGCGGCATGGTCTCCTGCCCCACCCCGACGGGAAAATTCAGACGGCTGCGTTCGGTCTGCGCCCCGTAATAGCGGTCGGCGGGCACTTTGACCTCACCCATCGAGTCGTGTTCCACGCGATATTCCATATCGTTTCCCTCTCTTTCGGTGACGAACTACACTTTATTATAGCATGTGCGCGGGGCATCGTCAAGGTTGCACAAAGAAAAACACCCCGCGGCGGCGATTCCCTGCCTTCCCCCGGCAGGGAGAAGGCCGGGGCGCGAGATATTTTTGCGTTCTCTTCATCTTTTCCGGCTTGCAATTTCGGCGCAACTGTGGTATACTGTCAAACGAAACAAAACAAAAGGAGCGCGTTATGCTGCAACTGCAACACGTCGGCTTTTCCGTTCCCCTGCCGGGGGGCGGCGAAAAAGTCATTTTACAGGATATCGACCTGACCGTAAACGAGCGGTTCGTGGCCGTCACCGGCCCCAACGGCAGCGGCAAATCGACGCTGGCCAAGCTCATCGCGGGCATTGAGCGCCCGACCGCGGGCAGGATCTTTCTCGACGGCGAGGATATCACCGATCTTTCCGTCACCGAGCGCGCGCGGCGCGGCATCAGTTTCGCCTTTCAGCAGCCCGTCCGTTTCAAGGGCCTGACCGTGAGGGATCTGATCTCGCTGGCGGCGGGCAAAAAGCTCTCGGTCGCCGAGGCCTGCGCCTACCTCTCCGAGGTGGGGCTCTGCGCCAAGGAATACGTCGAGCGTGAGGTCAACGCCTCGCTTTCCGGCGGCGAACTCAAACGCATCGAGATCGCCGAGATCTTAGCACGCGGCACCTCCCTCTCCATTTTCGACGAACCCGAGGCGGGCATCGACCTGTGGAGTTTCAACAACCTCATCCGCGTGTTCCGCAACATGTACGAGAAAACGCGCGGCTCCATCATCATCATCTCGCACCAGGAGCGCATTCTCGACATCGCCGACAAAGTGGTGATGATCGAGGGCGGCCGTCTGACCGCCGCGGGCGCCAAGGCCGACGTGCTGCCGCGGCTGCTCTGCACCACCGCGGGATGCCGCTATACGGAGGAACAGGAAAATGCCTGAACTTGACGCCATTCAAAAAAACCTGCTTATGCAGGTCGCCGGCATTCACGAAGTTCCCGCGGGCGCGTATTCGCTGCGCGTCAACGGGCAGATGATCGGCAAACAGTCCTCCGAACACATCGAGATCGTCAAAAAAACGGATAAGCCCGGCATCGACATCTATATCAAAGCCGGCACCAAAAACGAGAGCGTACATATCCCCGTTCTGCTGGCCGAAACGGGCCTCAAGGAACTCGTCTACAACGACTTTCACGTGGGCGAGGGCAGCGACGTGACCATCGTTGCGGGCTGCGGCATTCACAACGGCGGCAGCGCCGACAGCGAACACAGCGGCATTCACACCTTTTACGTCGGCGAGAACGCGCGCGTGAAATATATCGAGAAACATTACGGCGAGGGCGACGGCAACGGCAAGCGCACCATGAACCCCACCACCAAAGTCTTTCTTGAAAAAGGCGCGCACATGGAGATGGAAACGGCGCAGATCAAAGGCGTCGACTCGACCGTGCGCACCACCGAGGGCCAACTCGGCGACGGCGCCTCGCTCGTCATTCACGAAAAGATCATGACCCACGGCGCACAACGCGCAGAGACGCATTTTACCGTCGATCTCGACGGCGTTGACAGCAGCGCGCACGTCGTTTCCCGTTCGGTGGCTAAAGAGCATTCGTCGCAGCTGTTCGTCTCGCGCGTGAACGGCAACAACCGCTGCACGGGCCGCACCGAATGCGACGCCATCATCATGGATGGGGCCGCGGTCGGCTCCGCGCCCGAGGTGCTGGCCAACCACCCCGAAGCGTCGCTGACGCACGAGGCCGCTATCGGCCGCATCGCCGGCGAACAGCTCGTGAAACTGATGACCCTCGGCCTTTCCGAAAAAGAGGCCGAAGAGCAGATCATCGGCGGGTTTTTGAAATAACGAACACAATATAAAAAAAGGGGGGGAGACAGATGGCCATTTCGTTGCCCGATCTTTCTCCCCTTTTGCCGTGGTACCGCAAAAACAAGCGCGACCTGCCCTGGCGCAATACGCACGATCCCTATCGCATCTGGGTCTCCGAGATCATGCTGCAGCAGACGCGGGTCGAGGCGGTTCTGCCCTATTACGCCCGCTTTCTCGCCGCCCTGCCGACCGTCCGCGACCTCGCCGAAGCACCCGAGGCGCAGCTCTTAAAACTGTGGGAAGGGCTCGGCTATTACAGTCGGGCGCGCCACATGCAGGCGGCCGCCAAAGTCATTATGGCCGAATACGGGGGCGTTTTTCCCGCCACGTTCGGGGGGTTACGCGCCCTGCCCGGCGTCGGCGACTACACCGCGGGGGCCGTGGCCTCCTTTGCGTTCGGCCTGCCCTATCCCGCCGTGGACGGCAACGTCCTGCGCGTAGCCGCGCGCCTTGCCGCCTGCCGCGACGACGTACTTTCCCCCGCCGCTAAAAAGGAACTGACCGCCGCCGTGGCGGCGGCACAGCCCGAACAGGAGGCCGCCGACTTCAATCAAGCCCTCATTGAGCTGGGCGCGCTCGTCTGTTTGCCCGGCGCGTCCGTCCGGTGCGAAGCCTGTCCCCTTGCAGCCGTCTGCCGCGCCCGCGTCAAGGGCCTCGCCGCCGAATTGCCGGTGCGCAAAAAACCCGCCCCGCGCAAAAAAGAGTACCGAACGGTATTGATTTTGCGCGTCGAAGATACCGTCGCACTGCGCCGTCGCCCCGATACGGGCCTTTTGGCGGGCCTCTTTGAGCCGTTCTGTCTGCCCGATCGTCTTGACGAACAGAAAGTGTGCGCCGCATTGGCCGCTCTCGGTATCATGCCGGAACGTCTGACCCCGCTCGGCGAGGCCAAACACGTATTCACGCATCTCGAGTGGCACATGACGGGCTATGAAGTGTTGCTGACCCCCGCCGACCGCCCGCGCCTGCCCGCCGACCTCTTGTTCGTGCCCCGCGACGCACTCGACCGGCACTACCCGCTCCCCTCGGCCTACGGCGCCTACAGAGCGTATATGTAAAAAGCACCCTGCGGGGTGCTTTTTTCGTTACCTCACCCCGCTTTGGCAAGCGTTTTGAACTGCACGACGACAACCTCTATATCGCCGCGCCCGACCAGATACGGCGTGCCGTCCGGCAAAAACTCCACAAAGAAACCGGCGCCCGTCACGCGGGTATGCCCCTCGTCCGTCACGGTTGCCTTTTCGGTCTCGTCAACGGTCGGGAACAGTAAAAACAAATCGTCAAGTCCCGCCGCTCCGACCGTGACCTCGCCCGCCGTCGCCGTCACGCGCCCGTTCTCGTCGCGCGTCCACGTTGTGCCCGCCAGCGTCGCGGGTGCATAGAATGTCAGCGTGGCCGCGCCGTCTCCGAGCGAGCAAAACCGCGCCGCAAACGCCACGCCGTGCGCCTCTCCCTGCAGTTCGGCCTCAAACGGCTCCGCAAACACCCGACACCACGCCTTTCCCCGCTGTCCGCAGCCCGCCGAAAGCCCGCCGATCAGCAAAATCACAAAAACAAGAGCGCCCGCGCGCCGCATACCCATCACCTCATGAAAAACCCTATGCGGCCCGACACAAAAACATGACAACCCCCTTGTCACAAGACAAAAATTGTGGTAAACTATAAGAAAGGGGGCCGTTTTGTGTCCTTTTTTGCACAGCGCGCCATCGCCCTGATCGACACCGACGCGCTGACGGCCAACTATAACGCCGTCTTTTCCCTTGTCTCGGCCGCAAAAAAGCGGCCCCGCATCATGGCGGTCGTCAAGGCGAACGCCTACGGTCACGGCGCGTCGATCGTCGTGCCGACCCTTGCGGCGGCCGGCTGTTCCGACTTCGCCGTCGCCACCGCCGACGAGGCGCTTGATGTGCGAAAACTCGCCCCGTCCGCCCGTGTTTTGGTGCTCGGCTACACCCCGCCGCAAAGGGCGCGGGCGTTGGCGGCGGCGCACGTGACCCAAACGGTCTTTTCTTACGATTACGCCGCGGCGCTCTCCGCCGCGCTTGATGCGCCGCTTTTTGTTCATTTTAAGGTGGACGGCGGCATGTGTCGACTCGGGTTTGACCCCGCAGACACGACCGGCATACTGGCTGCGGCTGCCCTGCCACGTCTTTTGCCCCGCGGCATTTTCACCCACTTCCCGTCTGCTGAAAGCGACTCCGCGGCCACCGCCGCCGCGCTCGACCGCTTTTCGGCCTGCCGCCGGACGTTAGCCGACGCGGGCCTTACTCTGTTCGCGCACGCCGCCGCCTCGGCGGCCCTGCTGACGATCCCCGCCGCGTGGCTGGATGCGGTGCGCCCCGGCATCGCCCTTTACGGCGTGCCGCCCGTGCAGACCGATCTGCCACTCTCACCCGCACTCTCCCTCACGGCGCCCGTGGTACAGATCCATGCCGTGCCGCGCGGCACGCCCGTCGGGTACGGCGGCCGATTCGTCGCAAAACGCGACAGCCGCATCGCCACCGTGCCGCTCGGTTACGCCGACGGATTCTCCCGCGCGCTCACCGACTTTTCAGTCACGGTGTTGCATGAAAAATCGCGTTTTTTCTGCCCCGTTGTCGGCTCTGTCTGCATGGATCAACTCATGCTCGACGTCACCGGCACGCCCGCGGCGCCGGGCGACACGGTGCTGCTGTTTGAGGATCCCCGCCCCGTGGCGGCGGCACTCGGCACCATCCCCTACGAGGTGTTGACCGCCCTCTCCGAACGGGTCACACGCCATAAGAAAGGAGGCAGCCCATGATCGCATTATACGAAAACCGCGCCGCCGAATTTACCGGCTCGTATCACGGCGGCGACGGCCGCACGCTCGGGTGCCCGGCGCACCTGCACCACCATCTGGAACTGGCGCTGCTGCTCCGCGGCCGCGTGACGGGCTACGCCGGCACCGAGCGCTGCCAGCTGACGGAAGGCGACGCGTTTTTGAGTTTTCCCAATCAGATCCACCGCTTCGAGTCCGTCGGCCCCGAAGAATTCTACCTTTTCATCGTCGATCCCGATATGATGCCGGAACTGGAACCCGCCTTCGAGGGCTCCGTGCTGCACTCCGCCCGCATCCCGGGCGCGGCCGCCGACCCCGAGATCCTGCGTCTCGCGGCCCTGCTCGTCGGCGGCACATCCGACGACCGCTACGAAAAAGTGGCCAAACGGGGCTATTTATTGGCGCTTTTCGCCCGCCTGCTCGGCATGGCCAAGCCCATCGGCGCCGCCCCGGGCGACTCGCAGGCGCTCAAAACCGTGCTCTCCTACTGCGTCAAAAACTATCGCGGCGATCTCTCGCTCCCCGTGCTCGAGGGACAATTGCACATCAGCCGCACTTACATCTCGCACCTGTTTTCGGATAAACTCCACATCCGTTTCAACGACTACATCAATTCCCTGCGCGTCTCCTACGCCTGCCGCTATCTGGAGGGCGACGACTACTCCGTCACCGAGATCGCCGACCTGGTAGGTTTCGGCACGACCCGCACTTTCGATCGCGCGTTTTTGAAGTGCATGGGACGCACGCCCAGCGAATACCGCCGCCGCGCGGGCGAGCAAAAAACGGCCGGTCGCGCATAAATCATACCGCGGCATTCGCCGCACATATACAAGTTTTAAATACCGTTAAGGGGGATTTTGAATATGAAAAACGAAAAGATCGGCATCATCGGCGCCATGCAGGCCGAAACGGAAGGCCTTGCCGCCTCCCTGATGAACGCCACGTGGGAGAACGTGAGCGGCATGCACGTGGGCCAGGGTATATTGGATGGCAAGCAGGTCGCCATCGTCACGTCCGGCATCGGCAAAGTCTATGCCGCCATGGCCGCCGAACTGCTCATTCTGCGTTACGGCGTCACCGCCCTGCTGAATACCGGCGTGGCCGGCAGTCTTTCCTCCGATCTCGCCGTGTGCGACGCGGTGGTGGCCACCGACGTGGTACAGCACGACATGAACACCACGGCCCTCGGCGAACCGCGCGGCTTTATCTCCGGCGTGGGGCTCGTCAAGATACCCACGGACAAGCAGCTCTCCGGCGTGCTGTTCCGCGCCGCGAAGGACGAGGGAATCCGCGTCGTCACCGGCACGGTGGCCTCCGGCGACCTGTTCGTGGCGGATAAGAAAAACAAAAAGGCCATCAAAAACCGCTTCGGGGCCATCGCCTGCGAAATGGAGGGCGGCGCCGTCGGGCAGGTCGCCTGCGTCAACAACATCCCCTTTGCCGTGATACGCACCGTCTCCGACGGCGGCGACGGTATGGAGTACGATATCTTCATGCGGCTGGCCGCCGAGCGCTCCGTCACCGTCACGCGCCGTTTTCTCTCGCTGCTCTGAAGTCGAAAAACACAAAGAAAACCGCCCCGTTGCGGTGTATTTCGCTGGGAATACACCGGTCGATATAACTTTCTGCCGGAATGTTCGATATGTCCCCGCGGGACACGATATGCCTGACGACTCGATATGTCCCGCGGGACAAAAGAGCAATTTATATCATATCGAATTTGCGCGGCAAATATATCAAAAAAGCCACCGATCACAGTCGGTGGCTTTCTTTTGTGTGGGACAATTCCCTATAAACGTCCCGTAACGGGGGCGTTTTTCGTATGCATCAAAATCAGCCGAGTTTGGCCGCGTTGACTTTGATACCGGGGCCCATGGTCGAGGCGACCACGCAGCTCTTGATATACTGGCCTTTGGCGGCGGCCGGCTTGGCCTTGATGATGGCGCTCATCAGCGTGCTGAAGTTCTCGCCGAGTTTGTCGGCGCCGAACGACGCTTTGCCGATGGGGCAGTGGATGATGTTGGTCTTGTCGAGACGATACTCGATCTTACCGGCTTTGGCTTCGGTCACGGCGCGCGCCACGTCGGGGGTGACGGTACCGGCCTTGGGGCTGGGCATCAGGCCTTTCGGGCCGAGTACTTTGCCGAGACGGCCGACCACGCCCATCATATCGGGGCTGGCGATGACCACGTCAAATTCAAACCAGTTCTCTTTGAGGATCTTGTCAACGTATTCCATGTCGCCCACGTAATCCGCGCCGGCGGCTTTGGCGGCTTCCACTTTGTCGCCTTTGGTCAGGACCAGGGTGCGCACCTTTTTGCCGGTGCCGTTGGGCAGGACCACGGCGCCGCGCACCTGTTGGTCGGCGTGACGGGAGTCAACGCCGAGGCGCACGTGGATCTCGATGGTCTCGTCGAATTTCGCCTTGGAAGTCTGGCACACAAGCCCGAGAGCCTCGGCGGGGTCGTACAGTTTGTTCTTTTCCAGCAATTTGACGCTGTCTTGATACTTCTTTCCCATGTCAAACCCCTCCTTAGTCTTCCACTTCAACGCCCATGCTGCGGGCGGTGCCGGCGATCATGCTCATGGCGGCCTCGATCGAGGCGGCGTTCAGGTCGGGCATTTTGATCTCGGCGATCTTTTTGACCTGCGCTTTGGTCAGTTTAGCCACTTTGGTCTTGTTCGGAACGGCAGAAGCGGTCTCAATGCCGGCCTCTTTCTTGATCAGAACGGGCGCGGGGGGCGTTTTGGTGATAAAGGTGAAGGAACGGTCGGCGTACACGGTGATGACAACGGGAATGATGAGGCCGATGTCGTTCTTGGTGCGCTCGTTGAATTCCTTGGTGAACACGGGAATGGCCACGCCGTACTGACCCAGAGCCGGGCCGACGGGGGGCTGGGGCGTTGCTTTGCCCGCGGGCAGCTGCAACTTGATATAACCCATAATTTTCTTTGCCATTTTCAGTTTTCCTCCTTATGTGGTACGATACGGGAGAATGAAAAATTTTCTCCCTCCCACGGTCGATCCGTTGACGGGGATCAGGCGTTTTCGGGCGCGAGGTCGGATGTCTCCACCTCGACGGGCATATCGCGGCGGCCGCGCTTGATCAGCACGGTGGCCAGCAGTTGATCGTCCGTGATCGACTGCACTTCGCCGGAATATCCTTCGAACAGGCCCGAAACGATCTTGACGTTGTCGCCCACCGCAAAGGCGAGAGACATACGTTTTTCCTCGGGTTTTTCCTCGGCGGTGCCCTCCAGATCCAGAGCGCGCACCTCCTCTTCGGAAATGGGCGTGGGGCGCGAGCCCGGGCCCACGAAGCCCGTCACGCCGATGATGTTGCGCACCGCGTGCCAGGTCTCGTCGTTCATCACCATTTTGACGTAAACGTAAGAGGGAAAAAGTTTGACTTCAACTTCTTTTTCGACGTCGCCCTTTTTCTCGATCACGGTCTCAACAGGGATGCGGATATCGAAGATCCGGTCGCCGAGGCCCCGGTTCTCGATCACCTTTTCAAGACTGCTCTTGACTTTGTTTTCGTAGCCGGAGTAGGTGTGCGCCACATACCATCTCGGACCTACGTTCATCTCATTGATGTTGCTCATCAGCTCTTACCGAAGAAACGAAGCCCTCTGGCTACCAGCAGTTCCTGTCCTTTGAAGAAGACGGTGTCAAGCAGCCCGACGACCGCGGCAGTGGCCAGCACGATCACAATGACCACGCCCGTGCTCCGCCATACCTGCTTCCAGGGATACCAGGTAATGTTCTTCATTTCGCGTCTGTAAGCCTTGAGAGACTCGGCCAGTTTCTGGCGTTTGACGATGCAAAGCACGATGATCGCCAGCAGCACGACGCCGCCGATGATCAGCGAGACCAGCGCCATGGTCGAAAGTCCCTGTTTGGCCGCGCCGTCGTCAGCCGCAGCAGCGCCGAGGCCGAACGTCAGGACCAGCGAAAGGCAGGAGAGGAGAAACAGAACGAGGCTTTTCTTTGCTTTCATTCTTTTGCGCTCCTTTTCTTACTTGGATTCTCTGTGAAGAGTGTGTTTCTTGCAGAAGGGGCAATACTTGTTGAACTCAAGTCTGTCGGGGTCGTTTTTCTTGTTCTTTTTGGTGTCATAGTTCCTCTGTTTGCACTCGGTGCAGACCAG
>Ga0310690_10012398_pt1 | contig 10471 bp, 7 predicted proteins | sample AusTroGonzalo_MG_2_FD_207661 | JGI IMG/M metagenome (GOLD analysis project Ga0310690, IMG submission 207661) | Bovine rumen microbial communities from tropical cattle in Woodstock, Queensland, Australia - Gonzalo_04 (v2) (version 2) | ecosystem: Host-associated > Mammals > Digestive system >...
AGTCATTTATGGAAAAAAATACTAAAGAATTGTTGGCCGAAATTCTGGAAGAAGCTAAAGAGCTCAATGCCAGGATAGAAGCGCTCAAAGCCAAGGTTGCAGAATATGAAGCCCTGCCCGCAGAAGACCCCGCCGACGCTGTGGCCGACTTCTCCGATATAGAAATCACAGTAGGCGAACTTCCGGAGCCGGAACCCGTCGCAGCTGAGCCCGTCGTGGCGGAACCCGAACCTCTCCCTGTTGAGGATGATCTTCCGGAAGCGGAACCTGCCCCGGCACCAGCCCCCAAGCCTAAGGCAAAACCCAAGGCGGAGCCCAAGCCCAAGGCAGAGCCTAAACCGGAGCCGGCAGCCAAGCCTTTCGCATGGATGCTGGACGTTCCTGCGGTAAGCGTAAAGAATATCCGCAGCGCAATCTCCCTGCAGGACCGCGCCCTGTTCATCAAAACCCTCTTCAAAGAGGATTTTGCTCAGTACGACGCAACAATCAGCGCACTCAACGCTATGGAAAATGCGCAGCAGGCTGCCGATTATGTAAAGGAGAACTTCCCGGACTGGAACCTGCGTTCAGACGTGGTGTACTGCTTCATGATGGCGGTACGCAAGAAACTCGGCTAGGGTGGCAGGAATCCTTTATATCGTTCCCACGCCCGTGGGAAACCTCTCGGATATGACCTATCGCAGCGTGGAAGTGCTGCGCAGCGTGGACCTTATCCTGGCGGAAGACACCCGCACGTCGTCGGTGCTCCTGCACCATTACGGCATCAGCGGCAAACTTCAGTCACACCATAAATTCAACGAGCATCAGACGGTTGGCATAATTAGGGAAAGGATACTTGCCGGCGCGTCCGTTGCCCTTATCTCAGACGCCGGAACGCCGGGTATCTCAGATCCCGGCTTCCTGCTCGTACGCACGTGCGCTCAAGAAGGTATAGAAGTGCAAACCCTTCCTGGCGCCACCGCCTGCATTCCCGCAATCGTTTCCTCCGGCCTTCCCTGCGACCGCTTTGCCTTCGAGGGCTTCCTGCCCCAGAAAAAGGGCAGGCAGACAAGGCTTCAGGAACTTGCAACGGAAAAACGCACTATGGTTTTCTACGAGTCGCCCTACCGGCTCGTGAAAACACTGGAACAGTTTGCGGAGGTCTTTGGGACAGACCGCCGATGCAGCGTAGCGCGTGAAATCTCCAAAATCCACGAACAGCACCACCGGGGCACCCTGGCGGAAGTTGCGGCGTGGTTCAGGGAGCACGAGCCAAAGGGCGAAATAGTAATTATTGTAGAAGGTGCAGCAGAAACCAAAGTAAAAAAGAAGAAGTATGGAGAAAGCTGCACCTTCGCAGAAGAAGAGTGAGAGGCTATCTGCCTCCGCCAAAACTGGCGCCATCGCCCTCGTATTCCTGATCATCGGCTTTGAAGCCGCCCTTTTCATCCACCGCGCCGCGGTGACGGCCCTCGTGGCGCACCGGGATGCGCCGGATACGGTTTATGTGCGGGAGATCTCTCCGCGCGCTTCGTTTGGTCGAGATGACAGGGAGGGCGCTCCGCTTGGTCGAGATGACAATTCTGTCATTTCGAGCGGAGGCGAAGCCGGAGTCGAGAAATCCATAGAGCGCCACAGCCCGCCAAGAACGGCACAGACAGTGCGCACACGCGACAACTACATCCCCCGCAAGGTGGAAAGCTTCCGCTTCGACCCCAACACGGCCACTCTGGACGACTTTCAGCGCCTGGGCTTCAGCGAGAAGCAGGCGCAGGCAATCATCAACTATCGCGAGAAAGGCGGCAGGTTCCGCCGCGCGGACGATTTCGCCAAATCCTATGTCGTGGCGGATTCCGTGTTCGAGCGCCTGCGCCCCTACATCGACATACCCAAACTTGACATCAACAGGGCCGATAGCGCCGCCTTCACCTCACTCCCCGGCATCGGCCCGTATTTCGCCGGCAAAATCGTTCAGTACCGCACCCGCCTCTGCGGTTTCTCGCACAAGGAACAGCTGATGGAAATCTATCGTTTCGACAGGGAGAAATACGACGGTCTCAGCGACCTTATCTCCTGCTCCGCTCCCGCCCCATACCCCCTCTGGTCACTCCCGGAGGCCGATTTGAAGCAGCACCCCTACATCGGCCACTCCGCCCACGGCATCGTCCTGTACCGTACCCACAACGCCCCGGAGGCCCTCACCGTCGACGGCCTCCTTGAAGCGGGCGTCATTGACCCGGATCAAGCCGCTAAACTCCGACGCATACGCATCGCTGAGCCGTAAGACTCCTGGCGGCTATGTGCTTGATACTCAACGAGTTGATTGTTTGCCGGTGCAAATATTTTTGCACCGGCAAACACGTAAGTTGCAGATTCACAGCGGGTTAGCCGCCAGAAAAAATCGCGCTAGAAATCCAGGCCGATGGAGATGTAGGCGCCGAAGCGGTTCGTGAGGGAGGACCAGTGGCCGAAGGCGCTTATGGGGCCGATGATGGAGTTGTAGGTGTAGCCCAGGGCTAGGCCTTTCACGGCCTCGCCGTGCTCGAACTGGTTGAAGTCGTCGAAGTCGTAGGCGATGTTGCCGCGTGCCGTGATGTAGTGGTTCTGCGCCAGGTTGAAACGTAGATCGGCACCCACCGCAACAAGGTAGTTGCGTCGGAAGGCTGCATTGTCGATGCCCGCGAAGGGAATCTGGTGCGACACGTACCTGCCCCTCATATAGCCGCCGAGGGCGTTGGCGAAGGGAACGGGGATGTCGTCGCCCACGATGAAGCGGAAGTCGCCGAAGGGGATGAAGGTGAGGAAGTTGAACGCCGGCACGGCCATGGAGGCGTTTCCTGCAAAGGTGGCGAACATATGGTTCCCGGAGGAACTGGAGGAGGTTTCGTCACCGAAGCGGCCGAACACGTCGGCCTTCAGGCTGGCGTTGAAGCCTTTGGTGGGGAAGTAGCTGTCGTCCCTGGTATCGGCATTGGCATACAGGAACAGGGAAGGGTAGTCCCAGGCGCGGATGCTCTGGTCGTAGTCGCCCACCAGGTTGTTGGTCAGCAGCTGCTTTATATTATAATAGTTGTTGGCGATACCGCCCTGGACATCGTAGGCGTTCCAGCGAATGTTTGAGAGGTACAGGCGCTGGTCCGTCATAAGGTAGGAGATGTTGTAGCGGTTGTCTCCCATAATGAAGGAGTTCTTGTCGGTCCATTTGACCGACGCCTCCAGGTTTATCGTAGGAATCTTGGGGACGTCGTATGTGAAATGGGCGTTGAAGTAGGGATTGGAGCCGATCTTTGCGTTGAGGTCCAGAGCGGAGCCCTGCATGGAATTGGTGTTGAGGCCCAGGTTCAGGAGAACCGCCACCAGTTCTTCCGTGTCGACCCGGAATCCCACGCCCAGCTGGTTCTTGGGGCCTTTCTGGCAGTTTAGAACCAGGCTGTGCGGCTCTTCGGTGCCAAGGAGCTCATAGTTCACGAAGTCGTATCCGCCGGCACCGAAAAGGGTGTTGACGGCCCTTTCCAGCTCGTAGCGGTTAACAACCTTTCCGCCCTTGACATATATCTTGCTGCGCATTATATCGGCCTCTTTCTGGCTTACGCCATTGATCATCACCGTGTCGATGAGCAGGAAATCCCTGTTCACGTCTTTCGCAGGCTCTCCGTCCAGGGCGAAACTCTCCAGGCCCACACGACCCTTGAGCCTTGCCAGGTCCATTGCCTTGCAGCGGGCCGCCTCATAACCTCTGGTAATCATAGTGGACACGCTCTCCGAATCGAAGCTCATCATATTGAACTCGTGAAGGTCCGGCTTGACGTACAGGTCCACTTCCTGGAGATTGCGCTCGAAGGAGTCTTCCGACAGAAGGTCGATGGAGCGCCAGATAATGTCGGCAAGGTTCTGGATGTCCTCATAGCCCATCCGGGCATCGGAAAGGTCGATGCCGATGACGATATCGGCCCCCATTTCCTTGGCTATCTCCACCGGGAAGTTGTTGCGCATGCCGCCATCGGCCAGGATCATATCGCCGGTGCGGACGGGGGTGAAGAGGGCGGGGATGGACATCGTGGAACGGAGGGCTGTGTTGATGCTGCCGCTATGCCACACCTTGGCCTTGCCGGACACCATATCGGTGGCCACGCAAGCGAAGGGGATGGGGAATTTGAGGAAGTCGGTGGAATCCGCGTGACCGGCGGTCATACTGGAGATGATGTATCCCACGTTCTGGCCGTAGACCAGTCCGGACGGAAGGCCCCTGCTTATGTTCCTGCTTGTGACGGCTGCTGCATCGCCGGCGGTGGAATAGTGGCTTTTCTTATTCTTCTTGTTCTTGAAGTCGAAGGGGAAAGACAGAATGTAATGGTCACTGTATCGGATACGCCTGAAGGGAAGATACTCTCGTGATACTTCGTCGGTGAGGGCGATGTCCCAGTTGACGGAACGTATCATCGAGTCCAGATAGGTGGGAGTGTAACCCATTGCGTAGAAGCCGCCCACAAGGCCGCCGATGCTGGTTCCTACCACAAGGTCCACCGGAATGTCGTACTGCTGGATAAACTCCATTGCGCCGATGTGCGCGGCGCCCTTGGCTCCGCCGCCGCTGAGCACCAGCGCCACGGTGGGCCTGCGAAGGCGGATGGAGTCCATCCTCACGCGGAATTCAGCCACGGCCACCGAATCCGAGGGATCCAGGCCGAAAGTGGCGGTTCTCCGCTCCTGCGCGCCAAGCGCGGCGGAAACGAAGAGTATTGCGGATATGACTAGCAGTCTTTTCATATCATTGCTTGTTTATCTGGCCGGCGAGCAGGCCGCAGGCGGCCATAATGTCTTCGCCGCGGGAGGCACGGATGGTGGCCGTGAGCCCGCCGCGTTCCAGCCGGCCCCTGAAGTCTTCCATCTTTGTGGCGGGGGCGGCCTTGTAAGGGAAGTCCGGAATGCTGTGGAAACGGATGAGGTTGACGCGGCATTCCAGGTGGCGCAGCATGGCGATGAGCGCCTGAGCATGGCGGGGAGTGTCGTTCCAGCCGTCGAAGACGGTGTATTCGAAACTCACCCTCCGCTGTCCGGTGAAGTCGTATTGTTTTATAAGGTCGATGACGTTTTCCAGCGGCCAGGCCTTTTCCACCGGCATCATCTCCAGACGCTCCTCGTGGAAGGGATTGTGCAGGCTCACCGCCAGGTGGCAGCGGCTCTCGTCCAGGAAGCGCTTGAGCATAGGCACGACGCCGATGGTGCTGAGCGTGATGCGCTTGGGACTCCAGCCGAAGCCCCAGGGGGCGCACAACACCTCGATGGCCTTCTTCACTTCCTCCCAGTTGTCCAGGGGCTCGCCCATACCCATGAATACGGCATTGGTGAGGGAGCCGGCCTCATCGACACTTAAGAACTGGGAGAGGATTTCAGCGGCGGTGAGGTTGCCGTGGAAGCCCTGGCGTCCCGTCATGCAGAACTTGCAGCCCATCTTGCAGCCGGCCTGGGAGGAGACGCAGAGGGTCTTTCTGTCCGCATCAGGGATCATAACAGATTCTACAGAGTTGGCTGCATTGCCGCCAACAGGGAAGAGGTATTTTTTGGTGCCGTCCTTCGAAATTTGGCAGCCGATGGGCTTTATGCGGCCCACACAGTAGGTTCCAGACAGTTTTTCGCGCCCCGCCTTGGAGATGTCAGTCATCTCCACCAGGGACTCCGCGCGGCGCACGTAAAGCCAGCGGGCAAGCTGGTTTCCCGTGAAGGAGGGGAGTCCAGCCTGAACTGCGGCTTCCTTGAGTTGGGCGGGGGTCATCCCCAACAGAGGCGTTCTGTCCATAATCTTGCTTTTTACACTGCAAAAATAACATAAAAAAATGTGGAAATGCGGGATTATTTCATAACTTTGCGAATACGCGCGGAAAAATCCGCCAAAATCATTAATTAAAACATTTATGGCCAAGACAGTAGAAGAAATGACCGGTGCAGAGGTCAATGCCGCAAAACTTAAGGCATTGCAGGCGACTCTCGACAAAATCGAGAAAGATTATGGGAAAGGCACGATTATGAAACTCGGAGACCAGCCGGAGTGGGATTCGGCGCAGGTCATCCCCAGCGGCTCCATTTCGTTGGACCACGCTCTTGGAATAGGGGGCTATCCCAAGGGCAGGATTATCGAGATCTATGGCCCGGAATCCAGCGGTAAGACAACGCTCGCCATCCACGCCATCGCAGAGGCGCAGAAGAGCGGCGGCATCGCCGCCATCATCGACGCGGAACACGCGTTCGACCGCACCTATGCAAAGGCGCTGGGCGTAAATCTGGACACCCTCCTCATCTCCCAGCCGGACAATGGGGAGCAGGCCCTTGAAATTGCCGACAACCTCATCCGAAGCGGCGCCATCGACATTGTGGTGATCGACTCTGTGGCTGCCCTTACCCCCAAGGCGGAGATTGAAGGCGAAATGGGTGACAACAAGGTAGGCCTCCAGGCCCGCCTGATGAGCCAGGCCCTCCGCAAGCTCACCGCAAACATCTCCAAAACCGGAACCTGCTGCATTTTCATCAACCAGCTTCGCGAGAAAATCGGCATTATGTTCGGCAATCCGGAAACCACAACCGGCGGCAACGCCCTCAAGTTCTACGCTTCCGTGCGCCTGGACATCCGTCGTACCACCCAGATCAAGGACGGTGATGAAGCACTGGGCAACCACGTGAAAGTGAAGGTTGTGAAAAACAAGATGGCACCCCCCTTCAGGAAGGCTGAATTCGACATTGTTTTCGGCGAAGGTATCTCCCGCAGCGGAGAAATAGTCGATCTTGGCGTGGAATTTGGAATAATCAAGAAGTCCGGCTCCTGGTTCAGCTACGGTGAAAGCCGACTTGCCCAGGGCAGAGAAGCCACCAAGCAACTGATGCTGGACAATCCGGAACTTGCTGGGGAAATTGAAGCCCGCATCCGGGAAGCATTGGTTAACGTTAAAGATTAAGAGTTATGAAACGCCTGTTATCCCTCTTTGCAGCATTAGTGCTGCTCCTGCCTTGCCTCAATTCTTGCAAGGATGTCAATGTTGTGGTAACGGCCACTGTCCAGTTGACTTATTACGACTTGTCGGCCGTGACCTGCGGCCCCATGGAGTTCGGGCCGTATCACCACACCTACGCTACGGAACGTGAAATCAAGTCTATGCTCTACCAACTAACGCAGAACGTAAACAGGGATTTCGCCACCGGTCTCATTCACCTGGAATTATACGACACAATCGAAAACAGGTACCTCACCCCTCAGGACTACAGTATTATGTGGGACGACTATGAAAGGGATTGGGTGATACAGGAAATGTGATTCTAAAAAATAACCCGGCTCAAGCGAGCCGGGTTATTTTTTACAGATTCTCCATCACGTCCAGAAGGGCTTTTTCCATAACTTTATAACCATCGAGGTTGGGATGGACTGCATCGCGCCTGTAACGCGGGTCCAATGAATCGTCGTCGGCGCGGAGGACGCTGTGGTAGTCCACCAGCGGAATGCCCTGCGCGGCGGCGTAAGCCTTGATGCAGGCGTTAAGTTCCGCAATCTGGGGCCTTGGATCGCCTATCCTTCTTCTCCAGCCAATCTCGTGGGCGGGGCATAGCGTGCACAATATGGGCTTGATGCCGTTGCTTTTGGCCAGTTCCACAATGGACACTATGTTCTTAAAGATGTCGTCCACTGCAATGTAGCCGTTATTCCGGGCAATGTCATTAATGCCGATGAGGAGTACCATGTATTCCGGATCCAGGTCGATGACGTCCTGACGGATGCGGGACAACAGATGCATCGTGGTCTGCCCGCCGATACCGCGGCCCAGGAAGTCGTGCTCCTGAAGCCACTCGCTGTCGAAGCGGGCCCAGTTCTGGGTGATGGAATCGCCGAAGAGGACGGCTTTGGGGCGATGGGGGATATCGGAGATATTATCGCGGTAGAAGCTGTAGTTGGGCCAATCGATATCCGTTGAGTGCCACTCCGGCGCTTCCTTGCGGAAAACTGCAACCCAGCCGCCTCCGGGGGCCATCTTGATGGTTACCTTTCCATCTTCCGGGAAGGTGGTAAACTCCTGTTTGAAATCCCTGGCGGCGCGGTGGGCGTTGGCTCCGTCGCGGAAAACCTCCATCATGGGGTGGTCCTTGATGAAGGAGAGGTCAAGGGTGAGTTCGCGCGCATTCCAGTCGGTGAGCGCACCCACGTACCATACATCGCCCTTGAGGCGGGCGATGGCAACGTATTCACCTGCTTTTCCCTCCAGGGCTACTGTCCTGTCCCAAGTGGTTGGAATTCCGGCGATGAACTTAAGGCATGCGGGTTCATTCATGTAGTTGGAAGGGGAGTCGCACAGCATTGTGAGGGGTGCGTCGAAGATGACGTATTCGGCTAGCTGGCGGCAGCGGGTGCCCTGGGACATGGCTTCCGAATCCACAGCGCGGTAGTTGCCCCTAGTGGCATTGCGCATTGCGCCCTGGGTATAATCGCAAGGGCCGGCGACCAGTCTCACAAAAGGTATTGTGACCTCGTACTTGACAAGGTCGAAGTCAGAGCCATTCGCCCACTTGACATTCTCCATGCCATAGACACCCTCGAAATTCACCACATTGGGGTATGTCCTCTGAAGACCTGCAGGCTTGAAGGCTCCGTGGAAGTCAACCATCAGGTGATATCTGGCGGCCATCTCGGCTGTGCGGCGGTAGAAATCGACCATAGGCTGGTCGTCCCTGTCCATAAAATCGACCTTGAAGCCTTTGACTCCCATCTCCGAATACTCCCGACAGGCGCGCTCCATATCCTTCTCGAAGGCCCAGTATCCGGCCCAGAGAATGAGTCCGACGCCCCTGTCCCTGGCAAACTGGCAGAGCATGGGAAGGTCGATTTCAGGTACCACCTGGAACAAATCGGCCTGCTTGTTCACGGCCCAGCCTTCGTCCAGAATCACGTATTCGATGCCGTTCCTGGAGGCAAAGTCGATATAATACTTGTAGGTATCGTTGTTGATTCCGGCTTCGAAGTTCACGCCATAAATGTTCCAGGCGTTCCACCAGTCCCAGGCCACTTTTCCGGGCTTTACCCAGCTGAAATCCTGCGATGGGTCCGGAGAGTCGCCAAGCAGCCAGGGAATGTCGCAGGTGAGGAGGTCCTTGTCGTTTTCGGCCACAATTACGATGCGCCAGGGGAAGGCCTCTTTGGCAGCGGCTTTGGCAATGAAGTCCTCACGGCTACGGACAAGGCCCTGGAGCATATTATGGCCGCCCTGCTCGATTACTTTAGGATAAGGGGCGAATACTGCTTCAAGCTTGGTGTCCTGGTCCTCGTTGGACAAGTACATACCGGGATAGTTCGTAAGGGCGCTTTCCGTAATGCACAGTTTCATATCGTCCGGCGCATCCAAAGTTATGGGCAGGAAGGCCAGGCGGCCGTTTTCCCAATCTGTGACGTCGATGCGGTTATACAGGGATTCGAAGGAGGAGAAGAACTGGCATTCGATGTCGTCTCCATTTTTGCGGCAGTAGGGGATGAAGCCTTTAGAAGGGCCGGTTAATGAGAAAGAGGCTTCTTCGTTCACTACATTGAATGGCTTTTTCTGGTCGGCGATGAAGCGGTAGGCCGCGCCATCGTCATAGGCACGGAACACTACGCTGTAGCCATTGCATTTGAGGGTGAGTTCGCCATAGTAGTTGCTGACGTGGCTGCTGCGATAGACCACAGGCGTTATCATATTGAATACGGTGCGTTGAGAGGCCTTTTTTACCTTCACGCCCCGGCCGAAAACGGTGCCGTCATCCAGTGTCAAAGACAAGGACGACGGCTCCAGCACCGTGATGCCGTTCATCGCTATTGACCATTTCAGCTGTTCCCCTGCGGTAACAGTGACGGTTAATCCTCCCGAAGGGGACTGCAGCTTGTAATCCTTGTCTTTTGCATTTAGGTTCGCGCACAGCACTGCTGCGGTGAAAAGGAAGATAAGAATGCGTTTCATACTACGTGGTTTGTAAAACCTCTCCGAGTACACTACAGCGAGTCATATGCTATAATGGCTTTGGAGAAGCGTTCTTCGAGGTCTGATAGATTATAGAGGCCGTCGGGATTTGTATCAAGACCTTTGATCTTGATTTTAACGACCGCGGGCGGGTTGGTGTATGAGAGGTCAGATTCCGCGCGCAGCTGTGCGGCGGTAGCATAGACCAGCAGGATGTCGGCATACTGGGCTCCGTCCTTGCCGGTGAAGGATTCGAAAATGAGCTTGCAGCCAATGGGTGTGCGCTTCTCGATGGATCCCGGCAGGTCGGCCTCTTCAGCCTCAAGGGCCGCAAGAACGCTACCGATGTTGGAATCGTGTCCGCAGAGGAAAGTGAAGACGCGTCTTTCGTCCTGAATCTCATCCAGAATGAGCTGAAGCATGGGATGCGCCACGTTCACCGAAACGGAAGGGGCGGTGAAGAGGATGTCGCCGTACCACTCCTTGATGGATGTGAGGCTCACCCAGTCTTCGAACGATAAGTGATG
>Ga0310690_10012401_pt1 | contig 10470 bp, 10 predicted proteins | sample AusTroGonzalo_MG_2_FD_207661 | JGI IMG/M metagenome (GOLD analysis project Ga0310690, IMG submission 207661) | Bovine rumen microbial communities from tropical cattle in Woodstock, Queensland, Australia - Gonzalo_04 (v2) (version 2) | ecosystem: Host-associated > Mammals > Digestive system >...
GGAATGACCCGTGAAAAAGGTCGCCATCATCATGGGAAGCGACAGCGATCTGCCTGTCGTGGAAAAGGCTATCCACACGCTCGAGGACTACGGCGTACCGTTTGAGGTACACGTCTACTCCGCCCACCGCACCCCGAACGAGGCAAAGGCGTTCGCCGCCTCGGCACGCGACAACGGATTCGGCGTGATCATCGCCGCCGCCGGCAAAGCCGCGCACCTCGCCGGTGCGCTCGCCGCCGCCTCTACCCTGCCGGTCATCGGCATCCCGGTCAAATCCTCCACCTTAGACGGCATTGACGCCCTGCTCTCCACCGTGCAGATGCCCTCCGGCATCCCCGTAGCCACGGTCGCGATCGACGGCGCGGTCAATGCCGCTTTACTTTCTGTCCAGATGCTCGCCGTGGAGGACGCGGCGCTCGCCGCCAAACTCGACGCCGCCCGCGCGAAAGCCGCCGCCGCGGTGCTCGAAAAGGACCGTGCGATCGCCGAGCGGTTCGGCTCGAAAGCGTAACTGATTTTTTAATTGACATAACGGAGGAATGTATCATGGAAAAAGGCGCACAGCTTTATGAGGGCAAAGCCAAGAAGGTGTTTGCCACCGCCGACCCGGAGTTGTACATCGTGTCCTACAAGGACGACGCGACCGCGTTCAACGGACTCAAAAAGGGCACCATCACCGGCAAGGGCGCGATCAACAACCGCATGTCCAACTATCTGATGCAGCAGCTCGAAAAGGCGGGTGTGCCCACCCACTTCGTGGAGGAGCTGTCCGACCGCGAGACGGTGGTGAAAAAGGTCTCCATCGTGCCGCTCGAAGTCATCATCCGCAACATCTCCGCGGGCTCCTTCTCCAAACGCTACGGCGTGGAGGAGGGCATCGTGTTCGACGCGCCGACCATTGAATTTTCCTACAAAAACGACGATCTCGGCGACCCGCTGCTCAACGCGTACCACGCACGCGCGCTGAAGCTCGCCACCGCCGAGGAGATCGAGACCATCAAAGCGATGGCGTTCAAGGTCAACGATTTTCTCAAGGCGTTCTTCAAGAAACTGAACATCGACCTTGTGGACTTCAAACTCGAATTCGGGCGTCTGTCGGACGGCTCCATCGTGCTGGCGGATGAGATCTCGCCGGACACCTGCCGTCTGTGGGACTGCGACACCCACGAAAAACTCGACAAGGACCGTTTCCGCCGCGATCTCGGCGGTGTGGAGGACGCGTACCAGGAAGTCATGAAACGCTTGATGGGAGAATAAAGCATGGGTGGTTTTTTCGGAGCGGTCTCCAATCGGGACTGCGTGACGGACGTGTTTTTCGGAACGGATTATCATTCCCACCTCGGCACACGGCGTGCCGGTATGGCGGCGTATGACCCGGAGATCGGACTTCAGCGCGAGATCCACAACATCGAAAACTCGCCGTTTCGCACCAAATTCGAAGGGGTCACGGACGAACTGTGCGGGCACGCCTGCATCGGCTGTATCAGCGATACCGAGCCGCAGCCGCTGCTCATCCGTTCCAACCTCGGTGTGTACGCGATCATCGTCACCGGCGTGGTGCACAACGCCGCCGCGCTGGTGGAGCAATACCTGTCGTTCAGCGGCGGGCACTTCAGCGGCATGACCGGCGGTCGGGTGAACACCACCGAGCTGATCGCCGCCATGATCAACCAGAAAAGCTCGTTCGTGGAGGGCATCCGCTTCGCCCAATCGGTGATCGAGGGCACCGCCTCCATCCTCATTCTGAAGGACAACGGTCACCTGATCGCCGCCCGCGACCGGTTCGGGCGTCTGCCGATGCTGATCGGCAAGAACGAGGACGGCTACTGCGTATCGCTTGAATCCTTCGCCTACCGTAAGCTCGACTATGAACCTTACTGCGAACTCGGTCCGCAGGAGATCGTGGACATTTCGGCGGACGGCGTGACCCGGTTGGCGGCGCCCGGCAAGAAAAAACGCATCTGCGCGTTTTTGTGGTCGTACTACGGCTACCCGACCTCCCGCTATGAAGGCGTGACGGTGGAGGTCATGCGCAACCGCAACGGCGAGATCATGGCGAAGGCGGACGGCGAAAACGGCGTCGCGCAGGACATCGACTACGTCGGCGGCGTGCCCGATTCGGGTACCGCACACGCGATCGGCTACGCGTATCAGAGCGGCATCCGCTTCGCCCGCCCGTTTATCAAGTACACCCCCACCTGGCCGCGCAGCTTTATGCCGACCAACCAGAAAGAGCGCAACCGCATCGCCAAGATGAAGCTCATCTCGGTACCGGATCTGATCGACGGCAAAAAGCTGCTGTTCGTGGACGACAGCATCGTCCGCGGCACCCAGCTGCACGAGACCGTCTCCTTCCTGTATGAAAACGGCGCGGAGGAAGTGCATATGCGCTCCGCCTGCCCGCCGATCATGTACGGCTGCAAATACCTGAACTTCTCCCGCAACACGTCGGATATGGACCTCATCACCCGCCGCGTCATCATGGAACTCGAGGGCGAAGAGGGGTTTGAACACTTGGATGAGTACTGCGACGGCACCACCGAACGCGGCAAGAAGATGCGGCAGGCGATCTGCGACAAATTCGGGTTCTCGTCGCTGGAATTCCAGACGCTCGACGGCATCCTCGAGGCGATCGGACTGCCCGCCGACGAGGTGTGCACCTACTGCTGGAACGGAAAGGAATAAACGCCATGAACACGCAATCGAGATCGGACAGTTACGCCGCCGCCGGAGTGGACATCACCGCCGGCTACAAGGCGGTCGAACTGATGAAATCCCATATCGCGCGCACCATGACCGCCGGCGCGCTGTCGGACATCGGCGGCTTCGGCGGGCTGTATGAGCTCGATCTGTCCGGCATGACCCACCCGGTGCTGGTCAGCGGCACCGACGGCGTCGGCACCAAGCTGAAGCTCGCGTTTCTTCAGGACAAGCACGACACGGTCGGCATCGACTGCGTCGCCATGTGCGTCAACGACATCATCTGCTGCGGCGCCAAGCCCTTGTTTTTCCTCGACTACGTCGCGGTCGGCAAGAATGTGCCGGAGCGCGTTGCCGCCATCGTCAGCGGCGTGGCGGAGGGCTGTGTCCGCGCCGGCTGTGCGCTGGTCGGCGGCGAGACCGCCGAAATGCCCGGCTTCTACGATCCGGCGGAGTATGACCTCGCCGGATTCTCGGTGGGCGCGGTGGACAAGAGCCGCGTGCTGGACAACTCCAACATGAAGCCCGGCGACGTCATCATCGCCCTGCCCTCCAGCGGGGTACACTCCAACGGCTTCTCGCTGGTGAGAAAGGTGTTCGACGTGGAGCACGCCGATCTGCGCGCCCCGGTGGATGCGCTTGGCGGCAAAAGCCTCGGCGAGACCCTGCTCACCCCGACCGAGATCTACGTCAAACCCATGCTCGCGCTGTTTGACCGGGTGACCGTCAAGGCGGTCTCCCACATCACCGGCGGCGGCTTTTACGAGAACATCCCGCGCAGCATCCCCGAAGGCTTATGCGCCGTCATCCGCAAGGCGGACGTGCGGGTGCTTCCGATCTTCCGGCTGATCGCCGAGACCGGCGGCATCGGCGAGCGGGATATGTTCAACACCTTCAACATGGGCGTCGGCATGAGCGCGGTGGTCGCCGAGAAGGACGCGGACGCCGCGATCGAGACCTTGCAGAGCGCGGGCGTGGACGCCTACCGCCTCGGCGTGATCGAGGCGAGCGAGACCGAAAAGATCAAACTGCTGTAACGGAGGTTCCCTATGAACAATCCGGGGCAAATCAAGGTCGCCGTGCTGGTATCCGGCGGCGGCACCAACCTGCAGGCGCTGATCGACAGCGCGGCGGCGGGCAAACTGCCGCACGCGAAACTCGCGCTGGTGCTTTCCAACCGCGAGGACGCCTACGCGCTGACCCGCGCCAAAAAAGCGCACATCGAGACCGCGGTGGTCACCCGCGCCGCCTGCGGCTCGCAGGCCGCGTTTGAGGCGGAGCTTTGCCGGCATCTTACCGAGGCGAACATCGACCTTATCGTGCTGGCGGGCTTTATGAGCATTCTGTCGGCGGACTTCACCGCCCGCTATCCGCGCCGCATCCTCAACATCCACCCGGCGCTGATCCCGTCGTTCTGCGGCAAGGGATTCTACGGACTGCACGTCCACGAGGCGGCGCTCGCCAAGGGGGTCAAGGTCTCCGGCGCGACGGTGCACTTCGTCAACGAGATCCCCGACGGCGGCGAGATCCTGCTGCAAAAAGCGGTGCCGGTGCGAAAGGGCGACACCCCCGAAACGCTGCAGCGCCGCATTATGGAGCAGGCGGAATGGAAGCTGCTGCCCCGCGCGGTGGAACTGGTCGCCCGCGACATGGCGAAGAAAAAGTAAGTTTGTATTATACATTATATAAAAGGAGTACTCGACATGAACGTGTATGAAACCCTCCCGCTCGACAAGACGCTTTCGGAAAACAGCTACCCCGGCCGCGGCATCCTGATCGGCTTGACGCCGGACGGCGAAAACGCCGTCGTCGCCTACTTCATCATGGGGCGCAGCGAAAACAGCCGCAACCGCATCTTTGTGCAGGACATCGACGACGTGACCATCTATCCGTTCGACGAATCCAAGGTGGAGGACCCCTCGCTCATCATCTACTCCCCGGTGCGTGCGCTGGATAACTACCTGATCGTCACCAACGGCGATCAGACCGACACCATCTACAACGCCCTGAAGGAGGGCGGCACCTTCGCCGACGCGCTGAAGACCCGCTGCTTTGAGCCGGACGCGCCGAACTACACCCCGCGCATCAGCGGGATGCTGACCTTTGAGGGGGACGGTTTCACCTATCAGATGAGCATCCTCAAGAGCGCCGATCCGATGGGCACCGCCTGCAACCGCTACACCTTCGACTATGCGCCGGTGCGCGGCGTCGCCCACTTCCTGCACACCTACAACGGCGACGGCGACCCCATCCCCACCTTCACCGGCGAGCCGGAACGCCTCGCGATCGGAGGTAAGATCGACGAGGTCGCGGACACCATCTGGCAGAGCCTCAATGAGGACAACAAGGTATCCCTGTTCGTGCGGTTCATCGAACTCGCCACCGGCGAGACCGAGACCCGTCTGTTCAACAAAAACTATTGATATAGGCTGATGTTACGGAAGGAGGCCTCTTCCATGAACGAAAAAGAACGCTATCTGTCCCCTCTGTCCACCCGCTACGCGAGCGACGAGATGCAGCACGTGTTCTCGGAGGATTTCAAATTCCGCACCTGGCGGCGGCTGTGGATCGCGCTGGCGAAAGCGGAGCAGACGCTCGGTCTTGACATCACCGACGCGCAGATCGCCGAGATGGAAGCCCACGCGGACGATATCAATTACGCCGAAGCGGAGGCGCTGGAACGCGAACTGCGGCATGACGTGATGGCGCACGTGCACGCGTACGGAAAACAGTGTCCGTCAGCCAAGGGCATCATTCACCTCGGCGCGACCTCCTGCTACGTCGGCGACAACACCGACGTCATCCAGCTGCGGGAGGCGTCCCGCATCGTGCTGAACAAGGCGGCGCAGGTGGTGCGCAACCTCCGCGCCTTCGCGCTTCAGTATAAAGCCATGCCGTGCCTCGCGTACACCCATCTTCAGCCCGCGCAGCTGACCACCGTCGGCAAGCGTGCGACGCTGTGGATGAACGAACTCATCATGGACATCGAAGAACTCGAGCACCGGCTCGGCACGCTCAAACTGCTCGGCTCCAAGGGCACCACCGGCACCCAGGCGAGTTTCATGGAACTGTTTGACGGCGACGAGGCGAAGGTGAAGAAACTTGAGGCGATCATCGCCGCCGACCTCGGCTTTGACGGGTGCGTGCCCGTATCGGGACAGACGTATTCCCGCAAAGTGGACGCCTACTTCCTGTCGGTGCTGTCCGGCTTCGCACAAAGCGCGTACAAGTTCGGCAACGACCTGCGCATCCTGCAGTCGTTTGAAGAGGTGGAAGAGCCGTTTGAGAAACATCAAATCGGCTCGTCCGCCATGCCGTACAAGCGCAATCCGATGCGCAGTGAGCGCATCTGCGCGCTCGCCCGCTACGTCATCATCGACTCGCTCAACCCCGCCATCACCGCCGGCACACAGTGGTTTGAGCGCACGCTGGACGATTCCGCCAACAAACGCATTTCGGTGGCGGAGGCGTTCCTCGCGGTGGACGCGATTTTGAACATCTACATGAACGTATCGTCGAAGCTCGTGGTGTACGACAAGGTCGTACGCCGCCGCGTGATGGAAAAACTGCCGTACATGGCGACCGAAAACATCATGATGAAATCGGTCAAAAAGGGCGGCGACCGGCAGGCGCTGCACGAACAGCTGCGCGTCCATTCCCATGCCGCCGCCGCCAGAGTGAAACTCGAGGGCGGGCAGAACGATCTGATCGACCGCATCGAAGCCGACCCGGCGTTCCCGCTCTCGCGGGAGGAGATCGAGGCGGAACTCGACCCGGCGCTGTACATCGGACGCAGTGCGTCGCAGGTGGATGAATTTATCGCCGCGGTGGTCGACCCGGTGCTCGCGCGCCACCAAGACGCCCCGCAGGAAGCGGAGCTTCGCGTGTAATCAATTTAGGACATATAAGGAGACAGTGCGATGAAAGAGTTTGAACTCAAGTACGGGTGCAACCCGAATCAAAAGCCCGCCAAGATCTTCATGGAGGACGGCGGCGACCTGCCGATCGAGATTCTGTCGGGGCGTCCCGGCTACATCAATTTCCTCGACGCCTTCAACAGCTGGCAGCTCGTCAAGGAGCTGAAAGAGGCGCTCGGGATGCCCGCCGCGACCTCCTTCAAGCACGTCAGTCCCACCTCCGCCGCCGTCGGCGTGAAACTCCCGGAGACGCTGAAAAAAGCCTGCTTTGTGGAGGATGTGGAGGGCTTGGACGACTCTCCGCTCGCGTGTGCGTATGCGCGGGCGCGCGGCACCGACCGTATGTCCTCCTTCGGCGATTGGATCGCGCTGAGTGACGTCTGCGACGTCACCACCGCCCGCCTCATCCAGCATGAGGTGTCCGACGGCATCATCGCCCCCGGCTATGAGCCGGAAGCGCTGGAGATCCTCAAATCCAAGCGCAAGGGCAACTACAACATTGTGAAGATCGACCCGACCTACGTGCCCGACCCGGTGGAGCGCAAGCAGGTGTACGGCGTCACGTTTGAGCAGGGCCGCAACAATTTTGAAATAAACGAGGCGCTCCTTGAGAATCTCGTGACCGAGAACAAGACTTTGCCGGACAGCGCCAAACGCGACCTCATCATCGCGCTCATCACCCTCAAATATACGCAGTCCAACTCCGTGTGCTACGCGGTGGACGGACAAGCCATCGGCGTCGGCGCCGGTCAACAGTCCCGCATCCACTGCACCCGGCTCGCCGGCAACAAGGCGGACATCTGGCACCTGCGCCAGCATCCGAAGGTGCTCGCGCTGCCGTTCCTGCCCACGCTCGGGCGCCCGGAGCGCGACAACGCCATCGACGTGTACATCTCCGACCAGAGCGAGGACGTGCTCGGCGACGACGTGTGGCAGCAGTTCTTCACCACCCGTCCCGAGCCGCTGACCGCCGAGGAGAAACGTGCGTATCTTGCCGGCATCACCGGCGTGTCGCTCGGCAGCGACGCGTTCTTCCCGTTCGGCGACAACATCGAACGCGCCCGCCGCAGCGGCGTCTCCTACATCGCCGAGCCGGGCGGCTCCATTCGTGACGACAACGTGATCGAGGCGTGCGACCGCTACGGCATTGCCATGGCGTTCACCGGTATGCGCCTCTTCCATCATTGATTTTGAAAAAATACATAGGAGGTATTTCTTATGGTTTCGCTTGATCTTCTCGCCGCATTTGACAAAGAGGTGGCGGACGCCTGCTCGCTCGAGCTCGGTCGCCAACAGCACAACATCGAACTGATCGCCTCGGAGAACATCGTCTCCGACGCGGTCCTGCTCGCCGCCGGCACGGTGCTGACCAACAAATACGCCGAAGGCTACCCGGGTCACCGCTACTATGGCGGGTGCCAATACGTGGACATCGTGGAAGACCTCGCCCGCGAGCGGGTCAAAAAACTGTTCGGCGCGGAGCACGCCAACGTCCAGCCGCACAGCGGCGCCAACGCCAACTTTGCCGCGTTCGTCGCGATGCTGAACCCCGGCGACACGGTGATGGGCATGGCGCTCTCCGCCGGCGGGCATCTGTCCCACGGCGCGAAGTTCAACGTCTCCGGCAAATACTTTAACAGCATCACCTACGGACTGGACGACGAGACCCAGCAGATCAACTATGACAAGCTGCGCGAGATGGCGCTCGAGCACAAACCGAAGATGCTGCTGGTCGGCGCGAGCGCCTACCCGCGCATCATCGACTTTAAGCGCTGCCGCGAGATCGCCGATGAGATCGGCGCCTACCTCATGGTGGACATGGCGCACATCGCCGGTCTGGTCGCGGCGGGTCTGCATCCCTCTCCCGTGCCGTACGCCGACGTGGTCACCTCCACCACCCATAAGACCCTGCGCGGTCCGCGCGGCGGTCTCATCCTCTGCAAAGAGAAGTACGCCAAACAGATCGACAAAGCGGTGTTCCCCGGCACGCAGGGCGGCCCGCTCATGCACATCATCGCCGCCAAGGCGGTCGCGTTCGGCGAGGCGCTCAAGCCCGAATTCAAAGCCTACCAGACCCAGATCGTCAAAAACGCCGCGGTGCTCGCGGAGAGCCTTGTGGCCGAGGGCTTTGACCTCGTCTCCGGCGGCACGGACAATCACCTGATGCTGCTGGATCTTCGTTCGATGGGCATCACCGGCGCGGAGCTCGAACGCCGCCTCGACGAAGTGCACATCACCGCCAACAAGAACTCCATCCCGAACGATCCCCAGCCGACCACCATCACGAGCGGTATGCGCCTCGGCACCCCGGCGGTCACCTCGCGCGGGTTCAAAGAGGACGAGATGCGTCAGATCGCCAAGTGGGTCAAGGATGTGACCGTCTCGTTCGACGACGAGAAGAAAGCCCGCATCACCGCGGAAGTCACCGCGCTGTGCGAGAAGTATCCGATCTACAATCAATAATGCGCCGGATTCCCGCGCCAAAAGGCGCGGGAATCTCATGTGGACGAAAAAGTGAGGACGATACTATGAAGGTCATGGTAGTCGGCGGCGGCGGCCGCGAACACGCCATCATCCAAAAACTCAAGGAGAGCCCGGCGGTGACCGGGCTTTACGCTCTGCCGGGCAACGGCGGTATCGCCGCGGACGCGGTCTGCGTGCCGATCGGCGCGAAGGATTTAGACGGGCAGGTCGATTTTGCCGTCAGCCACGGCATCGACTTTGCCGTGGTCGCGCCGGACGACCCGCTGGTGCTCGGCGCGGTCGACCGGCTGGAAGCCGCCGGTATCCCCTGCTTCGGTCCGACCGCGAACGCCGCGATCATCGAGGGGAGCAAGGTGTTTTCCAAAAACCTCATGAAGAAATACGGCATCCCCACCGCCGCCTACGAGGTGTTCACCGACGCCGCGTCCGCGCTCGCCTATCTCGAGACCGCGCCCGTCCCCACCGTCATCAAGGCGGACGGGCTGGCGCTCGGCAAGGGCGTCATCATCGCGCAGACCCGCGACGAGGCGCGTGCCGCGATCCACGCCATGATGGAGGACAAGATCTTCGGCGAGAGCGGCTGTTCGGTGGTCATTGAGGAATTTCTGACCGGTCCCGAGGTGTCGGTGCTGTCCTTTACCGACGGCAACGTCGTCGTGCCGATGGTGTCCTCGATGGATCACAAACGCGCACACGACGGCGATCAGGGACTCAACACCGGCGGCATGGGCACCGTCGCCCCGAACCCGTACTACACGCCCGAAATCGCTGAGCAGTGCATGGAAAAAATCTTCCTGCCCACCGTGCGCGCGATGAACGCCGAAGGCCGCACCTTCCGCGGCTGTCTCTACTTCGGGCTGATGCTGACCGAAAACGGCCCGAAGGTCATCGAATACAACTGCCGGTTCGGCGACCCCGAAACGCAGGTGGTGCTCCCCCTGCTGGACGGCGACCTGCTCGAGATCATGCAGGCGACCCGAAGCGGCACCCTCGCGGACACGCCGGTCCGGTTCAAGGACGAGTCGGCGTGCTGTGTGGTGATGGCGTCGGACGGCTACCCGCAAACATACGAGTCCGGCTTTGAGATCACTCTGCCGGACGACCTCGACGCGTCGGTATTCGTCGCCGGCGCGAAACTCGAAAACGGCAAACTGCTCACCTCCGGCGGACGGGTGCTCGGGGTCACCGCGACCGCCGCCACCCTGCCGGAGGCGATTGACAAAGCGTATAAATCGGTGGAAAAAGTACAGTTTGGAAACGCTTTTTACCGCCATGACATCGGGGCGCGCGCCTTACGCGCCGCTCAAAAGGAGGGCTGAACATGGTCTATCGCGTGTATGTGGAGAAAAGGCCGGAGCTGGCACATGAA
>Ga0310690_10012403_pt1 | contig 10467 bp, 4 predicted proteins | sample AusTroGonzalo_MG_2_FD_207661 | JGI IMG/M metagenome (GOLD analysis project Ga0310690, IMG submission 207661) | Bovine rumen microbial communities from tropical cattle in Woodstock, Queensland, Australia - Gonzalo_04 (v2) (version 2) | ecosystem: Host-associated > Mammals > Digestive system >...
GCATGGAAAAGGCAGCGACAGACATCTACACGTTCGAGAACCTGCGTGGAGGCGGGTTCACGTATGTGGACAAGACCGCAATCTTGAAGCAACTTGCCGACATGACGCGCGGAACCCAGTTTTTCATCGCGCGCCCGCGCCGGTTCGGCAAGTCGCTCGCCGTCTCGACGCTGCGTTGCCTCTTCGAGGGGAAGCGCGAGCTTTTCAATGGACTTGATATCGAGCCTAGGTGGGACTGGTCGAAGAAATGGCCGGTCATTCACCTTGACATGGGAAGCGCGCAAGCCGATACTGTGGCCGAACTGAAGATCATCTGGCGGGATATGCTTTCAAAGGAGTGCGTCCGCAATAATATTCCCTATAGGGATTCGGACGTGCCGGCCATCGCGCTTTCAAATGTCATCAGCGATCTGGCCGTCACCTCTGACGACGGTCAGGTTGTCATGCTAATAGACGAGTATGACAAGCCGCTTCTCGGCAAGCTCATGACGCCGCAGGTGACGGAGTTCAAGAACGCGCTCAAGGCGTTCTACTCCGTGATCAAGACGATGGAGGGGAAGTTGCGCTTCTCGTTCATCACCGGCGTGTCGAAATTCTCCAAGGTGTCGATCTTCTCAGACCTCAACAACCTGGATGACATGACGCTAGATGCGGCCACGGCCACACTCTTCGGCTACACGCACGAGGAGGTGCTGCGGTATTTCCCGGAGAGTATTGCCGTGCTGGGTGAGAAGCTCGGTAAGACATCCGACGGGGCGTTTGCGGAGATTGTGAAGTGGTACGACGGTTACAAGTTCCACCAGGACGCCACGCCGGTCATCAACCCAGTGTCACTCGGATTGTGCTTCAAGAAGATGGAACTGAACAGCTGGTGGTCGAAGACGGCGATGCCGACGTTTCTGACCGACTTTCTCAAGGTCCATCCAATGGATGTCTCGAATCTGGTAATCGACGAGAGCGATCTCGATGCCTACGAACCCGAACGCCTTAAGCCGGTCACGCTTCTCTTCCAGACGGGCTACCTTACGATCAAGGGTTTTGAACAGTACGAAGCGGACAGACGCTACACGCTTGGATTCCCGAACCTTGAGGTTGAACATTCTTTCCTGAAGAATCTCTCTGCCGTCTACATCGGCAAGGAGGTTTCCGATGCCGTGAACATTGCGGCAGAGGTCGTGAAGGCTCTCCGTGCCCGCGACCCCGAGCGGTTCGTCGAGATGTTCCGCCAGTTCTTCGCGGCGATCCCGTACGACCTCACCGACCGTCAGAACGAGCAGTCTTGGCAGGCGATTATGTATGCGGTTCTCCGCCTCATCGGCGTGAACGCGGACGGCGAGGTGCGCACGCACAAGGGGCGCATCGACCTTACCGTTGAGACGGCGACCGACGCCTACATCATCGAGGTGAAGCGCGATTCGACGGCGAAGAAGGCGATCGAGCAGATCCAGGCGAAGGAGTACACCGACCGCTTCCGCCTCTCCGGCAAGCCGATTACGCTTATCGGCATGGCGTTCTCCACCAAGAAGCGCGCGGTCTCGAGCGTCAAGATCGTCCGTGAGGCCTAGACTATGAACAGAATCCTCGGAATTGTGCTGGTTGCAGGATTGGTGACGTATGGAATGGATCCATTGCCGCCGGTGGAGACGGACGTGCTCGTGGTGGGTGGCACGGCGAAGGGCGTGGCGGCGGCGGTCGCGGCGAAGGCGGAAGGTGGCGACGTCTTTCTCGTCACGCCGTTCACGTACCTCGGCGAGGACATGGCGGGAACGCTCGAGCTCGGCCTCCCGGACGGGCAGAAGCCGATGACTGAACTGGTGAAGAAGCTCTGGGCGGGGGCGAGTGACCTGGCGGCCTACGACTACTGGCCCGACAGGAAGTGTCCGCATCCGCGCGCCATCTACAAGAACGACTGGTGGGAGCGCCTGTCCGAGTACGGGCGTCCGCCAAGTCCGTCCGATTCCGTGTACTACGACTCGGACGTATCCTACAAATGCGTCCTGCGCACCCGCGCGAAGGTGCGCCGAGTGGAGGTGATCGTGTTCGAGCGCCAGACGCGCGAGGGTAAGGGCGCGACAGGGCGCGTAACCGGCACCTTCCTCGACGGTCCGCGCGCCGGCGAGTCGTTCGAGCTTGCGAACTGCGGACTCGCATTCAACGTGGCTGGCGACGCCTACCAGCCCGGTGCGAAGGCCGTGTCGTTCGCGGCGGATGTGGACTCGCCCTTTACGAAGATGGCCTTCAAGGTGGAGAAGGCGGCTAAGGCACATCATCAGTTCGTCTCGCGCATCTGGTTCCACTTGGCGGATCCGGAAAGTTCCTTTGCCCCGCCAACGCCGCTCAAGGTGAAGCGCACGTTCGACCGGGAACTGGTCGATGCGGGCGTCGGCTTCCTCACGGGCGCGGCGGTGGAACGCGTCCTTCGAGACGCGGACGGCACGCCCTGCGGCGTGGTGGTCGCTACCAGGTCCGGCCGCCTGACGATCCGCGCGCGGCGCGTGGTGGACGCGACGCGGTACGGCACGCTAGAGAGGCCAGAGCTGCCGGTGGCGCGGGAGGAGACGTTCTCGCGTGTGGTGATCGTGGACGGTCCGCCGCCGCAGGCCCCAGGAATGAAGGTTGAGCGACTGCCGGACACGTTCCCGGTCAGCCACACCTCCGCCACGGGACGCATGTACCGCTGCACGTTCAAGCTGCCGATGAAGGACGGCCGCTATCCGAGCTTCGCGGCGGCGGAGTGGGCGGCGCGTGATCTGACCTGCACGCGCGACCTGATGGACGACGCCGACCTGCTCGTGTGGCATGCGCCGGGCTGGAAGCCGCTCGAGGACAGGATTCGCGACGGCGAGGCTCTTGGGCACGCGGCCGCACGCGAGGCGCGCGGTGCGCAGCAGGCGCAACCGCGTGCGGAACAGGAGAAGTCCGCGCCTGCCGACTGGGGCGCATACGACGTTGTCGTCGTTGGCGGCGGCACGAGCGGGGCTCCGGCCGCGCTCGCGGCGGCGCGCTCTGGCGCGAAGGTCCTGCTCGTCGAGTACCTGCACGTCCTCGGCGGCGTGGGCACGGACGGCATGGTGCTCGGCTATTATGACGGCAATCACTGCGGATTCACCGAGGCATTCAAGAAGGGCAACCGGGATGTCGGCGGGCGGCACGGTCTTTACCGGCGCGCGGAGACGTGGCGGAAGTGGTGCGGCGACGCGGGCGTGGAGGTTATGTTCGGCGCCATGGGCGTTGGGGCCGTCACGGAGAACGGCAAGGTCGCGGCGGTGGACTTGGCCACGCCGCTCGGCGTCGGGCGCGTGCGCGCCAAGGCGTTCATCGACGCGACCGGCAACGCCGACATCGCGGCGGCGGCGGGCGCGCAGACCGCTTTCTTCGGCGCGCGAGAGTTCGCCCTCCAGAGCGCGGGACAGTCCCCCCACCGGCTCGGCCGCGGCGGCATCAACTCGGACTTCGGTTACGTCTATGACGCGGACGCGCGCGACCTGTGGCTCTTCGGCCTCCGTGCGCGGGCGGGCGCGCCGAACGCCTGGGACATCGCGAAGATGCCCGATTCGCGCGAGCGGCGGCGAATCGTGCCGGATTACCTGCTCAACGCGCAGGACGTGACGTCGAAGCGTTCGTTCCCCGACGTGGTCGTGCAGGCGCGCTCGCGCCAGGATTCGCACGGGTTTCTCGTGGACGACTTCTGCGCGCTCGCCGAATCGAGCGTGGAGCTCGTCCCGGAGGGCGGCGAGATGCGCGCGAAGTTCGACGTGAACGTGCCCCTGCGCTCGTTGCTGCCGAAGGGGATCGGCCATCTGGCGGTCATCGGTCTGGGAGCTGGCTGTGCGCGCGACGTGCTGCCGATGGTGCGCATGCAGGCGGATCTCATGAACATGGGATACGCGACAGGCATCGCGGCGGCGATGGCGGCGCGGAACGGGGGCGACTTCCGCGCGCTCGACCTCGCCGCGCTGCGCAAGACTCTCGTCGGCGAGGGAATCTTGCGCGAGGAGGTGCTGGGCTGGACGGCTGACGTGGACGTCTCTTCCGACGAGCTTCTTGTCGCCAGCGTGAAGTCGATGGGGCATGCGTTCGTCGGCAGCCACGTGGTGTGCCGTCCCGAGAACCGCGCGCGCGCCATCCCGCTTTTGCGCGCGGCGTACGCGTCTGCCGCCGACGCCGAGGCCCGCCAGATCTACGCGGTGACGCTCGGCTATTTTGGCGACGCCACCGGCGTGGAGACCCTGCTCGGGCTCGTGACGAACAAGGAGAAGTGCGCGATACCAAACCGCAAGGGCGCTTTCGGCGGCGGACGCACCGGCATGAACGCGTGGATGCTCGCGCTCGGACGGACAAAGGACCGCCGTGCGCTCGCGCCTCTTCTGCGCCAGCTCAGGAAACTCGGTCCGAATCCGTCCGTGGCGTCCGTGCGCGGCGTGACGCTCGCACTGGAGGCCTTGGGCGATCCGGGAGCGGCGCCTGCGCTCGTGGCGTGCCTCTCGCAGCCGGGTCTGCACGGCTTCGCCGTGAAGGACTTCCGCGAGCTGCCGCCGCAAGGAGGCTATGGACTGGGGCCGGAGATGGACAACTGCATCCGCGAGCTTGCGCTCGCCCGCGCCCTGCTTGCGTGCGGCGATTCGGACGGACTTGCACGGCACACGCTCGAGGCCTACGCGCGCGATCCGCGCGGCGTCCTTTCGCTCCACGCCAAGACGCTTCTTTCGTCTGTGCCGTAAGCTCGCCGCCGTCAATCTTCAGTTCGCTTGCGTTCCAAGGGGAAGGTGTGCTATATTAGATGCGCTACGGCCAGTTCGGAACTGCACAGTTCGCAACTGAATGGTTTGTGACTGCTGAAGGAAAGCCGGAACATGAAATTCTTTGACCGGGAAAAAGGAAATAGCGAAGCTCCGCGACATCCGCGCGAGGGCGCGTGTTGGACAGTCCTCACCGGCCGACGCCGCGTGGGATATGTCGTTGTCCGTCGTGTTGCCCGCGTCCGTGTCGGCGCCGCGATATGTCCGTTTCTTCTCCGTTGCAGACGGCTGGAGCGACAGCGCCTACATTCCCGACACGAAGGTCAAGAATGGCATGACGATCATCTTCCGGTAATCCGCTATGATGGGTAAGATCTTATGTTTCGCGGCGTCTCTCGTCGCGGTTGCCACAGCGGCACGCGCTGACGCGCGCTGGATCCGAATCGCCGCCGCCAACTCTACGGCGGAGGCCCGCGCGGCGGCAGCAACAATGCGCCCGTCAACCTGTTCAACGTGTCGGCCTCCGGATTCGGCCAGGGGTTTCAGGTGGGCGGCGAGCACGTGGTGATGGTCAACTGCTCGGCGACATTCGGCCTCTATGGGTTTACGTTCGGGAACTATCCCTACCATTGCGCCTTCAACCATCCGATCACCCTGATCAACTGCTGCGACGAGCAGAACATCAACCTGCCGCTCTTCAACAGCTGCGGCGACCTCGGCGGCAAGCTCCACGGGCGGCAGGAGGTGACGATGATTTCGTTCAACTGCGAGCGCGTGGCCGCGCATGCGCCCGGCAAGAAGCTCGGCGACCTCATGCGCGAGGTAAGGCCTGGGACATGGCGCGGCAACATCGGTTTCACGCGCCAGCCGAAGTGGGGCGACATCAACTCCGTGGACGAGCCGATCTGGGCCGAAGACGGTTCGGGCGTCGGCTTCGTCACCCGCAACAACGCGCACAAGCCGGCGTGCGGTACCGCCGAACGTCTGAGCTACTATCCGCAGTACATGCAGCAGGTCTACGACACGGACCTGAACAAGCTGCTCATCTGCACGGACCCGGTGAAGCGCATTTGGCGTGACGCGATGGGCAACGTGGTGAACAGCCCGTAAACGCAAAGCATAAGCATCCGCTGAACCATGAGGGGCGTGGGTTTTGTTTCTATGCGCCCAAAGATCGCAAAACTTATCGCGATGGCGGAGTGTTGCTTGAATCGGGACTTGTCAGGCTCGCGGTGTTCGATTCGTCCTTAAATGCCTTCAGTGGCTTTTCCTGCGGTAGTCGGAGAGAGTCATGCCGAAGCGGGCCTTGAAAAGGCGTTGGAGATGGTTTTCCGATGAGAATCCCGTCAGGCCGGCGAGGGAGGCGAGAGGGATGTGGCCTTGCTCCAGGAGCGGCATGAGCTTCTGAAAGCGGACATCGAGAATCTCTTCGAGGATGCTCTTGCCCGTCGCCGCACGGAACCGCTTTTCCGCCGCGCGGCGCGAACCGCCGAGCATCGGCAGGATGTCGGCCGCCGAAATACCCTCGGCCACTCGCCGCCGAATCGCTTCCAGCGCCTTCCTTACGGACGGAGCTTGCGTGTTGAGCCGGCGCGTCGAAAGCCGTTGTACAAGCCTCTTCACACCATAGGATAAGTGCGTTTCGTCCTTGAGATTGGCGGATGCGAGGTCTAATACAAGCTTTCCTGCCAGATAGCCGCCGCGGAAGATGTCCGTCTGGATGCTCGTGAGCGGCGGCGACATGTTCTCGCACAGCATCTCGTCGTCGTCGATTCCGACCACGCTCACCATGTCCGGCACCGTCACGCCATGCTGGGCGGCGGCGGTCAGAACGAGCGCGGCGGTACGGTCGTTTGCGGCGAGCAGTCCGCACGGCTTCGGCAGTTCCTTGAGCCACTTGCCCAGCCGTCGCACGTTGGCGGCCAGTCCCGTCGCAAGCCCCGTGCCGTCGAATTCCATCACGGTTTCTCCGGAAAGCCCGATCGCTTCACGGAACGCCTTCTGACGGCGCAGGCTCCAGTGTCGGTTCTGGTAGGCCGAGACGAATGCGTATGCCGCGAAGTCGCGTTTGAGCAGTTCCCTCGCCGCAAGGCGCGCGAAAGCGTCGGAGTCCGCGTCGACGAATCCGATGCGCAACCCGCCTTTGCGGGAGGGCCGCGCTCCTGCGCGGCCATGCGCGAGCGCAGCCTGGCGCGCCGGATCGAGGTCGATGAAAACGAACGGAACGTTGAAGGCGTCGTCAGGAAGCGGCAGGCCAGGCTCCACCCCGCAGTCCTCGACGATGCCGAGCGGCTGCCAGAACTCGATGATGCGGCGCAAATAACCGGTATTGGCTCCGCCGGGAGGGCTGACGCGCTGGACGGAGCAGCCGTGCGCGGCGGCAAACGCCGACAGCCCCTCAAGCAGGAGTCGCGAAGTCCGGACGAGCGGGCCATGGAGATAGAGTATTGTCTTTTCTGCCATCGGCGGACATGATATCAAAAGAGACCGTTGTGCGCAAAAGGCATTTTCTTTTCTCCGCAAAAGGTATTATTATTTACCGTCGGTTTGATAAACTATGGACAAACCTTTGACTTGAGAGGAAGCTGTTTGACATGAAAAGATGCAGAAAGACATCCATCTGTGCCTGTGCCGCGCTCTTCGCGGCGGGCGCGATCACGTTCACCGCGCATGCGGCAGTCGAACTTTTGAACGCCTCTGCCGCCGGATCGGTTCCGACCAAGGCCACCGTCATGGCCACTGTGCGGGGCGCGGGCGACGTGTACGTCGAATACGCCCATGCCAAGGCAACTTACGCCACGGTCAAGGATCGCTACGTCGCGGACGGCCTCATTGCGATGTGGGACGGAGACGACAACCAGGGGACGGGCGTCCACGACGCCTCTGCGACGACCTGGGTCGATCTCGCCGGGCGACACGCGGCGATGACCTTCACCAACGTGAATCCGACAGTTGGCGCGAACTTCTACGACGTGAGCCAAGGCGGCGGATTCATCAAGGACGCCGCGGACATCGCCGCCGCTCTCAACGCCGAGGCCTGCACGGTCGAGATCGTCTGCAATCCCGTATCGCTCGTGGACGACGGCACGCTCTTTGCCTGCGTGGACAAGGACGGCAGACGCATGGGTTGGGTGCGCTCGGGGAACGGTTACGTCAACGGAGTCGTCGCGTCGATGGAATACAAGCACAATGTCGCCTACTCGCCATTCTCGAACTACGACATGACCACCAATACCGTTCGGTCCTACACGTTCACGTACGCATCCGATGCGTGCCGCGTGTACAAGAACGGTTCGCCGGTAGTCGGCACGTCCGCCGTCAACATGGGCATGAGCGGCGATACGGCGTCCGCATACTTCTCGGTGGGCCAGCGCACGTCGAAGAATGGGCAGAGCGTCCCCAAGGCGAACATGAAGGTCTACAGCGTGCGCGTGTACAACCGCATTCTCTCCGCAGACGAAATCGCCGCCAACCACGCGCAGGACGTGCTGCGTTTCTTCGAAGATGTCCCGACCGTCAACCTCGACACTCCCGGCAAGACGGTTGTCGCGACCAACTTTCTCGGTACGGTGAAGGTACCCGTCACGAACGCGAAAGACTTCTACGAGACGGACGGCCTCATCGCGATGTGGGACGGCGAGGACAACCAGGGCACAGGCGCGCACGACGCATCCGCGACAACGTGGGTGGATCTTGCCGGCCGCCATGCGGCGATGACCTTCACCAACGCGACTCCAACCGTCGGCGCGAATTTCTACGCGATGAACAACGGCGGCGGATTCATCACGGATGCCGCCGACATCGCCACCGCGATCAACGCCGAGGCCTGCACGATCGAAATCGTCTGCAACCCGATTGCGCGCGTTGACGATGGTTCGCTTTTCGCCTGCGTGGATGGATCTGGAAATCGCATGCTCTGGGCGCGCTCGGGTAACGGTAAAGTAAACGGAGTCATCGCTTCGGTCGATTATAAGGACACCACCTCCCATACGCCATATCAAACGTACGACATGGTCACCAATTCGATCCGTTCCTATTCGTTCGTCTGCTCTTCCGACGCATGCCGCGTGTACCGCAACGGCGCGAGCGAGCCGGGCACGAACGCCGTCAACCATAATGTTTCCGGTAACCCCGACTCCGCATGGTTCTCCATCTGGCAGCGCACGTCCAAGGCCGGGCAGAGCGTCGCCAAGGCGAACATGAAGGTCTACACCCTGCGCGTGTACAACCGCATTCTCTCCGCGGCGGAGATCGCCGCGAATCACGCTGTCGACGAACTACGCTTCTTCGGCGCCTCCACAGTCTTGCCGCTCGGCTCTTCGCCCGTGATACAGGCGGACGGCACGATGACGGCCGTGCGGGATGGCGTCGCGACGTTCCCGCTGACCGGGCTCCGTCCCGACGTGACGGACTACACGGCGCGCCTCTTCTCGTCCGGCTCGGCACCCGGCGCGAGCTTCAACTTCTCGACAGGATCGGAGCGCGAAGGATCGGCATGGTTCGAGTACCTCGACTCTAATCCCGAGTTGAATGCGTATAAACTGCCGATCGGCGGCGGGAAGATCGAATTGGACTTCGTTCCCGGGGATCGTGTGCCCGTCGTGAAAACCAAATATCAAATGCTGGCCAACAACAATGGACGCTATGCGTTCGGCGCCTACAGCGTTACGCTCTCGTCGGGAACAGCCGCCGGCATATTCGAAAACGACGGCCACAACCAGTACCGCTACCGCGTCGGGACAAGCGCCTACTTCGCCGACACCGACGTCGTCAACCTCACGGGCGTACACGAGCTGGACATGAACGGCCCGGACGGCACGTTCCTGAACGGCTCGCTTCTGAATGCCGAGTTGAGCGGAAAGAAGGATGCCTGCCCGGTTCAGTGGCTCGCATTTGCAAGGCGCATTTTCGATGGTTCACAGGCGTATACCGAGTTCTCAAATGTTCGCATGTGGTATTTCAAGCTGTGGGCGGACGGAACGCTCGTCCGCGACCTCGTGCCAGCCCGTCGTAACGGACGCGCCGACTGCATGTTCGATCGCGCGGAGGGCAAGTTCTACACGAACACGGGGACGCGTACCTTCATCCCCGGACCGACGCTTCCCGCCCCGCAGTTGACGGACGTGGCGCTGATGGGCAACCGGCTCGTGGCGACATTGACGCGCGAAGGGACTGCGGCGAGCGCCGTGCGCGTCGCCTACGGCGCGGACTACGGCGACGCCGAGCCGTCGGCGTGGGAGCACGTCGAACCGTTGCCCGGCGGTTTCGCCGAGGGTACGACTTCGGTTGTGGTTTCCGTTTCGGGAATCGACGGGTCATCGGCCAAGTACGTGCGCTTTTTCTCGTACGAAGACGGCTGGAGCAATACCGTGTTCGTGCCGGAAGTGGCAACGAAGAACGGAACGATGGTGATCTTTAGGTAAGGATTTGTTCAAATGAAAGCACATGTTCTGTTCATGGCGGCAACTGCCGCGATGCTGTCGTCCATTGGCGCAATCGCGGCGGAGGCGCCTGCGGAGAAAGACGGCTGGCCGTTCATCGTCATCCGCCACACGCGCTATCTGAACGAGTCCCCGGAAACGTTCGCAAAGCTCATCGACTGCCACCGCCGCCATCCCGGCGTGTGCGACGAGTTCTGGTTCTCGACCGGCGCGCGCAAGACGGTCGACGAGATTCGCGCCGTTGCCGAAACCATCGCGTCGTTCCGTCCGCTTTGCGACGAGACGGG
>Ga0310690_10012404_pt1 | contig 10466 bp, 9 predicted proteins | sample AusTroGonzalo_MG_2_FD_207661 | JGI IMG/M metagenome (GOLD analysis project Ga0310690, IMG submission 207661) | Bovine rumen microbial communities from tropical cattle in Woodstock, Queensland, Australia - Gonzalo_04 (v2) (version 2) | ecosystem: Host-associated > Mammals > Digestive system >...
AAGGTTCTTGTCATAGTTGAGCGCGATGTCAGCCAAATGGTAGGCGGCCTCAGCACAGAGGTCGTTACTGCCCTTGGGCATCAGCTGGCTGTAGTAGTTCTTGGCCGTCGAAACCTCACCGAGCTCCATAGCCGAATTGCCGGCAATCAGCAGGGCTTCCGACAGCAGATCCTGGTCAGGCTGGTTGGCGCGGATGATATTCTCCGCACTCGTCAACGCCGAACGGTACTCCTTCAAGAAGTAAGCACAACGCATGGCCCCGTTGTTGGCGTAGAGAATCTCTTCCTCAGCCGTGGTATTCTCCATCAGCTTGTTGAAATAGGTCAGCGCCTTGGCGTACTTTTTGTCATTATATAATATAGAAGCAGCCTTGTGCAGTGCAGTAACATTGTACTCGGTCTTATACTTCTTGATAATCACCTCATAATCAGCCAGTGCGTCGTCATAACGTCTCATACCATACTCGCACTCACCCTTGTAGAAGTGAGCTTTCGCCACAAATGAGCCGTTCGGGAACTGCCGCAGATAATCCTGACAAGCGGCGATGGAAGCTTCGCAGTCGCCACGGTTGTACTTGGTCTCGGCGGCCTTGAAGGCGATGGAATCCTGACGGTCGGCGGAAATGTTCATGTTCTTGGAACGCACATAATCGAAAAACTCGCTGGTATTGCCGTTTTCGGTATAAATCGTCTCCAGATTGGCGAGTGCGTCCTTGGCCTCCTGCGAGCCCGGATAGGTCTCCACCACGTACTTGTAAGTGGAGATGGCCATCTGCGGGTTATCGCTGTTCAGATAGGCCTGCGCCAAACGCGTGTGCGCCTGACGGATGTACTGGCTCTTCGGATGGCTCTTGATGAAGGACTTGTACGCCGAAATGGCACTGGCGTAGTCATTCTGCGTATGGTAGGTCACGGCCAAATCAAACTCTGCGTCATCCTTATAACTCGTTGAGGGATAATTATTAATCAAACGCTCCAACGTTTGGATTTTCTTGTTGTTATTCTTCTGGTAACCGTAGCATTTCGCCAATTGATAGACGGCGTAGTCGGCATTCGACTGCCCGAGGCGCTCACACTGGTCGTAATATTTGATGGCATTCGGAAGGTCGAGCTGCATGAAGTAGCAATCGGCCAAACGCGCAGAAGCATCCGCCTGAATATCCAACTCCTCAGAATTTTTCGACTTGTTGAGGTACGTCCTGAAATGGTTGCCGGCATCCTTGTAGCGTTTCAGCTTCAAAGCCGCATATCCCAGTGAATAGTAGGATTTTACATAGTATTCGTTGGAAGAAGCCTTGTCCGCATTCTGGTAGGTCTGGAACGAATAGTAGGAATCTTTGTACTGCTCGTTGCGATACTGCGACTCAGCCTTCCAGTAGAGCGCATCCAGATGGGTTTTCTTGTCGGAAGGGGCAGACAACGTCTTACCCAACAGCGCGATAGCATCTTTGTAATTCTTGTTGTTGATTTGTTCAAGGGCGCGGTTGTAGGTGCAACGCTGGTAGGCTTTCAGGATGGAAGGGCTCTTGGTCTTGAGTTTCTCGATGGAGTTGATAGCCGCCTGGTAGTTCTTGGTGGAGAGGTAAATCCGGGAGAGATATTCGGAAGCCTCGTCGCTGTGCTGCGCGTGCGGATACTGGTTAAGGTAGTCCTGCAGGGCCTCAATGCCGTTGTTGAAGGGGCTGGTGGAAGTTTCACACTGCAGCTTCGCGTAGTTGAACATCGACTCCTCCTTGATAGTCGGGTCGAAATCGTACTTGGAAGCCTCCTTGAAGCTTTGCGCTGCAAGGGTCCGTTGGCCGGTCTTCATGTAACAGTCAGCGATGAGGAAGTAGCACTGCTGGGTCATCGCATCAGGTTCCTTGTCGTTGGCTGCATGGGAAAAGTCGGTGATGGCCTCATTGTACCTCTGCACACGATAATCGGTGAAGCCCATGGCGAACCAGTCGTTACGGTCAAGATCTATCTGGTTGTTATTCTGTAATTTGGCAAAATTATCAGCGGCCTCCTCATACTCATTGAGGTTATAGTGCGACAGAGCCACACACCGCGCCACCTGCGACTGGTTTTTATCCTTCGGGGTGCCAACTTCGGGCGCAACTTGCAAAACCTTCTCATACTGCCCGTCCTTGAAATAGATCTGGGTCAGGAAATACGGCACCTCATCCTTGAACTCAGGATTATCCTTCAGGGTGAGAAAATCTTCGAGGGCAGAATCGTACTGCTCATTTTGGTAGGCCATGTAAGCGAGGTAATAGATACTGCGGTCGCGATAGGGTCCTTCCTCCTCGCGTGCCTTGCGGAACATCATCCGCGCATTGTCATAATCCTTTGTCATGAAATAGGCATAGCCCTTCTTGAAATGGTACTCCTGCACATTTTCGGGCTGGATCTCCGACTCGTAAATCTGATCGAACTGTTCGATGGTCTTCTTGTAGTTCTTCCTCGCGAAGTAGAACCGGCCCAGATAGTAGCGGGCCTCCGGCACGGAAGTGTGTACAGGATAGCGGTCAATGAAAGTCTGGAGCAAGAATCCGGCATCCTGATTGTCGAGCTTGGCGGCACACACACCTTGATAGAACAGCGAGTTCGTCTTCAGATCGTGCTGCTTGTCCTCCGTACTCTCATAAACTTGCTGGAAATACTGCTGCGCGGAGCCGTATTTCTCCTTGTTGAACAGATCGACCGCCGTCTGGTACTCATACAGCGGCGACTTGAAATTCTCCGTTCGCTGCGCAGAAACCGTCTGGGCGGTAAACACTCCTGCCATCAGAAAAAGCAGGGAAAGCTTGAATATCTTCATATATCTTACTGATTATAACCTATTTTTACAAACGAACAAAAATACAACTTTCAAAAGTCGTTTTTATTGTAGTAAAAATTACTTATAAACAGTAGATTTTTAATTTAAAACTTCCTTAAGCAGTCCCGAAGGGACAACACGCACGGAGTGCTAATAACCCCATACAAGGCGAAGCCGCAGTGTGGGGCAATGGTAGAGGCGAATGATTATTCGCCCCTACATTCAATAGATATACGGAAATATCTTATACCGGTTCAGCGAAGTAAACTCTTCGCCGAAGAACTGGGTGTAACGCTCATAGACGGCTTTGGAGCGAGGGATGATGTTGGCCATAGACCACAGCAGGAACACCGCGCTGGGCACCGACCAGGTGAGGATGGCGAAACCAGCCCATTCCAAAATCTCCCCGAAATAGTTGGCGGAGCTGATCTTGCGGAACATCCAGCCGTGGGGAATGTAATAGTTATTGTCGGTGACATCGCTGCGTAGATTTCGGATTACGCGATCGGAATGAAGGTTGACCACCATCCCGAAGACGAACAGTGCAGACCCGATGATGTACTGCGGCGACCAGAACCAAGTCATGGGGTAGGCATTGGCCGGCGAGAAGAAAAATAGCCAGCCGCCCTGCATAATAGCATTGAAGGTATTGAAGATTGCACCCGTGGCAATGATGGAAACCGGCATCTTGCTCTGCCCCCGCATCAGAAGCGGGAAAATGAACGACCGCTGGAAATAGTGAAGTTCGAAAAAGCAGAACATTATACAAGTGACCAGATTAAACGGTTTCACATTGAGTCCCAGTGAGATAAAGTAGAGAATCAACATCGTGAAGAACACCGGGCACTCCATGATGAACCAGCCTAAATTGCTGCGCACGGAAAAGCCCCAGCGGTTGTTGAACGTCATACCGTAGGCGGGCGTGACGAACTGAAGCGTGATGAACACCATCACACCCAAAACAGTCATCACGGGCAGCAGATAATGGTAAAACTGGGCAAAAACTTCCATGATTTTCGGTTATGAAAATGACTTTCCGTCGAATTTAGTCTTGCGTTTCAGGTAATGAAGCTTCACCACCGACTCCGGATAGCAATCCTGGAAAGCAAGCTTCGGGAATGTATTGCGCTTGGCGAAGTACTGCTTGTAGGTGCGCGCAACGGTGTAGAGAGCCTTATAAACGGCTGTAAAGTCCTTGAAATGGCCTTGGGCAAGGAACGAAAACGCCGCCACCTGATCAAGGAAAAACCTCAATATCAAAGTTTTGCGAATACGTTCGTCGGGAAGGTTTTTGATGAGAAGGTAAAGGCTGTTGCGGAAATTGAGGAACGTCTTGTAGGAGTTGTTCTTGGGAAGGGTGCCGCCACCGATATGATAAACCACCGATGCGGGGTTCACCTTGATCTTGTAGCCCAAATTCTTGATGCGCCAGCAGAAATCGATCTCCTCCATGTGCGCAAAAAAGTCGCCATCGAGACCTTCCATCAGATGGAAAACATCGCTACGGACAAACATGGCCGCGCCAGTCGCCCAAAAGATGTCAGTCACGGTGTCGTACTGCCCGTGATCTTTCTCCAGATTGCCGAAAACGCGGCCGCGGCAGAAGGGATACCCGTACTTGTCGATAAACCCGCCACTCGCACCGGCATATTCGAACTCATCTCGACGGTCGTAGGAGAGCAATTTGGGCTGCACCGCCGCGATTTTCTCGTTGGCATCCATCTGCTCAATCACCGGCTCTATCCAGCCGTCGGTAACCTCAATGTCGGAATTGAGAAGGCAGTAGTACTTGGCTTCCACTCGCTGCAGCGCAAGATTATAGCCGAGTGCAAACCCTTCATTCCGCTCATTTTGCAGCAGCGTCACCTGCGGGAAATGTTCCTTCAGGAAAGCGACAGAGTCGTCTTCAGAAGCGTTGTCGCACACCACCGCCTCCGCATAATCGGGCAGCGAGCGCAACAGCGTAGGCAAGAACCTCTCCAGAAATTGCCTACCGTTCCAGTTCAGAATGACGACTGCTAATTTCGACATAATCCTCCAAATTCTAAAACTGCAAAGATACATTTTTTTGGATTATATCGCGACATTTGTTTCGGACAAAAACGGAATGCCACAAAACATGCTGATACAAAAAAGACCGATTCGCTATGAACCGGTCCTTTTTCCTTTTGCGCTCCCTCAAGGACTTGAACCTTGGACCCTCTGATTAACAGTCAGATGCTCTAACCAACTGAGCTAAGGAAGCGTTCCTTTTTTGATGGCGCAAAGATACACTTTTTTTCTATCAATCATCATGGGATATAATTTTTTTTTGAAATTATTGTAATGTTCTGATAATCTGCTTTTTATTGCTTCAATTATGAATAATAAACAAGGGTGTTCTGTTCTTTTCATCTTTTCTTTTCTCCAAAAAATCGTACTTTTGCCGCAAAATTCGATGAATATATGGCCATCCCCTTTTCAAGAACCATTCTCCCCAACGGGTTGCACGTGCTGGTACATGAGGACCGCACAACCCCTTTGGCTGCCAGCACCATCGTCTATCGCGTAGGCTCGCGTGACGAAGACAAAAATTGCACCGGCCTTGCCCACCTGATGGAGCATTTCATGTTCAGCGGCTCCGATCACGCACCCGACTTTGACGCGGTTTTGCAACGAGTCGGGGCCCTCAACAACGCTTACACCTCCCAAGACCTCACCTGCTACTATATTGTGTTGCCAGCCAACAACATAGAGACGGCTCTTTGGCTGGAATCCGACCGTATGGCCGCCCTCTCCTTCAGTCAGCAGGGGTTGGATGTGCAGAAGCAGGTGGTGATGGAAGAGTTTAAGGAGACCTGCCTCAACCAGCCATACGGCGACCTGATGATGCAGGTTTACGAGCTTAGCTATCAGGAACATCCCTATCGGTGGCTTCCTATCGGCAAGGAACTGTCTCATATCGAGCAAGTTGACATGGATATCATTCGCGATTTCCACCGTCGGTTCTACTGTCCGGCCAACGCCATCCTCGTGGTGGCGGGAAATGTCCATACCGACGAGATTTTTGCGATGGCGGAGAAATGGTTCGGGGACATACCGTCGGGAGAGCGCAACCCGCACAAGTACTGGAAAGAGCACCACTCCAGCTACCATCGTCAGAAGACGGTGCGGAAGCCCATCCCTGACGATATGCTCTTCAAAAGCTGGCTGATGCCCGCCCGCACCCACGCGGACTACTGCGCCTACGACCTGCTTTCCGACATCCTCGGCACAGGCCAGAGCTCCTACCTTTACCGCAAGTTCGTGTCGGAAGAACGGCTCTTCACCGACATTTCCGCATCCGTGGCTGGCAGTGCTGATCCTGGACTTTTCTTCATCAACGGCCGTCCCGCCGAAGGGGTCACCATTGAACAGGCCGATGAAAAATTATCGAAGTATCTGTTTGATTTCCAGTTCGACAACAAACTTTCGTACGATTTACAGAAGGTAAAGAACAATGCCGAATCCATCATCCTGGAACGGAATCTGAAGGTGGAGGATCGTGCCAACACCCTCGCCACGGGCGAATTCTACAGCCGCGCCGAAGATTTTGCTGACGAAAGAACGGGGTATTTCGCTGTCACCGAAGACGACATCCGGCGGATTACCAACACGATGTTCCGAGAATCGTGCGGTAATACATTATATTATATGAAACAATAGGGGTCTCCTGTAGGGGCGAATAATTATTCGCCCCTACAATCACAATAATTTCTTGATTTCCAGCAGTTTCTCCCGAATCTGCGTCAGCGTCGTGACGATGGCCGCGGTATCGGCCTCCTTCACGAAATCGTTCTTGATAGCGGTTTTCGCGCCCTGAAGCGTGTAACCTTTCACCTTCGTGAGATACTGGATGGTGCGCAGAATGCCGATGTCGTTTTTGGAGTAGAAACGGTCGCCCTTCTTGTTCTTGCGCGGCTTGATCATGTCGAATTCCTTCTCCCAAAAACGCAACGTGGAGGCGGGAACGCCTAATGCCTCAGCGGTTTCGCCGATGCCGTACCAGATTTTCTCCGATCCCGCGATGGATTCGGGCAATGTATCAGTGATGGGCAGATTCTCTTCCATGTCGGTTTATTCTTCGTCGGTGCGGCGACGCTGGTCGCGCTCCTTGATGGTTTCGCGTTTGTCGTACATTTTCTTACCCTTCGCCAAGCAGATGTCTAACTTTGCATAGCCGTTCTCGTTGATCCACAGCAACGTCGGGATGATCGTATAGCCACGCTCATTGAGTTTGGTCATCAGTTTGCGCATCTCCTTGCGCTGAAGCAACAGCTTGCGATCGCGCTTGGGCTGGTGGTTGTTGTAACTGCCCTGTGCGTACTCGCTGATATGCATATTGTGTACCCATAACTCGTTGTTAATGAACGAACAATAGGCATCGGTGATGTTGGCGCGGCCTGCCCGGATGGATTTGATCTCCGTGCCGGTCAGCACTATGCCCGCCGTGTAGGAAGTGTGCAGGTAGTACAAAAACTCCGCCTTCCTGTTCTTGATCGCAATCTGAGTGTCCTGTTTTCTCTTTCCCATAATCTTCGAATCGGGCGCAAAAATACGATTTTTTGTGATTTGTAAATTGATGTTCCCGCAGACTTCGCAGACTTGCGCAGAATAAGGTCTGCGAGTTTCTGCGTGTTCTGCGGGAGAACAAGCACTACCAACAACCCAAAGTTAATAAAATTCCTTGAAAACAAATGATAATCCTTATAACTATCGTATTTTTGCCAAAAATATTATAATATGAGTATCAGTATGATTGCGGCTGTGGGTCAGCGTTTGGAGCTGGGTTACCAGAACCAGCTGCTGTGCCATTTGCCCGTGGATTTGAAACATTTTAAGGAAATCACTTCCGGACACACGGTGCTGATGGGCGACCGCACGTGGGATTCGCTGCCCAAGAAACCCCTGCCGAACCGCCGGAACATCGTCATCACCCTCGAAGACATCGAATTTGAGGGGGTCGAAACCGTACACTCCATTGAGGCGGCGCTTGATCTCGTGGCTGACAACGAGGAGGCCTTCGTGATGGGCGGTGCCACCATGTACCGGCTTTTTCTGCCCCATGCCGATAAACTTTACCTCACCCGCATAGTCTCTGAATTCACGGCTGACGTCTGGTTCCCCGAAATTGACGAAAACGAGTGGAAAGTGGTGGAGTCAGAATTCGTGCCGAAAGATGAAAAGAACGTTTACGACTTATATTTCCAAACCTTAATAAGACAAAAATGAAAAAGATCATCATTTTCCTGGTTGCCATCTGCGCCTGCATAGCCGCGCTTGCCCAAAAGACCGAAATCCCGGAAGCCCCGTATCTTCCCATCGACGAACGCACCAACCTGGTCACCTACCAGGATGTTGTGAAACAGGAAGGAACTCCCCAAGTATTGTACGACAGAGCGATGGCTTGGGCGAAGAAATACTACAAGAACACCGCCGAGGTCATCAAGAGCGCCGATCCCGAAAAAGGGGTCATCAACATGCGCTCCAGCGTGCGGATTTTCTACAAGGACAAAGAGGGCACGATGCGTTTCAAGAACATCGTCTATTACAACTTCAAGCTCGAATGCCGCGACAACCGTTACCGCTACACCATCACCGACTTCAAGGAAAAGGCCACCGGTTCCGCGCCCATCGAGGTCTGGTTCAACACCTCCTCCTCCGGCTGGACCCCCAGCATGTACGGCTACCTCACCCAGATCGACGAAGAGATGCAAAAGCTCATCGCATCCTTGGAGGAGGGAATGCAGCCAGCGGAAGAGGTTACCGATGATTGGTAATATTTGAATGTAGAGACGCAAAATTTTGCGTCTCTACATGAAACTTGAAACTACAAATGTATGGTTAAAAAATTATGGCTGGTTGTATTATCCGTACTACTATGCGGTGCTTGTACCAAACCGACCGGTCATATCACATTGAATTTTTCTTTTGTCGTTGATAATGATTCCCTGCGGCTGGATACCTGCATGTATCAGAACGCCGCGGGGAATCTTTATGAGGTCAACGATGTGCAGTTTTTCATCTCACACGTGAGGTTGGAGACCACCTCCGGCGAAGTGGTGGAAATTGCCGATAATCAAGGTATTCACTACACCGACATCCGCATTCCCGGCACGCTCGCATGGCGGATTGCGGACGAGATTCCTGCTGCTGGCTACAAATCCATCACCTTCGTGTTCGGGCTGGAAGGGGAACAGAACACCACCGGCTATTTCCCGAACCCGCCGGAGAACAACATGAGCTGGCCCGACATGCTCGGGGGCGGCTACCACTACATGAAAATCAACGGCCGCTGGATCGACCCCGAAGGCATCCGGCAGCCCTTCAACCTGCATTCCGGCAAAATAGCTACAGACAACGGTTTCGCAGACAACACCTTCACAGTCACGTTGCCGTTGGAGCAGTTCCCGGTCAGCAAGAACAGTAGCTCCGAACTGACCTTGCGTATGAACGTGAATGCCTGGTTCTCAAACCCTTACCTTTTCGATTTCAACGTCTTTGGAGGCAGCATCATGCAAAACCGCGAAGCACAGGAGGTGTTGCGGGCAAACGGGTGGGATGTGTTCGGGATTTAATGCTATTTTTGCCGTCCGAATCGAAAATGTTAAAACAGACCGTAAGTTATTGTCATGCAGAAATATAGAAGCTACGTGCTTCCCGTCGCCATCCTCTTAGCGCTGATATTCCATAGTACCAGTGCTCACCTCTCTTTCTTGGTTCCCTGGTTCATCTTCGCCATTCTGACACTCAATTTCGTTACGGTAGATTTGAGACACCTCCGGTTTTCAATGCTGCATTTCTGGCTGATACTCTTTCAGTTAGTAGTCAGTGCTGGGCTTTATCTATTGGTGCGGGCTGTGACGGGCAACGAAACTATGGCACAAGGGTTCATGATGTGTACGCTCTGTCCGGTGGCGGCATCGGTGGTCGTAATATCATCCATGCTCGGCGCCGACCGCATGACGACCACCACCTACACCATGTTCTGCAACTTAGTGATGTCCGTGGCTGCACCACTTTATTTCACCATAATCGGCGTTCATCCGGAGCTGAGCTTCTGGTCCTCATTCCTGATGATTCTGAAGCGCATCACTCCCACGCTCGGTTTCCCCTTTTTCTTCGTGTTGGCGTTACAGGCATGGGCACCGAAAACCAACGAATGGCTCTGCAAATACCGCAACCTGTCGTTTTACCTTTGGGCCGTCGCCCTGTTCATCACCTTGGGCAACACCATCCACTACATCTTCCTGCAAGGTCATGGAAACGAGCACGTTATCCTCTATGGCGCAATCTTCTCGGCGGTGATGTGCGCCATACAATTCGGCTTCGGCAAATGGTTAGGGCACCGCTATGGCGATACGGTGGCAGGCGGCCAGCTCCTCGGACAGAAAAACACCGCCATGGGCATCTGGATGTCCAACACCTACCTCCAACCGCTCTCTTCCGTGTTCTTGGCCTTCTACATTATCTGGCAGAACCTCTTCAACAGCCTGCAGTTGTGGTGGCACGACCGGCATCGGTAGAGACGCAAAATTTTGCGTCTCTACACGTTGGCGCGACCGGCGAAAAAAAATTCACAACCGTTGTAACGAAAATGCCACTTCGTGCGACCAACGGGCAAAGGGAAATGATGTTTATGTGTT
>Ga0310690_10012407_pt1 | contig 10465 bp, 9 predicted proteins | sample AusTroGonzalo_MG_2_FD_207661 | JGI IMG/M metagenome (GOLD analysis project Ga0310690, IMG submission 207661) | Bovine rumen microbial communities from tropical cattle in Woodstock, Queensland, Australia - Gonzalo_04 (v2) (version 2) | ecosystem: Host-associated > Mammals > Digestive system >...
GCCGTACATCAGGAAGTAGTCGTTGACGCTGATGCCGTCCTTGACGGAGTTGATGTTGATGACGGGGTTGTGCTTGCCGCCACGGATGCGGATGTAGTCGTCGCTGGCGATACCGTGACCGTAGCGGCTGGTGACGTTGAGCGTGCCCGTGCCGGAGAAGATGAACTGTCCTTCGCTGAATAGCGTTGCCTTCATGTCCTCGCCGCTGATGGCGGAGGAGTACGTGGTGCCGTCGACGAGGGTGCTGGTACCCTTGAGGTCCACGTAGCAGGTCTTACCGCCATAGGCGACCGTGCCGACGGTTTTCTTTGGCATATTGATGGCGGCACCGTCGGCGTTGGTGATGCTGACGCCGTCAAGCGTCATCTTGCACTTCTTTTCGGAATAGAGGGTGAAGGAGCCGTCAGAGGTGGTGCCTTTGAGCACATAGTCAATCTTCTTTGAGCCATAGATGATGACGTCGGACGAGGTGCCGCTGGCAAGGACAGCGCTGTTCTTCAGCGACGAGGGGCTGTACGTCACGCTGGCCGTCGCGCCGTTCCACGTGATGGTGACGGTGCCTTTCGACTCGTCATCGTCCTCGTAGTTCTCCACGAAGTCGCCATACTCGTCGTCGGTTTCCTTGGTGATAACTTTCTCGGTGACGGAGGTGTAAGCCGTTTCGTCATCGTCGCTGAAGGCCACGTCGAAATCGGTGCTATAAGGCAGAACGTAGGCATTGTTATATTCATAGTTCTCAAAAGTGATGGACGTCACATAATCGACAGGATAGGTAACGGTGACGCCATCAGTCGAAGTGATGAAAAGGTGCGTTGCATCGTCGCTAAAGGTGATGATGCCTCTGTTGGCATAGACTTCCATCTCTTCAACGTTGCCATCAGTCCCAGTGATAATGGCTTTATAGGCGCTTGCCCAGGCATAGGCAGTGAATAGCCCACATAGGGCGATAAAGGTTAAGGCAATACGTTTCATCGGTGCTGGATTTTAGTGGTTTTGCCTCCAGCCTCGACGATGTAGATTCCGCTGGGGAGGGTGCCGAGGCTGATAGGCGACTGGGTTATGGACTGAATGGCTGTGAGCTGTCTGCGGCCGCCAGCAGTGTAGATGTGGATAGCTGTGCCCGCAGGACAGCGGACAGTGAGTTCGCTCGTCACGGGTGACCAAAGGAAGATATCGGCAGGGACAGTGGCGCGGTCAACAGAACCTACGGCGTAAAACTCGACGTAGGAGATATCAGAAAGGGCAAAAGAGCCTCCGTCCTCAGTTCCATCTTTCATGGTGACGACGAGGTTGCCATCAGAGAAAGTGAGCTTTTGGATATTGTCAAGGGAGAAGGATTCTCCGCTTCCCGATTTGAGGGTAATACCCATGCTTGGTGGAACCTGCTGTGCCTGTACGGAGAACGTCGCCAGCAGCAGGGTGAATAGGATGAATTTCTTTTTCATAATTCCTAATTTCAATTATTCAAAAGTCAAACGAGTAGCCGAGGCCGATGACGTGGCCGCCCGATTCGTCATCGTCATCACTCGAGGCTTCGTCCTGGTAACGATAATAGACGGAGAGCTTCGAGGTCTTGCTGAGTTTGTAGTCGGTGCCGATGGTGTAGCGGATTTTATCGACGTCCATCTTGTTCATGAGGTCGTTGAACATTTCCAGTTCGGCAAAGGGCTCGAACTTGCTTTTGCGGATGTCGTAGCTGACGGCGAGACGGCTACGCAGTTTGTGATAGTGCTTGGGGTTCTTCGCGTCGGTCATATAGCTGTAATCCTCATCGGCGGGGTCGTCGTTGAGATACCACTCCTCAATGTCGGGGTTGATGTCCTTGAAAATGTCGTAGAGCGGGTTGTAGTAGTAGCGCGTGCGCTGGCACGAAGTGGCGACGCGGTAGGTGTATTGGTAGCGCTCGCGCAAGCCAATCTTGAACCGCCCGGCCTTGAACGAGCCGATGAGTGAGGCGGTAGCGCGGTGACGCGGTCCCCAGTAAGCGTCATCGACGTTCTTGTGCTTGGGTGTGGTGCCGTCCGTCATGTATTTGATAGAGGTCTTGCCCGGCGTGTTCTTGTAAATAAAGGTGTAGCCGGCATCGACTTTCAGCCAAGGCGCAATCTGCTTGTTCTTGTACGAGAGACTGACGCCGGCAGAGGCACGGTCGGAGGCGGAGAAGTTGTCGCGCAGGCGGTAACCGGCCTCGAACGAGAGCCCCAGCCCCTTCGCGAGCTTGGTTTCACCCTCGACGTCTGTCCAGAGCCCGAAGCCGTTGCTTTGGGCATGGATGGCCAAGAAAGGAGCAACAAGTAAGGCTGCAAAAAGCAGGCGTTGCGCAATGTTGATAGTTTTCGATATTAAACGCATAGTTTGTGAAAGTTGGTTTCGAAGTTTTGAATAAATCGTAGCGTCAGCCTCGCGGCATGCGACCCACGCTGTCCACGCTGTTGTCGATGCCGGAAAGCGGTTTGTAGTAGATGCGCAGGATGGCACTGTCTTTCAGGAAGTCGATGGCGCCCACTTCGACGCGGAACACCTCGAGGCCGGTGCGGCGCTTGAGGTCTTCCAGCAGCTCCTCGTTCTTGTCGGGGGTGACGAGCTTCACGTTGTCGTACTTGATGAGTTTGCTCGCCTCCTTCTTCACGAAGATGGTGCTCTCGCAGATGCTGATGACGATGATGAGCAGCACGTCGGCAGCCAGCAGCTCCACGAAGCTGAAGCTGGGGCCTACGCCGTTGATGACGCTGATGGCGATGAGGACGAAGAGGTAGTTCATCTCGCGGATGGGCACGCTCTCGGTCCTGTAACGGATGATGCTGAAGATGGCGAAGAGGCCGAGGGCGACACCCGTCTTGAGTTTCGTCCCGCCTAGGAAGAAGATGAGCATGAAGACGCTGATGCTCACCAGCATGAAGGTGAAGAAATAGTCGCGGCGGCGGCTCTTGGGATAGTAGAAGAAACGCACGATGACGAATACCACGGCCAGGCAAAGGAAGAAACGTACGAGAAGGTCTCCCAGGGCAGCCCAGTCAGCAAGAACAGAACTTGTACCGACGGTATCGGTAAAGGTGTCAAACTCTCCTTCTAAATCGCCGGCAGCGGCAAGCAGCGCCTTTCCTCCGGCAGCAAGTAATGTCATTAAACTCATGATACTTATCTTTTTTAATTGGTTATTGTTCGATGATTTCTTCCCGTGCCAGCATCTTCTCAATCCTGCGGATTTTCGGGCGGAACAGGTTGTGCTTGATGGCTTCGTTGGTGAGGACGGTGCCAATGCAGTACTTGCTGAAGCCCGAGGGGTGGATGCGCAGCTTATGCAGGATGTCAAGCACGGGGCTGGGGACGTTACCGTCGCGTTTCAGCTCGATGATGACGAGGCGGTCGAAGGTGTTGTCGCAGCCCGTTTCCCAGTGGTGGAACTTCACGTGGGTGTCTATGGTGAGCCGCTCCGTCTTGTTGAGGTTCACGAGGGTGATGCGCTCGAAGCGGTTTTCCACCTTCGGCACGAGCTGGCCGAGGGTGTAGCGGGCATACTTGTGGAGCAGCTCGTCGCCGTTGTCAGCCACAAGGGTGTCAATGCCTCCGACCTGCACACGTTTCTTCTTTGTGCGGCCGTGGTTGTCCTTGTTCTTCACTTCAAGGAAGGTGTCGCCGCTGTCGAGGTAGGTGCGGACGCGCACTTTCTGACGGACCAGGCGGCCGTTGTGGTGAGCCAGGTACATCTCCTCGTCGGGCGTGTCGAGGTAGATGGTGCGGTAGGGGTTGAACCGGCTGTCACCGGTAGCCTGCGCGTAGTACTTACCCTGCGCCAGCTCCAGCAGTTGCTCCAATTGCGTGAGCGTGGCCAGATACTTCCGGTCGAGACGGTTCATGAGCTTGATGCTACCCATCTCCTCCAACGGTATAGGTGGAAGATGTTCAAGCAGGTCAACAATTGCCTTATCCATTTTTCGTGTGTGACATACGCTTAAAGTGTGCAAATGTAGGGATTTTTTTTCTCGTTCCAACCATTTTGTTCGAAAAATGATGGTCAATTACGTTTTTTTTGCTCATTTCTTGGAAAAAAAGAATAATCGGCGTACCTTTGTCACTTACTCTGATTAAATGTTACAACCATGCAAGATCTGAAAACCTATTTGAACGAAGCTGAGGAAATGATGGAAATGGCCATCATGCACATTGAAGACGAACTGGCTCACATTCGTGCGGGCAAGGCCGATATACGTTTGCTTGACGGCATTCGCGTGGACAGCTACGGCTCGGTTGTTCCCCTCAACAATGTGGCCTCCGTCTCTACCCCCGACGCCCGCACCATTGCCATCCGTCCCTGGGACAAGAGTATGGTGCGCGTCATTGAGAAAGCCATCATCGACTCCTCGCTGGGCATCATGCCCGAGAACAACGGCGAGATTATCCGCATCTCCATTCCGCCCCTCACCGAGGAGCGTCGCAAACAGCTGGTGAAGCAATGCAGCAAGGAGGTGGAAACCGCCAAGATTAGCGTCCGCAATGCCCGCCGCGACTGCATTGACAGCCTGAAGAAAGCCGTCAAGGAGGGTATGCCCGAAGATGTCCAGAAGGACGGTGAAGAGAAAGTGCAGAAACTTCACGACAAGTTCATCAAGAAAGTCGATGAGGTTTTTGCAGCCAAGGAAAAGGAAATCATGACCGTCTGATGACGGGGCTGGTCATCCGTAATACGGGAAGCCATTACACCGTGCTCACTTCCGAGGGAGCACGGGTGGATTGTCGTGTGAAGGGGAACTTCCGGCTGAAGGGTATCCGCAGCACCAATCCTGTAGCGGTGGGCGACCGCGTGACGTTCACCGTTGCCGAGGGCACCGCCTCTGCTGAAGGCCCTGAGGGATGGATTACCGCCATCGATGAGCGGCGCAACTACGTCATCCGCAAAGCCTCCAACCTCAGCAAGCAGAGCCACATCCTCGCCAGCAACGTCGACCAGTGTCTGCTGCTTGTCACCGTCAACTACCCCGAGACCAGCACTACGTTCATCGACCGTTTCCTCGCCACGGCGGAGGCTTACCGCATCCCCGTCCGCATTGTCATCAATAAGATGGATCGTTACGATGAGGCCGAGCAGCACATCGCCGAGATGCTTGCCACGCTTTACGAAGGGCTGGGCTATCCGTGCCACCTGATATCGTGCGCGGCGGAAGGGCAGCGTTCAGAGGCATCGCCTTCCGCGTTGCTGCCTGAGCTGGCGGGGAAGACGACGCTGCTCAGCGGGAATAGCGGGGTGGGAAAGAGCACGCTGCTGAACCTGCTCGTGCCGGGCATTCACCAGAAGACAGCGGAGATTTCCGATGCCCACAACACGGGCATGCACACCACGACCTTCAGCGAGATGTTTCCGCTCCCCGTCGGCACGGACTCGTGGCTCATCGATACACCCGGCATCAAAGGCTTTGGCACGTTCGACATGGAGCGGGAAGAAATCAGCCATTACTTCCGCGAGATATTCCGCTTCTCAAAGGATTGTCGCTACACCAATTGCACCCACACCCACGAGCCGGGTTGCGCTGTGCTCCGCGCCTTGGACGAGCACCTTATTGCCGCCTCGCGCTACAACTCCTACCTTTCGATGTTGGGCGACGAGGATGAGGGAAAATACCGGTAAAGTGGTAGAATGAGGAATTATAAATTGTAAATCGCCATGTCGTATTTCCTTGAATGTTGCTGCCAGAGTGCCGACGATGCCCGACGGGCCGAGGCGTCGGGAGCTTCGCGCATTGAGCTGTGCGAGCAGCTGGCACTTGACGGGTTGACGCCTTCCGACGAAAACATCCTTGCCACGTTGGCGGCGGTGAGCATTCCCGTGGGTGTGCTGGTGCGCTGCCGTGCGGGCAACTTCGTCTATACCGACGAGGAGGTGGCGACGATGGTTCGCAGCATTGAGCATATTCGTCAGCTCGCGGCAGCGGCTCCTGACGGCACTGTGCGTCGTGTGAACGCCGTGGTCATCGGCGCGCTGACCGTAGAAGGCAGCGTCGATAAAAAGGCGATGAGGTTTCTTGTGAATGCCGCAAAGGGAATGTCCATTACGTTTCATCGGGCCTTCGATGTCTGCTACGACCCTGAGCAGTCTTACGACGACATTGCCATGCTGGGCATTGACCGCATCCTCACCTCCGGCCATAGAAGAACGGCCGTTGACGGGTGTGGACTAATAGCGGGCTTGGTGAGGAGAAGCAAGGAGCCGTCGCTCTATGATACGCCCAACCCCATCATCCTTGTCGGAGGCGGCGTGCGTCCGCGCAATATCCGCGTGCTGGCCGTCGCCACGTCTGCCACCGAGTTCCATTCTTCGTGCCTGGAAGGGTGGGAGAGAATTATCAATTAGGAATTAGAAATTTGAAATGAGGAATTCAATATCGTAAACTATGAAAAAGTGTTTTATCGCTTTGTTTGCTGTTGTTGCAACGCTTTTTGTCTCTTGTGCGCAGGGAGGTGGAGGCACGGTCTATCTGAAAGACTATCTCACCGATGCGAGTAACGACGATGCCATGCCGGCTATCCGTGCCGCGCTTGAAGAGTGCCGCCGCACCCATGCAGCTGAGCTGGTGCTCCCCGAGGGCACGCTCAACATCCGCCTCGATGCTGCCTACGAGCGCTATCAGTTCATCAGCAACAACGACGAGAGCCTCAAGCGCATCGCCTTCGACCTCGGCGGCATGAGCCACTTCGCCGTTCGCGGACAGAACACCACGCTGCTGTTCACCGACTTCATATCGCCCTTCAGCCTACAGGATTGCGCGGACATCACCATCAGCGGCATAAACATCGACTTTACCCATACCTTCCACTCCGAAGGCATCATCCGCGGCGTGGGTGACGGCTGGCTCGACCTCGAGTTCCCCGCCGACTACCGCATAGGGCTCGACAACGGCTGCCTCTACATCATGGACAGCGAGTGGACGACCTACCCCTTCGGCAATATGCTGGAGTACGACCCCGTGAAGGACGAGGTAGCCTTCAACGCCTCCGACTACTGGCTCTCCCGCCAGACGCTCCCCGCCGAGCAGGTTGGCGACCGCCTCTACCGCATCTATAAGAAGGACATCACGGCCACCGTGGGCAATGTCATGGTGCTGGGCGCCGCCAAGCGCATCAACCCGGGTTTCTTCATCGCCGACAGCCACGACATCCTCATCCGCGACGTCAACCTCTACCACTGCGGCGGCATGGGTGTCATCGCCCAGATGAGTCGTAACATCGAGCTCAACCACCTCGTCATCGTGCCTTCGCCGGGCAAGGGCCGTGTGGTCAGCATCACTGCCGATGCCACCCACTTCGTCAACTGCAGCGGCTACATCCGCATGATTGACTGCACCTTCCGCAATCAGAAGGACGACGACACCAACATCCACGGCCTCTACATGGGCATCGACCGTCAGACGTCGCCCCGTAGCCTCCAGCTCAGCTGGCGCAACGACGCCCAGCAGGGGTTGCAGTTCCTCCGTCCGGGCATGACGGTGGAGATTGTCCGCAACAAGACCATGACGCAGTTCTGCCGTGCCACGGTGAAGAGCGTCGAAGTACTCAACAAGCTCATTATAAACGTCACCTTTACCGCCGACCTCCCCGAAGGCATCGAGCCCGACATGGTGGTGGCGCAGGACGACGACTACCCCGACGTTCTCATCAGCGGCTGCACCTTCAGCGGCAACCGTGCCCGCGGCCTCCTCATCGGCTCCCGTGGCAAGGTGGTGATAGAGAAAAACTACTTCCACATCCCGGGCGCAGCCATTCTCTTCGAGGGCGACGGCAACTATTGGTTTGAGCAGTCCGGTGTGCGCGACGTCACCATTCGCGACAACGTCTTCGAAAACTGCAACTTCGGCTACCGCGTGTGGGGCAATGCCTGCATCAGCGTGGGCAGCGGTGTGCCCGACCGCACCAGCGGCGAGTGCTACCACCACGGCATCACCATCGAGGACAACACTTTCCGCGTCTTCGACCCCCGCATCCTCTACCTCTACTCCGTCGATGGCCTCACCTTCCGGGGTAACCGCATCGAGATGACCACCGACTATCCCTATCTGCGTGGCACCACCGAGCATTTCCGTGTCCTCGACGACTGTAAAAACATTAACATCCAAGAATAAAGTGAACGTACCTCTGATAGGCGAAAGCCATTTTATCGTCGAGTCCTTCCACTCCGACTGCACGTCGCACCTCTCGCTGGCGGTGCTGGGCAATCAGCTGCTGAACACCGCAGCGTCCCATGCCGAGAAGCTGGGCATCGGGCGTCAAGCCTTGCTGGAGCAGCACCAGGCGTGGGTGTTCTCGCGTCTGCTCATCCAGATGGACCACTATCCCTACGAATTTGAGACATACTCCATTAAGACGTGGATTGACAGCGTATCGCGCTTCTTCTCCAACCGTCATTTTGCCATCTTCGATGCGGAGGGCAAGGCGATAGGCTATGCCACCTCCGTGTGGGCGCTGATGGACTTGGACACGCGTCAGGCGTTGGACATTGCGCAGGCGCTCCCCGACCATGTCGATTGTGTGGCACCCGAGCACCCCGACTGCCCCATTGCGCGCACCACCCGTGCCCGTGTCACCGCCACCGAGCCGGCATACACCTTTCGTCCGCTCTTCTGCGACATCGACTACAACGGCCACTTCAACAGCATCCGCTACATCGAGCACTACCTCGGTGCGCTGCCGCTGGAGCTGTTGCGTGAGCGCCCCGTCCATCGTTTCGAAATCAGCTACAGCACCGAGTGCCGCTACGGCGAGGAGCTCGCTGTCTATGTCTCCAGTGCCAATGCCGACGAATACGACCTCGAGCTTCGCAAAGCCGACGGCACCGTCGCCTCCCGCGCCAAAGCAATCTTTAGTTAACTCTTAACTTATAATGACTCTTAATTCTTAACTCTTAATTCTTAACTCTTAACTTATAATGAAGTACCCCAAAATCGGGATTCGTCCCACCATCGACGGACGCCAGGGCGGTGTCCGCGAAAGCCTTGAGAACAAGACCATGGCGCTGGCACATGCCGTAGCCGAGTTAATCACCACCACTCTCCGCAACGGCGACGGTAGTCCCGTGGAGTGCGTCATTGCCGACGGTACCATCGGCCGTGTGGCCGAGGCCGCTGCCTGTCAGGAGAAGTTCGAACGCGAGGGCGTCGGCGCCACCATCACTGTCACCAGCTGCTGGTGCTACGGCTCCGAGACCATGGACATGAGTCCCCATTGGCCGAAGGCCGTGTGGGGCTTCAACGGCACCGAGCGCCCGGGCGCTGTCTATCTGGCTGCCGTCCTCGCCGCCCATGCCCAGAAGGGGCTGCCCGCCTTCGGCATCTACGGCCATGATGTGCAGGACCTTGACGACAACACCATCCCTGCCGACGTGGCAGAGAAGATTCTGCGCTTTACCCGTGCTGCTCAGGCTGTGGCCACCATGCGCGGCAAGTCGTACCTATCGCTTGGCAACACCTGCATGGGCATCGCCGGCTCCATCGTCAACGCCGACTTCCTGCAGGAGTATCTGGGAATGCGTACAGAATATGTCTCGCTCGTCGAAATCCTGCGTCGCGTCGATTTCAATATCTTCGACCCCGAGGAGTTCAAAAATGCGATGGAATGGGTAGAAAAATACTGCAAGCCCCAGGAGGGTCACGACTATAACGAGGACCGTCCCCTATTCCCTGGCACGCCGATGACCACCTTTAACGGCAAAGGTAAGGGCAAGAACCGCGAGGAGAAAGATGCCGACTGGGAGTTCACCGTCAAGACGATGATGATTATCCGCGATCTCATGGAAGGTAACCCGCGCCTGCTCGAGATGGGCTACAAGGAAGAAGCTCTGGGACACAACGCCATCGCAGGTGGTGTACAGGGTCAACGTCAGTGGACCGACTACAAACCCAACTTCGACTTCCCGGAATCGATGCTCTGCACTTCCTTCGACTGGAACGGCAAACGTGAGGCGAAAATTCTGGCCACCGAGAACGACTTCCTCAACGGTATGACGATGCTTTTCGGTCACCTGCTCACCAATCGTGGTGTGATGTTCTCCGACATCCGCACCTATTGGAGTCCTGAGGCTGTGGAGCGCGTGGCAGGTAAGCGTCCAGAAGGTGCTGCAGCAGGCGGCTTCATCCATCTCATCAACAGTGGTGCCACGACGCTCGATGCTACGGGTGCCGCCACCGATAAGGACGGCAAGCCCACCATCAAGCCTCATTGGGAGTTGACCGACAAGGACGTCGAAGCCTGTCTGAAGGCGACCAACTGGATGCCTGCCGACCGCGACTACTTCCGCGGAGGAGGCTATAGCTCGCACTTCGTCACTAAGGGCGGCATGCCGATGACGATGATGCGCCTGAATATGGTGCAAGGCCTCGGCCCTGTACTGCAACTGGCCGAAGGCTGGACGGTGGAACTTGACCCGAAGACCCACGACATCCTCGATAAGCGTACTGATCCCACTTGGCCCACTACCTGG
>Ga0310690_10012408_pt1 | contig 10465 bp, 8 predicted proteins | sample AusTroGonzalo_MG_2_FD_207661 | JGI IMG/M metagenome (GOLD analysis project Ga0310690, IMG submission 207661) | Bovine rumen microbial communities from tropical cattle in Woodstock, Queensland, Australia - Gonzalo_04 (v2) (version 2) | ecosystem: Host-associated > Mammals > Digestive system >...
TCTGCCAATCCTCCGCCACGCCCCGCCACGCCAACAGGTCCATACTACGAACACATTGTAGAGCCTGGCCAGACGCTTTCCCTCATCGCCAAGGGATATGAAACGACGGTTCAGAAGATCCTTGCCGCGAATCCTGGATTGAAGGCGAACACCCTACGCGTCGGACAAAAGGTAATAGTTCCTGCGGAGGACAAGAAATGATCCCTTCCGGGGATTGCCAGGATCCGGAGAACTGTTCCGGATTCCCATTCGTGCGCCTTCGCCGCCTTCGCCGCACGCAGGCCGTGCGCGACATGTTTGCTATGCCGCAGCCCGGCTCCGAGAAGTTCATCTGGCCGGTGTTCGTCGTGCCGGGCACGGGCCGCAAAGAGCCTATAGCTTCAATGCCGGGGCAGTTCCGCTTTTCGGCGGATGAGCTGGTGAAGGCGCTCGCGCCGGTTGTCGCGCAGGGCGTCAGGAGCGTTCTTCTCTTTGGACAGCATGAAGGCGATGGCAAGGATGAATGCGGCACCCCCGCCGCCGATCCTCGCGGCGCGGTGCAGCGCGCAATCCCCATCATCCGCGATGCATATCCCGATCTTGTGGTTCTCACGGACGTCTGCCTTTGTGCATACACCGCGCACGGACATTGCGGACCGCGCGGCGTTGACGGCGACGTGGACAACGACGCCGCCTGCGAAATGCTCGCCCGCGTCGCAGTCTCCCACGTCCGCGCCGGCGCCGACGGCGTGGCCCCCTCCGCGATGATGGACGGACAAATCGCCGCCATACGCCGCGCCCTTGACGACGAGGGCTTCACCCAGACTCTTCTCATTTCCTACTCGACGAAGTTCGCGTCGCAGATGTACGGACCATTCCGCGACGCCGAGAACTCCGCCCCCGGCCACGGCGACCGGCAGGGCTATCAGGCGAGCTTCCGCGACCCGCGCACCGCCTTGCGCGAATCCATGTTCGACGAGGCGGAAGGGGCGGACGCCCTGATGGTGAAACCTGCCTTGTTCTACCTCGATCTAATCAAGCAGATTTCGGAACGGTCGCTTCTGCCCGTAATGGCGTACAACGTCTCCGGGGAGTATTCAATGATACACGCCGCCGCGAATGCCGGCTACTGCGATCTTTGGCAGACGGCCAGGGAATCGCTGTACGCCATCTTCCGCGCCGGCGCAACGCAGGTGATCTCCTATTGGGCGCCGTTCTACTCCAAGATATTCGGAGACGGCAGCGAAACCCGGTAGGGCGGCATCGATGATGCCGCCGTTTGCGTCACGACCATTTCCAGAATCTCACAATGGTTGCAAGCGGATGAGATTACATTTGTCTGGTTGATTCCACCGCCGATATTATGATATAATTATCAACAAGCAGAAAAAGGCATAGTCAGGAAAAGCCATGAGCATAAGTGCAACACAGATAGCTGTAAACAAATACGCGCCCGAAGGAAGCGAGGCGATAAACCTCTATTCCACGGACACGGCGGACTCGCTCACCATCGGGCAGCTCTCGATCTCCGTTTGCGTTCGCGCCGCAGCGGCGTATGAGGCACAGAGCGTCATGAAGATGAACGACATGACCTCCGGCTCGCGCAAGCTCGACGAAGCCGCCGACTGGCTCAAGCAGATCGCCGAAGGCACGGCGAACTGGACTCAGGCAAAGGATTTCCTCACTAATGTCATGGGCATCCCGGCGAGCGATCTGCCGGACAACATCAACACCTACGACAAGCGCATGAAGGCCGCCTCCTTGCTGAAGAACAAGATGGATCCGCTCACGCAGCTCCAGCAGCAGAAGATGATCGACCTTCAGACGCTCGTAAACCGCCGCGACGTTGCCTACTCAACATCTTCGAACATCGTTCGGACATTGGGCACTTCGTCCGCCGGCAACGCAAACAATTTCTAAGGAGACAAATCATGGCAATTGAAACAGTAGAATTCGATCTTTCGATGGTGAATCCCGAAACCGGGCGATACCTTACCGCGAATGCATACACCGTGGAGGGCGTCAACAACATCGACGGCACTCCAAGACTGCTTTCCATCGGCCAGCTTGTGATGGCGTTGTGCCTCAAGCGCGCTGCGGAGCTGGAGGATAAAGTCGTCGTCAAGATGAACGAGATAAACAGCACTTCCTCGCTGCTGGAGTCCTTGACCAAGATTGAGCAGGACGTGATCGACGAGTTCACCGCGAACAAGAACGGCCATGCGTATAACCTGGACGACAAGTTCGGTTTCGGCAACAACTACACCAACATTCTGCGCGGGCAGGGCATTCTTGACTCCACTCAGCATTACGTCCGCAACGACGCCGTGTACTCCAACCAGGACATTATCTACGATGATTTCATAACCAAGATTGAGGCGAAGATGGACGAGAAGAACTCGTTCAGCCAGCAGACGATGATCGAGCTGCAGTCGCTCACAAACAAGCGCGACCAGAGCTACGACATGATCTCGAATATTCTAAAGAGCATCAATACCGTCGCGGTGGGGATTGTCAACAATATGTAAAACGGGAATCTCCCTCTTGGCAGGGCGGACGCCCCGCGTCCGCCGAAGCGGAAGATGCCTAACGCAAAAGAAAACCATAAAACTTAAAGGAGCAAATATGAAAGCAGTAAAAGAAAAAGGCGTTGAGGGAAAAGTGATTGTGTGTACGGGCGCGGCGGGCGTCCTGTGCTCGAGCATGACGGAGGATCTTCTCCGCCACGGTGCGAAAGTGGCCGTGCTTGACCTTCGCGGCGACGTGGCGAAGGATTTCTGCGCGAAGCTCGCGAAGAAGGGCCTTACGCAGACGTTGGCGATTGAGGCGAACGTTCTCGACAAAGCCTCCCTCGAAGCCGCCTGCAAAGCCGTCCTCAAGAAATGGAAGCGCATAGACGTCCTCATCAACGGCGCCGGCGGCAACCATCCCAAGGGCACCGCGCCCGCAGAGCAGATGACCAAGGACACTCCGCTTGAGGACACGTTCTTCGGCCTCACTTCCGAGGGATTCGAGTTCGTGAACAAATTGAACCTCATCGGCACTGTTCTCCCCTGCCAGGTGTTCTGCAGGGAGATGCTCAAGAAGGGCGGCGCGGTGCTGAACTTCTGCTCCATGGCGGCGTATCAGCCGATGACAAAGGTCGCCGCATACGGCGCGGCGAAAGCCGGCATCATGAACTTCACGAAGTTCCTCGCTACGCACTTGGCGCCCATGGGGATTCGCGTGAACGCCCTCGCGCCGGGATTCTTCATCACGAACCAGAACCGCTTCCTGATGCTCGAAAAGGATGGCAAGACGCTTACCGCCCGCGGCAACAAGGTGATCGCCAAGACGCCCATGCGCAAGTTCGGCCAGCCCAGCGATCTGCACGGCGCGGCGCGTTTCCTCATCTCCGACGAGGCAAGCTTCATCACTGGCGTCACGCTGCCGGTCGATGGCGGATTCGTGTGCTATTCAGGCGTCTGATTTCGATGAGGGGGAGATACCTTGAACAAGAAGCTTAAGGTGAAGGTTGTAGGCGCCACCGGATATGGCGGAATCGGCATAGTGGAGCTGCTTCTGCGCCACCCGTTCGCGGAGATAGGCGCGCTCGTGGCGCGCGAGGCGGTTGGGCAGAGAATATCCGACGTCTATCCGCACCTCGCCGGTTTCTGCGATCTTCCGATACTCGCCGCCGACGACCCCGCCGCGCAGGGCGCGTTCGACGTGGTGTTCTTCTCCACGCCCGACCGCGTGGGCATGACCGATGCCAAGGCGGAGCTCGCCAAGGGCGCGAAGGTGATAGACTACTCCGGCGATTTCCGCTTCACCTCGCTTGCCGCATACGAGGACTACGCCACGCGTCTCGGCAAGGATCCCTCCCACCTCTCCGCCGAACTTCTGGGCACGAACGTCTATGGCATGCCGGAACTCCACCGCGCCGAAATCTCCCGCGCGAATCTCGTGGGCAATCCCGGATGCTTCGCCACAAGCTGCATCCTCGGCCTCGCGCCGGCCTTGAAGGCTCACCTCGTGAATCCCATCGGAATAATCTGCGACTGCAAGAGCGGAGTGTCCGGCGCCGGCAAGAAGGCAAAGACCACATTCCACCATCCGGAACGCTACGAGCAGATAAACGCATACCGCCTTTCGGGGCATCAGCACGTGTGCGAAGTGGAGCGTGAATTGGGCCTTCAGGGCGGATGCGACGTGAAGATTACGTTCACCGCGCAGGTTCTGCCGATCTCGCGGGGCATCCTCTCCACGCTGTACGGCGATCTGCTGCGCGACGTTACGGAGGAGGACGTTCTCAAGACGTACCGCGATTACTACGCCGATTCTCCATTCGTGCAGGTGTACCCGTCCACGGCGGCGGTGGGCACCACGACCGTGCGCTGCACGAACCGCTGCGCGATAGTCGTCTCCGTCGATTCCCGTACGCGCAAACTTCGCATTGTTTCAATAATAGACAACCTGATGAAGGGCCAGGCCGGACAGGCCATGCAGAACATGAACGTCATGTTCGGTTTTCCGGAGACAACCGCTCTCGACCAGCCGGGGATGTATCCATGATCACACCGAAGAAAAACCAGAACGCGAAAAAGCCGGCTAACGTCAAGAGACCCGAAAGTCCGTTCCTCAAACACGCCGCCGGCGCGAAGCCGCCCACGCGGCGCGAAATGAAGCGCGGCCTCGGCAAAGGGCTTGACGCTCTAATCGCCCCGCCGCCACCGGTAGGGCGCGTTGTCCCCGACGCGCCGCAGTCGGTAGGGCGCGGCGTCCCCGACGCGCCGCAATCGGTAGGGCGCGGCGTCCCCGACGCGCCGGGCGACTCCGTAATCCACGTTCCGCCATTCGACATCGAACGCAGCCCATGGCAGCCCCGCTCGGAATTCAAGGAGGAATCCCTAAAGGAACTCGCCGATTCCATAAAGGCGAATGGCGTGATCCAGCCTCTTACCTGCCGCCGCCGCAAGGACGGGAAGCTGGAGCTGATATGCGGCGAGCGGCGCCTCCGCGCATGCCTCATCGCCGGAATCAAGGCCGTCCCCGTGATCGTCAAGGATGTTGACGACCGCACCGCCGCCACAATGACCATCACCGAGAACGCGCAGCGCGACGACCTGAATCCCGTTGACGAGGCGGAAGGCTATCGTAGGCTTCAAGATGAATTCGGCCTCACGCAGGCAGATGTCGCGGAGCAGGTCGGCAAGAGCAGAAGCGCGATCGCCAACGCAACGCGGCTTCTTGAACTGCCTGATGAAGTGCAGGATCTTCTTCGCAAGAACGCAATCACAACCGGACACGCGAAGGTTCTGCTTTCGCTAGACAATCCAGTTCAGATTCGCCGCCTCGCCGTGGAGTGCGTTCCCGTGACCGATCTCAAGACGGGCCGCACGTCCGGCGGACTCACCGTGCGCGAACTGGAGCGCCGCATCGCCCGCCTCTCCGCCCCTGTCGTAGAACGCAAGACCGGCAAGCCCGACATTCCCGAAAGCTATCTGCGCAGCCTCGTCGATGAACTCCACAAGACGCTAGGATGCGCGGTGCGCCTCACGAGCGGCATGACCCACGCCAACGGCAAGCACACCAAGGGCGTCCTTGAAATCGACTTCATCGACAACACGGACCTCGACAGGATACTCGCGATCATTGGGGTGAAGATGGATTGATTGCAAGATGAAGTCAATCGAAGAAATATTGGCGTCTGTCAATGCGAACATCTCCGCCGCCTGCGCGAAATCGGGGCGCAGCCCCGATGACGTGGAAGTGATAGCCGTCACGAAGACGCACGGCCCGGAGGTCGTGGCCGAGGCATGGAGCGCAGGGCTTCGCATTGTTGGCGAGAACAAGGTGCAGGAGGCTGCATGGAAACGTCCAGCGTCCATCAGCGGACCGGAATGGCATTTGATCGGGCATCTACAGAAGAACAAGGTCCGTCCCGCGCTTGAGCTTTTCGATTTCTTCCATTCCATCGATTCGCTGGCGCTTGCGGAACGCATGAACCGCATTGCCGACGAGATCGGCGCCTTGCCGCACATTCTCCTTGAGGTGAACGTTTCCGGCGAACGCTCGAAGAGCGGACTCCGCCCCGATGATGTTCCTTCCGTCATAGAGGGGATCCTTTCATCGTGCCCCCGCGTCACGCTGGAGGGCTTCATGACGATGGCGCCGTTCGTGCCGCATGAGAAGATCGAGGAAACACGTCCGTTCTTCGCGCGCCTTCGCGAACTGCGCGATGAAATGGAAGGGAGATTCGGCGCATCGTTCCCGCGTCTTTCGATGGGGATGACGAACGACTACACCGTTGCCGTGGAGGAAGGGGCCACGTGGGTGCGCCTTGGCACGGTGCTTTTCGGGGAGCGTCCGAAATTGAAGCCGACTAGGATGGTAGATGCCGGCGACGCAGGGGAGACGGGCGAAGGCGGCGGTGAATACGACCGCATCCTTGATTGACATATAGCATCGACAACATTTTCATACACTTTGTGCAGAATGAATAAACGTAAAGAGAGAATCAAGAAGGAAAAGGCGTCCACCAAAAAGGATGGCGTCTTGCAGGGGCGTTTGAACATGGCCCGCAACGGGACTGGTTTTGTGATCGATCCGGAGACCGATGAAGCGGTATGGATCGAGGGGCGCGATCTCGGCACGGCGCTGCCGGGAGATGTCGTCACGGTTAGGAAGTCTCATTTCGTCCGCGCCGAGGCGCACCCATCCCGGAAGAGCGGCCAGGAGGGGCGCATCGTATCGATAGATGCGCGTGCGCATCGTTCCATCGTTGGCACGGTGGAGGAGATTGGGCATTTCGTTCGCGTACAGCCGCTCAGCCCGTCGTTTCGCCAGGCGTTCATAGTTCCGTCCGCAAAAGGCGCGACGGTGGGCGACCGCGTGGTGATGGATTTTGTCAGATGGGACGATCCCCGCCTTGCGCCGGAGGGGGAGATCACGGAGGTGATCGGGCCGAAGGACAATCCTTCGCTCGACACCATCGCCGTGATGAAGCAGTACGAACTTCCCGAATCTTTTTCCGACGACGTCCTCACCGAGGCGGAGCTTGTCGCCGATCTCAAGGAGGGCAGACGGCTCGATCTCCGCCGGAAGTTCATCTTCACATGCGACCCGGCCACCGCCCGAGATTTCGACGACGCGCTCTCGCTTGAGCGCGACAAGAACGGCAATCGCGTCCTTGGTGTTCATATCGCCGATGTGTCGCATTACGTCCGCCCCGGCACCGCGCTCGACCGCGAAGCCTACAAGCGTTCCACAAGCGTGTATCTTGTGGGCAAGGTGGTGCCGATGCTTCCGGAGCAGCTGTCGAACGGTGTATGTTCGCTCGTCCCTAACGAGGACCGCCTTGCTTTCAGCGCATTTCTCACGTTTGATGCGGATGGACGCTGCATTGCCCGCAGATTCGCGAAGTCTGTCATACGCTCCAAGGCGCGTTTCACGTATGAGGAGGTGATGGATGTCCTGCGCGGCAAAGGTCCGCGCATGAAGCCGGCGATGCGCCAGACAATCCGCGCAATCGGAGACCTTGCCCAACAGCTTCGCAAGGGCCGTTTCGCCGCCGGCGCGTTGGACATGGATGTGCCGGAGGCGGAGGTGATCCTCGACGAGACCGGGATGATGACTGGCGTGGTCGTTCGTCCATACGACGAATCGCATCAACTCGTGGAAGAGTGCATGGTGGCGGCGAACGAGGCGGTGGCCACGGAGCTATGGACTCGCGGAGTGAAGATACTCGCTCGTCTCCATGCGCCGCCGGATCCCGATAAAATGGAGGAACTGCGCGCGAACCTTGCGATGCTGGGACTTTCCGGTGGAGATTTCACGCGCCCGAAGAACCTTTCCAAGTTCCTAGCGAAGTTGAAGGGTTCGCCGTTGGAGGGAGTGGTGTCGGTGATGGTTCTTCGCAGTTTGAAACGCGCGCTGTATTCATCGAAGGAGATTGGGCACTACGGCCTGGCGAAGAACTACTATGCGCATTTCACAAGCCCGATAAGGCGGTATCCAGATTTGGTGCTGCACCGCCAGCTCGCGTCGTTCATCGCGGGAAAGGGAGGACGCCTCGATCCGGGATGGCTTGAACGCACGGCTCGCCACTGTTCGGAGCGCGAGCAGGTCGCCGACGATGCGGAGCGCTCTCTTGTCGAGATCAAGAAGTTCCGCTATCTTGAGGCGCAGGCGGGAGGGGATCGCGAGTTCGATGCCGTGATAGCGCGTTGCATGCACAACGGATGCTTTGTGGAACTGCCTGAACTTGCGGCGGGGGGGCTGATACACATATCGAGGCTGTCCGAGGACTATGTGCGCTTCGACGCTTTCCGCGAATGTCTTGAGGCGGGAGGGAACACGTGGAAGGTGGGCGACAGACTGAAGGTTCGTGTACTGCGGGTTGATTTCGATGCGCGTCAGGTGGATTTCGTCCCTGCGTCACGTGGGGATCAAACGCCACAGAGGAAGCGTTCGCCCCGCTCGATGAAATCCGCGAACACTCGCCGCGCGGGTAGGTCGCGTCGCCGCTGACGCGCATCCTGAGGGCGGCTGATTTTTTTTGATTTTCCCTCTTGTGTTTATGATTCCGATTCGGTAAAATACTTTCAAATCCTTCTGCACCTCGGAGGGAGATTGATGGTGGCATTGACCATCTGCATAAAAGCGGGCGTAATTCAATGGCAGAATAGGAGCTTCCCAAGCTTCTTACGTGGGTTCGATTCCCATCGCCCGCTCCATTGTTAAAAAGGAGTGGGGTATTATGTTGCCGAAAACATTTGTCTGTGGCGTTGCGGCTCTGTTCACCTGTGGAATCTGGGCCGATACCTGGTTTGATGCCGGAATCCCGACATATACTTCGTGGCCCGATGACGGCAGCGAGTACAAGGTGGCGGGCGTGGGCGAGTGGACTGGCACGACCAATGCGGAACTGGTTGTCAAAAACGACCAGAAGTGGCTTTCCGTATATGCCGATCCCGCCGATCCTCTTGTGTTCACGCCGCTGCTGTCGCGGTCGGTTGCGTCGGATGAACCCACTATTGTGTTCCAGGTGAAGTTCACCGAGTGCGAACAGCCATTCGATGTGGATCAGACTCTTAAGGGTTCTGTGTCCGTGGTCGGGGATAACGGGAGTGCCGTTTACATGGGTCTGATGAAGGACCCCAATGGATCAACCAATGTTTGGTGCGAACTTTCCGGCGCGACGCCTGACCTCGCAAACGCGGTTGAACTAAGGATTTCCCTGCGCACGGAGAATGGCACGAATCAGGTCAGGTACGTAATCGGCAATACGGTTTTGACTTCCTCCTACGGTGAATGGGCTCCCACGGCGTACACCGACACCTCCGCCACATCCGACGAAGTTACTTCCGCCGGGATAATGGGAGAAGGAGATGTGTTCAATCTCAGTGCGGAGATTGTGGCCGTTCGGGTAAAGGCGGCACTCACGATCCCCGAAATAGAGGGGATGAGCCTCACCACGGTCAGGGCAGACGGCGCGGAGGTGTCGCCCGAACAGGACGGCACGTACCTCGTGCCCACCGGCGCGTACATAACCGTAGCGTTCACGCCCGACCCCGGCAAGTACCTCGACTTCAAGTCAATGACGTTCCAGATGGGCGACGGCGCGATGACGCTGCCCGTGGCGGGTAGGCCGTCGGTCGTTACGCCCGACAGCTTCCTCTTCATCAACGAGGTCATGGCCTCCAACGGCGACACGGTCGCGACGGAGAACGGCGGCGCGGAGCTGGACTGGGTGGAGCTGCGCAACGACAACGACGACCCGATCGACGTCACCGGCTGGTACATGTACGACGATCCCTCCAAGCCGAACAAGTGGGTTCAGATCGAGGGCTCGTGCGTCATCCCCGGACACGGCATCAAGCTTGTGTGGTGCGACAAGACCTACACCAACTGGGCGGCGGGCGAGGCGCACGCCAAGTTCGGCGTCGGCAAGAGCGACTCGACCGTGGTGCTCGCCTCCTCCAACAACGTTGACTCCATCGTCACGCAGCTGGTTCTTCCGCCGCAGATGAAGGACGTGTCGTACGGACGCGGCAGCCGCGAGAAGACCGTCCTTGGCAAGCTTGATCCCGCGCAGTGGCGCGTGGGAAGCGGCGAATGGCAGACGGCTTCCGGCCCGGTCGGCATGACTGGCGCGGCCACGGGCGGCTTCACGGTGACCTCCTACTTGCTGAACAAGGACGCCTGCGCGAACATCCCCGCCGTCGAGGGCGCGCTCGCGAGCGGAAGGTACAGTCCCACGCGGACGCTCACCGGTGTGCAGACGATCGCCTACAAGAACTCCTCTGGTTCGAGTTCGACGGAATTCAGTTCTGCCTATCAGTCCGTCACCGAACTCGGCATGTCCGCGAGCGGTACCTACTACGCGATCCTCGTGGAGGGCGTCATCAACATCCCGACCGCGACCAACTGGACGTTCAGCGTAGGTTCCGACGACGGTTTCTCGCTAGAGGTCTGGAACGAGAAGTACCACTTCCAGTCCGAG
>Ga0310690_10012410_pt1 | contig 10461 bp, 7 predicted proteins | sample AusTroGonzalo_MG_2_FD_207661 | JGI IMG/M metagenome (GOLD analysis project Ga0310690, IMG submission 207661) | Bovine rumen microbial communities from tropical cattle in Woodstock, Queensland, Australia - Gonzalo_04 (v2) (version 2) | ecosystem: Host-associated > Mammals > Digestive system >...
ATGGCTCTTATTGGTCTTAATAACTTTTGGTACTCCAAGTTGACGGAGGCTCCGGACGGTACGCCGACTTATGACGGCGCTAAGTCTTTCGGCAAGGCTGTCTCTTGCTCTGTATCAATTACAAACAACTCCGCGTCTCTGTATGCCGACGACGCTCTTGCTGAGCAAGACAACTCGTTTCAATCGGGTACGGTTACTCTTGGAGTTGACGACAACCGCGAGGCAACTTTTGCCGATATCCTCGGACACGATATCGACGAGAGCGGCGAGGTTATTTACAATACAAACGACGTCGCTCCTTGGGTTGCTCTTGCACGTATCGTTGTTAAAATGGTAAACAACGTAAAGCTTTATAAGGCAATGATCTTATATAAGGTTAAGTTTGCTGAGCCGTCCGAGGACGAGAATACAAAAGGCGAGACAATCGAGTTTGCAACTCCGTCAATCGAGGGTACAATTGCTCAGCTCGCAAACGGCGATTGGAAAAAGGCAAAGACTTTTAGTACAAAGGCTGAGGCTTTGGCTTACATTCAATCCGAGCTCGGTAATGGTACGGTTACTTACCGCGTTAATTACGACGCAAACGGCGGATCCGGTACTGTATCAACTCAGTCCGTAACAGCCGGCAACGCTGTTACACTTGACAGCGGATCCGGTCTTACAGCTCCAAGCGGTAAGGAGTTTGCCGGTTGGTCGACTGTATCAATTGCAACCGCTCCGCAATATAACGGCGGTGCAACGTTCACTCCGACGAGCGATATAACCTTTTACGCTGTTTGGGTTGACGAGACTTAATCAACTTACAAGCGCCTCGTCTTGACTGATAATCGAGGCGAGGCGTTTTTTTTATTCATAAGAGAGGAGATCTTTACAAATGATAAAAGAGGTATCAAGCAAGCTTACTTATAAAGACAAAGAATATAAGCTTGTTTTTAATTTAAACGTAATGGAGAAAATACAAGACGAGTATAAGACTCTCGACGCTTGGGGCTCTCTGACAGACGGATCCGAGGGCGAGGTCAATATCAAAGCTCTTGTTTTTGGTATTACCGAAATGATTAACGAGGCAATCGATATTGATAACGACGAAAACGGTACAAACGAGCCGTTTGTATCTCATAAAAAGGTCGGACGTATGCTTACTGAGGTCGGTATCGAAAAAGCCGCTCAAAATATGAATGAGCTTGTTGTTAAGTCAACAAAGGACGACTCAAAAAACGAGTAATCCACGAGGACGCCGACGAGATCGAGGAGTCCGCTGTCAATTTCTCGTGGATATATTATATTTGTCGAGCGAAATTATTGCTTGATGATAAAAAAAGCGGACGTTTAACTTTTAGACAGTTTAAAAATCTGTATCAAGAGTATAAAAATACTTTTGATCTTGAATTATATTTAACCGTAACTCGTACAACTTACGCGGATCTTAAGAAAAAAGCGGACAAGGACGAGGATTGGTTTGATTAAATAAAAAGTTGGAGGCGATTATATGAGTACGGGTTTTGGCGGAGCGGTCAAACTTACCGGAGAGAGCGAATATCGTAAAGCTCTCAAGGCAATATCGCAAGATTTAAAAGAGTTATCGGCTGAGACAAAGCTCGTCTCGGCTCAATACGCCTCAAACTCTAAAAGTATTGAGGCGCTGACAGCTAAGCAAACGGCTCTTGCTAAACAATACGAGGCTCAAGCTCAAAAAGTAAAGATCCTCAAAGATCAATACAGCGCAATGACAGCCGAGCAAGAGAAAAATAAGCAAAAACACGACGCTTTAAAAGCAACTCTCCAAGAGGAGAGCGATAAGCTCGCTCAAATCGGTAAGGAGTGCGGTACAACAAGCGCCGAGTATAAAATGCAAGCCGCTTACGTCAACGGTTTAACCTCAGATTATCAAAAGAGCGAAAAAGCAATACAAGCAAACGAGACTCAAATGTCTCGAATGAGGACGGAGCTGACAAACGCAACAACCGAAATGACAAAGACCGAGAACGAGCTCAACGCTCTCGACTCTGAGCTTGAGGATACGGCTGACAGCTCAAAAGATCTCGGTAATGAGATCCAAGACGCCGGAGATAAGGCGGACAAAGCCTCAAACGGCGGCTTTACTGTACTCAAGGGTATACTTGCGGATCTTGGAGCGAGTGCAATTAAGGCGGCGGTATCCGGTCTTAAGCAAGTCGGAGGCGCTCTTGTTGACGTTGGTAAACAAGCAATCGCGTCTTACGCTGATTACGAGCAACTTGTCGGAGGCGTTGAGACTCTTTTCGGAGACGCGGCTCAAACTGTTATCGATAACGCCTCAAAAGCATACAAAAGCGCCGGTATGGACGCAAACGCTTATATGGAAAACGTAACAAGCTTTTCGGCGTCGCTTATATCCTCAGTCGGAGGAGATACTCAAAAGGCGGCGGAGGCGGCGGATCTCGCTTTAAGGGATATGTCGGACAATGCTAATAAAATGGGTACAAGCCTCGACTCGATTACTCAAGCTTATCAAGGCTTTGCAAAAGGGCAATATACGTTACTTGATAACCTTAAGCTCGGATACGGCGGTACAAAAACAGAAATGGAGAGGTTACTCGCTGACGCTGAGAAATTCTCGGGCGTACATTACGATATTGACAACCTCAACGACGTATACAGCGCAATCCACGTTATACAAGACGAGCTCGGTATTACCGGTACAACGGCAAAAGAGGCGGCGAGCACGATCTCCGGCTCGACTCAAATGATGTCAAGCGCTTGGAAAAACTTATTAACGGGTATTGCTGACGATAACGCTGACTTTGATAAGCTTATCAAAAATTTTATTGACTCAGTAATGGCGGTTGCTGATAATCTCTTACCGAGGATCCAAACAACGATTACCGGTCTTGCAAAAATGGTAACGAGTTTATTGCAACAAATTGTACCTCAAATTATTGATACAATACCTCCGATATTACAAGACACTTTACCTATACTTTTGGAGGCTGTAAACTCTGTAATTAAATCAATACTTAATGTTTTACCTCAGATAATACCGGTTGTTACAGATTTAATACCTCAGATTGTCGCGTCTCTTGTTGAAATGTTACCTCTTATCTTGGACGCCGGTATTGAGATTATTAACAGCCTTATAAGCGGTATAAGTAAAATGTTACCGGACGTAATCGCTTTGATACCTCCGTTGATTTTAAAGCTTGTTGATACTTTTGTTAATAATTTGCCTTTTATTATTGATACGGGTATCGAACTTATACTTGCTCTTATTGACGGTATTATGGACGCTTTGCCGGATCTTATTGATAAGATACCGGAGATTATCGCAAAGCTTGTCGCGGCTTTGATTACAAACTTACCTAAGATTGTTGAGGGCGGTATAAAGCTTATAAACAGTCTTATTAACGGTATTATCAAAGCAACGCCGAGCTTAATTGCAATGATACCAAAGCTTGTTATCCAACTGATTACAGAGCTCGGTAATAATCTCGGTAAATTTGTTCAAGGCGGTAACGATGTAATCAAAAGCTTAGTAAAAGGTATTAAAGACCGGATCCTCTCAGTTGCTCAAGCCGGTAAGGATATCGTTGATCGCATACAAACAGCTCTTAGAGAGTTGCCGAGTAAAATGCTTGAAGTCGGTAAAAATGCAATCCAAGGCTTATGGAACGGTATCAATGAAATGAAAAATTGGGTAATTGATCGCGTTAAGTCTTTTGGATCCTCAATCCTTGAGGGCATTAAAAAAGCGCTTGGTATTGCGTCTCCATCAAAAGTCTTTAGAGATCAAGTCGGTAAAAATATCGCTCTTGGTATTGCGGAGGGTTTTTCCGACGAAATGGCTCAAGTATCTAAGGATATGCAAGACGAGATACCGATACTTGACGTCGGAGACGTTAAGTATAACAGCTCAGCTCTTGGATCCGGAGCTCTTAATTATCAAGCAATGGTAACAGCCTTTAAGGAGGCTTTGCAAGACGTTGACGTCGTCCTTGATGATAGGCAAGTCGGACGCTTTGTAAAGAAAACAGTCGAAAACGCAATTTATACTTAAGGAGGTTAAAGAGTGAATATACAACCGTATATAATCCTTAATAATAAAGACTCGAGAACGATATCGGGATTACTGATATCGTCTCTCGCTCCGATAAGTAAGCCTCTTGTAAGGACTCAAGTCGAGACAGTTGACGGACGATCCGGAGATATTGTTACTCCTCTCGGTTTTAGCGCTTACGATAAAGTAATCAAAATCGGATTGACTTACAATTACGATATCGACGAGATTATCGAGTATTTTAACAGCTCCGGAGTCGTTGTTTTTTCAAACGAGCCGGATAAGTATTATCGATATGCTATTTATGAGCAAATTGACTTTGAGAGGCTGATAAGATTTAAGACGGCTGAGGTTACTTTGCACGTTCAACCGTTTAAGTATCCGGTCAACGAGCAACCTCAAACGTTTACAATCTCCTCAAGTCCGGCAACCGTAAGTATTTACAACGCCGGCAATATATACGCTCGCCCGATTATTACGATTACAGCAACCGGAGACGTTGCTTTGTCTCTTAACGGATCCGAGATCTTAAATATTGAGTTTGGAGAGACAGCTCAAACGATAATCATTAATTGCGAGGAGCTCAACGCTTACGACTCTCAAAACGTTTTACTCAATAGGCTTGTTACCGGTAATTATGATAATATAAAGCTTAACAAAGGATCAAATACAATCGGTTTAACGGGATCCGTTACGAGCTTAACAATAAGTAAATACTCTCGTTGGATATAAGGAGGTTAAACAATGGAAATTATTAAGCTTAACTTAATACCGAGCGGCGTCAATCCGGTTTGTCATTGCTCGCAATACGACAACGGACGAGTAATCCGTCTTGAGCTTTTTGACGGTTTAACTCCGTATGTCTTACAGAGCGGAGATACCGTTACTTTGAACGTTAGAAAACCGGACAATACAATTGTAACGGCAAGCGTAACGTCAACTCAAGGCAATAATTACGTTGATATTGTTACGACTGAGCAAATTTGCGCTTGCGTTGGTAATAACCTTTGCGATCTTACGATTAAAAACGGATCCGTTATTATCGGCACGCTTAATTTTTATATGCAAATCGAGAGAGACGTACTTGCCGACGGCAACGAGAGCGAGTCTGTTATTAGAGACTTAGATACTATAGTATTACAAACAGCAAGAGAGCAAACGTTAGATACTATGTCGGATATTGCAACTCTTGAGGCTGGAACTAATAAAATCAATCCCGACAAACTTAGTTTGGGGTTTATTCAAAATGACGGTACTTTATCTACAGCGAGTAGTTATGTAAATTATAAGACTACTGATTATATTAAGGTAAATGAGGGAGATAACTACGTTTTTATAGTTTATGACTCAAGCACGTTTAATATAAAAAATGAAAGAAAAGGCGTTTTGTTTTTTAGAGAGGATAAAACCCCGATTACTGAAAGTTATCAAAATACTACGTCTTATCCCGTATTACAATTACAAGCTCCGACTAACGCCGCTTATGTTAGAGTCTCTACTTATTTTATTGATAGAGTCTTTTTATTTGCTGAGGGATCAAGCGCTATTGCATACGAGCCTTATAAAGTTTATTGCGTTTTAAACGATACCACGCCTTTAACTTCTAAAATGACGGAACAAATAAATAATATTATAGATAACTCCGGCAAAAAAATGGAGCTTGTTAAGAGCGGTAATAATATTACTTTATTATCTAATTTTGGAACTAAAAAATTAAAAAGGTATTTTGCTTATGCTAACCGCGCTAACGGTCTATTTAATTTTGTAAAAACGTCTTTAATAGATAATGATGACGAAACTATAATACACGATACGAGCGACACTATAGCGCCTATAAGACTTGGCGTAAATAATAGTGATTTTTCTATCGGAGCAAATCACGGCTGGAGCTGTTTTAAGATTGCAAAGCAAAACTTAACCGACGTTGACACGGGTAGCACTTGGACGGACGGAACTAATACTTATATCCTTGCACAAATAAAGAATAATTATGCTTATTTTATTTATCCGGCGACGCTCTCAGATCATAAATATATATATAATAATACTTTACCGGCTACGTCTCTTACACACGTTAGCGGCGCTACGCATACTACAACTTTAGCTTTAACGAGTTTAGCGGCGGATATGTTATATCCCTCGGTAAATAGGAAAAGTATTAGTTATTATGTAGACGGAGAAAAAGTCGAGGGCGATATAAATAAATACTGTAATCGTTTTACGGTTAAAGAACAATATCGTATTATTGACTATTCAAAATTAGGTGAATATTTAATAAATCATATAGGATCAAGTATAGGCGACGATATTCGAGGTTGTGTTTTAGTTAATAATATTTATGATTTTACCGAAACAAATTGTCTTATTACTACAACTTACGAGGCTTTGCAAGATATAAATTATTATAATTGCGGTATTATTCAATCTGAGGCTTTAGAGATAAGCGGTAATAATAAGCGTTATTTCTATGTTAATAATCAAAATAGCAACTCGGATATTAAGTCCGAAACTCTTTATGATGCTACTTCTAATACGGCTCAAATAAATATTTATAGTAGTAATGCAATAGATAATGATAAAGCTACTAATAGAATAATTGAGTTAATAACAGACTCAAATAATAATGGTTTATATGGTTTTGCACAAGGATATTTGCCGGACGTTTCCGACGGAGCCGACAATTATAGAAAAACAATATCAATGCAAGGAGAGTTTAGAGCAAACACTTTAAAAAGTTATCCCGTTGCTATTTATAATCAAAATATAAATACTGGAGACTTTAAATCATTTTGTTGTTATAAAAATTATTATTTGCCGTCTTATTTAACTAACGGATCTATTATTTATGCTAATAACGCTACTTACGTAATTATTGACGCTCACCGAGTATTAAGCAACGGTCAAATTTTAATGCCTATTGAATATATAGGCAAAGAAATAGAGACAATAGAGGCTTATAATTTTGTGCTTAAATCTGACATAATAGGCGGAGAGGGCATTACTTTTGACATTACAAACTCTTATGGCTGTGGAATATTGAAAATAAGGAGCTAATATGGATAACGTTATACAATTTACTCCGGCTCAACTTATAGCGCTTATCTTGGCTGTTTGCGGCGCGATTGTAACGATCTCAGCCGCAATCGGAGTTATTGCAAAAGCGCTCGATAAGGCTCGAGCTCCGGAAAAAGAGCAAAACGAGAGACTTGACGCTCACGAAAAGAGACTCAACGCTCTCGACGAGATTATCGTCAAGTTTAGAGAGTATTTTGATAACGACGATCGGAGGTTTAAGGAGATAGAAAAGAGCAACAAGGTTACTCAATCCGCGCTCTTGGCTCTCCTTAAGCATAGTATCAACGGCAACGATACAGAGAGCTTAAAAGAGGCAAGAAAAAACCTCGAGGAGTATCTTATCGAAAAATAAAGGCGGTGAAATATGTTAAGAGTATTCTCTCCAAGTGATACAGATTTTACAAGCAACGGCGACGCGGTTATACAAGCAACGCTCGCCGTTGTTCGTAAGGTTGACAATAGCGACTATTATCTTGAGTTACAATGCGGACTCGAGTATCTTGATTATGTAAAACCGAAAAATATACTTGTTGTACCAACTCCGCAAGGAGCTCAAGCCTTTAGGATCAAAACAGTCGAGACAACGAGATCCAAGATAAGCGCTAAAGCTTGGGCGCTGTTTTATGACTCTGAAAATTATCTCATTGCTGACAGTTACGTCGTTGATAAGAATTGCAACGACGCTTTGGATCATTTAAACAACGCAACGGATACAGTAAGTCCGTTTACAACTCTCTCAGACGTTCAAACGGTTGCGTCTTTTCGTTGCGTCCGTAAATCGCTCTTTGAGGCTGTCAATACAGTCCTTGAGCGTTGGGGCGGACACTTGGTAAGGGATAATTACAACTTACAAATAAGAGACTCAATCGGAGCCGATAACGGCGTAACAATTCAATACCGTAAAAACCTTAAAGAGATCTCCGTCTCTTATGATTGGAGTAACGTTTGTACAAAGCTCTTACCGGTAGGCAAGGACGGCTTTACAACTGAGTATATTTACTCCGAGATACAATACGACTTACCTTATACAAGGTCGATATCTTTTGAACAAGATATCAACGAGGAGGATTACGAGGACGAGGATCAATATAAAGCGGCATTAAGAGAGGATCTTACAGCTCAAGCGCAAAAGTATCTTGAGACGGCTCAATATCCGGCGATCAATTATACTCTTAATGCAAATATGGATAAGATTACAGATATCGGAGATACGGTTGTCGTATATGACGAGAGGCTTGACGTTAATATTACGACTCACGTTTTAAGCTTTGAGTACGATTGTATCCTTGAGAAATATACTCAAATTGAGTTTGGTACAGCAACCGCGACGCTCTCCGACTTAATGAGTACAGTAACGAGCGATATCAACTCCTCGATCAACGAGAACAATCAAACGCTCTCGGTTACTCTTAAAGACGCTCTTACTGAGGCTGAAAATAAGATTTGGGGCGCTCTTACGTCGTCTTATGTTATTTACGAGGGTAATCAAATACTCGTTGTTGACGCTTTGCCGGCTGACGAGGCTCATAACGTTATAAGAATAAACTCCGGAGGTATTGCTTTCAGTAATACCGGTATAAATGGCAACTTTGTTACAGCTTGGACGATTGACGGTACTTTTAACGCTCAAGCGATTAACGTTGTAAACTTTACAGCCGATTTAATTAAGGGCGGTACTCTTAAGCTCGGCTCAAATCTCAATCAATATGGATTAATCGAGATCTTTGACGAGCAAAATAATCTTATTGCTCAGCTCGATAAAAACGGCTTGAAAATGTACGCTCAAAACGGATCTTATATTGTTATCAATACTGACGTCGGCTTTGCCGGATACGACAGACTTGATAATAAACTCTTTTGGGTATCCGAGGACGAGTTTCACCAAAAGAAATCAGTTGTTGAGGAGGAGATTACTCTTTGCAACAAATTAAGATTTATACCGATCGAGGTCTATAACAACGATACGCTTGTAAATGACGGGATCGGTCTTGTAAGTACAGAGTAATAATAAGAGGTGATATTATGGCAACGTCTCCATATTTTTCAACGTCAAATACATATATTAAGTACGATATCCACGTTGACGAGCTGTCAACGTCAACCGCAAACAATACTTCAACGGTTAGAGTATACGTTATTGCTTGGAGAACAAATACCGGATATCAGACTTACGGCTCCGGTACTTGTTATTGCAATATCAACGGTACAAATTACTCGCAAGGCATAGACTCAAGCCAAGTAATCAGTTACGAGAGCGATACGGTCTTATTTGACAAGACTGTAACGATACCTCACGACGCCGACGGTAAAAAGACAATATACGTCTCGGCTTATATAGATCATTCGAGATTTTCGAGCAACTCTCAAGGCTTTAATGTTACCTTGACAACAATACCAAAGCAAGCAAATCTTGTCTCGGCTCCAAACTTTTACGATACTGATAATCCGACGATACAATATAGCAATCCTGCCGGAAACGCCGTATCAAGCTTACAAGCTTGTATATCTCTTACCGGATCCGCCGCCGACGTCCCTTATCGTAATATCAGTAAAACCGGTACAAGTTATACTTTTACTCTTACTCAGTCTGAGCGTAATACATTACTTGCGGCTTGCCCTAATAGCAATACTTTAAGCGTAAGATTTTACGTTAAGAGCGTTGTTGCCGGTCAAACGTATTTCTCGATCCTTACGAGGACAATGACGGTTAAAAATGCCAATCCGACGATTACCGGAGCGTCTTACTCAGATACTAACTCGACAACAACGGCGATTACAAATAATAATCAACAAATAATACAAGGTCAATCAACGGTAAATTTTAAATTTACAAGCCTTGCGGCTCTTAAATATGCAACTTTAACAAAGGTCGAGATTACTGTAAACGCTGTAACGGTATCCTCAAACTTATCCGGATCAAGCGTAAGTAATAAAAACGTCGCTTTTGGTACGATCGACTCCTCGAGCAATCTCTCAGCAAGTATCAAGCTGACAGACTCAAGAGGCAATACAACAACGACGAGTCTTAATATAATTATGCTTGCTTATAACTTGCCGACGGCAATTATATCTTTAAAGCGTAAGAGTAATTATTATGACGAGACTTATCTTAATGTAAACGCCGATTGGAGCTCTCTCGACAATAAAAACTCGATAACGATACAGTATCAATATAAGGAGAGATCCGGCTCAACTTGGAGCGCTTTGACAACTATACAAGACGAGACAACTTATACTTTAAGTCTTGATAATTCTAAGTCTTACGATTTTAAGATCGTCTTAACGGATAGAATAGGAACAACGACTTATAATACCGTTTTGCAAATAGGTATACCGATTATATACTTTGACAG
>Ga0310690_10012411_pt1 | contig 10461 bp, 6 predicted proteins | sample AusTroGonzalo_MG_2_FD_207661 | JGI IMG/M metagenome (GOLD analysis project Ga0310690, IMG submission 207661) | Bovine rumen microbial communities from tropical cattle in Woodstock, Queensland, Australia - Gonzalo_04 (v2) (version 2) | ecosystem: Host-associated > Mammals > Digestive system >...
ATTTATTTCGCTCCATGAACTGATCCGTTGCTCTTTGAGCCAAGTTGTAAGATTATACATTTGAGGGAATTATACGTCAATACTGCTATATAATTCCCCAAAACAGCTATTTTGACCTTATTTTGGGGAATTATGTTTTATATGATGATATCGCCAGCCTATGAGATACTATGATGGAGAAAAACAATGCAGCGGACTGCTGCCAAGGCTGTCGTAGTCGCCGGAGCATCGGCTTGTTGAAGTACATCTCCGGCCCTCCTCCATTTTGAGTGCAAAAATATTTGAGTGCAAAAAGCAGATTCGCCTGCCTAATCTTTCAGAATTATGCTGATTCCTCCTGTCTCCGTGCAGAAGAAAATCCCCGGAATTCTTTTTCTGATTCCCGGGGTTGCTTCTCATCTTCTCTTTCCGAGCTTATCATATCACAGAGTTCTTTGTCTCATCCTGTCCCAAACTGTCTCATTTGATTTCATCACTTCGATTTTTCTCGTTTTTTCGTCCGTTCCGATATATTCTATCCGCTTCTGTCCCTCATCCTTCTTTTGTTGAGCTTATCATATCACAGCTTCCTTTGTGCCGTCCTGTTCCTTTTTGTACCATTTACTACTCTTTTCCGGCGGATTCTTCAGCAATATAATCTGGTCGATCGGTATGGTCGCCGCATCCGGTCGATCCAGTTTCTTCTGTTCCTGTGATCCTTCACAGAGCAGTCGAGTCCCTGATCCGTAATTGCGTTTGTTATATCCATGAATATTCCTCATTCTTAACCGTTCAGACGTCAAAAACGACCGTTCGGGCAAAAAATATTGATTCTTCTCTTCAATGTGTATATCATAAATGGATTAGATGTGGAGGAGAAAATCAATGAACCAGAAAAAAGACTATTCTCTTATCAATTGCCTGGCTACAACGCTGATAGCACTCTTCATCACTGTTCCCGGTCACGAATTACTCCACTTGCTGACCCATATGGTTTATGGCAGCAAGCTCATCTGTTATTCTGCCGGTGCTGTTGATGCCACTGTCATGAATATGGACAGTCTGTCTACGTTCCATAAAATCATGGTCGCAGGCGGAAGCGCATCCATCATCAACGCGATCCTGGCAATCATCCTGGCCGTGATCCTGATCAAAGCCAAACTCGGGCCGATGCTCCGCCTCTTTCTGACTCAGCTGATGGGCATGCAGGCGGTTCAGGGAATCGGGTATTTCCTGATCGGCGGTCTCTTCGGCGCAGGGGACTGGGGAAACGTGTATGAAGCGCTGACCGGAAATCCCGGACTGGTATCCGCTATAAGGATCATCCTCTCTGTGCTCGGTTGTGTAGGAATAGTGGTGCTGTTCTTCTTCCTGAACTACCTTTCCTATTACTTCATTGAAGACAAGGATAACAAGGCGGAAAGAATGCATGTCGCCTTCGGTCTGCACCTGATACCGATGATTGCCGGATTTGCTGTCGGCCTGATCTGCTCCTTTATGTCCCCCTTTGTGAAATCCGGCCAGCTGAGCATCGGTACCAGCATCCTGTTCAGCTTTATGTGGATTCCGTTCTTCTGGGGCTTTATGTTTACCGGTCCCATGAAAACCCTTCCGCCGAAAACAAGCCGTTTCCTGTACAAGCTCCCGGGGAAACCGAACTGGGTCCTGCTGGGCCTGGGCGTGGTATTAACTCTGATCGACATCTTCGTATTCGGTCCCGGAGTATACTTCAGCTGATCATCTTTTCCTGATAGAGAGAAGGGTTAAGAGAATGAACGAGTATAACAAACCGGATTATAAACAACTTTTGCTGTATCTGATCCTGATCCCGTTATGCTTTATCGCCGCGCTCAGAGGGTTAGGGTGGCTTATAAAGGCCATTGCACCCGATCTGTCCCTGAATATCCGAAATATCATTGTTGAACTCATCATTGCCATTCCCGTTTTTCTGATCTTCAGGAAGACAATCCGGCAGGGAGAGAAACACATTCTCACCGTGCCTCGTTTCCTGTTCTGCTTCCTGTATCTGGGCATTCCGTTTTTTGTTCATGCCGGCATGAATATCTTCGGACAGGAAACCATAAACGGTTTTGGAAATATCCTGTTCGCAGTATTGGGAGCATTCGCAGTAGGCCTCTGCGAGGAGCTGATCTTCAGGGGCGTGATCTTCAACAAACTTCAGGAACTTCTTCACGGACGGAAAAAGGTATATCTTGTCTCCGCATTGCTTTCATCATGTGTATTCGGACTGATCCACTTTGAAAACCTGATCGAGCAATCCTTTATCGGCACAGTCATGCAGGTATACTTTGCCTTTGCAATTGGGCTTTGCTTCTGCGGAGTTTATCTGTTCTCCGGAACCCTGCTGATTCCGATTCTGCTGCATGGGATTGTCGATACCGGCGTGTTTCTGCTTGTTGTCAACAACAATGCAACAGCCGCTTCTTTCAACTGGGTTCATATGGCGCTGTCGACAGCAATCTTGATCATCGGACTGGTTTTGTTGATCGTCTATGAAAAGAAAGGACCTATGACAAAAAGGTTCAGTAAAACTGCTTCTTGCCGTCGCACGCCTCCGTAATCCTGTTTGTTTCTCAGATCATTGGATACCGTTCTTCTTATCGGTCAGTCCATCGGCGGAATATTGTTTCAGCATTTCCGAAAGTACACCATTCATTTCGCATTCCTCCGCAGGTACTTCATCAAGTATTTCAGGTTATTGCTGTGGTAGCCTGTTTCCAAAGAAACGTCCCTTGTCAGAGTCGTTCCGGTTGTTTCTTTTGTTTACAAACCCTGCATAGTATAATAATATGGTGAAAAAGAGCGGCGGAGAGGGATGCGTTATGGATTTATCATTTCTGAATCGTACGGAATATCTTCTGGACGTATGGGCCAGATATGTGTCGGACAACCCGGCCGCTCCGGCGCTGACAGACGAGCGGCATCCCCGGGGCCTGAGTCGGCGGAAGGTGGATGAACTGTCCGCCCGGGTTTACGCCTGGCTCAGGGTGAAACAGATCGGCCGGGAGGATTTCGTGTTCCTGTGCCTGCCGCGGGGCGCCGTTGCCCTGATCGCGATCCTCGGCGTGTGGAAAGCCGGCGCCGCCTTCACCCTCGTGGAGGACAATTATCCTCCGGAGCGGATCGCCTATATCCGGAAGGACTGCGGCTGCAAAGCCGTCATTGATCAGAAGGCATGGATGGAGATCCTGAAGACGGAGCCCCGTCCCGGCTTTGAGAAGGCCGGTCTCCGGGATGCCGCCTTCGCGGTCTATACCTCCGGCACCACGGGCAATCCGAAAGGCGCCCTTCATGAGTACGGCAGCATCAGCCTGATCCAGGCCGCTTCCATGGATCCGAAGACCGGGAAACCCCGGCTTTTTGAGTCCGACCGGCTGGCCCTGATCCCGCCGCTGAATTTCGTCGCGGCCCTCCGGCGCTATATCTACGCCCTCTATGACGGCTGCCACGCCTTTGTCGTCCCCTACAGCATCATCAAGAACCCCGTCCTCCTCCGCCAGTTTTATCTGGATAACCGGATCACCGTCACGTATTCCTCCCCCTCCCTGATCCGCCTGATCGGGAACCCGGGACCGACAATCCGCCAGATCCAGATCGGCGGGGAGCCGGCAAACGGCATCTTCATTGAAGGCAGGGAACTCGTCAACGGTTATTCCATGAGTGAGTGCGGCTTCCCCCTCGCGGAGTTCGTCATCGACCGGCCGTACGAAACCTGCCCCGTCGGCAAACCGGATCTGGATGAGATCGTCCTCCGGCTTCTGGATGAGAACGGAGCAGAAGTCCCCTCCGGCGCGGAAGGGGAAATCTGCGTGGAAAATCCCTTCTTCCGCGGCTATATCAACCTCCCTGACAAGACCGCGGAGGCGTTGCGCGGTGGTCTGTACCATACCGGCGATATCGGGAAAATGCTTCCGGACGGCAATCTGGTGCTCCTCGGCCGCAGCACGGATATGATCAAGATCAACGGCAACCGGATCGAGCCGGCCGAAATCGAAGCCGTGGGCAAACAGGTCCTCGGTGTAAAGTGGTGCGCGGCGCGGGGGTTTGAGGATCCGGACCACGCCTTTGTCTGTCTGTACTACACCGACGAGATCACCTTCGACGAACTGGACGTCCGTCACCGGATGGAACAGTATCTGCCGTATTATATGATCCCGTCCTTCTTCATCCGGGTGGACGAGATCCCCCTGCTCCCCAACGGCAAGATGAACCGCCGGGCCCTCCCGCCGCCGGACGCGAAAGCGGAAACGGAGTCTTACGTCCCGCCTCGCACGGAAACGGAGAGAATCCTCTGCGAGGCCTTCGCCAGGGCCCTCAGGCTAGACCGGGTCGGCATCCGGGATAATTTCTATCATCTGGGCGGGGACTCCCTCGGCGCCATGCGTGTCCTGGCAGCGGCGAATCTGTCCGGCCTGCAGGCCTCGGATATTTTTGAGGAATGCACACCGGAGCGCATTGCCGCCGTCTGGGAAAGCCGGGAAACCGGCACAGCGCGGGAAGATCCCGCCGTCACGGAGAAACGGGAGCGCGCGAAGGCGCACCCCCTGACGCCGAATCAGATCTCGATCTTTGACTATTGCATTTTCTCTCCGAACGCGGTCATGTGGAACCTGCCCCGTCTCTATCGCTTCCCCGCGGATACGGATGCCGGCCGTCTGTGCGCCGCGATGAACCGGGCGCTTCGGAACCGGCCGGCGCTTTATACCGTTTTTGAATTCAATGAGGAGTGCTCGCTGGTCCAGCGTCCCGCGCCGGAAAAGGCCCTCACGCTCTCCGTGGAAAACATCAGCGAGGCAGAATTCTCCCGGAAGAAGGAAAACCTGCTTTATCCTTTCCGCATGATCGGCGAACCGTTGGTTCATGCCGGGCTGTGGAAGACAGAGGAAGCCGTTTATCTGTTCTTTGACGTTCACCATATCATGGCGGACGGTTCGGCCATGCAGCTGCTGAATGAGGATATCGTCCGCGCCTGGAAGGGGGAACCGCTTCCGCAGGACACGTATTATTCATACCTGTCTCAGCAGGAACAGCAGCAGGCGGGCAAAAAGTACCGGGAAGACCGGGCCTTCTTCGAGACCGCTTATCCGGAAGACGACTGGTGCATCAACCTCACCCCGGACGTGCCCGCCCGGCCTTCCGGCAGGGTGCTTCTGCCGCTGAAACGCGTTATCACACCGGAGGAAATGAAAGCCTTTGAGGAGAAAAGCCGTCTCTCCCGGAATCTCCTCTTCGCCGCCCTCGGCCTTCTGGGGATTCATGCCATGGAAACCAAAAAAAAGGTCATGCTCGACTGGGTTTTCCACGACAGAACGGATCCGGTCCGGCAGGGGGCCTTCGGCTGCCTCTTCCGCTATGTCACCGTGGGCCTGGAAATCACCGAAGGCATGACCCTTTCGGGATTTCTGAAGGATCTTGCCCGCAAGTCCGGCGACAGCCTTGCCCATGCTTCCTATGAATGGAGCATCAAACGGGACAATATCTTTGAACATGACATGATGATCGTCTGCTACGAGACGGCGTCGATCATGTCCGGCAGCAGCATCTCATCCATCGGCGGCACGAGGCTCAACGTGGAAAGTCATGCCCCCATCAATTCCAGAAGCCTGGCCCTGCAGATCATCGAGAGTCCGGATCAGATCGTTCCGTACCTGATGTTCAACCAGGCTATCTACTCGGAGGAAAAGATCAGCCGGGCCGTAGAGGTTTTCTCGGAGCTTCTGGACCGGCTGCTGCAGGCGGATCATCCGGACCGGTTCAGCGTCCGGGATCTGATCTCCTTTCAGTAATCTCGGCAGCACTTTATACCATTTCAGCAATAGCAGTAAACAATCGCCGTTTTCATCTTTCCCTTACCTCTTAAAACTTTCCGCATCGTGTATCACCCTTCCGTCTTCAGCCTCAACATATACTCCCGAAGTTCATCTTCATTTCGTAATACTGCTTCCAACGCGCCAAAGAGCATCAAATTATCAAACCCATCAATAAACGACCGTGCATCCGTCTTATATCCGATGCACCGTTTTCCCTTTGCATAACAATAACCCAGCTCAAAGCAGGCCCCTTCATCCGGCACACGACCGTCAAACAGGAACAACACCGCATCACACCAATCCATATGTGAGCAATCCAGCCGGAACAGATACTTCCGCACCGGCATTCCATCAATCACAGCAGGCAGATCCGCAACACACCCACCTTCCCGCTGCGGCAGGAACGTCTCGTGCCCGCATTCCCGAACAATAGCATCCACCTTTTCATTAAAAGCCCGTTCACCTTCAGAAAACAGAGGGGCCGCGATATAAACATTCATCCTTAATTTCTCTCCTCACTTCACACAGAAATAATTCATTCTCTATAATATCTCGTATAGATAGCAACCGCGATGCCTTTCCCGAAAAGCTTCAGCATTTCAATTTCGCTGCGGCAGGACAGAAATCCTGTCTTGATCATTCTCCCGTTGCAATTCCATCGTTTCTTTGGTATTCTTTATTTGAGCTTTCAAAGAAAAACCGGGCGGAAAGCTGCGGGGGATATGAGCGGAGACTGCATTTTGTGAGATTGAACAGGAGGATTTGGCTATGAAGAGACTGATTCCCATGATTCTTGTATTGTTTTTGGTGATTTGCCCTGTCGGGATTTCCCAGGCCGATGAAGTGCCGAACCCTGAGACCCTGAAGAGCCTGCTGTCGGAAGAATTCTATGTTCAGCAGGGAGTATACCGGGAACTGGACACCGTGAAGGAAGCCTCTGCAGGCAGACTGCTGAGCTGCTTTGGGAATAACGCGGGCTCGGCTTATGTCGTCTTCAGCCTGCCTGCGGCGCCGGATCAGGACACTTCCCTGGGTTCGGAACAGTTGGGGTGGCCGGATGAGATTGCCACCGAATACGATCATCCTGAGGTGGAGAATGCGCCGGCAAATCCTTATTTCGCTCCCGGCGGATGGGAATACAAACTGCGCCAGGACGAGGTGATCGTTCTGATTACGCCCCTGCCGGGTGAATGCAAATATTATTCGTTCATCAATTATATCATGTTTACGGAGCATAAACCCGGACGCAATTACGAAGGTGTTGCCGGGATGTTCACGGTCGGGAATGAGGAGACCGGACTGTATCATCCGATCTTCGGCTCCATCGGTGATTCGGTAAACATGACGAACATCCGGCACAGCGGCGATTCGGCCTTTGATACGACGGCCGTGATTGTGATCGGCGCGAACCGGGATTCCGTGGATGCGGTAGTGGCAAAACTGAATGAAGCAGGGTACGATGACGGCATGATCAATATCATGACGACGCCGGCCGCTACCTATAAGATGGGGCTGCAGAAGGGAGCGGACACCTTTTCCTTCCTGCAGCGGGTTTCACAGGCAAAAGACGGGGAAGCTTACCGGGATTACCTGGATCATATTTCCGAACGTGCAACGCTGTACAGGGTGACCCCGATTGCTGAAAAAGCCCCGAATCCTTATGCCAACGCAACTGTCATTCCCCGGGGAACCGGCGTGCATGAAGCGGCGGTTGTGGAAAACGCGGAGGAAAAGCTGGAAACCATCCGGGAAGCACTGATTGCAGAATACGGGGACGAATATGATTATGAAGAGCCGATGAGCGAGATTGCTGTTCCGGAAGGGCTGACGGCCTATTTTACGGATTTCAACGCCAAGGGCGATAACCGGGATGCCATGTATCTGATGACGCCGGAATTCACGCTGGACAGCGACGAGGACTTCGTTGTGATCTACGGTGTGAACCACACCAAAACAGGCAAGGGATTATATGCGAACGCTGTTTTGTATGCCAAGCCCATGCTGAACGGAGTTACCAGCGTCTACGATTCTTTGCTGGAGGGGAGCGCGAGTGCCTGGCTCGGGGAAGCGGCTGACAGCGCGGATGCCTATTATGTGTACAGGCTTGCGAGGAAAGCTGCAGATGATTATACGGCGGTCATTCCGTATTCAACGGGGAACGAACAGGGAAAGTATTACGGCGTAGACAACGGAAATCCTGTTCTTGTTGCTTTCCGCTCCTATCTGGATGAAACAGGAACGGGCGCATCCTACTATGAAGTAATCTACGACCGGGTTATTGTTTTCCACAGGAAACGGTGAGCGTTCCATGGCCGCCGTCCGGGTTGATCCGGGTTGCTGCTATCAGCGTGCCGCGGAACTCGGGTATGAAAAAAGGCGATTGTTGACGCCTTCCACATCCGCCTTTTCTCTGCTATAATCCATTTCGGGATTTTTTCTGATTACCGGCATCCCGGGGAGGCGTTGTCATGAAAACAAAATCATCGGAATACAGTCTGCTGTCAGGGCTCTTCTTTAAGCTTCTGCCCTTTCAGGTCCTGCTGCTCATCATCACCTCGGTCAACGGCATCGTGGACAGTCTGTACGCCAGCAACAATATCGGCCAGACCGCCATGGGCGCCATCGGTCTGTTCGGCCCGCTGAACCATTTTCTCTACGCGGCGAGCATGATGTTCGTCAGCGGGTCGCAGGTGCTCTACGGGCGGTATCTGGCGCGGGACAGAGGGAAAATAAACCACCTCTTCACCGTCCTGCTGGTGACCTCCGGAGGGCTGGGTCTGCTGACCAGCGCGCTGCTGGTGCTCGGTGTGTCCACCGGTGCGACCGTGATCTTTATCAACACCCAGCCGGACCTGCAGATGCTCAACGATTATATTATCGGCCAGGTGATCGGCATTCCGGCGCTGATCCTCGGGCAGCAGTTGTTCTCCTTCATGTCTCTGGAAAACCGGCGCAAATGGACCATGACCGCAAGCATCATCTGTTTCCTGGTAAACCTGCTCTGCGATCAGCTGTTCATCATCACCTTCTCAATGGGCACCTTCGGTCTGGGCCTTGCCACCTCGATCTCGGAATGGGTCTTCCTGGCCGCCCTGGCTGTATACTATATTCTGGGCAAAAGCGAATGGAAGTTCTCCCTGAAGGGCTGCGACTGGCATGATGCGCCGCAGATCGTGAAGCTTGGCTACAGCGGGGCGCTCTCTCGGTTTGTGGAGATGTTCCGCTGCCTGATCGTAAACGCCCTGGTCCTGCAGTACGTCGGCAGTGTGGGCGTGTCCTCCTTTGCGGCGTCCAATTCGGCGCTGGCGGTCTGCTGGCCGGTCATCTTCGGTATGGTTGCCGTGGCGCGCATGATGTTCTCCATCAGCCTGGGCGAGGAGGACCGGCAGTCCCTCGTGGATATCATGAAGATCGTGATGACCCGGGGCCTGGTCATTGTGCTGGTAATGGTCGCCGCGCTGATCCTCCTGGCGGAACCGCTGACGCAGATGTTCTACCGGGATCCGTCGGACCCGGTCTACGGCTATACCGTCATGGGCTTCCGCCTGCTGCCGCTGTGCATGCCCCTGTCCCTCTGGAGTCTGGTTTACGTCCCCTACGCCCAGGGCGCCGAGCGCAAGGTTATCTCGATCGTTCTCCCGGTGGTGGACGGCATGGTCGGCGTGGTCGTCTGCAGCCTCTTCCTGATCCCCGCGATGCAGATGAACGGCCTGTATCTCTCGAACATTCTCAACGGTTTCATCTGCGCAGCCGTCATCCTCGTCGGCGCGTGGATCGCGCTGAAGCGCTTCCCGCACAGCCTGGAGGACATGATGGCGATTCCGGAGCGCATCGGCGTCGGGCCGGAGGAGCGTATCGATATCAGCGTCACCGAGATCGGGGAGGTCGCTTATGTGGCCCGGCAGATCAACGATTTCTGCAGGCAGCGGGGCATTGACGCCCGGCGGTCCTACATCGCCTCTCTGTGTATGGAGGAGATGGCCGGGAACATCGTTGAGCACGGGTTCATAAAGGACAAAAAACAGCACAGCGCGGATATCCGCGTGGTCCATAAGGACGACACGATCATCCTGCGGATCCGGGATAACTGCGTCGCCTTTGACCCCGCGGAACGGCTTCGGGTGATGGAGGCGGGTAAAAACGGCAAAAACGTCGGAATCAAACTGGTCTACGCCATCGCCACGGAAGTCACCTACCAGAACCTGCTGGGCCTGAACGTGCTGACGATGCGCATCTGAAATCTGCAGCGTCGCCGCGTGTTTCACGCTCTATTTGGACTTGATCAGATCGTTCAGTTCCAGCACGACTTCCCACATCACATTGGCCCCGTATTCAATCAGAACCGATTGCGCCGGCATGCGCAGAATATTCGAAAAGCCGGCCTTTCCTGCCGTCTGGCTGGCTCTGTCCATATGGTAGTCGCTGCTGATCAGCACGATGGGGGCGGCGGGATCGACGATCTGCGCTCCGTTTGCAAAGTTCTCCTCCGTGGTTTCCGCCTTGTCCTCCAGGATCATCCGCTCTTCCGCCACTCCGCGCTCCGCCAGGATATCGCGCATGGTTTCGGCCTCGGTCTTTCCGGATTCGTCCGCGTTTCCGCCGGTCAGAATCAGCGTTCCCTTCTGTTCCTGCTCCAGGTATGCCTCGGCCT
>Ga0310690_10012413_pt1 | contig 10461 bp, 9 predicted proteins | sample AusTroGonzalo_MG_2_FD_207661 | JGI IMG/M metagenome (GOLD analysis project Ga0310690, IMG submission 207661) | Bovine rumen microbial communities from tropical cattle in Woodstock, Queensland, Australia - Gonzalo_04 (v2) (version 2) | ecosystem: Host-associated > Mammals > Digestive system >...
TCCGCACTTTTTTCACGATTTTATCTCCTGTTTACTTTTTGCTCGCCATTCTAACATCATTTTTACGAGCTATTGTTTGGACCAATTATAGGGGGGCTGGACAGTAGGAGGTATTTGTGCCTCTCCGAATTAATCTAAAGAAAGGTCAGAAGGCTTATTATTCAAAACCTGATGATAAAAACGCCGTCACGCCCCTCTCGAAAATCTTAGTTAAGGCTTACATATTGCAAAAGCGATTGATCGAAAATCCCGGACTGAACCAAGCGAAATTCTGCAAACTCAATAAAATCTCTCCTCGTTATTTTCGCGCGATCATGCAGTTTAATTTCCTTAGCCCAAAGATCAAAAAGCGTATCATGGAAGGCTGGATGCCGAAAAACATTTCGACCCAAAAGATTCTTACGAGCAAGATCCCGCTATTGTGGAAGGAGCAGGAAGAAACGATCATATGATAAAAAAACTCAATAAAAACAAAGAATTAACTTGATAATCAGGAACAAAGAGTTATATTACAACACGATTAGACATGGAGACAATTATGTACGTAGAGAGCTTAAAAAATGAACAAAAATCATCATCTTACGATGATATCTTTATCGATATGAACGGAAAATCGTGGCGCAAAATTCGCTCAAAAGGCTATGTTGTAATGGGAAAAGATGAAACTTTAGTCAGCACGGCTACGCTTTTGTCTGATAATCATGGCTGTTATAAATACGCAGATATCGAACGCTATATCGAAAGCGGCGAGGATGAGGACGAAACTACTGCCCAAATACTCTTCGAAGAGTTTCTAGAAATACACATGGAAGGCAAAATTTACTGGGAACGATAAAATTAAGAAAAATGAAAGATTTGGAATGATGTACACAATGAACACAATTTTCGAGCAATTCTGCAGTTCAATTTTCTCAATCCAAAGCTCAAAAAGCGCATCATGGAAGGCTGGATACCGAAAAGCGTTTCAACCCAGCAGATTTTTACGAATAAGATTCCGCTATCGTGGCGGGAGCAGGAGGAAACAATTGTATGATAAAAAAACTCAACTACAGGATATTTGTCTAAATTTAATTTGGAACTTTAAATTTGTCCGCATTTTTGTTATATTTAATCAATGATTGAAGAAAGGTGTAGGATGTTTGTGGATCGAGATTTAAAAAATAAGTTGCGTGATATGTTCAGCAAATTTTCCGTTGTATTTTTAACAGGACCACGGCAATCGGGAAAAACCACCTTGGCGAAGAGTTGCTTCCCTAATCTTGAATATATCAATCTTGAAAATCCCAATCGAAGACAACGCATAGAAACAGACCCTGAAGGATTTCTCGCAAAGCATCAAAATGGAATTATCATAGATGAAGCTCAAAATTATCCTGATCTTTTTTCTTATATTCAGGTTTATGTTGATCAAAGAAATAATATTCCTGGACAATTCCTTCTTACCGGTTCTCAGAATTTCTTGCTCAATGAAAAGATTTCACAATCGTTGGCCGGAAGAGTTGCTATTCTGGAGTTACTGCCTCTTTCTTATAAAGAAATTTCACAAAAAGCTGCACCGAATTTCGGTATCTCTTCTGCTATCTTTCAAGGAGGATATCCCGAACTTTATTCACAAAATACTCCTCGTAAATCTTCCGCGGATTTTTTTCCGAACTACATACAGACTTATTTGGAAAGAGATGTTCGACTTATCAAAAACATCTCGAACCTTAATTTATTCCAGAGATTCATTCGATTATGCGCAGGAAGAGTTGGGCAGATACTGAATTATTCTTCTCTCGGAAATGATTGCGGCCTTTCTGTTCCATCCGTTAAAGGATGGCTGTCGATTTTAGAGGCAAGTTATATTCTTTATACCGTTTATCCATACTTCTTAAATATCAACAAGAGAATGGTAAAAACTCCCAAATTGTATTTTTACGACACAGGGTTATTATGCCATCTCTTAGGAATAAAATCTGTTGACGAGCTTGATACTCATTATGCTCACGGAAGCATATTCGAAAATTTTGTAATTAACGAGTTCATAAAGTCTCAATTCAACAGAGGTGAACGCAAAAATATTTACTTTTTAAGAGATAAAATCGGGCATGAAATCGATTGTTTTATCCCTGAAAACAACGCTGATCGGATGTATGAAATAAAATCTTCGGCGACCTTCGATAAAAGCTTTATAAAAAATATCGAATATTATAATCCTGAGCGCACTGCCAAAAGTTTTGTGATTTACAACGGCGATGAGAATTTTACATATAAAAACGTAAATATTATTTCCGTCAAAGATTGCTTGTTTGATGAATAAGGTAGTTTTAAGAAAGTTTTATTCCTCCTCAAATTAAAAAATTTTTCACTGTTCCGATCATTAATGTTTACATAAGTTTCCAGAAGTCCATTGTTTCACTTAGCTTGAGTTGTTTATATTAAAAAAAATATAAATTTAACAAAAAGACATTTTAAAAGCAAACTTAAAAAGTAAATTTCTTATGGACAACGAGTGATTTTTATGACCATAATGACCTTGTATAGTGGTCAACGTAATGTAGACAAGTAGTTTTAGTGTAGTAGCGTAGGAGTGGTGTAGCATGTTTAGTTTAAGGAGAAATCATTCGAGTATACGGCAGCAAATTGCATTGTTGGGTTTGTCGTTATTTTGCTTGTGTGCTGATGTGAGAGGCATGGCGGCTGGCGGAAATCAGCAAAGCCAGAACTTTTTAGCAGGAACTGATATTCCGGGTCGAGTTGCGCATGTTTTAAGAGATCTCTGCGAAAAAGTATACGATGGGAGAGAAGGATTGCGTGAAGTTAGAGGGATCGAGGAAGATTTTAGTTTGTTTCCACCAGATCAGGCTGAACAAGCAGGAGATCTTAGTGGGGCCGTGTCGAGGTTAACTGGAACAAACAGCCTGGTCGTAACATTTCCCGGATCGAGAACGGAATCAATCAGATTGATGGCAAATGATTGGTTTAGCAATTTTCGTGTTTGGCGTCCTAGCGGAGATGACGGGTTTTCTGCACGGTTCGGAGAGAGAGACTGTTTAGTACATCCCGGTTACGCTCGAAAAGTTAACGGTTATTGGAATCGTATGATGATTGAAATTAGAAATGCAGGGCCATTTGATGAGATTTATTTCACCGGACACAGCAAAGGCGGAGGGGTGGCTTTGTTGAGTGCGTTGAGATATGCACGTGAAAATTCTCATCTCGGCCGACATATGATAAAGGTGGTTACCTTCTGTGCCCCTCCTGTTTTTTGGGGAGCCCCGGGAGTTCATTTGTTCTATAGGTACCTCGATCGATCAGATGTGGCACGCTTTTATAAAAGAAAGGATTTGGTCCCTTCTCTACCGCGATTAACGAAGCTTGCACATGTTGGCACAGAATTTTTGGTAGGTATAAGGGATGAGAGATGGGAAGATGTTCTTCCATTGCGCAATGCGCTCACGGTCGGAAGTGCCGTGGAAAGGGTTGCTGGTCCGACAGCTGCTGTTACGGCGGGGGTTGTTACTGCTGCGGTGGATTCTGTTGCTAGTTCTCATTCCGTGAGGAATTTTTCCCCAAATCAAATAAATCAGCATGTTAGGGTACAGCCTGTTGTGGAGAGATAAAATGAAACATTTAGTTAATAATTTTTTTGTTGGTGTTGTGTGTTTGTGCTGTGAAGTAAACAGCATGACGCCAGAAACTTTGTATAGAGGGAATGTCGGCTCTGAGCACGCGAGGACCTATATATATCCGTGTAAAGATGATGCCGAGCTGTATTTTGTTGGCGCTGTCACAGTTGATGTAGGAAATGATAATTATCCTTCAGCGCAAGAGATGCTGACACAGTTGAATGATTTGCTGACAGTAGGAAGGACGCAACAAGATTTCGGTCACCGAGGCGGAGGTCAGGGGTTGCTTGGTTCTCTTGCAAGTCCTCGGGTGATATGGAGTGGCTCTTTTCATTTCTTAAAAGATGATCATAGCTGTGGGTGGTTTAATTTTGATTCACTAGTGAAGTTTTATCCTATGTTTAATAACGAGAGCTATTTGAGCAATGGGAGAAGATCACGTTCGTACTTTATGGCAAGAGAAGAAGAAGGTGGAAGATTCGATGAATTTGGGGAAAATGGTATTCTCATAGACAGAGAGGCAGGTTATCTTCACAGTTCAAACGGAAGGGCAGCTATTTATGAAAATTTGGCCGAATCGTCATGGGAAGGAAGCGGATCAGTTCGTAAAATTATAGATGGTGTAGGAAAGGTAGAGACAGCATATGAAAATAGAAGTCTGGGAATCCAGGCGTTGTCTATGGGGGAGTTTTTGGCTGGCATTGGGCGATCTCAGGGGCATGATGGACATATTCGCAACAGAGGTAAACGTTTTGCTCCCTGGTGTGTCACTCGGAGTAGGGAAACAGGTAAAAGTTTTGTCGATTCTGTTTTGAGCGAGTTTGGGAAGCCGGAGTATAACTGAAATCGGTAATATAGTTAGGTGGTGAAAATGTCAGTGAAATTGGTTTGTGGGTACTCTCTTTTGTGTAGCGTTTGTTGTTTCACGAGCATTGCGGATAGTCAATTTAATATCTGTGGGAGGGGGAGCGCCGGTGTTTCTGTCGTGAAAAATGTCCTGCCGCTGGAAGACAAAGTCTATTCTGGTCGGGAGTCAGAGAACGCCAAAACTTACATTTATCTTCTCAGATCGTCGGAGGCAAGTCATTGTGGTTGTACTTGCACGGCGGGATTGAAACTGGGTGCGGTTCGAGTGGAGTCAGAGGAAGAGTTTGGTAGATTTCGGATTCCGAAAAAAGAAAGTGAGAGATGTGGAGTCATATGGTCGGCATTTGTGTCCTTTGGAGAGGAAAAAGTAAAATTCAGTTATTATTTCGGTAAGAATTATAGTGATAGTTTCCGTTACGATAAGGAAGGGAATGCGTTACTGAGGGATAGTGGGTATTTCTTTCATGATGAGAAAGGAAAGGAAATTCTGTGTAGAGAATTCCGTGATTCCCGCACTGGAGAACCGAGCATAGAATGCATTCTGCGGATGGCGCTGTTCCGTTGGAGGGCTGATGATAATATAAAAACGCTTACGGAATTTTTCAAGAGGGTTAGTATGGTAGGAGATGAAAAAAGTATAATGATGGACGGAATAAGGGTACGCCCAAAGTATGATCTTTATGGTAATGATGGTTACAATTGTGCAACATTTTCCCGAGAAGCGCTGTTTTATTTGTTAGGGCAGGATAGTCAGAAATCGACTCAGTGGCAGAGCATACGAAGATATGCTGTAGCTGGGGCTGCAGTTGCAGCTGGATTTGTGGCGGGCGCCTATCTTTTGCCTGTAGTAACCACTGCCCTTGCTGGTTATTCTATTCCTGGTGTTCCTGCGGTTTGGGTCAACGGTTTTGCCCTTTTTTCTCGAGTTAATGGTCTTTATGCTTCTCTATCAGGGGTGCCTGAGTCCTTTTTTTATGGAGTGGGTGGAAGTATTGGTGGAGGATTCTTGGGAGATACTTTGGGTGCTGGTGTTGACAATCGTCCAGAGTCCGTTGTGAATGGAATTTTATCTGCTATGAAGGAACGGTATAAAAGTGCAGATGAAGAAAGGAAAAGGAAGCTCGAAGACTCTTTCAAAATAATCTTTCTCACTGAGGGTGATGTTGGCGATTATCATACTAAAGAAGGAGCAAGGAGGGAAGGCATTAGTTATGCACAAAGGTCGAGAACTCTTGCTGACATAGGATCGAGTAAATTTCAATTGGAGACAAAGGCTGCGAGTAAATTGAAAACAGAAGAGGGTAAAGCCGTGTCAATAACCGTTTTCCTTGATACTGATTTTGAACCGAGTGATGATGCTGTCACCTTGATATCGGAAGTACAGAAGGGATGTCTGGACAATGTACGTAATTTGTTGGACAAGGGAATAAGTCCGAATATTCGGGGCGATTCTGGGAAGACCGCTTTGATGTGCGCAGCGCAGAAGAAATATTCGGACATTGTAAATGTTTTAGTGGAAAGGGGAGCAGATCTGAATGCTCGGGACGATTCTGGGATGACAGCTTTAATGTGCGCAGCGCAGAAGGGGCGTGAGGGGGTTGTGAGCTATTTGTTAGCAAAAGGAACAAGTCTGAATATCCAGGACAACAATGGAAAATCTGCTTTGATATATGCAGCGCTAGAAGGATATGAGAACATCGTAAGTATTTTGATGGAAAAGGGAGCGGATCCGAATGCTCAGGACGATTCTGGGAAGACCGCTTTGATATATGCAGCGCTAGAAGGATATGAGAACATCGTAAGTATTTTGATAGAAAAGGGAGCGGATCCGAATGCTCAGGACGATTCTGGGAAGACCGCTTTGATATGTGCAGCGCAAAAAGGATATAAGAATGTTGTAGACATTTTGTTAACCAACAGAGCGAGTCCGAATATTCGGGACGATTCCGGGATGACAGCTTTAATGTGCGTAGCGCAGGAGGGATATTCGGACATCGTAAGTGTTTTGGCGGAAAGGGGGGGCCGACCCGTATGTTCGGGATAATAGCGGACATACGGCTATGATATTGGCAGCACAGAAGAAATATTCGGACGTTGTGAGTGTTTTACGTGGGGTCCAGCGAAGGTTGACTGCTGATGCTGACGCTGACATTTTGATGTGGGCTGTACAAGAAGGGAAAGTAAATTTTGTAAATAATTTGTTAAACAAAGGAGTGGATCCTAATATCCAGAATAGCCTTGGAGAAACAGCCTTGATGTGGGCAGCAAAAGAGAAACATTCAGACATTGAACGCATCTTGTTAAATAAAGGCGCGGATCCGAATGTTCGGGACGATTGTGGACGTACAGCCTTTATGTGGGAAGAAATGGGGTGAAAAAGGGGGTATTAATTATGAAAAAATTATTAGTTGTTGTAGGGTTTGTCGTATGTTACGGTTCGTGGGCTGTGGAGTTCAGAGGAGGAGCACAGTTGCCAGTTGATTATCTGGATTCAGTTCATCGTTGTGCGATCGAAGTAAGTAAATCAGAACGAGGTATCTTTTCTTCAGCGTCTTATCAGGGAATCGATACGCAAGAATCTGTGTGTGTCGAAGGAGAAGACTCTATCATATGCGCTTTTCCAGAAGAAGGATTGGCAGGATCTTCAGCGAGAGATGTCGCGGATTCTTTGGCTGCGCGGTTTTACGATAAGGAAATAGTTGTAACAGGATATAGAAAAGGAGGAGAGTTCGCTGCGTCCGTCGCTGCGGCTTTAACCGAAAGGTTGTCGGGAATTAACCAAGTTAAATCAATAACCTTTTGCTGTGGTCAGCCGCGAGCTGATCTCAGTGATATGGCATTGACTTGTCGTTTAAACTTTTCCCATGCCTATTCGCGCATCTCTTACAGGAGTAAAATGCTTGAGTCTTTGATTCCATGGACCTCGGAAATTCGCTCTAGATTATCAAAGAAGAATGTTACCTTGGGCACCCTAGGATTAGCTCAGTCAGTTCTTTCTGCGGTTATCATAGGATCAGCCATAAATTCGGATGAGAGTGGAAGTCCGTTGAAGCCGTACGCCATATCGTTGGTACTCTGCGCTGGGGGAGTAAGCTGCCTTTATAAAGTAGGTGTATCCTTTTTAAAAACTCCGAGATATTTGCCAGTCGAAGGCGTCATCAGAGCTTTTGAAAGATTGAAATATGGAACTTGGGGAGCAATGGACGAAAGAGAGTTTCGGGAAGCTGGCATAAACTGTTTTGGTTGGTACCTGTTTTGTCTGTGCTTTGGTGCTAACGCCGAAGTTTAGTTAAGTTTTAATGTGAGGTGGTGTTGGGAGGGTCTTCCGTCCGCCACCTTGTTTTTTGCGACGCAAATCCAATCTTCAGTTTTTGCACAAGAACTACACCGCTACTACACCCAATAACATCGCTAACAATACGACAAGAAGACCCGTTGTTGCTATTTCAGTTGTTGTTTCCATGCTACTTATATCGCACAAACTCGTTGCTATCGACCTTAGCGATTCGAAAGCATTTCTAAGTTCTTGTCTGAAAGAGGTTGATTTTTCGGCGAATTGTGACATAGAATCTTTTAAATCCGCTATTTTCAGTTCCCACAGAATCTGAGTTAAGCCGTTTGCAACTTCTAAAGCAGAATCGCATATCATGGCCATTTCGTACATAACTTTGAACGGATGCCCCTCGATTGAAAAATTATCCGTCTTCACCACATCAGCATTTCCACTTATTTTCATTCCTTCATTCATATAATTTTTAAACAGTTCTTTCTTTTTGAGTTTCTGTGTTACCTTTATATCGATAGATGCTTTTTCCGGCTTAACCTTTCCTCCGATGGATATCGAAAATTTATCTCCAATGCTTCGAGTTGCGGATATACCAACTCCGCCTCGAGCAGCTAAATTTTCAACAACGTTTGACGGATTACCCCCTCCCAGGGCTATTCCCTTAATAATATCCGTAAGTTTGAAGCCGTTTTCCGGCGGGAGTAAAGTGAAGGATGTATTGAATCCGTTGAAAAATGTTCCTAACCCTACACTCGAAGAAGACAAGGTTGTCCCAAAGCTGTTAAAGGACGTTCCCAGCGACAAATTTGGAGAAGATAAAGATTTTCCATTATATGAACTCGTGAGTTTGTAAAAAGCACCTACTTCACTCGAAGAAAAACCTAAAGTTGATGTTATTTCCTTCGACATACTGACGCTTAAATTCGGAGTGATCACGCAAGTTGTTTCGGGCAATATGATAATTTTGTTTTCAAATTTCGCTCCGGGCAACATCGCTGCGATTGTCTGCGCAGCAGAAGAATTGCTTCCGCTTCTGGCATTTAATCCCGAAACACCGGCATCTCTCCCTGAGTAAGCGTCCTTATCGAGATCAAAAGCACCGTCCGGAGCGACAAAACGCTCATCTTTTCCCCCACTCGCTCTTCTGTCCTTTAACTCATAAAATTGATCAAAGGCCCAGTTCTGAGGAAGAGGATAACCGAGATTGCCGCTGAATCCCGTAGACATTCCGCTTACAAAACTGCTTACGGCATAGCCTTCATCCGATACTCTGGAACAAATATTTCGCGATCCGTAAACTCCGACAAGGTAACCCGAACCACTGGAGCAAACAGAGGAAAACACACCGCTGGAGTAAGGAATTATAAGCTGAGAGACCTGATAATCGTACAAGTCACAGTCTACCGCAAAGTATATGATTGTTCCCGTCGGAAGATTAATGAACTTCGCTGCCCCTATAGCAATTCTCCCATCTCTCTCTCCTATGGCAGCACCGCCGGAAAAGTACTCGGAATACCATCCTCCGTCTTGGAAAATAGGGAAAACACTCAACCCTGCTCGAAAAATTGATTCCAATTCTTGAGTGGTTAAATTTTTTGGACGCCGATGAATTCCCGTACCTAAGAATCCAGTTAAATATCTTCCCACACATTCATATCCTTTTTGACGCAATGCAAGAGCTTTCGGATAGGTCAATCGAACTGAACAATCGCAGGCTTTGGCCGCTCTTGTTGTATCACCGCAGCTAGTTAACAATGCCTTTATTGTCGGCATATTTGCCACACCGCTTTCGGGCAAGCAAACAAAAGATTGAAAAGATCTTACATTAGCCGCGGTGTCAGCGTCATATACTCCGTTAATGCGTCCCTTAAAACCATTAACGTATAAGGCACTTTGCAGAATTCTTACAAAATTCCCCTTGCTTCCTTCTGAAAGAGTCGGGCATTTTTCTGTCGTTCCCGGTCCGAAATTTCCATTGGCCACACCAACACCCATTCCTTCTTCCGCCTGAAGAGCGAATATCAAAGCCCGATTTGTGTCTCTCGAATAATGTCCGTCACAAGGCATTATTCCCGTATATGAACTATACTCTCTGTTCAGATTTTGTTGAATGGACCTAATCAGAGGATCGCCTCGGTTTACGCATATATATGCATCTGAGTTTAAAATCGCCCTAAACCATTTTGGTGTTACGGAAGAGTTGCCGTCATCAAATCCCAAAGCATCGAGCTTTAACTTCAGGACAGCATCGACTGTCTTGCCATTGAATTCACCGGTGACTGCCCCGGCATGGTATCCTTTGCAAAATAACGCATGCTGTATCAATTTCACAAAATTGTTTGCTGTATCAATACTTCCCGCCTGTATTGTTGGACAATTTCTAAAAGTCGCCGGTCCGAAATTTCCGTTAGCTTCCGACACACCAAGTTTTTCCAAGCCTATTTCAAATTGCAGTGCCCTAACAAATCCCTTGAACAACAACGTTCCCGCGCTAATGCCATCTTCCTTAACAGGAACAAAACCGCTCTTTCCTGAATAAGTAGAATTTAGCCATTTTTGCGCATCTGCTTTCCTGTAATCATACATTCCTTCGATATTAGAGAAATACAACAAGCCAACAGTTAAAAGAGACATATATTTAAAAGATCTGTTCATTACATTATCCTTGAACTCACACCACACAGGTTTAAGCTACCA
>Ga0310690_10012417_pt1 | contig 10460 bp, 8 predicted proteins | sample AusTroGonzalo_MG_2_FD_207661 | JGI IMG/M metagenome (GOLD analysis project Ga0310690, IMG submission 207661) | Bovine rumen microbial communities from tropical cattle in Woodstock, Queensland, Australia - Gonzalo_04 (v2) (version 2) | ecosystem: Host-associated > Mammals > Digestive system >...
GACCGAAGCCTACCGGACGGAATCCGAAGTAACCGGTATCGCCGTCTTCTTCTTCGGTCTCGATGCCGATCAGCTTGTACATGTTCTTGACTTCGCCCTTTTTGATGTAATCCTTCAGATGGACGACCGGAATGCGGTCTTTGTATTTCCTGATGAATCCGGGTGCATCTCCGGTGGCGACGTCGCACCAGCAGGTGTCGAGTTCGGGCATGAGGTTGTCATGCGGAATGGCTGCGAACATTTCATCATAGCCCCATTCGCCGTTCTCGAGTTTGACGAACTCGAAATCGTGGTTGTGATACAGGAATGTCATGCCGGCGTCATGAATCTTCTGTCCTACTTCGTTGAGCATCGGGAGGAATTTCTTGAAACCCTCGGGATTGACAGGACGGTATTCTTCCGCCATATAAGGCATTACGAGGTATTTCACACCGATGACGGAATAATCTGCGATGATCGTGTCAAGATCTTCCATCATCTCGGCGAATGCGACATGGGCGCTGATCGGAACGAGGCCGACCTCGTCAAGAACCTGCTTCACAAAAGCCGGCTCCAGGCCGTAAAGCCCTGCGAGTTCAACGCCGTCATAGCCAAGGTCCTTGACCTGCTGCATAACGTTTTTAAAGTTCTCCGGTGTGTTTTCCAGAAGGTCTCTCAGGCCGTAGACCTGAATTCCTATCGGAAGAGTTTTGCTCATATTATTTACCTCCCTTTCTTGAGCTGATACGACTATTATACTATAAGTAATCGGCGGCTGTTAGTATTTTGTCCAAATTCACGGAAATAAATGACGGCGGGTTTGTCCGGATCCTCGAGCTGCTCCATGAACGGCGGCATATAGGAGTGGGTGCAGCAGAAGCCGTAAGTGATGTCATGGAAGCCCTGTGCAAGACCGCCCGGTTTTTTTACGATGAGCGTTGCCGGCTCAAGCGGATGCCAGTGCGTTTTGCAGTCTTCATACATTTCGGCATAGGTGTAGTCTTCACCGTTTACCCGCCAGGTGATCTCGTCTGCACCGAAAGTCTCACCGTCCACGATCAGATGTCCGGGCCTGATCTGGCTGAGATAGACGCCTCTGTAATAAGGAAGACGGATCTTCAGCTGAAATCCCGTTACTTCTCCGTTCTCAACAATATTACGAAATCCTACGGATTGAATGACCTGTTTATCCATTATATCGCCTCCTTATCAATAACCCAGTATGTTCTTCATCATGATGTGATGCTTGCGCAGTGTCTGGCCGACTTCATAACCCTGGTCGTATTTGTCCGCGCCTTCATATTCGCTGAGAAGATAGCCGTTGTAACCGTTTTCTTTCAGAACGGTGAGCACTTCCTTATAGGGAATAGTGGTTTCCTCAAAATCATCGCTCATGTTAATGAATTTGGCATGGCAGCAGTAAATATAGGGCAGCAGCGGAATGATGTCTTCGGGCTCGTTGGGGACAAAGTTCGGATCAACATGTTCGCCTTCGTTGAATTTCGTGCGGAAGACGGAGAAGTCGATATTAAGACCGAAGCACTTTGTACCTGTTTCTTCAATGAAATCGATGTAGTCTTTGATCATCTGGCTCTTGAGGTTGGTGGGGATATGGATCTCGGGGCAGAGCTGGAGTTCGAGCTTTTCAGCCAGAGGCAGCACTCCCTTGATGATCTCGCGCCAGTTCTCAACAGGATTAAGCGCATCGTCTATTACGCTCATCTTGGTACGAAGCACATGGAAGCCGAGGCGGTGCGCCAGACGCATATCCTGTGCCAGCCTTTCTATGGCTTCTTCCGTGGTGAGCATCCGGCCCTGAAGAACACGAAGATCGATCCAGTGACCGTATTCTACCGGTTCCACTTCGTATTTGTCACAGAGAGAGAACCAGTAATCCACCCATGCGTCCGTAGGATACGGATAATTTTCAATATGGGTGTTTGCCAGGATCTCTACGCCGGTAGCGCCCATGTCACGGATTTCCTCAAAACAGTCTTCGAGGGTCTTTTCAAAGCCGAATTCAGCTGAGTAGCTGTAAAGGGCGACGCCCCTTTTGGGGCCGGGTTTCGTATTTCTGTACATGCTTTTATCCTCCTATTATAATTTTAAGCATTTATTGTTCAGATTTTTCGGATATTTCCGCGGCTTTCTCGCGGCGTTCGTGAAGCTGGGCTCTGATTTCGTTAGCGTCTTTGTCCGACATCTTCCAGAGCAGGCAAAGGATCGCTGCGACGACGAACAGGATAGCGGGAATCAGGTTGACTGTGATGTTGATTCCGTTCAGGGCCTGTGCAGTCTGCTGTTCGGCACCTGCCACATAGCCGAATGCAGCCATGATCAGAACGCCTGCCGCTGCTCCGATCGCATTGCCGAGCTTGGTCGCAAGGCCGTATGTGGCGTAAGCGGTACCGTCGGTACGCACACCGGATTTCAGCTCCATATAGTCAACGGAGTCGGCGACCATGGAAAGGGTCATCGGCATTCCGATATTGAAGAGACCGAAGATCACGTTTCCGACCATGACCATGACCATATTGTCGAAGGGAGCCATGAACATGATGAACAGGCCGACCGCCTGAATGATCATGGAGAACATCAGCACCTGCCTTTTGCCGAACTTTTTCGCCAGGGCGGGTACGAAGAAGGAACCTACGATGCCGAGGATCGTCGGAAGCGTCATGATGATCGAAATCATGGTAAAGGATCCGAGACAGTAAATGACCCAGTAGGCACAGACCGCGATACGTCCCATGAAGGCTGTCATCTGTACGGCCATTACGCCGCTGATGATCATCAGGTACTTGTTCTTGACAAGAGCTTTAAGAGTATCTTTGAAAGAGGGATTTTTGGCACCGGCCACAGGCTTGACGTTCTCACGTGAAGTAAAGAAAACGATCAGGAAAAGCGGGATGGAAATGATACCGTATACCAGGGCTGTCATCGTATAGCCATGGCCTTCAGCTACTTCCGCACCGGGAGAAGAGAATGCGAGAAGAAGGATCGGTGAGCAGAACTGGACGATCGTCATACCGATGTTCATGCCGATGTTCCTGGATGAAGTGATCTTGTTGCGCTGATCTGCATCCTCGGTCATGACAGCTGCCAGGGCACTGTAAGGAATGTTGGTCGCGGTATAGACCATGCCGGCGATAATATAGGTCGCGCCTGCCCAGATAACGCTTGCGGTCGAGCCTCCTGCAAAGGGACTTGTGAATGTCAGGACGCCGAATACTGCAAGGATCGGACAGCCGAAGGCGATCCAGGGACGGAAACGGCCCCACTTTGATCTGGTCCGTTCTGCCAGGGCTCCCATCATAGGATCGTTGATGGCATCCCAGATACGTGCGATCAGCATGATTACGGATACCGCAGCCGGAGCGAGGCCGACTATATCGGTATAAAAGATCGTCAGGTACGAACCGACGAACGTCCATACGAACTGTGAGGCGATGTCACCAAAGCTGTAACATACGATAGCAGCTCTGGTGGCAAGTTTTTTTTGTTCCATTGCAAACAACTCCTTTCTGTAAAGCAGATCCTTTTCCGGATAATGCCGGAAACCGGACCATTAAACATCTCTGATGAAAATGATACAAAAACGCCGGAGCGATTGCTTTTCGCTAATTATTATAATGGATATATCTGTTGCAAACGAAAGAAGGAAAAATGACGCGCCACGCAACAGATGGTATACAGGTGTTGCACAGCGCAGGCGCATTATTTTCTTCTGAAAATATGGATCAGGCTGATCTCCTGGGGCAGAACGGTGATCTGGAAATTCAGCACCAGGTCTGGCATTACCCTGGTATGGAACAGCGAAAGGGAAGGCGTGCAGGAGGCTTCGAGATATTTGATGTCGTTCCGGGTCAGCCTGGTATCATACTGGAGCTTTTTCCATTCGTCGGGAAGGCTCCCGTGTTCCTTGTTGAGCGTTCGCTTTTTGATACAGTAAGTGCCGGAATCCGATATGCTTTTCAGGCTGATATCGAGAATCAGAGGCTTTTTATCCCTGACCCGGATCGAGTCGTATTCATTCGGAGAGAAAGCATCCGGCCGGAAGTGATCAGGCTGCAGCGCGGAATGATAAAAGCAAAGCATATAAATATCCCCGTTCTCACGCCGTGTGATAATATGATTCGGTCCTTTGGACAGAAGGTTATTTCCCAGCTGGTTCAGGAACAGCAGCGCGTACCAGGCCGGTTTGTGCAGCGCGTCCTTTGTAAGCAGGCCGATTCCGCCGTGTGCGATCCCGGAAGTGTCCAGATAACTGGAGACCCAGTCCGTTCCGCTCATGATCCCGACCATGTCTATGTCTTTCTCGAATTCAGACAGATTTTTTACAATATAAGAGGAGCGGAAACAGCTGTCGTTCAGGGGATTCCGGTTGGAAATGGTATTGTTCCACTCGGTTATATAGAGCATGGATCCGGTCATTCCGGTCATATCCATCAGCTTGAGGATACGCGAGATCTGTACGGCCTCGGACGGAACGCCCTCCTGTGCATAGAGCTTCATACCGCTTTCGCCGATCAGGCGCGCCTCATCCGGGAACATGATGAAGGAAACGAAATCGGGCTTGAGATCATTTTCCCTGCACCGGTGGAAGAACTGGGTGATATAGTTCCAGTCGATCAGGATATCGTGGCCGATTCCTCCGAATTGTGTGCCGGGCAGATGCTTTCGCACCGACTGATACAGAAAACGGTACGCTTCGAAAAAGTCATAGCAGTCATCCTGATAAATATGCTGATCCTCGTGAGCGAAGTCGCGGGACAGTTCAATGATCCATCCGGATACTTCTTCCAGACCGTATCGTTCCGAAAGATGGGTCAGAAAATCCTCCACGAGGCGTTCCCATACTTCCCTGGATTCAAAAGATATATACTGTTCTTCGTAAAAAACTTCCTGGCGGAAGGCGCGCAGCGCCGTGTCGGGACGTTTCCCCATATCCAGGAACGGTTTCAGTTTATGCTGTACCAGAAAATCCAGCACCTGGTCAATGATGCTGTAATTATATTGTCCGATGGTCCTGCCGTCATGGATCATCATTTTTTTTGAAAATATATTCCAGATCCTGATATACCGGAAACCGAGGTGTTCGTTCAAATATAAGGTATGGAACTGAACATTTGCTTTTGTCAGATCCCACGCCGGCCCTATGTTGATCATCCGGTTCCAGGACTTCCTGAAAAGGCGGGTGCTGCTGTGTTTCAGATCCGCTTCAATGAACGTCTGCTCTTCCTGGTTCTGATAATGATATCCTTTCTCCAGGAGTTCCTGACGGATTCCGGCTTCCCGGGACCTGTTTGCTGCCGATTCGGCCGCAATGGCAGACCTGTTCTGTTCCCTGTATTCGGACGGGGTGATGCCCATGATTTTCCTGAAGGCGCGGTTGAAGGCTGCGGAACCTGAAAAACCGCAGGTCAGGGCGATCTGCGTGATGGTCTGGTCCGTATGGTTGAGGAGTCCGAGCGCCGACTGGACGCGCAGCCGCATGACGAAATCAGCGAAATACAGGCCGGTATTCTTCCTGAAGAACCGGGAAAGCGTAGACGGAGACAGATACATTTGAACGGCCAGTTCATTGAGGCTGACTTCGCTGCCCAGATTGGTCAGAATATACTGCATGATCATCTGCATCCTCCCGCTGCCTTCTTCCGTTCCTGCCTCGGAGTCGGAGCGCAGCTGATAGTGCTCGATCAGGCAGTCGAGCAGCTTGAGAAGAAGGCTGTTCAGAAGACAGTTCGTCTGTTTTTTGCCGTCAGCGTATACGGTCGTAAGTTCATGGAAGATCTGGAGGAGATCCTCATAGGAGCGTGTTCTGTCGGCTGCGGAGTTGCAGTGAAATGAAAATGAATGGCTGTCAAAAAGCTCGGTCATGGACGAAAGAGAATAAACGGCCATGCCGTAGATCGCGTCCTGCAGATCTCTCAGCTCATAGTATACGCCCGGATTGATCAGAATGATGTCATTTGTTTCCAGAGAATATGTTTCCTCCTGGCAGTGGACCGACATGCGGCCTTCCAGAAGAAATAAAACGGTAAGATCCGGCCCGAGAAAACTTTCGGACGGAATTTCCTTGAGAACACTGTAGTTCATTTTTGCTGCATTCATCTGACGGAACTGTAAACCTTTCAAGCTGTATAAAGGGGGATTGCATTGCCTCGGTTATTGCAGCGCTTTGTAAGTACTTCGTACAACAATGAGTTCTTCGTCCGCAGGGACGACGTAAACTTTCACGATGGAATCATCCGAGGTAATGAGCTGTATCCCGTTTTTGACTGCATTTTTATTCCTGTCGGCATTGAGCCGGACGCCCATGAAGGCCAGCCTTTCACAGACCTTTTCCCTGACGTAGACAGAGTTCTCGCCGATGCCGCCGGTGAAAACGATATTGTCAAGACCGCCCATCTCCGCGGCATAGGAGCCGATGTATCTCAGAATGCTTTCGATGAACATGTCTACGGCAAGCTTCGCCCGACCGTTCCCTTCGTCGGAAGCATCCATAAGGTAGCGGAGGTCGCGGCCGCAGCCCGAAACGCCGAGAAGGCCGCTGTTTTTCGTCATGGCTTCGAAGATCTCGTCCTCGTAAAGGCCCTGCGTTTCCAGATACCGGATGATGTAGGGATCGATGTCGCCGGTGCGGTTGTTCTGCGGGAGTCCGACCTGGAGCGACATGCCGAAGCTCGTGTCCACGCTTTTTCCGTCTTCCACGGCGCAGAGCGAGCAGCTGCCGCCTAAGTGGCAGGTGACGGCCTTGCCGGTGCTGCCGCATATTTCCTCCAGAACGGAGGACGCGTAGGAATGGGAGGCGCCGTGATATCCGAGTTTTTCGACGCCGTATTGTTCATACCATTCGTAGGGGAGGCTGTAGAGTTTGCGCTTCAGCGGAATGGTGCGGTGGAAAGCGGTCTCGAAAACGCCGATAAAGTCGGTCTCCGGCAGCATTTTCCGGAAACAGCCGATCGCTTCGAGATAGGCCGAGTTATGCGCCGGGGCAATGGACATGAATTCCCGCATGCCCACGAGCACCTTTTGATCGATCGGGTGGACGCCGTAGAAGCCTTTCGCTGCAACGGTCTTGAAACCGACCGCGCCGATCTCCCTGATATCGGATAATACGCCGTGCGCCGGATCCGTCATGCATTGAATAAAAAGATCAATGCCTTCGGTGTAGGAAGGGATGTTGACCGGCATGCGTGTTTCGGTGAAACCGTCTCCCGAGCGCGTGTAGGAAAAGATCGCGTCGTCCGAACCGACCCGCTCCACCTTGCCGGTGCAGAGGACGGATTCCTCCGGCATTTCGAAAAGCTTGAATTTTAACGAGGTGCTTCCGACGTTGCTTACCAGTATTTTCATGTTGTTTTTATCTCCTTTCATATCAGGCAGCGGTTTCGCCGGGAACGCCGGCGGTATTCCGGAATGATCAGGCAAGAATGATTCCGTTCAGGATCAGACTGTAAAGCCCCTGCACGGCGGGGGTCAGGATGTAGCTCGTGATTCTGAAGAAAATGAGTACCATCAGGATGATCCCGCCGGCACTGTAAAGCTTGTCGTACCAGCTGTACTGACGGAAATTGAAGATCTCCGTTACGACGTTGAAGCCGTCGAGCGGCAGGACCGGCAGGAGGTTGAAGATCATCAGCATGATATTCACCGCGATCGCCTGGAGCAGGATCTGAAGGATGATGTCCGCTCCGGAAGACGTACTCATAAGAAGCGAGGGCAGCGCGGCCTTTGTGACAAAGGCCAGGATCAGTATGATGATCGCGTTCATGATCACGCCCGCGAATGCGACGATGAGCCTGTCCCTGCGGGGGTGTTTGTAAGCGTTGATATTGATCTGTACGGGGCGGCCCCAGCCGAAGCCCGCGAAGATCAGGCATACCAGACCGAAGAAATCGATGTGCGCCAAAGGATTGAGCGTGACCCGGCCCTGGTCTTTCGGCAGGCGGTCGCCCAGCTTGTATGCGGAAAATGCGTGACCGAACTCATGGAAAGTGATCCCGATGATGATGCCCGGCAGTGTGATGAGCATATCGGTGAAAAATGCGGCCGGATCGGACATGCCGTAGCGGAACCTGCTCAAAAGAAGCAGGATCACGAACAGGATCATACCGATATTAACGCCGTTTCTTCTCATAACAAAAATGATAAATGTTTTTCCGGAAAAGTCAATGTGATATACTCAGAAGGGGATAAATCCCTTCAGCAAAAGTATTCATTATCAGACGGAGAAAGAAATATGTTTACGTACGATACCATCGGGCTTGCGGATAAGAACATCTTTTACGCTTCGGCCGGAGAGGGAAAGCCGGTCGTCCTGCTCCACGGGAACGGGGAGTCCCACGCGATCTTTTCGGTGATGACGGATCAGCTGGCCGCGGCCGGATACCGCGTTTACGCGCCGGATTCTCCGGGACAGGGGGCGAATGAACCGCTTTCCGAATATCACTATGCGGACATGGCGGAAGACATTTATGAATGGATCGGGAAACTCGGGATCGATAAGCCGGTGCTGTACGGCTTCAGCGACGGAGGCATCCTAGGCCTCATGATCGCGGCAGCGCATCCGGGCGCTTTGTCCGCACTTGCGGTAAGCGGGGCGAATCTTTCGCCTGCGGGACTGGAACCGTCCTTTGCCGATGCGTTCGCGGGGAACGACGATCCGCTTGTCAGACTGATGCTCACCGAGCCGGACATTGCACTGCAGGATCTTCAGAAAATCGGGATCCCGGTGCTGGTCACGGCCGGAAGCAGAGATCTGATCCTGCGTTCCGAGACCATGCGGATCGCGGAAAACCTGCCGGACTCCACGCTTATTATTCTGGAAAATGAAGACCACGGCAGCTATATTGAGAACAGTGAGATAATGGGCGGACTGCTCATTGATTTTTTAAAGAAAGTGGGGTACTGAACCTGTGAGAAAAGCATTTATCTGCCCGACGAAATACGTCCAGGGCCAAAACGAACTTCTGAATTTAGGTTATTTTGTAAAGAACTTCGGTGCTTCTGCGCTTCTGGTAGCCGGGGAAAATACCGCGAAGCGCGTATCGTCCCAGCTGCAGAAAACAGCGAAAAAGTACGGTGTGACCTTTGTGGACACTTATTTCTGCGGCGAGTGCACGGATGCGGAGATCGCAAGACTTGAAAGATTAGCGAAAGCGAAGAAATGCGGCTGCGTCGTGGGCCTGGGCGGCGGCAAGGCCATTGATACGGCGAAATGCGTCGCGAACGGCGGACCGCTGATCATCGCGCCGACCGTTGCCGCAACAGACGCTCCGACAAGCCATTCAGCAGTGATCTACAATGAAGACGGATCATTCAACCGGTATGCTTTTTTCCAAAAGAGCCCCGACGTGGTCCTGGTGGACGTTTCGGTCATCGCGAAGGCGCCGGTCCGCTTCCTGGTATCGGGAATGGGCGATGCGCTTTCCACTTATTTCGAAGCAAGGGCGACGGCAGCGTCATTCTCGGCAGTCAATGCGGGTCTTCCCTGCGGCGCGCTGGATAAAAAAGCCGAGCCGGCCGTCAGTACGAAGACGGCGCTTGCATTGGCGGAGCTCTGTTACGAAACGCTGATGGAAGACGCTGCAAAGGCGAAGCTGGCGTGCGAAAAAGGCGTGGTCACACCGGCACTCGAAAATATCGTCGAAGCGAACATCCTGCTTTCCGGCCTCGGCTTCGAGAGCGGAGGTCTGGCTGCGGCGCATGCGGTACAGGACGGGCTCACGGTCCTTCCGGAGACGCATGATTATTATCACGGTGAGAAAGTGGCATTCGGTCTCCTGGTCCAGCTGGTCATGGAAAATGCGGACGAGATCGACACTGTCTTAAGCTTCTGCGAGGATATCGGACTTCCGGTCTGTCTGGAGGATATCGGGGTCACGGAAATCTCAGAGAAGGATCTGATGAAAGTCGCGAAGAAAGCGTGCGACAAGGATGAAACGATCCATTCCATGCCCTTCCCGGTAACGCCTGAAATGGTGGCCGACGCGATCCTGGCAGCCGATGCGCTGGGACGTGACTATAAGGGACTGGACGACGAAGACTGGGATGATGAAGACTGGGACGATGAGGAAGACGAGGACGACGAGTAAATAAAAAGCGGAATATCAGGAGACGAAAATCTGTCTTTCGGGGATGAAAATATGGCTGGAAAAAGAGTAATGATCTACGGCGCCGGACAGGCCGGGGAGATGGCGGCAAGCTGGCTTCCCGGAGGATACGAGCTGCAGGCGTTCATCGACGGAAATGAATTGAAGCAGGGGAGCACCATTCTGGGTGTTCCCGTGCTTTCACCCAAGGAAGCGTTCGGCGCTTCGGACAGACATCCGGATCTTTTGTATTTATGCGTGATCAACAGGGAAGCGGCAGAGGAGATCCGCAGGACGATCGTTTCGTACGGTTTCAGGGGGATGATCGTCGAAGTGCCGGCCCTGCGCGGAATCATGGATATCAGGCTGTCGTTCCTGCGGCTG
>Ga0310690_10012418_pt1 | contig 10459 bp, 5 predicted proteins | sample AusTroGonzalo_MG_2_FD_207661 | JGI IMG/M metagenome (GOLD analysis project Ga0310690, IMG submission 207661) | Bovine rumen microbial communities from tropical cattle in Woodstock, Queensland, Australia - Gonzalo_04 (v2) (version 2) | ecosystem: Host-associated > Mammals > Digestive system >...
ACGACGGTCCCGCGATCATCATCGCCTACGCGCACTGCATCGAGCAGGGCCTCAACACGGCCACGGGCCCGGCGCACCAGGTCGCGGCGGTGGACTCCGTCCACTTCCCGCTCTGGCGCTACGACCCGCGCAAGGCCGCGGAAGGCAAGAACGGCCTCACGCTCGACTCCAAGGACAAGAGCGACACCGTCTCCTTCGCCGCGAACGCGGTTTCGAAGGAGCTCGGCGAGAACCGCTTCCGCCAGCTCGTGAAGATCGCCGGCCCCGAACAGGCCAAGGCGATGCTCGAGAAGGCCGAGGTCGGCTTCAAGGAGAACTACAAGCTCCTCACCGAGCTTGCCGCCCTCCCCGTGCTGTAAGCAAATAAAGGCAGAATGGTTGCGGCGGTGGCATAATATGCCGCCGCCGCACTGTTTGTCAGTAGGGTTGTCTCTTAAAGGAAGGATGGTGTAGTATGGCGTTTTCCAAGGGGCTATGTCCCATGAAAAAGACGGTGCTTGCGCTGTCGCCGTTGATTGCGGCCGTTTTGGTCGCGGCGACACCTGGATGGGAGAACGTCAATCCGAACCGTAGGGAACTGGAGCCTGCACGGATCGTGTGGAAGGCGGACTTCTCGGCAAAGGACGGATTTTCGCTGGAACGGCATGATGGCGCGGAAGGACGGATCGCGCTCTCTGACGGCGCATTGACGATAGAGAAGACGAACGACAAGGGATTCCTTGTCCTCAGGGCGACTCCCTTTCCGGCCCAGACCAATCTGCCGCTTCGCCTGTTCGCGGACGTCAACGTGTCAACCGGCGACTACTTCTACGCGCAGGCGTTCCTTCGGGTATGCCGTGTCCCGGACAACTTCGTGCGGTGCTGGAAGCTTGATACGCGCTACTTCTCTATGGGCGGGGCGGAGGAGATGTGTGCAACCGTGAACTCGCCGCCGGGTGGGACATACCGCAAGTACGTCCATTACCGCGTGAGGAACGATGGCATGGTATCACCTGTCATCGTCGTCTCGGGAACTCCTTCCGTCTCCACATGGCGCAACTGGACGGCCGAAGACCTTGCCGCGGCCGACGCGAAATGGGCGGGATGGTACGAGGCCAAGACGGCCGTGGACCACGCTGCGGAAAGAATGGACAAGGACGCCTTCGACCGTCTCGTTTCCGCCGATGCCGTGGACCACACCGCGAAGCTCGCGAAGGTCGATGGCGTGACGCGGCTTCTTGTGGACGGCAAGGTCGCCGTCCCGACGGCGTATCGCAGCAAGGGTTCGTTCGGCGAGGATGCCCTCTTGGAGACTTTCGCCGGAGGGCCGGTAGTGCGCGAAGGCGTAAGGCTTGTGGTGAAGACCATAGCCATGGGCGGCAGGGACGGCGAGAAGCGTCGGTACTGGACCAAGGCGGGCTTCGATGCCGCGGGAGCCGTGCGCGACATCAAGGACGCGCTGCGCATCGCGCCGGATGCGCTCTGCATCCTCGGGCTCTCCTGCAACGCCTACCCGGATTTCGCGCGTGTCGAGCATCCCGATGAAATCTGGCGACTTGAGGATGGCACGCAGGTCATGGGAACAAGCGGGAGCTGCGTGGCCACGTATGACGACATGGGCGTGAAGGACACCAACCGCTGGCCATGGGTCTCGTACGCGTCGCCAGCATGGCGTGGCGCGATCAAGGCCAACATCCGTTCGCTCGTAACCGAACTGAGGCGCACCGGTCTGGCAAAGCGCATCGTGGGCGTGCATCTTTCCGGCTACCACGACGGGCAGTTCTTCTCACCTTATTCCGATTACTCTGATTGCGCAAAGGCGGAATACGAACGCTACCTGAAAGAGTCGTCCTCGGTCAAGTCCGGGTACGAGGCGTTCTCGCGTCAACTGGGTTTCCGCGCGCAGGAGGATTTCGCGCGCGAGTTCAAGGCGGCCATGGGCAAGGACGTCATTGCTATACGCTGGTGCATGGGACCTTTCCTGGGGGCGCTGGACCTGACGGCGTTCGCCTTTTCCGATGTTATCGACATCTGCGTGCCGCAGCCGACGTACGAGACGCGTCGGCCCGGCATGGCCATGGAGCCGAAACTCCCGTTCTCCTCGTTTGATCTCCATTGCAAGATGTACTGGAACGAGCTGGACTTCCGCACGTACGGGGCGCTTGAGACATGGGCGCGCTCTGGCGTCGTGGCCACGAAGGGACTCGGGCAGTCCGACGATTTCGCCATGTGGCGTACCGTTTACCGCAGGGCGGCCGGAATGACGACCGCACGTCGTTCGGGATACTGGTTCTACGACATGGGCGGAGGATGGTTCTCTCCGCCGGAAATCGCGTGGGACATCGGCGAGGTCGTGAGGATACAGGCGGACCTGCTTGCCGGGAAGCCCTCGCCATGGCGCCCGTCGGTCGCGGTTGTTGCGGATGAGGCTGGCCTGGGAACGCTTGTCGGCAAGAAGCGCCATCCGTTTGTCGTGCATCTTCTGCGCCGTCAGCTGGCGTTGTTCGCCGCATCTGGTGTTCCGTACGAGTTCTACCTCGCGGAGGACGTCCTGCGCGATCCGTCGCTGCTCGCTGGATGCCGGACCGTGGTTCTCGGGCTGTTCCGCTCTTTCGACGAGAGGCGGAGCCGGTTTGTGGACAAGTTGGCATGCGATGGTCGTACGCTTGTGTTCCTCTCGGAATCCGGTGTCGAGGGCGACGCGTCGTCCACCGGCTTCGATCTGGCGTACGCCACGAACCGCATGCCGCATGTCGTCGTGCCTGAAGTAGGGGTGACCGACGTGGTTTCCGGGCTGATGGACAGCGAACGGAAGAGACATCATCCGGACGGTCCCGATGCAGTAGTCCGCGGGCCGCGCGTGTCCGTGCGCGAGAAGGAGGGGGTGCGCGTCCTCGCGCGGTTTGCCTCTGATGGAGCCCCTGCGTTGGCCATCCGGGAGGACGGAGGATGCCGCCGGGTGTACGTGTGCGAGCCTGGCGGGCTTTCGCCGGGGCTCTTCAACCGGCTTGCGCGCGAATCTGGCGCGTACGTGCCGGTGTCCGGCGGCGGGCTTGAGGTTGACATGGATGGAGACTTCGTTTCGCTTCATGCGCTGCGCACCGGCGAGTGGGATTTCACGCTGCCGTTTTCATGCCGGGTCGTGAACGTAAAGACCGGACAGGACGAACAGGTCTCCGGCGACAAGGTTCATATTTCGCTCACGGCGGGCGAGACATGCTGGTTCCGCCTTCGTGCTAGAATGGAAGGAGCTGGGCGATGAAAGACCGTCAGTCCTTGAAGAAGCGGCTGCGGTAGATGAGGTCGTGGTAGAGCTTGTCGACGTCGGGGTCGACGACCTCGGTCGGATGTGCGTCCTTCCAAGCCTTGTAACGGGCGTTGGCGATCTTCACCGACTCCTTGAGCGCGACAAGCTCGATGCGGATCATCTCCACTCGATCGTCGACAGGACCGAACTTCTCCTCCAGCTTCTTCATCGCGTCGACCTTCGCGTGGTAGGCACGCGTCGCCTTGAGCGCTTCCTTGCCCACGTCGCTCTTCATCAGGTTGGAGCGCATGACCTCGCGCTTACGCGCATCTGCGGCGGCGACCAGCTCCTTGTATCGTCGCTTGCGCTGTTCGGGCGTGAGCTTGGCAGGATCCGGATCGCTGGTTGGGTCGGCAATCGCGCCCAGAGCGGTTGCTACTGTCGAATTGGTATGGCCAACGGTGTCTGCCAAGTTGTCGTCGTCGAGATTGTCCAGTTCAGGAACTACCGCTTCGCTGGCGGGCGGGAAGAGACGCGCCCAGGCGTTCCTCGCATGCTCGGCGAACGAGGAGCAGAACGACGACACCGTCGAGCTTGCGGTCTTCCGCGTCTCCGGGAAAAACACCCATGCACCTGCGGCCATGAGCGCGAGCGCGATGACGGTAATCGGCCAGAGGTACTTTCGCATCCAGAGGGCTCCGGACGCCCGTTACTGGTTGATGGGCGCGAGGCGGTCGATGCCACCCATGTACGGGCGGATCGCCTCGGGCAGGAGGACGCTGCCGTCTTCCTGCAGGTGCTGCTCGAGGAGCGCCACCATGAGGCGAGGTAGGGCCACGCCAGAGCCGTTGAGGGTGTGGACGAGCTTCGTCTTGCCGTCGGCGTCCTTGAAGCGACAGTTCAGGCGACGGGCCTGGTAGTCCGTGAAGCAGGAGCAGGAGGATACCTCGAGCCACTGCTGCTCGCCGGGCGCCCAGAGTTCGAGATCGTAACACTTGGCGGCGGAGAAGCCCATGTCGCCCGAACAGAGCATGAGGACGCGGAAGTGGAGCCCGAGCCCCGTGAGGATGGCCTCCGCCTCCTTGACGAGCGTCTCGAGCTGCTGGAAGGAGGTGTCGGGATGTACGAAGTTTACCATCTCCACCTTGTCGAACTGGTGGACGCGGAGCATGCCGCGCGTCATCTTGCCGGCGCTGCCTGCCTCGCGGCGGAAACAGGGCGTGTAGGCGGTGAGCTTGACTGGCGACTCGGGGGTGATCTTCGGGAGCTTCACGCCGTCGAAGATGTCGTCGCGGTAGAAGTTGGTGACGGGCACCTCGGCGGTGGGAATCAGCCAGAAGTCGTCGGCGTTAGAGTGGTAGAGGTCCTCGGCGAACTTCGGGAGCTGGCCGGTGCCGGTCATGGACGCGGTGTTGACCATGAAGGGCGGGAGCATCTCGGTGTAGCCCTGTTGCTGGCAGTGGACGTCGAGCATGTACTGGATGAGCGCGCGCTGGAGCTTGGCGCCCTGGCCGAGGATGATGGGGAAGCCGGTGCCGGTGAGCTTCACGCCGCGCGGGAAGTCGAAGATGCCCAGCTTCTCGCCGATCTGCATGTGGTCGGGAATCGGGTAGGCTGGATCCTTCCACTCGCCCACGAGTCGCACCACCTTGTTGGCGGAGGAGTCTGGGCCGGTGGGAATCTCGGGCGCGGGAAGGTTCGGGATCATGAGCATCGTCTCGCGGAGGTCGGTCTCCACCTGCGCGAGCTCGCGGTCGATCTCGGCAATTCGGTCGCCGATTGCGCGGACCTCGGCCTTGGCGGCCGCTATGTCGCCGCCGGCCTTGGCGAGGGCACCGATCTCCTTGGAGGCGGAGTTGCGCTTGGCCTTGAGGGACTCGGTCTCACCCAGAAGCGACCGACGTTTCGCGTCGAGGTCGCGGGCCTTCTCCACGGTCTCCTTCTCCACGCCGCGCCGCGCGAGCTGCGCGGCGGTGTTATCGAAATCTTCCCGGATCTTCTTGATGTCAATCATTGTTCTGCTCGTTAGAGGTTTTCGCTCCCGCGCTTGTTTCGCGTTTGCTCACTTGCTCGGTTGCGGGGAATATTATACCACACTGCGGTCATGCCTGTCACTTCTCGAGCGTGAGAAGCACTGGCTTCGCGCTGGGCTGGAGGTCTACGGTCATCACGTTGCCGAAGAACCTGAACGGCACCGCCTGGCCATCCGCCTTGACGGCGGAAGGCTTCTGCACGCGCGAGAAGAACACCTTGTACGGCGCTTTCGGCCATCCGGCGATCTCCACGCGCACGAACTCGCCCGCCTGCGGCGGACGCGCCGTCGCGCGTCCCGGCACGTGGAGGAGAGTCTTGCCGCCCGGCACGGCGCGGATCACGCGGTAGTACGGCAGGCCCACGAAGTTGCTCACGTTCTCCTGCACGGTCCCCGGGTTGATCGGCGGTTCGCGGCGCTCCTGCTGTACGGGCGCGAAGGAGTCCGGCAGCAGCCCCACCTTGTCGCCGTCGCTCGGCAGGTAGCTCTGGTCCACTCCGCTCGCCGTAATGCCTTTCGCGAGGTGATGCCACAGGGCCGCCAGCTCATCGTCCGGCTCGATCTCCGCCAGATCTACGAGCGCGGCGGCGTAGACGAGTCCGCACCACTGGACGGGTAGGCCGATCCAGTTGGGCGACGCCCAGTTCGTCGCGCCCATGACGCCGATGGTGGCGTAGCGGCCGATGGGGTTCGGCACGTCCGTGGGCGGATCGACGAAGTAGATCATCGTCATGCCGGTGCGCGCCCAGTAGCGCGCACGCTCCAGGTAGCGCGGTTTGCCTGAGAGGAGGTAACCCCTAACGTAGCACGCCACCAGATGGCCGGAGGCGAGGATGTCGGGCGTGTGGAGCGGCATCTCCCACGGCTGTGCGCCGCGCGGCACGTCGTTGCCGTAGATCTCGGTGAACTTGTCAAGGACAGCGAGCGTCTCGGCGATCAATCCCTCGTCGCCCGTCCAGAGCGCGCAGCCGAGCATGCCGCTAGCCGACATGGCCGTATACCCGTTGCAGTGGTCGGTCCCCAACGTCTCGCCGTAGTCGGGCTTCTTGTCGTCGGGCTTGCGCCAGATGCGCTTGCCGCTCGCAAGCTGGCGCGCGATGCCCTTCGCGGTGCCGCCCGCCGAGATGGCATAGGCGATCGGGTCGCCGAACACGAGCGGCGCGGCCGGACGGCGCACGTGCGACACGCTGCCGCCCCATCCTTTCCGCTCGGCGGATTTTTCTGGCATGGCCGCGATCATCTCGTTCGCGGCGGCGGTCAGGCGCGCCGCCTTGTCGGCATCCGGCGTGGCGGACGCTAGCCAGAGCATGAGCGCCGGCACGTCCGAGACGCGATTCGGATGCCACCGCGAGCCGAGGGCGTGGCGGCAGCCCTGCGCGCCTTCGCGGATGCCCGACTCGAGCCAGCCGCGCGCGAGCACGTCGCAGGCCTTGCCCGCTTCCAGCGCAGGCGTCGGCGGAAGCTTTTTTAGCGGATAGCGCGCCGTCAGCACGTCCACCACATCGCCGCCCGCGCCCGACGAGAGCATGGTTTCGACCGCGCCGGAGGTAAAGGGCACGGCGGCGAAGAGGCGCGTGTCGCTCTCGCGCCGCGCCGCGCCGATGCCGGGTGCCCAGAGCGCGAAGAGGTGTCCGCCCGACTTGAACTGCCGGTCCGGTGTGTCGAAGACGGGCGCGAACGGCCACTCCACGCCGTTCGGGTTCGCCCATTCGAGCGCGAACCAGCTGGAGGAGTCGGTGAGCGCCATCATCGGGTAGCAGAACTTGTGCGTAGCGGGGATGAGGCGGTTCGCCTGCGGCCCGCGCAATTCCTTCTCGTTGGACGACGGCTCGTCGGCGAGGTACTCGATGCCGGGCAGGAGCGACTGCGTCTTGTGTCCGTTCGAGGCGCGGTCGACGAAAAGGGTCATGTAGGGAACGTGATACACGCGCGCAGGACGGTCGACCGCGACGGCGGTGCGCACGTTCAGCGTCGCGCCTGCGGCGGCGAAGGTGCGCGACCACGTCCAGGTGCGTCCGGCGGAGTCCTTCATAGTGGCGCACGCCTCGATCCGCGAACCGATCGACTGTACCTTTGCTGCGCCTTTCGTCCAGTCGAGCGTCTCGGGCTTGCCTTGCGCGCCCTGGACGACGAACGGCTCGTTCGGGTAGCCCTCCGCCCATGTCTTGCCATTTGCGACAAAGGCGAACGCGCCCATGCGCGCGCGGTCATGGCGCAGTTCCCAGCCTTTGCCCGAAAGAACAAGCGGGTTGGCGATCGCGATCGGCGGCGGCGCGGAGAAGCTCGGCGTCCATTCGGCAGAGACGTACGAGGCGCGCAGACGGCGGTACTCGACGCTGGTGAACGTATCCTTCTTTCCGGGCGGGTCGATTCGCAGAGCCATCTTTTCCGGGCCGATGAACCCGACGGGCAGCTCGGCGGCGAACTTCGTGTAGGGGGCAGAACCGACTGGCGCGAGCCGCGCGGACTCCAGTTCGTTGAACCACTTCTTTTGGGGATGCCAGAATATCTGGAACGACCTCGGGTCGGCGATGGGCGCAGTCTCGAGCTCGATGCGGAGGTATGCGGCCCCGGGAGGAGGCTCGGGTATCGCGTATGTGCCCTTGGCAACGCACCAAGGGTCGGCGCCCGTCACGTCGAACGCGTAGCCGGTGGCGGTCTGACGGGGGTTCGCCATGTGGTTCATGGCATTCCAATTGTGGCCGGCGCGCGAGAAATCCACAAGTTCTTGCGCCATCGCTGCGCTCGCCGCAAGCGCAACCATGCCCAGAAACGCTTTCTTCATCTTATGCCTCGTTGTTATGTCTGTTGTTTTCAAGCCGTCCGAATTATACCATTCCCCACCTGCGACTGCTACTTCTTTGGGCGCTTGCGCGGTTCCTTGAAGGCGTGGTCGATGCGCACGGGTTGGCCGTCCCAGCCAGCCTTGCACGTCCACGGCTCCTCCTTTGCCGTCCAGAACGGCGCGTCCGACGGGAGCGAGAGCGGGAGGAAGAACGCCGTGCAGAGGTAGACGCTTCCGTACCCGATGTAGCTTTCCGCCAGCACGGGCTGCGCGCCGTTGAAGCCGATCTCCAGCCAGCCGTCCGGACGGAAGTTGCGCGGATCCGTCTGGCGTTTCAACACCGCCGTCATCGCCGACCGTATGGCGCCGTCGGAGGCGGGATGGAAGTCTGGGCCGAGGGTGGCGGCAAGCGCCAGTCCCTGGAGCGTACCAAAGCGGTAGCAGATTGATCGCCCGGCCATGGGGTATGTCCCCTCCGGCGAGATCATGCGCTCCTGCAGGTCCGCAAGGCGGCGGAGGCGCTTGCGCTCCAGCTCCATGTAGCCCTTGCCGTACTTGATGCCGTGCTTCGCCATCGTCTGCGCGATCTCCCAGAACATCGGGTGGATCACGAACGAGTTGTAACCGTCGAATGCCAGATGTGGGCCGTCCGAATAGCATCCGTCGCCCGCATACCATTCGTGCGCGAACTTGTCCACGCCCATCCGCAGGCGGTTCGTGTCGCACGAGCCGGTGACTTCGAGAAGGAACGCCTCGATCTCGCCCGCGAACAGCAGCCAGTTGTTCTCCCACGGCTGAGTTGCGCGCGAGGAGACGAGCGCGTCGATGGTCTGGCGGCGCGTCTTCTCGGGCAACTTTTCCCACACGCCCTTGCGTGCGCGCAGAAGGCCTTGCGCAAAGAACGCGGCGTCAACCAACGGCTGGCGCTCGCGTACGGGATCCTTGGAGGCGAACACGAGGAAGTCTGGCGACTGCGGATCGACGGCGTTCCCGATGGCGCGCAGCAGGCGCGGGCGCCACGCGGCGCGCAGGCGTCCCTCCGGCGTATCGTCGTCGGGCAGCTCGAACCATGGCGCGAATCCGGTCATCACGCGCCCGAACGCCTCCAGCTCCGTGAACGGTGACGTCTTGTTGCCGTCGCGGTGCGGGATGTTGGCGCGCAGCGTGCCGGCCTCGAGATTGGTGACGACCGGCGCGACGATCTTCAGCATCTGGTCTACCCACAACGTCCGGTCGCGCGCGCCGTCCGCCAAGGCGTTACCGGCAACTACGATGGCCAGCGCGGCCATGCCTAGGAACGTTTTCTTCATTTCATGCCTCGCTTTCCTATTTATTTTCCGCCGCCGAGACGGCGGCTCTCCATATCAAGCGTAGCGCATCTGCAGGTCGAAGGACTGGATGTCCGGCGTTGTGAGGCGGCCGTTGTTGTCGGCGACGGGGCACTTCGCCATCGCGGGCGTGATGCCGAGGTGGAAGCTGCTCTTCTGTCCCTCCACGCAGATGCGTCCGTCCTGCGAGATCGTGATGATGGCGGAGACGGGATCGTCCCACATCACGGTGTGGTTCGCCAGCCGCCATTGCTTGGAGTACTCGGCCGGGTAGGCGGAATGCGGCTTGGCCATCCACTCGTAGTTTGCGGAGTTGAGGTCGAGGTAGACGATGTTGTCGAGGATGCGCACGTTGTCGTGGTGGTGGTGGCCGTTGATGACGAGCCGCACGCGGCCGGGATGCTTCGCGTTGGCCTCGTTGAAGATCGCGCGCACGGCCTTGCCGTCCGGACTGCCGCCGTAAGCACGCTCGTAGCTGGCGTGGCTCGTGACGATGCAGGGGTATGGCGAGCTCTCGATGGTGGCCTTCATCCATTCCAGCTGCGCGGGCGACACGCGCGAGATGTTGGATGAGTCCTTGCGGCCGACGGCGAAATAGTTGCCCTTGGAGTAGTGGACCCACTCGCCGTCGATCAGGCAGTGGTTCGTGTCCGTCACGACGAACCGGAAGCCGTTGCGGTCGAAGTGGTAGTAGCTGCGCTCGAGGCGGTAGGCGTCGAGCGTCTCCTCGTGCACGTTGCCGTCGTCGTCGTGGTTGCCGATCGTGTGGTAGCAGGGGATCTTGAAGTCGTTGTAGAAGTCCACGTAGCCCCTGAATTCGGCAGGCTTGTGCGTGAAGTCGCCCATGTGGATCACCATGTCGCACTTGGACTTCACGGCGCGGTCGAGGATGCGCTCGAGCCATTCGCGCGTGTCGTGCGGAAAAGTCTTCGGGTAGTAGTGGATGTCCGCGAACGCGCAGAAGCGCAAAGTGTCGGGGTCGGTCGGCCCTGGTGCGGGCATGGCTGCGGCGGGCATTGCGGCGGCCGCGCCGAGAAGGGCGGCGCCGGACAGGAACGAACGGCGGTCGATGGCTGTTGCATTGTTTA
>Ga0310690_10012419_pt1 | contig 10459 bp, 10 predicted proteins | sample AusTroGonzalo_MG_2_FD_207661 | JGI IMG/M metagenome (GOLD analysis project Ga0310690, IMG submission 207661) | Bovine rumen microbial communities from tropical cattle in Woodstock, Queensland, Australia - Gonzalo_04 (v2) (version 2) | ecosystem: Host-associated > Mammals > Digestive system >...
AGTCGTAGTACATGCCCACGCGCTCAATGTTCAGGCGCATGTAGTTGGGGTTGTTGGGATGGATGGGATCCTGCTGACGGGGCTCGATGTAACCCAGCGAGTGGCCCGGACGTACCGTGCGCCATGCAGTGCCGGCGCCCCATCCGTCGCGTTCCGAGGGGCTGAACTCGAACGATCCGTTCTGGATCAACTCGGCGCACAGACCGCCATCGGCCGACATGCTTATATCCTCAAAGAAGATACCTATAAGTTCGTTACTGATTTTTGTGCCGCCGGCCGGAGCCTTGACGGGCTTAGCTGCACTTGCACCCAGCGTTGCTGCGGCCAGGAGTGCCAGAGAGATAAGTTTTCTGTTCATTTTTGGATTAGTATATTAGTTGGATGCGCAAATGTAACACAAATATTTTATCCGGCAACCTGCCCCTCCTGCAGCTCCATCTCATGAACGTAGACGCAGCCCGGCTCAAAGCCACGCTCAGGCTGATCCATGTGGCCCATAAACCACACCTGCTGTCCCTGGGCATCAACACACTCCATATCGATGAACAGCTTGTCGTGCTTGTCGCGGCTCAGGAACGAGTAGTCAAAGATGGTGCTTATGTAGCAGTATCCGTCATCCGGATCCACGCCCGCCACAACCAGAGGATTGGTCTGGAGCTTGCCCGCTACAGGGGCGTAGCTTTCGGCCAGAGTCTCCCATGTGGTAAGCACCATAATCTTCGATATGGATGCAGGAACCGTAACCGTGTCGCCCGATTCCCAGCGGTACTTGAACTTGAGCACCACCTTTGAAGTCATTCCATGCAGGTCTATCACCCCCATGCCGGACAGATTGTTCTCATCGTCAAGAGCCAGCTTCTTATAACCGGCCCGGAAAAAGTCAAAATCGCTCAGACCGAGCCTGGTGCCCGTCTGCCCCTGCAACAGGAACAGCGACTTGGAGGGATCCTTGGTATCCACGCTGTTAATCTGATAGAAAATGTCGTACCGGTCATCGGCCTCCACCTGAACGGACTCCCACTTGCCGTCCACAAAGCGGCAGAACGTAACCTGCTCCCTTATAAAGAAAGTCTTGTTGTTACCCTTCTCGATTATGGGTTTAAGGTAGATTGGGTTGCCCTGAATGTCGCACGCAAAGACATTTTTGGTGGAGTTGAACAGCACAATCCTGTCGGTGTCCGCTATCTCCGTTTTCGCCACCATGTTGTCCACGTCCGATATAAAGCCGCGCGTGGCTACCGTCTGGGGCAACTCACAGGTAAAGTCAAGCTCCAGGTCCAGATTATAACTGTACACATTCTCCTGGGGTGACACCCCGTTTTCCTTTTCACAAGAAACCAGCGCCAGTACCGCCAGCATGAGCGATGCGCCGTAAATAGCAATCTTTTTCATTATTGGGTAGTAACTATAATGTTGCTGCAAATATAGTCTTATATTTGCACATTATGAAGAAGTTGAAGCTTTTTGCTGCCGCAGTGATAAGCATCCTGCTGGCAGCCCCCGCACAAGCCCAGAACGGCTTTGAGATTAAACGAGGAGTGAACGTAAGCCATTGGCTGTCGCAGTCCCAGGCGCGCGGCCAGGCCCGTGCTAACCATATCAAGGAGGCGGACTTTGAGCGCATCAAAAGCCTTGGGTTCGATCACGTGCGCCTGCCCATTGACGAGGTCCAGTTCTGGGACGAGTCCGGCAACCGTCTGGACGAAGCCTGGCAGCTCCTGACCAACGCCCTTGACTGGGCCGTCAAAAACAACCTGAGGGTCATAGTTGACCTCCACACCCTGCGCTCCCACAGCTTCGTGCTGCAGGAAGGCCAGAAAAACGCCCTCTACGAGGACCCCGCCGAACTGCAGAAACTCATCGACATGTGGACCCAGTTATCGGCCGAAATCAAAAAATACCCCGTCAGCATGGTGGCATACGAGTTCATGAACGAGCCCGTGGCCGATGACCCCGAGCAGTGGAATCAGGTGGTTGACAAGGTGCACGCCGCCCTGCGCAAGCTGGAGCCCGACCGCAAGCTGGTGATAGGCTCCAACCGCTGGCAGAGCGTAGGCACGTTCAAGGACCTGCGCATCCCCCAGGGCGACAAGAACATAATACTGAGCTTTCACTACTACAACCCCATGTTCGTGACCCATTACCGCGCATCATGGGCCGATGTGGGCCGATACACGGGCACTGTCAACTACCCCGGCCAGCTCATTTCTCAAGAGGATTACAACAACGCCTCTGAGCAGGTACAGAAGATAATCCGCGACAACGAAGGCCTGACCGTTTGGAACCGCGAACGTATTAAAAATGATATGGCCGATGCAATCAAACTGGCCCAGGACCTTGGTCTGCAGCTCTTTTGCGGCGAATGGGGAGCCTACCAGCGCACGCCCCGCGACCTGGCCTACGCCTGGATGACTGACATGATCTCAATTTTCAACGAGTGCAACATAGCCTGGACCCTCTGGTGCTACGACGCCGACTTTGGCTTCTGGGACCAGCGCACCCAAGACTTCAAGGATAAAGGAATGTTTGACATCCTGATGAAGTGACGCAAAAGTTCCGAATGAAACGCCACAAAAGCTCCGAATGAAATGCCACAAAAGTTCCGAATAATTTTGGAGAAACAATTAAATATCAATATTTTTGCCTCAAAATAAAACAAGCAATTCTATGGAGTATCTGGAAAGAGCAGCAGACAGGATGTTAAAAGACCGATTGGATGGTTTTGGCGCAGTCTTGATAGAAGGACCTAAATGGTGTGGCAAAACAACTACTGCATCCAAACAAGCCCAAAGCATCATCAAGCTACAAGACCCTGATAACGCAGCAGAATATTTGGCTACTGCAGCAACCAAGCCATCTCTGTTACTAAAAGGAGCCAACCCTCGCCTGATTGATGAATGGCAAGATGCGCCTGTACTCTGGGATACTATTAGAAATGATGTAGATAGCCGCGGAGATGTAGGTCTCTACATACTGACAGGATCCAACACCGTAAAAAAAGAGGAGATAAAACACTCCGGAACTGGCCGTATAGCCAAGATGAAGATGTACCCAATGAGCCTTTGGGAATCAAAGGAATCAAGCGGTCAAGTATCACTACAGCGTCTTTTTGATGAACCTGACTACGATATTGATGGCGCACAATCACCCCTATCGATTGAGGATCTTATTTTTGTGGCCTGCCGTGGCGGATGGCCGGCATCACTTAAAGCAAGGACCGATGTAGCTAAACTGCTTATCGCCCAAGAATATCTGAATACACTTTGCTCAGATGATATAAACCGCATAGACAACAGACAACGTGATGAGCGTTTAGCGCGCATGATACTGCGTTCCTATGCCCGTAATATATCCACACTGGCAAAGAAAAACGCAATATTATCAGACATAACCAGCTCTGGTGAGTTCAACGTATCAATAGATACTATGGATGATTATCTGAATGTATTCAACCGCCTTTTTGTTATACAAGATATTGAAGCCTGGTGTCCGCCCATACGCAGTAAGACCGCAATTCGCAGCAGTTTTAAAAGAGAATTTGTTGATCCGTCCATAGCTGTTGCAGCATTGGGGCTTGCTCCAGAGGCACTTCAAATACAGCTCAAGACTTTTGGCTTTATATTTGAAAACATGTGTGCCCGCGACCTTCGTGCATACTCTCAGCAACAACGGGGAACGCTGTCATATTACAGAGACCGCTACAATCTGGAATCAGATCTAGTACTCCATTTAGGCGATGGCCGATACGCTCTCATAGAATGCAAGTTGGGCAGCGCCGAAATAGAGGATGGCTCAAAGCACTTAAAACAAATAGCAAATCTAATAAAAGAGTATAACAAGACTGAGAAACAGAATCCCATACCTGAGCCAAACCTTCTTATTGTTCTAACAGGTGGCAAGATGGCCTATACCCGCGCGGACGGAGTTAAGGTTATTCCTCTGGGATGCCTTAAATGGTAAGTTTGGCCATTTAATGATTACCAAAGTGCCACGCAGCCCAATTGTTCAATATCGAGTTCAACTTTCACATTCATAGCCTTGAATTCGGCAAGCGCACTTGCCGGTTTTACTAATTCGTCCGTTGCGACGGACGAATTGGCATCTAATAATATCCAATTGTCATAAAATAATCTCATTTTCTTAAGGCTTGTACCAAAGGGGACGGTTTTTGGACAAGCCAAGCGTCTCCTTCGGAGCCGAGCGGACTTCGTCGAGCTAAACCTTCTCTTTGTCACCAATGGTACCAGATATATGGAATTGTCCCACCAGTGATGGGACAATCATTGCGTTCAAGTTAATGTAGCTAACGCGTTTTTAATGCGTAATCGCAAACCATAACAATCTCTTCATCCAAGGCGGCGGATATTTTGCAAAGAGCACTTTACATACCATCCCCAAAATAGTTGCCCCAAAATTACCAAAGTGCCACGCGGCCCATGGTGCCAAGATCAAGGCTGGCGCTTTTGACGCCGAGCGCTTTGAATGCCCTTACGATAGTTGAGAAAGTAATGCTCTTTCCGCTTTCAATCTTGGATATCTGAGATTCCTGAACGCCCATTCGCTCACCCAGTTCTTTCTGGGTAAGATTTTGCTGACGGCGAGTCTGTTTAATGGCCTCGCCTATCTGATACGCCTCTATCTCAGCTCTCAGTTTAGAATCAAATTCGTCTCGTCCAGGTGTTCCCTTTACACCTATAACGGAATCAAGCATCTCGTCATGTGAATGGAGTTTCATATTCTATTCTGTTATTTGTCATTAAAATAAATTCTACGCATAGCCTCCGCCCTTGCTATTTCTTTGGCCGGAGTCTTTTGCGTTTTCTTGATAAAACCATGAGTTGCCACAACTATAGTCTCTTGTTCAGTATCCCAGAATGCCAAGAATCTGTATTGAATCCCATCATAAAGCGTACGAAACTCCCAGATATCAGTTCCTTCCAACTTCTTAAACAATTCGCTGTCCGGAATAACCATACTCTTGGAGATATTGTACGCCACTTTCTCCTTAGCTTTAGTGGGTAGTGAGTTGATGAAATCCATCGCCTCATCAGTATATACCACTGCAAATCTGTTTTTCACTTCCACAGTTCAAGTACAAAATTACAAAACTTTCCTAAATAGGAAACTATTTAGGTTGATAAATATTCTGCAAACAAATACTAAGGGCGCTCAACTAACACCTTTGCGTGCCGTTAAAGCGCCCTTACGGTATTAGTAATGGCAAATATAACACTTTTTCAATAGCTTGTCAACTTGGTTTAGGCTTAAGACAAAAAATGACAACTAATTTCAGCACTTTACAAGGGGCAAGGCTCGGAGATGGCTCGGAGATGAGACGTAGATGACTCGGAGATGAGCGGCGGATGATGAGACCGGAATGGTTTGAATAATTGAAAATATTTCACCATCTTTGCTTGAACAAGCCAATAAATGTATGGAGTCGCAATTCTTCACTAATTACTCTGACCTAAAATTCCTAGATAAAATCCGACAAAGCCTTAGAACGTGCGATTCGTTTTATTTCTCCGTCTCGTTTATCAAAAAAGCAGGATTAGTACTTTTATCAAAAGATATTGAGTCTGCAATTGAAAGAGGCGCCAAGGGCAAGATCATTACAACAACATACCAGAACTTCACTGACGTGGAGTCATTAAGATACTTCTTAAGTCTATCCTCCCACCCCAACTTTGAATGTCATCTAGATTATGACTGCTTTTATGATGAAAGCAACTACACAAAAAATGGATTTCATTCAAAGGGTTACATTTTTGACTATGGCACTCATTCAGAAATCATAATTGGTTCCTCCAATATCACAAGATATGCTCTACTTAAGAACATTGAATGGGATATGATGCTGAGAGTCTCATCTGATAATCAAACGCTTAAAAATGCGAAAGGGGAATTCAACCAGCTTTGGAAACAAACGCTGCCTCTAGATAGCGATCTTATTTCTAAATACGCTCAGCATCTCAATTTCGCTATTGAGCGTTGGGACATGGATTATGACTTAGCTTCACATGAAATCAAGCCAAACTATATGCAACGTAGAGCCTTGCGTGAACTCAACCGCTATCGTGCGATGGGACAGAATAAGGCCCTCGTAGTAGCTGCCACAGGTAGTGGTAAAACATATTTAGCCGCGTTTGATGCATTAAACTTTGCTCCAGAACATCTTCTATATGTAGTGCATGAAGGATCTATTCTGGAACGTTCCTTACAAACCTTTCAGAAAGTATTTGGCAAAGATGTTTACATGGGAGAATATACAGGAGGTCGCAAAGAAACTGATGCTCCATTCCTATTCTCGACAAACATTTCTATGTGTAGATCACTGGAATTGTTTGATAAACACCAGTTTGACTACATCATAATAGATGAGTGTCATCATGCAGCTGCTGACTCATATAAGAAGATAATTGATTACTTTGAACCAGAGTTCTTACTTGGATTAACAGCCACACCTGAACGTATGGATAACCAAGATGTCTATGAACTATTCGGAAATAACGTTCCTTATGAGTTAAGACTTAGAGACGCTTTGGTTAACGATCTTATTGTTCCGTTCAAATACTACGGCATCCGTGATGAACAGGTTGATTTTGCCAAGGAGAATGAACGCAGGATGATCTCACAATTTGCAACTGAAGAACATTGCAAATTCATAGTTGAGCAGATTGAAAAACACCGTGTTCCAGATCAAAAGCTCAAAGCACTTGCCTTTTGCAAAACCATATCACATGCTAGAATGATGGCAGATGCCTTAGGCGAATACTATAAAACAGCATATCTGACAGGCAGGGATGACACCGGCGCACGTATTCGCGCATTTGAAGACTTGCAAAACGACCGTGAAGATACGCTTGAAGTGTTATGCGCTGTTGATATACTGAATGAAGGCGTTGATATTCCGGGAGTAAATATGGTTCTCTTTTTACGCCCCACGGAATCATCAACCATCTTTATTCAGCAATTAGGACGCGGCTTGCGTAAGTATGACAATAAAGCATATGTTCCTGTAATAGACTTTATAGGTAACAACTACAAACGTAGTGCCCAAATTGCATTAGCTCTGGGAGGTCTTGCTAACAGATTTGTGATGGAAAAGAGACTTCTCCTGTCACTTGTTCGCGATAATTTTGAACCGCTGGGGTTAGGACAATACGGAGTTGAGATTAATATTGATAGTCTATCAAAAGAAGAGATACTGAACTATGTGCAGAATGAGAACTTCTACAGCTCCAAGTACATGAAGCAAGACTATAACAACTTTAAGAAGTATATCAATTCTGCCACTTACCCCAAACACATGGACTATCTCAACAGCGATAGTGCACCAGACCTGCTTAAGTTCATGCAGATTAAAATAAATGGCAAGAAAACCTATTCATACTATGGTTTCCTAAAAGGAGTTGATGAAGAGAATCTCGTTGAATTTGACAACAACCAAATAGATGTCATCAATTATCTTTCCAGTTTATTAGAATTGGTACGCCCCCATGATTACCTTATATGTAGAGAGTTATTAGGTGGAGATAATAGCAAGGCTTATATTCAACACAAACTAAAAAATGAGCTTACCAATTACAATCCTGAGGAATTTAATCATGCTATCAAGTATTTAGAGGTAAACAACACCATAGTATTAGACGGAGACCGTATAAGTCTAAATTGTGAGCTAACTGCAGAGTTTGTAGAATACATGAATGACCTCCTTGAATATGGATTAACACAGTATAAAGCAAACTATGCGGATTCAACAGATATGTTCCTTCTATGGAAGGATTATCGTTATGATCAAGTTCAAATAAAGAGATGCATTAATCCCGGATATACAGCAGTAGGTACATATTATGGAGATCATGGTGATTTATACATCTTTGCTTCAATCAAGAAGGACATAGCAGATGGAAGAGAATACTTGAACTATAAAGACAAATTTCTTGAACCTTCCACGTTCCAATGGGAAAGCTTGGCTAATATCCCTCAAAGCCAGTTGAGCAAACTCCTTTCAAGCAAATATGCACATCTGTTTATTAGAAAAGTGGATAGCGAAAATGGTATTACTCTACCCTTCACATATGTTGGTATTGGGCACCTTAAGAACCCTCGTAGAATGGTCAACAAAGGCGTAACGACATATCTATTTGACATTAAAATGGAAAACGAGTTACCAGACTATTTACAATATGATTTTGGATTAACTAATTGATGATTTTGGGCAGATGAAGAGAATTGAAGTAGTAGCAGCAATAATACACGATGCCGATGGCCGAATCTTTGCCACCCAACGCGGATACGGCGACTGGAAAGATTACTGGGAATTTCCCGGCGGCAAGATGGAACCTGGCGAATCACCGGAAGAGGCACTAAAACGTGAAATCTGGGAGGAGCTGGAAACCAAGATTGTCATCGAAAGGCTAGTCACTACTATAGAATATGACTATCCCGCCTTCCATCTGACAATGCATTGCTATTGGTGTAAAGTTGAAACCGGCAGTCTCACGCTTAAAGAACATGAGGCTGCACGCTGGCTTGACCGTGACCATTTGGAGAGTGTCAACTGGCTACCCGCCGATCTGCAGCTGCTGCAAATAATAAAATCCGACAAGAAATAATATCTTTTTCCATGAACATAGAAGATTACAGAGAGTTTTGTCTGTCACTGGGAGAGGATGTGGAGGAGAAGCTGCCGTTTGCGGGTTTCAAGGGCGGTGACAGCGTGCTGGTATTTTATGTTCATGAACATATGTTTTCTTATCTGGACTGCGATGAATATACATCGGTTGGTCTTAAATGCCAGCCGGAACGAATAGAGGAACTTAAGCTGCAGTACGACTGCATAGGTAAGGCAAGCCACATGTCACCCAAGCATTGGATTGGAGTCAATCCGGACTGTGGCCAGGATGAACTGCTCCGGGAACTCACCCGGAACTCCTACCAGATTGTCAAGAGCAAGTACAAAGTCCAATAGCACAATCCATTTGTACTATTTACTTCTCTCTATTTTTGTAAGATATTTTTATTTCTACTGCAAAATTGGTCTAATTTTTGACTGATTTTGCAGTGGGGCACTATATTCTATAGTTTACAAGCTTGACTATACTATATCAAATCTGGTATGTCAATAATATATAATCTCTGGAACAGTACTCCTCTACCTTATCAATAAGCTTACCGTTATAATAGCCATAATAGATCCTTGAGGAATCAAATCCTACTTTTCCTACAGCATTACAAACCGAGAAATAATAACGTTTGCTATCACTCAGAAAGATTCTGCGCTTTTCAATCTTATCGTAATTGCTCATTGGAGAGTGTATTGGATTTAATATGATATCAACACTTTGCAACAGTTTCATAAAACGTTCTTCAAGGTCCTTACGCTGTTCCAGACGGAAAGCTGCACGGTTATGTTCTGATTGGATATTTCTGATTATATTATTCTCCCCACATTGTAATATCAGACATTTCTTTCCGTTGACTGTGAGGCGTCGTCTGGTTTCAAGTTCATTTATGAAACGCTCACATAGGCTCTCATTATTATTGATGTCGGCACTCTGTGTAAAAAGCTGATTAGTATACAGGTTTACGATCTGTCCTTTTTGGATAGTATAAAGGCAATATTTAAGGTTAATCAAACTGCTTTCTTTTACTTTGCCCACTTCAAACAAGACCGTTGTATTAGAGTTCTCAATACTACCCTGCAAGTCTTTCAGGTATGACTCATTATAAAGAGTGTTACCACAGAACAACACAAAATCAGCTTTAGTATCATTCACGATCTTTACAAAACTATCATACCGCTTACGGCCATTTAATTTATCCTTGAACGAAACTAACGTTATTAACATATACCTAAGTTACTAAGACTCTTTGCGAATATAATCTATTTATTACAATGTTACCCTGAACTATACTAAACAATTACCCCGTCATCAATGTGGGAATTGCTGTAATACCTAAGAAAAAGGGCACCAATCCGGTGCCTTTTTCAAGACAAAAAATATGAGACTAAACTCAATAAGCAATATGGTTGTTTCCAAAATGGAAATGACCACTACACACGGTCCCCTTTGGTACTGAGACAACCCACAGCCTCATCCAGCCGGACACATCGGCCAAAATCAATTGAATGACCGTCATATACTGCGGACGTATCTATACCTCGGTTCCGGAACTCTGATATGAGCGCCTGGTCATGATTGGCGCGTGACGAGGTCCAGCCGGCATTGCCGACCTGACGGTTGAACTCTTCTACTAAACTCTGGATGGATGCTACAGCGAAGCGTGCTGCGAACTCCTGAAGGGAATTGTTTGTACTCATAATAGGATATGTTTTGAAGTTAATAATGTTTTGCTTCCGCATCTTACCTTGACCACCGTGGCATCCTAATTGCTCGGTTGGTGCGGTAGCCCTTGAGGGCTCCTGCTCTTGATGCTGGGACAAAGGTATAGA
>Ga0310690_10012420_pt1 | contig 10459 bp, 4 predicted proteins | sample AusTroGonzalo_MG_2_FD_207661 | JGI IMG/M metagenome (GOLD analysis project Ga0310690, IMG submission 207661) | Bovine rumen microbial communities from tropical cattle in Woodstock, Queensland, Australia - Gonzalo_04 (v2) (version 2) | ecosystem: Host-associated > Mammals > Digestive system >...
CTCGAATACCAGCGGAACCGAGCGTTTCTGCGGCACATCCAGCGGGTTGAACCAGGTGAGGCCGTGGGTGCCGCCGAACACCAGCGTGCCGTCCGGCAGGACGCAGGAAGCCCGTTCGGAGAACTGGTTTCCGCCGATGCCGTCTTCCTCGAAGTAGTTGACGAACCGTCCCACGGTGCGGTCGAACTTGCCGAGTCCGTTCATCGTGGACACCCAGATGTTGCCCTGGCGGTCCTCCTCGATGGAACAGATGTCCAGGCAGGGGACTCCTTCCACCGGTGTGGTGACGGCACCCCGCTTGGTGTGACGCAGCAGGCCGTTCGCCGTGGTCCCGGCCCAGAACTCGCCGGCGCTGTCCTTGAGGAGACAGGTGGCCCGGAGGGCGGAATGACGAGCGCAGGCCGCCTTTTCCTCTTCGGTCATGGGCAGTTCAGTCACTTCGCCCGTGAAGGTGTCGACGCTGACCAGCATCCGGTTGAGACCCGCGACCACGAGGCCGCCCTGGTCGGTCATTTCCAGGTCGGTCACGTAGGGTGTTTCGGAATCGTTCCAGAGGGTGACAGATGTGGTTTCCCGGGTGGCCTTGTCGTAACGAAGCAGATTTGCGCTCGCGCCGCCCATCCAGATGCGGCCCTGCCCGTCCTCCGCGATGGCGGTCACGTTCGGGACCAGTCGGCTGTCCAGTACCTGGAAACGGTTTCCGTTGAAACGGCAGCGGACCACCCAGAACTTTTCCTGGAACAGGAGCCAAAGATCGCCGCCGGAATCGCAAAAGACTTTCGAGCAACGGTTGTAGCCCACGCTGTTGTTCGGGACCAGCGAATCCTCGTTCACGTTCCGGAGATCCTTTTTCCGCAGGTCGTACAGCCACAAGCCGTCACGGAGGGTGGAGATCCAGAGCCGCTGCTCCTGGTCCAGGCACAGGGATGTGACGGTCTTCCGGGCGAAGGTCGACGTCAGGAACTTGTTGCCGTTGAATTGGTTCTTATACAGGTAGGAGACGGTGTATCCCTGGTCCGCAGTTCCGAACCACAGGTTGTGTTCGCTGTCTCGGAAGATGGTGCGGATCTCGGTGCTGGGCAGTTCGAAGGGGAAGCCGGCGTCGTCCTGGAAAAGGACACGATCCGTCGTCCGGTAATAGTGGAACATGCCCTTGCCGATGACATTCAGCAGGATGGACCGGTCATCGACGTTGTAGATGATGTCCACATCGCCTTCCATCAGCCGGGAATCGTTCCGGATGGCGTCGGGCAATTCTTTCCAGGTGCGGGTCCGGGTGTCGAAGATGCTCATCCGACCCATGCCGGACATCCAGAGTTCCCCATTTCCGGCGTCGCACAGGTGATAGACGGTGTGGGAAGTAGGGTAGGAGGTGGCGAGGGAGAAATCGTCGGTATTGTAGCAGTTCAAGGCCCTTCCGTTTTCGGAGAGGACCCAAAGCAGGTTGCCGTCTTGGACCGAATAGGGGTAGGCAAAAGCATTGAAGTCGCGGATGACCGGCCGGAACCGGTCTTCGTCCGTGTCATATTGATAGAGGATGGCGGAATTGCTCATTAGCAGCTTTCCGTCCCGCGTCTCCCAGATGTGGTTGGCGTTCGGCCGGCCCGGGGCGGGTACGCAGTGGAACTGGCCTTCGGGCGTGAGGCGGGCGACGCCACCGTTCGTCGCGGCCCAGATTGTTCCGGTAGAACTGCGGTAGACGTAGTTCACCTGGTTGTCGGGGAGCCCCAGCGTATCGTCCGCACTGAAATATTGGTGATACTCGTGGACACTGTAGCGGTTAAGTCCGCGGGAGGTGGCGATCCAGATATGTCCGTCATCATCCTCGGCGAAGGCGTTTACCCGCTGGTTGGAGAGCCGGTCGGAAACGACGATATTCCCGGATGGCTGGGGAACGGGCGTCGCGCCGCGCCGGCAGCCCGCGAAGGCGGCCAGGATGAGGAAAGCGGTCAGAAGCCTGTATTTCATAGGTGTCAGTTCGATTAGTGTTTGTAAATATAGTGATTTTTGAACAAATTGAAACAAGATTGAACAAATGCGGAGGTGAGGCGCACGGGTGCGCAAAGAATTGAAAAGCAAAAAAAAAGATTGTGAAGGTTATTGCTGAACTTTGCATTGGAAGAAAACCGTTTGTTATGACACTGAAACCCCACCTCGCCTTTTTGCTCGCTTCGACGCTCGCCGTCTCCTGCGGACAACCGTCCCGGAGGGCCGTGGAGTGCGTTGGCAGCCTGGAGACTTCCGCGAAGCAGACGACTGTCAGGACGGTCTCCGGTCCCGTCGCCGGCTACATCGATGACGGCGTGTTCATCTACAAGGGCATTCCCTATGCCAAGGCGGATCGTTTCGCCCCGGCCGTCGATCCGGACCCGTGGACGGATGTCCGTCCCAGCCGGGCCTTCGGTCCCACGGCTCCGGCGCCCGCCCGTTCGGGCTGGTGGTCCGACGACCAGGCTTTCACGATGCACTGGGACGACGGTTTCCATGACGAAGACTGTCTCCGCGTGAACATCTGGACCGGTGGCATCAATGACGGAAAGAAACGCCCTGTGATGGTCTGGCTTCATGGCGGTGGATTCCGCGAAGGCTCTGGTCAGGAACTCATCTGCTATGACGGCACGAACCTCGCCCGCGACCATGGCGTCGTTGTCGTTTCGCTGAATCACCGCCTCAATGTCCTCGGTTTTCTGGATCTTTCCGCTTTCGGCGCCAAATTTGCCCACAGTGGCAACCTGGGCATGATGGACATCGTCAAGGCGCTGGAATGGGTCCGCGACAATATCGAGAATTTCGGCGGCGACCCCGGGAATGTGACCATCTTCGGCCAGAGCGGCGGAGGCGGCAAGGTATCCACCCTGATGGCGATGCCTTCTGCGAAGGGCCTTTTCTCCAAGGCGGTGGTCGAGAGCGGCTCCATCACCAACCTCCTTTCTCCCAAGTATTCCCGCCGGATCGGTGCGGCCACGGTCGCAAACCTGGGCCTTACCCCTGCCCGCATCGAAGAAATCACCACCGTCCCTTACGACCGGTTGCTTGCGGCTTATGACGCGGCGATGAAGAAAGTCGGCGAGGAAGCGAAGGAGGACGGCGTTTTCCCGGCGAATCTGCTGGACGCCATCCTTTTCGGCCAGGTTCCCGTGGTCGATGGTGAGATTATTCCCGCCCAGCCCGGTACGGCCGAGGCGCTGGCCCTTTCGAAGGACGTTCCTGTCATCATCGGCACCGTTTATCACGAGTTCACCCGGGATCAGGAAGACCCGATTTTCAAGCCTCTGGCTCTCCGGCAGGCACAGGATCGCGCGTCCGCGGGTTGCGCGCCCGTGTATATGTATCAGTTCACGTGGGAATCGCCCGTGCTGGACGGCGCCCTGGGCAGCACTCACTGCATCGAAATCCCCTTCGTTTTCGATAATGTCCTCCTGCATCGTACGTTTACGGGCGGGGGAGATGATGCCGTGGAACTGGGCCATCGCGTCAGCCGCCTGTGGACGAATTTCGCCAAGACAGGCATCCCTTCCGCCGAAGAAATGCCCGCGTGGGAGCCCTGGCCGGCCGTGATGAAACTGAATGTCAGGTCCATCCTTGAGAAGTAAATTTCAAATCCCAATAAATCAACTTATTAAAAACACTGACAGATGAAAAGAATCCTTTCCTCCATCGCCCTCTGCCTGGCCATCGCCGGCACGATGAACGCGCAGGAACTGGCCAACTTCAATTTCGGAGGCCGCCAGCGTCCCGTGATCTCCCCGGAGATCCAGAATGACAGCGTCACCTTCCGTCTGAAGGCCGATTACGCCACCGTCGTGAAGCTCAGCGGCTCCTGGATGCCCAATCCTTACGGCGGCACCATCGACATGTTCCGCGGCCCCGGCAACGTCTGGGAAGTGAAGATCCCGCTCCCGGAGCCGGAAATCTACACCTACAACTTCGTCGTGGACGGTGTCGCGGTGAACGACCCGCAGAACATCTATGTCCAGCGTGACGGCACCCGCTTCCTCCCGATGCTCATCGTCCCGGGCAAGCGTACCGAGAACTACAACGAGGCCACCCAGCACGGCACCGTGAGCCATCCCTGGTATCACAGCAACGTCCTCGGCCTGGACCGTCGCCTGACGGTGTACACCCCGTACGGCTACGAGAACAACCCCAAAAAGAAGTATCCGGTCCTGTACCTCCTGCATGGCGCCGGTGGTGACGAGGAAGCCTGGACCTCCATGGGCCGTGCCGCCCAGATCCTGGACAACCTCATCGAGAAGGGTTTGGCCGAACCGATGATCGTTGTCATGCCGAACGGCAATGGCAACCAGGCGGCCGCCAGCACCCTCGGTATCCCTCAGAAGCAGATGCAGATGCGCTATGACCGCGAAGCTCTTGCCCAGATGCCCGAGGCCGAGCGCAACAAGCTCATGAACGGCTACGTAATCAGCCTCTGCGAGGAGATCGTCCCGTTCATCGAGAAGAACTTCCGCGCCATCGCGAAGCCGGCTTCCCGCGCCATCGCCGGTCTGTCCATGGGCGGCGGCCACACCATCACCGCCTCCAACCTCTATCCGGAGATGTTCGACTACATCTGCCCCCTCTCCGCTGCCGGTTCCGCCACGCCTGAGCAGGTCGCTACCCTCAAGAAGGCCGGCGTGAAGCTCTACTTCCTCGCCTGCGGCAACACCGACTTCCTCTTCGAAGGCTCCAAGACCCTGGACAAGACCCTCACCGAGCAGGGCCTCCAGCACGAGTTCTTCGTCTCCGAGGGCGGTCACACCTGGGCCAACTGGCGCCTGTACCTGAACACCTTCGCCCAGAAGCTCTTCAAGTAAGCTTTCTTCCTTTGGTTTGAAACAACTATCCATCAACCAATAACTAACCATTACCCTTTATGAAAAGCATCAATCTGCTCAAGCGCCTGGCATCGGTCGCCGCAGGATTCCTCCTCGGTGTATCGGCGCTCAGCGCCCAGAACATCACGGTGACCGGTACGGTCACGGATGCGCTGAAGGAGCCGATCATCGGTGCGTCCGTCCTGCAACAGGGCACCACCAATGGTACGGCTACCGACATCGACGGTAACTTCACCCTCACGGTTCCGCACGGTGCCGTCATCGAAATCTCCTCCATCGGCTTCGAAACCCGTACCCTGAAGGCGGATACGGAGAAGATGAACGTGATCCTGGTAGAAGATTCCGAGCTCCTCAACGAGACGGTCGTCGTCGGTTACGGCGTCCAGAAGCGTGAATCCCTTTCCGGAGCTATTTCCCAGATCCGCTCCGAGGATATCGCCGCCACACGCACCGCCAACGGTGTCGACGCCCTCCAGGGCAAGATCCCGGGTCTCCAGGTCACCCAGAACAGCGGTAAGCCGGGTCAGTTCAACTCCGACCTCAGCATCCGCGGTTACGGCAACCCGATGATCGTCGTGGACGGTGTCGTCCGCAGCGTCACCCGCCAGCGCAAGAACACCCGTTCCTGGAGCAACAACGCCCGTCAGCTCGAGTCCTACAACGATATCTCCGTCCTCCAGGAACTCAACCCGGACGACATCGAGAGCATCTCCGTCCTGAAGGACGCTTCCGCGACCATCTACGGCCTCGGTGCTGAGAACGGTGTCATCCTCATCACCACCAAGAAGGGCCAGGTCAAGAAGCCGTCCATCAACTTCACCGCTTCCGTGAACCTCGCTACCCCGAACGTCCCGAGAAAGGTGGAGAACTGGACTTCCTTCATGAAGTGGGACAACGCGATGTCTGACGTCGCCAAGATGAACCATCGCTTCGCCGACGCCCAGATCGCCGCCTATGAGAACGGCGCTCCAACCTGGACGGATGCCGACGGCAACGTTCATGACGCCATCTATACCGACTGGTACAAGGAAAGCTACAAGAAGTTCTCCGTGAACCAGCAGTACAACGCCTCCCTCTCCGGCGGTACCGAAACGGTCAACTACTACTTCGGTGTGGGCTATGCCAACGACAACCCCATCCTGAAGGGTGACACTTTCGGCTACAAGCGCTATAACTTCAATGCCAACATCTCCGTCCGCTTGACTCCGGCCCTGACGATGCGTTATACCAGCGCGATCCGCCAGACCGGCAACATGGGTATGGGTTCCTTCGACCAGGAGTGGAACATCTTCTACTACATCCTCGCGGCCGAGCCGTGGGTGGGTATCACCACAAAGGCGAATCCCAGCCACTATTCCGTCGTGAACGAGAACATGCACCCGATCGTCCTCCTGGATTCCGCCCTGTCCGGTTACACCAAGTCCGACGGCAAGAACTTCAACAACACGGTCGACTTTACTTACAACGCTCCCTGGCTCAAGGGCCTGACTCTGTCCCTGAACGGCGCGTACGACTTCTCCAACAACAAGCAGAACACCCTGGTGAAGAACTTCCAGCTCTACGATTACGAAACCGACGCCACCGATTCTTCGATGCAGGTCCGTAACCAGACCGAGTATGTGGAGCTCGTGAATGACAACGCCCGTCTGTACGGCCGTTTCCAGGCTATGTATGACACGCACATCGGTAAGCACAACATCTCCGCGATGCTCGGTGCCGAACTCACCGACATCAAGACTTCCAAGCTGATGGCTTCCCGTAACTATGGTCCTTCCCTGGACGAGTTCCTCTACACCCACGACATCCTGGACCAGGGCGACTCCAACACGATGAAGAACGAAGGCAGCCGCAGCAACATCCGCACCGCCGGTTACATCGGCCGTCTGAACTACAACTATCAGGGTAAGTACATCGTGGAACTGATGGGCCGTTACGACGGTAACTACCAGTTCCAGCGCGGCAAGCGCTGGGGCCTGTTCCCGTCCTACTCCCTGGGCTGGCGCGTCTCTGAAGAACCTTTCTTCAAGAAGATCCTCCCGATGGTGAACAACTTCAAGCTCCGCTGGTCCGACGGCCGCACCGGTTCCGTCCAGGGCTCCCCGTACGCTTATATCAACGGTTACGGCAAGAGCGGATCCTGGGTGTTCAACGAAGGCGTTGCCACCACCGGTTACGCCAACAACTCCGTGGCCAACACGATCCTCACCTGGGCGAAGGTCCGGATGATGGACTTCGGTGTGGACTGGGAACTCTGGCAGGGCAAGTTCGGTGGTACCTTCGACTGGTTCAGCCGCCGCACGATCGGAACGGCCGCCACGCGTGACGCGACCCTTCCCGACTTCTATGCCGTATCCCTCCCGCAGGAGAACCTGAACAGCAATGAGAACCAGGGTCTCGAACTCTCCCTGTACCACCGCAACAGCATCGGAAACTTCTCCTACCGTGTCCAGGGCCAGGTGTCCTTCACCCGGTTCCGCCAGACCTACATCGAGTCCGAGAAGACCAAGTTCTACAAGTCCTCGATGGACTATTGGAAGAATTACAGCCTGAACCGCTGGAGCGGCTGGATGGGTGGCAGCACCTACCACTGGACCGGCGAGCGCTTCAACAACCTCTACGAAACCAATGCCAGCCAGGTGCTTTATGACACCAACGGCAGCGGTGAAGGTAACCGCGCCCTCGTACCGGGTATGTACAAGCTTGTGGACCGTAACGGAAACGGTTACATCGACGGTGAAGACGTGTTCTACACCTGGGGTGGCAGCATGCCTCCGCTCCAGTTCGGTTTAACCATCGGCGGCAGCTACAAGAGCTTCGACTTCAACTTGATCTTCAGCGGCGCCGCTCTTAAGAACAAGAGCGTTTCCCTGAGCGGCTTCGCCGGTACCGGCTATCTTTACTACATGCCTTCCCAGTACACGGATTCCTATCATGTCGCCAACTATGGCGCCGATCCTTGGGATCCTGCCACCCAGTGGGTGGAAGGCGAGTGGCCCGCCCTCGTGCGCGTCAACCAGGCCGGCGGCAGCCATAACGCGACCTACACGAACAACCAGCCTTACAACTACGTGAACGCCACCTACGTGCGTCTGAAGACGATCGAGGTCGGTTACCGTGTGTCCCCGAACTTCCTCAAGAAGGCCGGCATCAAGAGCGCCCGCGTGTTCTTCAATGGCGGCAACCTTCTGACTTTCTGCAACAAGTACCTCAAGTATGTGGATCCTGAAGCATCCGACAGCGGACGCCAAGGTGGTGACTTCCCGATCAACAGGACCTACAACTTCGGCTTCAACCTCAACTTCTAATCCTGCCTTGCAATGAAAAAGATATTCAAATATATCCTGCTTGCCGGACTTTCTTTCGGACTGATGTCCTGCGACAAGTTCTTTGACAATGCCGAAGGCGACCTGAACAAGGTTGCGGCCGAGGACCTGCTCGCCTCCAATTCCGGTCTGCTCTCCCTGCTGGCCAACCTGTACTCCGCTCTTCCGGACATGAGTGTTTCCACGGGTGACCAGAGCCAGATGTTCGCCAACGGCAGCCGTTCGACGCCCTCTTACGGCACTTCCGTCAGCGGTTTCTGGAACTATGGCAACGTTCGCGCAGTCAACAACTATCTGGCCGCCGTTGAAAACGCTAATCTGGATGACGCCACCAAGGCGGCATACACCGGTGAAGGTCTCTTCATCCGCGCCTGCTACTATTTTGCCAGCGTCCGTATGTACGGTGGTATTCCGATCGTGGACATCTCCCTGGACGACAAGTACGTGGACGGCAACGCCGATGCGCTTTACTATGACCGTTCCACCGAGAAGGAGTCCTGGGACTGGGTCCTCGACCAGCTCCAGAAGGCGGCTGACCTGCTCCCCGCCACGAAGCAGGGTCTTCGCGCCAACAAGTACGTCGCCCTGGCCATGAAGGCCCGCGTCGCCCTCTGGGCCGCATCCGAGAGCAAGTACTGGAACCGTGCTCCCATCAACTCCAGCTACACCGCAGTCCAGAAGAAGCTCACCTATATGGAAGCTTCCTATGCGGACGCCTATTATCAGATGGCCATCGATGCGTCCAAGCAGGTCATCGAATCCGGTCTGTACGGCCTGGCCGGCGAGAATCCCGCCAGCATCGCTGCCGCCCGCGACAACTTCATCGACCTCTTCCAGACCTACAATCAGACGGAAGGCGTGTTCGGACGTTCCTACAACATCGGCAGCCAGAACTCCGGTAACGGCAACCAGGGCTGGGGTCCCAACCAGCTGGTCACCGGTTACCTGCAGGGCACCTATGCGGTCACCCTGAACCTCGCTGACGAGTATGATTACTATTCCGATGCCGATGCCCGCAACCGCGCCAACGGCAAGATCGCCACGCGTGTGGATGGCAACGAAGACAACTATATGACCTATCCGGAGACGGAGTTTACCGCCTCCAAGGTGGCCGACTTCAAGCACTACGACTCTCCGGACGGTCCGTTCAAGCTCAAGGACGCCCGCTTCCAGGCCTGGGTCGCCTATCCCGGAAACACGTACCGCGGCAAGACCCTTAACAACGAAGCCGGCATGGTGATGCCCGACGGTTCCGTCAAGGTGTATCCGCTTGACAACAACGGTGTCAGCTTCCAGGGTGCTACCTACTATCCTTACGGTGGCGATGGTGATAACAACAGCTTCTTCTATCACCTGAACGTCGACATCAACGACTCCAACCGGGCTTTCTACTGCTTCCAGATCCTGAAGGGTATCGACAAGACGCAGAACACCCAGACTCCGCAGACGCCGTGCTACAACATCCGCTTCTCCGAGATGCTCCTCACCTATGCCGAGGCCGTTGCGGAAAGCGGCAAGGGTGACAAGGGCAAGGCTGCCGAGTACCTGAATGCAGTCCGTCATCGCGCCGGTTTCAAGGACAATGTGGAGCTTACCCTCGAGAACGTCCTTCACGAGTGGAAGGTCGAATTCGCCCTCGAGAACAAGTGGACCAATGTCCTCCACCGCCGTCGCGCCTTCTATAACCCGGACAACACGCCTACCGTTGAGGAAGGCAGTCTGGGCAAGAAGCTCACGCTCGTTCCGATGGTGGATCTCTCCGGCAGCAAGGCCCAGTGGATCTTCCTCCGCGCCATTCCTTACAACGCCACGCCCAACCAGGGTTACTCCGGTACGCTCCGTGTGAATCCCGAGGATTACTACTCCCAGATTCCGAATTACCAGAAGAACCGTATCGATCCTAACAACAAATAAAGATTGAACATGAAAAAGCTTACCCATATCATCGCATTCTTCCTGTCCCTCGGCCTTGCCGCTTCCTGCAGCATGTTCGAACTGGACAGCTACGAGGGTCCCAACGCACAGGTGAGCGGCCGGTTCCTGGATTCCAAGACCGGTGAGCAGATGGGCCTTGAGTCCTCCGTCTACTCCTATTGGGACTGGGGTTCCTGGTCCATGAAGACCGAGTCCGCCGGCGCGCTCGTCGTGATCGAGCAGGGATGGAAGGACAAGGATGGCAACGCCGTTTCCGAGGATCAGAACTGGCTTGTCCGCTTCGACGGCAAGTACAGGAATAACCTCGTTTTCGCCGCCGATTACAAAGTGGACACCCGCAATCTCCCGTGCTACCAGCCTACCAAC
>Ga0310690_10012421_pt1 | contig 10459 bp, 8 predicted proteins | sample AusTroGonzalo_MG_2_FD_207661 | JGI IMG/M metagenome (GOLD analysis project Ga0310690, IMG submission 207661) | Bovine rumen microbial communities from tropical cattle in Woodstock, Queensland, Australia - Gonzalo_04 (v2) (version 2) | ecosystem: Host-associated > Mammals > Digestive system >...
TCCAACCCATCTGTTCCAACTGGCACAAATGGACTTGTCACGATTCCATCTTCAGCCAATGGCTTTGCTGTAACACAAATTGCTTATAAGGCATTTTATAATTGTTCTCAAATAACAGGAACGGTAATACCAACCTCTGTCACCAGTATTGGTTCGTATGCATTCTCTGGGTGCAATAATCTAACTTCAGTTACTGTCGGTTGGGACGAGCCGATTTCAATAGGTACTACTTGCTTCAGCAATGCGGCAAATGCTACGCTTTATGTGCCGATTGGCACAAATTATGATTATAGCATAGCGACGGGCTGGAAGAACTTCGGACAGATAGCAAACTGGACTAATAGTTCGCTTGCCGCAGATGACGTGATTGTTTGCAGGGGTGGACAATTGACATTGCCGATAACTCTCTCTAATGAAGAAGCTATCCGCTCGCTGCAATTTGAGTTGTCATTGCCGGAAGGCGTTTCGGTTGTAACAGATGGGAAGGGCAATCCCATAGCATCGCTGACCCAAAGAGCAAATACCACTCACATAATAACCGGAACGCCTCTATCGAATGGTAATTTCCAGTTCCAAATCATGCCAAAGGCTATCAGCGATGATGTTATTCAAGGAAACGAAGGACGTATTGCAACAATTACATAAAAGGTGCTTATGAATACAGCTCCTAATGATTACGAAATAAGGATTACAGATAGCGAGTTGGATATTGACGGCGAAATCATGCCTTTGCTCTTGCCAGAAACAGAAAGCAAACTGACAGTTAGTAGCGTTCTGCTTGGGGACACGAACAATGACAAGCGCGTCTCCGTTACAGATATATCGAACATTATAGACTACATTCTACATAAAGATATACCTGGCTTCGTATGGCATGCAGCAAATGCCAGTGGCGATGAAAAGATTTCTGTGACAGATATATCAACTATCATAGATATCATCCTGCACAAGACTGTTTTTGGAGAGAAACAAGCTACAAGAAAAGAAGAAATAGATCAATAATAAAAACATATCAATATGAAAAGGTTACTGTTAATGATGAGCATGCTTGTAGCATGCGTAGGTTATGCAATAGCTGATGAGATTGTTGTGCCAAACATTATTCTCCCTAAGGGAGGCACTGGCACACTCGACATTCAAATGAACAACGAACAAGTGCTAAGCCCTGTATTTGAATTCTATCTTCGATTGCCCGAAGGGATTACGGTAGTTGATAAATCAGAACAATTGGGTGAGCGTTTTGACGGAACACAAGTGTCGATGACATGCAACTATGATGAAACAGAGGGCAGATACTGGATTATGGCTATGATTCCCCCAATAGCTTCTGCCGATGTACCCATCCCCGGACAAAGCGGCACTTTGGTAACTGTCGAGTTGCAGGCTGACGATGCTTTAGAGGAAAATACGGTTGTTAATGGCTTTATCGAAGATATCGAATTCAAAACATGGTACGAAGATAGAAGCGGAGAAATAACAAACCTTAACTCGTCAACAAGTTTCACAATAACCATCGGACAACCCGCCGACACACGAGTAGTTCTCGACGAGACCTCTACCACAGCCCCTACATCGGCAACAAACGTGGATGTCCGCGTGAAGCGTACCATCAAAGCCGATGAGTGGAGCACTATCTGCCTGCCTTTTTCTATGACGGAAACACAGGTAAAAGAGGCTTTTGGAGATAATGTACAACTGGGTGAATTTAATGGGGTTGATTATGAGTTTGATGGTGACGACGTGGTCGGTATTACGGTCAACTTCACGAACACACAGTCAATAGAAGCTAACCACCCTTATATAATAAAAGTGTCGCAGCCGGTATCTGAGTTTACCCTTGATGGCGTTGACATCGTTGCGGACGAAGATGAAGCATATATAGAGTTTGACAATGGAAAAACAGGCTCCCGTCGAGTAGTGTATAGTGGTTTCTATGGTACTTATCATGCTCAGACTGTGCTTGATAAGTTCACACTCTTCCTTAGCGACAACAAGTTTTGGTATTCAATGGGCCAGACAGCAATGAAGGCTTTCCGTGCCTACTTTGAATTCCTTGATGTCCTTTCAGACGTGGAGAATGCTAGCAACATTAAACTCTGGGTGAACAATAACGATGAGGATAGGCTGCAGAGCCTCTCCGGCTCTCCCATAAAGGGTGAGAACACATACAATCTTGCTGGTCAGCGTGTTGGCAAGGGCTATAAGGGAATCGTCATTGAAAGTGGAAAGAAAGTAATGTATTAATGTATAATTTTACAATATACAATGTACAATTGATGTACCATTTAATCATTGAGCTATATCAAAGCTCCTGTAAATAATCAAATAGTCCAATTGTAAATAAATTGTGAATTGTAATTTGTCAAATAGTAAATATAAACGACTATGGTGAAAAAGACATATATCATCCCCAATATAATCATCAATTTAGCTCAGGCTGAGCAGATGCTAGCTTCAAGCACTGGTGTCATAAGCAACAACAACGATATCAATATCGGCTATGGCGGCGTTGACACAGACGGCGAACAGGATCCAGACGTAAAGGAAAGTAATTTCAACTTTGAATGGGATTTCTAAGTTAGCATTCGCTAACAGAACCTTTATGAAAAAAGCAGCCGTTATAGCTGCTTTTTTTTGTAAGCACCCGACCCAGTTTTGCCAGCCGGAAAACTTGCTTCCGGAGAAGAATGCTATCATACCTTTTCTTGTGTAACAAAGGAATCCGCCTTCGATGGCTACACAGAAGAGTGTCTGTGGTAAAGGGGGAAACATCCGAAATCGCAATTTATTTTGGATTTCTTTTGCCATTATAATTCTTTTCCTTATCTTTGCAGCGAAATCACAACGTATTGTGAATACGGAAATTCTGTCCTGCCAATGAGCATCTAAGTATGCAGATTGCAACCCCAGCTTTTGGAAGGAGGAAGAGTAAAAATCTGAATTCTATGAAGTCAACGCTGATTACTGCTCTGCTTCTTTTATCTTGCCTGACTTGTGTGAAGGCTCAAGACTTTGACGCATGGTTTCTGGACACGACCTTGCGCCTGGATTATACTTTCTCTGGGGACAACAAGCGTCAATATATCTCGCTCGACGAGATGAAGTGTTCGGTCGGCTGGTTTGGCAGGCGAGTTAATCTGGACAGCTTGCTTCTGCTAGGAAACGGACAGCTCTGCATGAAGGATTCCGAAACGGGACAAGTTATCTATCGCTATTCCTTCAGTACCCTTTTCCAAGAGTGGCAGACGACGGAAGAAGCTACCCATGTGCAGAAGTCGTTCGAAAATGTCTTCCTGATTCCCTTCCCTAAACGTCCTGCCGACATCACGATTACCTTGACGGACACGCACAACAAGGTGAAGAGCGAACTCAAACACCATGTTGACCCACAGGATATCCTGATAAGGCCAAGCTCTTCCGATAAGAGCATCAAGTGGAAATACCTGGAAAAGTCGGGCGACAGCAGGGAGAAGATAGATGTTGTCTTCGTCTCAGAAGGGTATCTGAAGGGCGAGAAGAAGGTCTTTCTAAAGGATTGCAAAGATTGCATCGGGGCGTTGAAAGCGCATGAGCCTTTCAAATCGATGGCAGACAGATTCAACTTCTTAGCCGTGATGGTTCCGTCCGAGGAAAGAGGTGTGAGCATTCCTCACGATAATGATTGGAAGAAGACGCCCTTGAGCAGCAGTTTCGACACCTTTTACAGCAATAGGTATCTCACAACATTACGCCTGAAGAAGCTGCATGATATCCTGGCAGGCTTGCCATACGAGCACATCATCATCCTTGCCAATACGGACAACTACGGCGGCGGAGGCATCTATAACAGTTATCTGATGTCGGCAGCCCACAACGACCAAAACCTGCCCGTCGTTGTCCATGAGTTCGGACACAGTTTTGCAGGACTGGCGGACGAGTATTACTACGACGACCAGTACGAGACCTGTTACCCAGCAGATACCGAGCCGTGGGAGCCGAACATTACGACCCTGGTGGACTTCAAGAGCAAATGGGCTGATATGTTGGGCGAGAATGTGCAAATTCCATCCATTCCTTCGGGGGAAAATATCTATACCGAGCTGGGAGTTTACGAAGGAGGAGGCTACCAGTCGAAGGGAGTTTACAGACCTGTTCAGGAGTGTCGCATGAAGATAAACAAAGCCCCTGTCTTCTGTCCCGTTTGTGAGAGAGCAATCCGCAGGATGATAGATTATCAGACTAAATAAAGCCTACATCAGTATGGTTCCAACGATACCACAGACGGTACAATTCTCGCCCGATGGATTCGTGGTGAGAATATCGAAAAAGCGCTTACGGAAATCTTCGGAGAATAACAAGCAATTACAGGTATGAGACAGGCTATCATCACCGCGATACTCGCCCTTGTCGCAGTTGTGGGACAGGCGCAGGACGTACCTGAAGCTTTCCGTCCGATGATAGATCGTCTCTCGGCCTTTGGAAAGACCATTCCACAGGAGAAGGTCTATGTTCACATGGACAACACCTGCTATTTCCAGGGCGACACCATTTGGTTTACGGCCTACACGCGGCAGACGAATACGGACACGCCATCGGATATGAGCAGCGTGTTGTATATGGAGCTGCTGAACAACGACGGCTATCTGGTGGAGCGCAAGCTTATAGAGATGAAGAAGGGACGAGGTCGAGGCTTCTTTGACCTGAACAACTTGATTCAGTATAGCGGCTTCTATGAACTGAGAGCCTATACGCGGTGGCAACTGAACTGGGGAGAACATGAGCACAAGCATCCTTATTTCTATGGTTTTATGTTCAGAGACAAGGAGTCAGAGCGTGAATACTTCCGCGACTATGACAAGCTTTACAGCCGTGTGTTCCCCGTCTATGACAAGCCTCTCGCCCCAGGCGACTACACGCGTGACATGACCTTACGCGTAATGCGCCGTGAGTTCAAGAATGACCCCGACAAGCGCAAACTGCAGCTTTCGCTCTTCCCAGAAGGTGGTAATCTGATAGCGGGAGTGGAGAACCGTGTGGCTTTTGAGGCTGCGATGTCTGATGGTGAACAGGTAGATGGCTTTCTGACCATTGGGGACGAACAGGCAAAGACCGTCAATCGAGGACGAGGCATGTTTACGTTCGTACCAACAAAAGGGCAGGAAAGGAAAGTGACTTTCACGAGCGCAGACGGAGAAATGGTCTCCGCCATGTTGCCCCAACCGGAGGAAGTGGGTGTCAGCATCAAGGTGGTGCAGGCAGGCGACAACATCATCATTGAGACCAGTCTTGCCGGTCTCAGTGCCGACAGCCTGGCTCTGACCATTATGCATGAAGGCAAGGTGGAGGAGTTTCATGAATTCAAGTCAAAATTCAAAGTTCAAAGTCCAAAATTGAAGGCGGGAATCCATCAGGTAACGGTCTTCGATATCCGAGGGCGCGTCTGGGCTGACAGGCTCTTCTTCGTCACGAAGCCGGAGATGAGAGAGCCGACAATTATCGTCGAGGGAACAAAAGAGGAATACCGTCCCTACGAAAAGGTGGAGATGAAGATAAAAGCCGAGCCCCCCTCTAAGGGGAGAACAAAAGGAAGCCTCCCTACTCAGGGAGAGGATTGGAGTGGGTCCGTTTCTCTTGCTGTTCGCGATGGTTATCAGACGGATTTGCTCTTCGACAACGGGAACATCATGACGGAGATGCTGCTCAGTTCCGAGATAAAGGGCTTCATCCCCAATCCCGGCTGGTTCTTCGAGAAGGATGATGAGGAGCATCGGCAGGCACTCGACCTATTGATGATGACGCAGGGCTGGCGACGGTTTGCCTGGCGGGATATGGCAGTAAAGGGGGAATGGGAATTGACACAACCTGTAGAGAAGTATCCTCTCCTGATGGGAAAAGTGTCCTTCAATCCTAACAGAATATCTTTCGAAGGAATAAAAGACCTGAAAGATACCACGGGCAGCATTCCGCGACGCGACTACAAATACGCTGTAGAGCTGGCAAAAAAGAAACTAACACCGAGTCTGCGCGTACATTCAGAACTGGTTCATCTGGATACCAACGAATCTGCTGTGAGCGAAGAGCATTATACTGGCGACTACTTCAAAATGCCCTGCCCTAAGTTCTATGGAAACTGTGTGTTCTTCCTTTCGGTAGCCGACACCGCGAAATGGGAAAAGAGGGACAAGGAATACGCATGGATTCAGATGGCCGGTTATGGCGAGGAATATCCCCTGCGCATCATGAGGAAACTCGACTTGGACGAAGCAGATTACAGAGCCTACATCTCATGGCCTTATCCGCGCTTCGTGAAGCCATATAACTTCTACCAGACTCATTTGCTGCCAAACTTTACAGCATCCGGGTACAGTATTCCGTCCGAACTGTTGGCAGACTCCACAAAGGCTTTGCGCGAAGTCACAATCAAAGTGAAACGGAAAAGCCGCCTCAAGGGGTTCAATGCTGCCTACCCAGCATTCATGGTGGATGCATATGAGGCATGGAATATGATAGAAGACGCTGGAGTTCCGATATTCGATTACAGGGATATCAGAAAGGCGATGGTCCGTGTCTATCTGAATGATTACGGGGTGAACGAAGAAAGGGACGGAAATAGAGATGAACGTATTCGCTTTAGCATGCCACGACAATCTTTGGCCGAGTACATCAATGTTCCTGTTGATTCGCTCGACTTTCCAACCATCCTCCAAACTCCTCAAGAGGGAGAGCCTGTCCCGCAAGCCTCCCCTTCGGTGGATTTAGAAGGGGATAAGAACCTTTCTTCGGGGGAAGCAAGCAGCACCGTTTGGGGAGAGGTAGGTGCCATTCCAGAGGAGTCCAGCAACATCTCTCCAGGGGAGCGTCGGAATTACTTTGGCGATGAGCGTATCAATGAAGACCCGCGATTTGTAGTGGAGAAGTATGTCGTATATACCGATTATCAGCCCCGTCTGGAGGGCAGTTCCCGTTACATGGGAGCAAACAGGCCCACAACAGTCATTGCGACATATCCTTACCCCGATGGACGCAAGCGTGCGGTCTATCGCGACCGCCGTTACATCCTCGATGGATTTGCCTATCCTGCCGCGTTCTACAATCCAGACTACTCTGTGCAGACGCCGCCAGAGCCGACAGACTACCGCCGCACACTCTATTGGAACCCCGACCTAAAGCTGGATGCTAACGGCGAAGCGAGCATTTCTTTTTACAACAACAGCCGACAGACAACACTTTCTGTCGAAGCCGAAGGCCAGGCTGCCGACGGGACATTACTTTGGTCGAAACACTCCACGCCTTAGAGACACATTTGTGTCAGAACCATAGGCTATTATGGTCACAGAAGGCGCTAAAGCATACAAGAAAAGTGAAGTTTATACTCGGTTTCTTCTTTTTTCTGCTTTATTATTTGCATGTTTCGAAGAAATAACATACCTTTGCACACGAAAGATGAAAGTGAGGGGCTCCGAAAGTTCCTCATTTTTCTTTATAAACCAGTAAAACACTAAGACACATGATCAGCAAAAGTGCAGTGCAGCAGGTCGTAGAAGAATGGCTTGAAGGCAAAGAGTATTTCCTCGTTGACATCAACATCAGCCCAGATGACCGTATCGTGGTGGAGATTGACCACGCCGACGGTGTGTGGATTGAAGATTGTGCCGACCTGAGTCGCTACATCGAGTCGCGTTTGAGCCGCGACGAAGAAGACTATGAGCTGGAAGTGGGCAGTGCCGGTTTGGGACAGCCCTTCCGCGTGCGTCGCCAATACGAGATACATGTGGGGCAGGAAGTCGAAACACAACTGACGGACGGCCACAAGTACAAAGGTACATTGCTCAGCGTGGGCGACGAAGGTTTCCAACTGGGCATCGTGCAGAAGGTGAAGGAAGAGGGCAAGAAGCGTCCTGTCACCAAGGAAATCCCCACAGACTTCCGCTTCGAGGATGTGGCATACACGAAGTACCTGATAAAAGTTAAATAAAAGCCCCCTCTCCAACCCTCCCTCGAGGAGGAGGGAGTAAAAGGCAAATGGTAAATGGTAAATGATTAAATAGTAAATGATATAATGGCAAAGACAACAAGATCAAAAGAGGCGATAAACATGATTGAGGTTTTCGCCGATTTCAAGGAGAAGAACAACATCGACCGTGCCACTCTGGTGAGTGTGCTGGAGGAATGCTTCCGCAACGTCATCGCTAAGATGTATGGCTCGGACGAGAACTACGACATTATCGTCAACCCGGACAAGGGTGACTTCGAGATTTACCACAACCGCGTTGTTGTGCCCGACGGCGAAGTGAGCGACCCCAACAAGGAAATATCCCTCAGCGAGGCACAGCAGATTGAGGATGACTACGAGATTGGCGAGGAAGTCAGCCAGCTCGTGGATATGTCGGAGTTTGGCCGTCGTGCCATCCTGCAGTTGCGCCAGACGCTGGCTAGCCGCATCATGGAGCTGGAGTACGACTCTCTCTACAACCAATTCAAGGACCGCGAGGGCGAGGTCATCAGTGCCGAGGTTTATCAGACTTGGAAGCGCGAGACGTTGCTCATGGACGAAGAGGGCAACGAGCTGTTGCTGCCTCGCCAGGAGCAGATTCCCAGCGACTTCTTCCGCAAGGGCGAGACCACACGTGCCGTCATCCTTCGCGTGGAGAACACAGGCGGCAAGCCCCGTATCATCTTGAGCCGCACCGCACCAGAATTCCTGCAGCGTATGCTGGAGGCTGAGGTGCCTGAAATCCAGGACGGCCTAATCACGATTCACAAGATAGCACGCATCCCCGGCGAGCGCGCCAAGATTGCCGTCGAGAGCTACGACGACCGCATCGACCCCGTTGGCGCTTGTGTCGGTGTCAAGGGTAGCCGTCTGCGTGGCATCGTGCATGAGTTGCGCGGCGAGAACATCGACGTGGTGACATGGACTTCCAACGTACAGCTCATGATTACCCGTGCCCTGAATCCTGCACGCGTCAACAGCGTTGTTCTCAACGAGGAGGAACACAAGGCAGAGGTGTTCCTCGACCCCGATCAGGTATCACTCGCCATTGGTAAGAGTGGCCTCAATATCAAGTTGGCCAGCATGCTCGTGGGCTATACCATCGATGTCTTCCGCGAGGTAGATAGCAATGCCGAGAATGAGGATGACGTAAGTCTCGACGAGTTTACCGATGCCATCGAGCCTTGGATTATCGAAGAGCTCAAGAAGATTGGCTTCGAAACAGCACGTGGCGTACTGGGTGCCCAGCGCGACATGATTGTGCAGAATGCCGACCTCGAGGAAGAGACCGTCGATGAAGTGCTGCGCATCCTGCAAGCCGAGTTTGAATAAAACAATATAACTCCCATAAGACCCATAAGTCCCATAAGACCTACAAGTCCTATATTTTATGAGCATCAGACTAAACAAAGTAACGAAAGAGTTCAACATCGGGCTGCAGACAGCTGTTGAATATCTCCAGAAGAAAGGCTTCAGCGAGGTTGAGGCCAACCCCAACTATAAAATAACTGAAGAGCAGTATGCTGCGCTGCAGAGGGAATTCAGCTCCGACAAGGGACTGCGCAAGGAAGCCACAGAACTCATCCAGCAGCACATCGGTCATGCCAAGGAGCGCAAGGAAGCACCCAAGCCCAAACCTGTGGAGGAAGTGCAGATTGAGGCTCCCAAGGTTACAGGGCCCAAGATCCTGGGACGCATTGACCTGGGTGAGAAGAATACGGAGGCTCCCAAGGCTGAGAAGAAACCTGTGGAGAAACCAGAGCCTAAGCCTGTCGTAGTAGAGGAGAAGAAACCCACAAAGCCCGCTCCCGCCAAGGAGGAGGTGAAGGCAGCTCCTGCCCCTGCGAAGGAACCCGCTCCTACGAAGGAAGCTGCTCCTGCAAAGGAACCAGCAGCTCCGAAGAAGCCTGCCGAGCCTGTTGCTCCGAAGGAAAAGCCTGCAGTACCGGCACCGAAGAAGGAGCCTGTAGCACCTGCTCCAAAGCTAGAACCCAAGGAGGAACCGAAAGTCGAGCCTAAGGAAGAGCCCCAGGCAGAACCGAAGGAAGCACCGAAGGAAGAGGTGTTCCGCCTCACACCGGCTGCCAGCATGGCACCGGGCCTGACCATCAAGGGTAAGATTGACCTGGACAGCCTGAACCAGACCACGCGTCCGAAGAAGAAGTCGCACGAGGAGCGTCGTCGCGAACGCATTGAGGCTCAGGGCGGCGACCGCAAGAAGCGTTTGCGTGTAGGCAAGGAGCGTGTCGATGTCAATGCTGTAGCTAACCAACAGCCGCAGAACAACCAGAAGAAGAAAGGCGGCGGCTCCAATCAGCAGCAACAGCAGAACCAGAACCAAAATCAGAACGGCGGCGGAAAGAACAAGAAGAAGAACCAGCCCAAGCAGGCTCCCATCCAGCCCGAGGTTAGCGACGAGGAAGTTGCAAAGCAGGTACGCGAGACTCTGGCTCGCCTCACCAGCAAGGGCAGCAAGATGGGCAAGGG
>Ga0310690_10012422_pt1 | contig 10458 bp, 19 predicted proteins | sample AusTroGonzalo_MG_2_FD_207661 | JGI IMG/M metagenome (GOLD analysis project Ga0310690, IMG submission 207661) | Bovine rumen microbial communities from tropical cattle in Woodstock, Queensland, Australia - Gonzalo_04 (v2) (version 2) | ecosystem: Host-associated > Mammals > Digestive system >...
CACCCTACAGGGTGTGAGCTTGCGACCGCCTTTTTGTCAATTTCTTGATGATGCACATGAGCAGTTTCTGTACACTTCTCTCACGTATCATTTCGGTGGGAACGACGATTGTCGTGTTCAGATACCGTACGACACCCTCGTCATCCTTAACGTGTTCAAATTTTACTTCATCCACATCCGAATCTGCATCCGAAACAAATGTAAACCCCCCACAAGTTGTATTTGCGCCGTTCGTATAACGAACTATGTCGCCGTTTCTTACGAACAGATGCCCGGCTTGCAATCTGGCCAACTCGGTTGCCCCGATGATGCGGAACATGTCGCCACATTCGATTGCCACCTTGCCGGAATTTAACGCTTCGGGGGTGAAGTCACCACGAAAGCGATATCCGGTGAAGGATTCCAGAAACTTGATTTCACTATCGGTCATGATAGCCTCCTTTAATAGCCAACAAAGATATCGTCATTTTCTTCGTATTCATCGGTGATGCCGTCCGGGCCAAGGAGGTCGATAAGTTCCTTGGTGACTTCATCCACGCCGAAGAACAGTTCGAATTTGGTCTCGGAATCCAGGACAACCGGGTACACCTTGATGCCGTCTATGGAGAACGCATCGACGATTTCCCTGGTCGCATCGACCATGGCATTGTACTCCGCGAGGTCCCCGCCGACAAGTACCTTTCCACACGACACGGCATTGGCGACACTACGGGCCATTTCACCGAGTTCCCCGGTAGAGGAATACTTGTCATCGAACTTTTCGTAGGCTTCGCTGAATGCGCGGTACTTGTACGGGTACTGGTGGGCGATGTTGGAAAGGTTGAGTCTAGTAATCATGTCGTTATCTCCTTGGTTAACTTGTTGCCAGTACGATCAACCACCGGGTCCCGGGTTTACGGGAGTACCCGGTACACGGTCGGTTACTTCTTTCCCTTCTGTATGCCGTCCGGCATACTCCACAACAGGTTGTTCTGCGCCCTGGAGAGGCTTTCCGCGAGGCTCACCGCATCGGCGATGGTGTATTCGTCGATGAAGGTCACGGTCGGAAATCCAACCTTGGAATAAGCCTTCTTCACATCTGCCTGATTGAAGGAGAGGACAACTTTCAGCATGTCCTTCTTCTTGGCTACTACCGGGGTGATGCCCACAATGTGATGGGCATCGCACAGCCCGTCACTCAAAGTGAACAGTGCGAAGTCGGTCTTTGGCCCTTCCATCACCTTCTTGCAGGTGTGCTGACAGGACAGGTACTTCTTGGATTTCAGTTCTTTCAGTTCGCTCTTGGTGAACTTGCGTTCCTTGACTTTGCAGCGCATTGTTACCCCCATTTCTTTTTGAGCGTGCGGTTCATGAGTTCTTGTGCAACCATCGCGTTGGACATTGATTTGGCCATGTCGATTACCGCCCAGATTTGTTCACGGACTTCGGAATGCATCCCGTGAAGGAAATATTCCTGGTTGCTCGTTATGCGTCTCGCTTCCATTTCAAACTTGCTTACCAGTTCAGCAAATTCCCATTCGGCACACTTGTGCTTCGCGGTCATGCGTTCGGCATCCGCCTGCGCCTTGTCATAGTCGGCAAACACTTTCGGGCTATGTTCCACCCACGTATTGCAACCTTGACGGGCCTGGACATCCGGGACTACCTGGAAAGACGTACTGTAAAGGGCACGTGCCGCGCACCATTTCTGCTTGTTTTCGGCCATATTACTTTCCCCCTCTGGATTCGAGAATCCTGTTGAGTTGACTTTCGTCGCGCAGTGTGACCCATTGTCCATCAATGAAGCATTGCGCCGTGTCGGAGCCGAAATCGAAACCAAAGCTGATTCCATCGAATACGATGGTGCCGCCCCTATCACCAAACTTGACAACCATGTCGGTGTTGGCATTAACCACGTTGCCGTCCTTTACTGTTGCAACAAAGAATGGCGAGCGGGCATTGAGACTGGTGAGAAGTTGTGTAAAGGTCATGTGTTATCTCCTTGTTCTTGATGTGCTTACGATGAATCACCGGGTCCCCATGGATCCGGTGACTACAATACACGGCAGGTAAAAAAGGAATGGATGGGTCCGGGACCGCTTCGGCTTTCCCGGCTTCGTACTACTTGCCCGTAGTTCGGCTTTTGTCAACGGTATGGCCTTGTCCGCGCCTTATTCTACGATTATCTCGCGGGGCCACCCATCCAAAATTTCAAAATTTATTTTTCGCAATTCTCCTCGGTCGTGAAGTTGGTGCAGAATCCGTCATGGCAGAACCCGTAGGTGTCGGAAAGCCAGTCGGCAACTTCATCCTCGTCCATACCGAACGGCACGATGACGGAGGTCCGCAGACCACATTCCTTCAATGATGCGCCGTCAGTGTCCCACTTGATGCGGTACGCCTTGTGCGGCTTCCATCCGAGCACACGGGTTTCCATGTCGGAACAGCGGTCTTCACTGTCACCATCGCTTGCCTCGAAGAACGGCGAACCGAACCCTTTCAACGTCTCGACATCGGAGGCAAGTGCTTCCAACTGTCTGGGAGTCAGAAGTTTAAGATGATGCTTGTTCCACTTCTTGTAGAAGTCGTAGAACAGCGGAGCATCCTTCAAAGCGAGTTCCTGGCACTGTCCGCCACTTATTACGCCACGATGGTTGGAGAACCAGATGGCGGCACTGGTTGAGAAATCGGGCTTCTTGTTTTCGCCACAGCGACGGTATCTCACCCTGAATATCACATTCGGGGCAGTCTTGAAGATGATGTCAAATTCATTCTTGGATTTATCAATGTTAGCCATGTTGCTACTCCTTTTATTGTTGATGCCAGTACGATGTACCATCAGGTCCCCGGTTAACGGGTGTTCGTCCTACACGGTAGTGTCCTTGATGTTATCCTCGCCCGTGTCTTGCCATGATAAGGTATCCTTCTAGTCCAGGTGGCATTTACATTCGGCATAGATACAGATATCGTCACCGATGCACAAGCCGACATCGCTTCTCGAATCCGGGTTTTCAGGGTCCGGGTTTTCATCTTCGACAGTATCATAGATATTCAATGCGATAATGTCAGATTCTGGGTTGTCATACGCGTAGAACAGTTCGCCGTCGAAAGCATAATCTTCATACTCGAATCCGAACCAGTAATCTTCGGTCACGTCTTGTTTGGAAACCTTGTCGAGGTTGACTTCAATCTCGTTGCCGTTTTGGAGGGTCAGCTTTACGGTCAATCCCTCGCCAAACGGGGTAAGTTCCATCTTGACTCCGTAAAAATCGGAGTTATCTCTTTCTCTGGACGGCTTGAAAATCATGGTAATCTCCTTTGGTTGTCCGTACGATGTTCCACCGGGTCCCCCCGATCCGGGAGAAACCCGCACACGGTTGGCCTACGGCTTGTAGAGCTTCACACAGCCAATGCTCTTGGGTCTGATGATGAAATCTCCCTCGTCAGTGAAGTACCCGTCAAAGTCCCCTTCCAGGCACATCGTGGGAAGCCTATCCATACCCTTGCGTTCATCCAGGTCATCCACGGTAACGATGTGCTTTTCATCAACAGTGCAGTCAAGGGAGACACAAAAGGTCTCGCCGTTGGAATACGGCAGTTCGAGAAGCATCGGGGGAGTCGCCCAATCAATCACCTTGCCGGGCTTCTTGCAAAGTTTCATGGCGGGAATTGCCACCTTGGGACTCTGGGACAGAGTGAACAACGGGGTCAGTTCGCCACCCTTGATACGGAGCGTGAATTTGAGGTTGCCGCGTTTTTCAAATTTGCCGCCAGTCTTCACGTAGCCGCTCTTGGGAATGTACTGTTTGCCGTTCTTGTAGGTGCAGGGAATGTCGATTCCGTCAATCATGGTGTGGTCTCCTGTTTTTTAAATTATTTTTCGATGTTTGCAAGTTCTTTGCGTAACGCATCCCACCATCCCGGAATATCCTTTGCAACACGGATTCCGTCGGTATAAGTGTGCGCCATTTCAAACAAGCTAGGACAGTTGCCGATGAAACGGTCATCGGTCTCCGAAGTGGTGTCACCATCGTCCTCGTCGAAGTTGGTTGCCATGGGCATGATACCGACAACGCCTTCGCTGTTGGCATCATCATATACCATGGTAAGTCCCGCTTGCGCCAGGAGTTCGATGGCATCGTCAATGAGTCTCTTGGCCCGGATAACCATTCCAACACGGGAGTTGTCCGTACTGGACTGGACTTCCCATCCCGCCCCGTCAAATTCCGGGTTGTCGAAGAAGCCCTTCTGGTCCAGGATATCCTTCAACAGTTCCATAGGTTCATCCGGGTTTCGGGTGACATTGAACGCGGCTTCATCGTAAATGTTGGGATTGTCCTTCTTGAACACAGCCGTCATCTTGGCGTTGTCATCGGATACGTTGATTTCGAGAATTGCGTTATCGTTCGTTAGGATATACGTTTTCATGGGTTGTCTCCTTGTTAAGTTCTGACGATACGATGTATCATCAGGTTCCTCCGTTCCGGGAAGCCCCGGAACACGGTAGACTAGATTTCTTCGATGGTGTAGATTTCAACGTTCTCGCTTCCGGGCAGGACGATGAACAGTGTCGCACCGTGTTCCGCGTCGCATACTCTCTCTGCGATGTTGCGGACATAGTTGTGGAAATTCGCTCCCGTGATGGTGGTGAACGAATCTGATGCCGCGACCTTGAACATGAGCGTATTGCCGTCACCACAGGTGGCGAGCATTTCCATGGCGTTCACCAGTGCATCCTTGATGGCGGTGGATTCCCCGCCCTTGATACCAACATCGGCGTCCACCGCGAGAATTGCCGGGACGGAAATTTCGTGGCGTTCAGTTTCAGTAATTTGCGGGTCTTTGTTGCATCGCGCTCCGATAAGTAACTTCATGGTGATGTCCCCCTTGGTTAAATTGTTTGCACTTACGATGTACCACCGGGTCCCCGTATCCCGGTTACATGGCCTACACGGTATGGCTACCTGCCGTTCAATCGCTTCACAAGGCTCTTGATGATAAGGTTCAGTTCACGGGTGCGTTCTTCCGTACTCATGGAGCCAAATTCAAAAATTTTTCCGAGGGATGCGGCGAGAGGCTCCCCGTCACCGTCATTGACGGTTTCCCACTTGGAATAGGACGGGAGAGACTGCGGCAAGACATCATCGGTGTCAAACTTGTTCTTCGCAATCTTCACCCGGCGACCGTTCTCGCTGAACACAACGGCGTAGCCCAGGTCGTTCGTGAACTTCTGCCACCGTTTGGCCTGCACCACACCTTCCTTCCCGTCGGCATTCTTCTTGTGAACACCGCCGAAAAGTGCACTGAACTCCCAGGGACGGAAGTAGTCGGGTACGCACCCGTCATCCAGGGAACTGTTCACGTAAGCGTCATGCTTGTAGTTCAGCATGGCGGACATCACATCACGCTCCGAGAGACATGCCTCATGGCATTCGCGGTCGCTGACGAAATACTTGGGGCATTCCCATTCGTGGCCACAGTCTGCGATGGTACCGACAAGGAACAGGCCGTCACCGAGGCAAATTTCCTCCGTGCGGTGATGGTCATAAGTGTCCACCTCTATACCCTTGTAGCCGAGAAGTTTCAGAAAGTCCATATCGAACTTGGTGAAGAACTTGCTGCTTTCGAGTCCCTTGATAGTCATGGCGATGTCTCCCTTGGTTGAATTGTTGCCCATACGATGTACCACCGGGTCCCCGTATCCCGGTTATTCGCCCTACACGGTATGCCCATGTATCTCTTGATTCCGGGTGCTACGCATCTATAACGCGGTCATCGAGCTTCTTGACCTTGATGTTGAGCAGTCGGGCTCTTTCTTCTCCCGTCCATCCGCTTTCGCCGAAAATCTTGTTTCCGAGGGAAATTTCGAGCGGCTTGCCGTCCGTATCCTTGGCGGTTTCCCACTTGTCGTATTTGGGTAATGAGTACAGGTCTGGGTATTCTCCCTTGAATGGGTCTATTGCAATTTTCAGCTTTTTGCCATCGGTGACAAGGGCAAAGAACTTCGTTACATTCCCGGACACATGGTATTCAGTCCAACCTTCCGCATATACCGGGATGCGCTTGGGGAGTTCGCGTGTCACGATGAACTTACAGAACAGGTTGGAAACTTCCCAGGGACGGAAGTAGTCTGGTATACGGTCCGGGTTACCGGGATAGTTTTTCTGGACCATGTTCTGTTTGCGATAGTGGAACATTGCGCCGAATGTGTCGCGTTCGGAAAGGTAGCGGTCGTTGCACTCGCGGTCGCTGACCCAATAGTGACTAAGACCGCACGGAGCCACATCTGCAATAAGGAATACGCCATTGCCGAGGTCGATTTCTTCGGTCTCGTCGCTGCATTTCTCGACCTTCGGGTTCTTGTAGCCGAGAGTCTTGAGCAGGTCGATGTCACCCTGCTTGAAAAACTTGCTTTCCTTGATATTCATGGCTGTCTCCCTTGGTTGAATTGTTGCCCATACGATGTACCACCGGGTCCCATGATGTCATGGACCCGGCCTACACGGTATGGCTAAGAATATGCAATGTCGCTGTATGCTTCCGTTGCTACAAATGCCTCCTCTATACCCTGGTCAAGCGCGTCCACGGCCCTAGCCACGGCGCGGAGAACCGTCGTAAGGTCATCCGATTCATTGAACACCTTGCTGATGATAAGGTCGTTCCCGCCTTCCATACAACCTGGACGAGCATCATTGTGAAGGATGTTGAAGTGCGGGGTGCAGCTCTGGTAGGTCCTTCCCGCGAACACCTTGGCAACGATGTGCATGTAGTTGCTCTGGTAGGTAAGCATCGACCCATTGTCGTTCTTGGTGAAGCAATAGCCCTCGTCGGCAAGCTTCTTGATGATTTCGTCCGAAAATTCCATGGTTATCTCCCTGTTAATGTCTGCCCCTACGATGTGTCACCGGGTCCCCGTCGAACGGGAACCCACGGTACACGGTTGGCCTACTTCTCGATCCCGAGGTCGTGCATCACGCAGTAGGCCGCATTGTTCAGCTGTTGGCTGTACGCGAAGATTCCACGGATACCAGTCTGCAATGCCGCCAGGTCGCTTTCGCCGCTGTAAGGCAACTGGACCACCTGCCCGTCGGTCCCCATGATGTCGAACACGGCGTAGCCTCCCGCCTCCTCGATGTCAAGGAGCTTCTCGATGCCGGGGTTGTTCTCCAAAAGCTCCTCGCGGGAACAATGGGTCTGGATTTCCATGATGGGACTACCCTCGATTGTCTTGCAAATCTTGTCGTAGAGTTCCTTGCTCACCTTGTTCGGAGTGCGCCCAATCTTGATACCGACATCCTGGATTTCCAAAGTGTCTTTCATATATACACGGATTTCGGTCTCGCTATCAATTCTGCCGTTGATGCTCAACAGATTGGACTCCGCGACCATTTCACCGTCCTTGAAAACCTGGCAACCGAGCTTTTCATCGTCCACATGGACACTGAACACCACGCCATACTTGTTGCCCCTAATGGACACAAGCTCTCCAATGATTCCGAGTTCCGTACCGTTCGGGTCCTCGACACGCATTTCTTCAAAGTTGAACATGCTTCCGAGTGCAACCTCGACACGCTCGCGATAACGGTAGAAGAAATGTTCCAGGATGAACGAGGGCAACGATGCCTTCGGCGGGATGTCGATGCAGTTCCCGTCGTGCATGAGTTCCATCACCTTATCCCCATTCGCCAACAGGAAACGGAGGGTGAACACCTCACCCAGGAACTTGAACTCCGTGTCGTGCCACGGGGAGCTAGGGTCATCCGAGTGCTCCTGGTTCGTGACCACGGCACCGGGGACCATAATGCGGAGGGCCAACTCTGCGGTGCTGTCCACGACCTTCAAACCTTCCAGATAGTTGAAAATCTTCTCAATCATGATGTTATCTCCTTTGTTTGATGTGTTATGCCCATACGATGTTCCACAGGGTCCCCGGATTCCCGGAACCCGCTGTGCACGGTAGTCGGAAATTCAAAAATTATTTTCGGTCGGCGAGCTGCCTAGCCCTGCTTGCCCACTTTCTTCGCCAAATCTCTAGCAAAGGTCGCAAGGTCGCAGGCGAAGCTGTATGCCTTCATTGGTTCCGTCATCGAAGTGCGGACCTTTTCAAGCAATTCATCAATCTTGGCGATGTTCTCGTCGCATTCGGTAGCGGCCTTATATGCCGGGTTCGGGATGATTTCGTACACCTCGACATCGGACATGGAGTTCCAGGCATCCACGCGGTAGCTCATGAGCTTGAGCTCCTTGATGTTCTCGCGCTCCTTGAACTGGGCCAAGGTGATGTCGTTATCGTCCTCGTCCTTGAACACCCGGTCGATACTCCCAAATTCTTCATCATCGTTCACACCGATGTACTGTTCGTAGTCATCGTCAGCGAGACGCTTGACTTCGTCCCAGATGAACTGTTCCAGTTCTTCTACGGTGTCGCCACCCTGGATGGGACCCTCGTTGAACCTGGTCCCGGATTCCTCGTCGCACCCACCCTTCACGGTGTAGTTGTTCACGATGTACTTGTAAGGCTTCTTTTTCTGCTGCGTAGTCATGATGTTATCTCCTTTTGCTTGTTGATGCACCTACGATGTTCCACAGGGTCCCCGGTGTCCGGGAACCCTTGGTACACGGTCGGCTACTTTTCCATTTCGTCCGCAAATTCCTCCGTTATCCCACGGAACTTCTGCCAGAACTTGTACACGGGTTTCGGACCGCCATCGCGATTCATGGCTAGAACACTCATGAGCTCACACCTTTTAAGAACATCAAGGACGGCGATTTCGGGCTCGTCACGGTTGCTCATGGAGTAGCATAGTTCACCGCCCTTCCCACTCTTTATGCGGAACACGGCGAAGAAACGGTGGCTCTTTTTGCAGGCATGGGAAAATCCGTTCGCCTTTGACCACTTGTTCCAAAATTCGGCATTACGCATCACGCGAAGTTCCAGGATTTCCTTGTGGGCCGCACACACCGCGGAACATGCCTTGCTCGCCCTTTCAAACTGGGTATCGGCATATTTCTTATCAAAACCAGTCATAGTTATCTCCTTTTGGTTGTTATGGCCTTACGATGCGCCCCCAGGCCCCCCTCGATCGGGAAACCCGGGAACACGGTTGGAAAACTAGACGTGCATAGCCTCATGAGCCATCTTAGCGAACTTCTCCGCAAGCAAAGCCACCTTCATCATGCCCTCGCGGACACGGCTAGGACACGGGGTCTCCGTCACAAGTACGCGGTCGCTTATCATCCCGCTCATTACAGTGAACGGCTCCGAACGCTTGCCGTCGCACTTCACAATCTTCCAGAAGATGCCGTAATCGGTCTGCACGAACTCCGTCTCCACAGTAACCGGGTCCTGGTAGTCCATGCAGGGGTAGATGGAAGTGTGGTTCCCGCAGGACACGGGGCTGCATTCCATGGGCGTGTCACCGTCGTTGGCGCGACCGATGCAGAAATGGCCGGGTTGGAAGCAAACATCGAATTTCAAGTGCGCGAGGTGCCTGTCGTAAGCCTTGATGAATGTATAGATGGCCGATATGTTGGGTTTCGTAAACTTCATGATATTGTCTCCTTGTTGATTGTTCACGCCAGTACGATGCACCCGCAGGTCCCCGGACTCCGGGAAACCATGGTACACGGTTGGCCTACAACAGACCCTCGGAAATTTCGAAGTTAGTGATGGGGCCAGGTACTGGCTTTTCCTGGTCGTGGACCAACTTCACACTGTACCCGAGGGCTTGGAGGGTGCTACGCATGCCCTCGATGTGGCCCAGGTGACGGAACAAGCAGGCCCACTCGCACGAAGCGGCAGGGATGTCCCTGACCTTCTCATATTCATCGTACGCCTCGTTGTAGCACTCCACACTCACGCGGAGGTGGTTGGTGATTGTTTCAATTTCCTTTTTCGTGATTGCCATGATGTTGCCTCCTTGTTAATTCATGCCACTACGATGTGCCACGGGGTCCCCGCAGGAAACGGGGATCGGGTACACGGTCAGAGCCAAGGCGCAAGTATCTCGCCCACAATGTCGGTGCACATGGACACAGCCGGGTCCACGCCGAACTTGATGAACACCTGGCTCACCCCCCACCTGTCAATGCCCTCGTAAACGGTCACCCCGTCCTCGTCCGTGGACACGGTGTCCTTCCTCAAAAAGTCGCAAATGAGCTTCCCCGCACCGTAGTCGGCGACATTGTGCGTGTTGTGCCCGGCAGGAATCGCCTGCCCGTCAAGGTCCACGTTGCACTGCGGGAACTTCACCACCCAGTCACCCTCGGGGTACTCCTTGCCAATACCCCGGATGACCGAGGACACGGCACCCGCATCCACCTTGCGCGGGTCGCTCTTTGCGCCGGGAAGGTGCCTGGTCGGGTATATCACGCGGTCGCCACCTGCGGGTATGAAACACAGGACCCCGCGTACGTTGAATATTGCCGGATACTCTATTTCCATCTTCGGTACTCCTTTTGATTGTTCACGCTAAACAC
>Ga0310690_10012424_pt1 | contig 10458 bp, 7 predicted proteins | sample AusTroGonzalo_MG_2_FD_207661 | JGI IMG/M metagenome (GOLD analysis project Ga0310690, IMG submission 207661) | Bovine rumen microbial communities from tropical cattle in Woodstock, Queensland, Australia - Gonzalo_04 (v2) (version 2) | ecosystem: Host-associated > Mammals > Digestive system >...
GTAATGTTGGTCTGGTGAAGGCTGCCCAGCGCTTCGATGAGACGCGCGGCTTCAAGTTCATCTCCTACGCCGTGTGGTGGATTCGTCAGAGCATCCTGCAGGCCGTCGCCGAACAGGCACGCATCATCCGTCTGCCTATGAACCAGGTGGGTGCTATGGCCAAGATGAAGAAGGTCATCTCGATGCTGGAGCAGAAGCTGGAGCGCCGTCCCACCGTCAAGGAGATTGCCGCCGAACTTGATATGGCCGAGGATAAGGTGGAACAGCTGATGAGCCTTAACTCGCACGCTGTCTCGACCGATGCCCCGCTCGACGACGAAGAGGACGCTAACTTCCTGGATGTGTACATTTCGGATGAGGAGGTGCAGACCGATGCCCATGTGGAGCAGGAGTCCACGAGCACGGCCATCCGCTCTTCGCTCGACATGCTGAATGAGAAGGAACGCACGATCATCTGCATGTACTTTGGCCTCGGCACTTCGCGCGAATACTCTCTTGAGGAAATCGCGATGAAGCTCGGTATCTCGCGCGAGCGCACTCGCCAAATCCGCGATCGCGCCCTGAAGCGCTTGAAGAGTGAACCTAACTCGCCGCTCTATCAGATGTACATGAACCAATGAGTGAAAGGCTCGCGAAAGCGGGCCTTTTTTCGTTTTTGTGCGAACACAAAAGGTTTTTTCTTAATTTTGCGGTCACATCTTAAAATGAAACATTATGAAATACGAACTCATCAAATTGCCCTATGAGGCCAATGCACTCGAACCCGTCATTAGTAAGGAAACCCTTGGATTTCACCATGGTAAACACTTGCAAGCTTACGTCAATAACTTGAATGGCCTCATCGAAGGCACGAAATATGCGGAGATGCCTCTTGAGGAAATCGTGAAGACTTCCGAAGGCGGCGTATTCAACAATGCGGGTCAAATCTTGAACCATAACCTGTATTTCACTCAGTTTTGCGCTCCGAAAGCCGACAACAAACCCGTTGGGAAAATTGCAGAACTGATTGAGAAACAATTCGGTAGTTTTGAGGCATTTAAGGAAGAGTTTGCCAAGAAAGGTGCCACTTTGTTTGGCTCAGGTTGGGTGTGGCTCTCCATTGACCAGGACGGAAAACTCGTCATCACGCAGGAAACCAATGCCAGCAATCCTGTGCAGCGCGGCTTTAAGCCCTTGCTGACCTTCGATGTGTGGGAACACGCTTATTACCTTGATTATCAAAATCGTCGTCCCGACCATTTGTCTGCTCTTTGGCAGATTGTCGATTGGGATGTGGTGAACGGAAGACTTTAATTCAAAAACGAACGGTTATGTCAAAAGTCGGGAAAGTCTTTTTGGTCATTGGCGGCATGCTTTTGGCGGCTTTCGCAGTGTGGTTTTTCTTCAAGTTCTACTTCGTTTTCGGCACAGGTGTGAAGGCGGGTGAACTGAACCTGTTTGTTTACAAGGGCTATGTCTTCAAAACCTATGAGGGCCGTCTCATTCAGGCTGGTTATAGCTCGAAGAGCAGCAACACGGGCGTTCAGTCCAACGAGTTCAACTTCTCGGTGAAAGATGAGAATGTGGCTCGACAGCTGGAACGTAGTGCTGGAAAGTTTGTGGAATTACACTATAAGGAATATCTTGGCACATTACCTTGGCGTGGCATGACCACTTATGTGGTGGACAGCGTACTTTCGGTCAGTGCAGTAACTCAACAACCCATTGAATTGCCGATTTCTGTTCCAACGGAAGTGTTCTAGATTATTTCAAATTTTGGAGTTATGAAGGCATGATATACTCGCTGTAAGGTGGGTGTATTCATGCCTTCAAGTTTTCAGTTGCCTCTCGAAACCTCCAATTTCCCGATTTCCACCTCGTTGTTTTCGGAGACGATCTCAATCCAGGTGTTGTCTTCGCTGAACCATTTGTATTGCGCGCCGATACGGAAGATGAAGGTCTTTTCTTCATCAGTGGCTGCGATGGGTAGCACAAAACCACCGTTTTTACCGCCCGATCCACCGAAGGAGACAATCATCGGGAAAGTCTTTTCGGGATGTGGGTTGCGCACTTTGATGATGATGTAGTTGGAGCGGCGCACTGCCACTTCAATCTTGTTAAATTCAAAGCGTTTGGCCTGACCTGCTGCCAATAGCAGTGGTTCATTGTTCAACTCGTACAGTTTGTTTTGCTCGATGATTTCGCTGATGCGGGCAATCATTTCGGTGGGGTAGGACTCCAAGCCCAATTCTTCGGCTTTGGTGTAGGCTTCGATGGCCTTGTCAAAGGTGTTGGTTCTGAAGTTGGCATCGCCCTCCTTGATGAAGGCGTTGTATTGGTTGCGCAAAGCGGTAATGCGGTCGTTTTCAGCTTTTTCGGCAGCGGCGAGTTGTGTAGTAGCAATCGGGTCTTTAGGTTTGTATACCAAAGCCGACTGGTAGTGCGTGATGGCCTCGGCAAATTTCTCTGAATTCATGGCCTGATTGCCAGCACTCATAGCATTGTCGTAGTTCTGTTGAATCTCGGCTGCCATTTGGGCTAATATACCGTCAATTTCACTGATTTTGGTGGTAGCGATGGCGTTGCCTTCGTCAAAGGCGATGACCTCTTGATATTTCACTTTGGCATTGGCATAATCTTGTTGGTCGAACAAGGCATCGGCAGCATCAAGCATGGTTTTGATGGTGGCTTGTCGTTCCGCTTCGGCGGCGGCCAAGGCTGCTTGGCGTGCAGCTTCTTCCTCGGCAGCAATGCGTGCGGCTTCTTCGGCTGCCAAACGAGCAGCTTCTTGTTCCGCAGCAATTCTTGCGGCTTCTTCCTCAGCAGCTATCCTTGCAGCTTCAGCTTCTGCTGCGAGACGCGCAGCCTCTGCTTCAGCTGCCAAACGTGCGGCCTCTTGTTCTGCGGCAATACGAGCAGCTTCGGCTTCGGCGGCCAACCTCGCGGCTTCTTGTTCGGCAGCAATACGAGCGGCTTCTTCAGCGTCTTGCTCAGCAATGAGCGGGTCGAGGCGGGCAATCATGTCGGTGGCGTAAGCGTCGCCAGCAATCACGTTCAAAGCGCTTTGGTACTGCGCTTTAGCTTCTTTGTAAGCCTTGTCTTCATAGAGTTTATCGGCTTGGGCGATGATGCCGTTGTAAAGGTCGGCGGTGCCTTTGGCCGTCGTATATTCATTTTTCATCGCGTTGGCTTGCAGGTCGTCGGGGAAGAGTTCGAGGGCTTGGTCGAGTTTGTCCAAAGCGGCCTCGTAGTTCTTGCGCAAACCGAACTGACGGGCTTCTTCCATCAGCTTGTCGAAGCGGGTCATCTTTTCGGTGTAGAGCTGCTTTTTCTGTTTGGCTTCTGTGAGTTTTTCCTTGGGCAGCTTGTCGGTAGGGAAGATTTCGATGGCAGTCTCAAACTGCATAATGGCGGCATCGTAGTTGTCTTCTTGCAACAGCGATTCGCCGAGACTCATGGCTGTATCGAAGGCATCTTGCTTGTCCTGACGTTCCTTCAAGATGGTGCGGACAGCTTCAGCCTGACCTGTAACGTATCTATCCTCAGGAAAAACCTTCAGGGCTTGCTCATATTCCGCCAAGGCTTCCTCATATTTTTGTTGACCATAGAACATGTCACCGGCATCCAAATGGGCATAGAACTGCTCTTGGCGCGCACCGTCTTCTTGGATTTTCTTCACCGACTCATCGAGCTTTTTCTTGGCGGTCGGGTCGTTGGACTTTTGCTGCAGGGCCATTTCGTAATAGGTCTTTGCGCTGATGTAGTCCTTGGCGGCGAATTTGTCGTTGCCTTTCTTCATCAACGATTCGTAGGATTCAGCGTTTTGGGCATAAGCGTTAGTCCCAAATGCCAGCAATGCGCCGAAAAGCAGTGAAAATATGATGCGTCTCTTCATTATTAATAACAGCTCTGAAATCTTAAATTTTAAATTATTTGAATCTTTAAATCCTAAATCCTTCCATCCTTGATAGTGATGGTGCGGTCCGACATGGCGGCCAAATCGGGGTTATGGGTGACGATGACGAAGGTCTGTTGCATCTCGTCGCGGAGGCGGAAGAAAAGTTTGTGTAGCTCTTGTGCCGACTTCGAGTCGAGGTTGCCTGATGGCTCGTCGGCCAATACCACGGCAGGGTTGTTGATTAATGCGCGGGCCACGGCGATGCGTTGCTGTTCGCCGCCAGAGAGTTGCGACGGCTTGTGGTCTTTTCTTGCTGTAAGGTTCAGGTATTCAAGCAATTTTAATGCTTTTTCCGAGGCTTCTTTCTTGCCCATACCAGCGATGTAGGCGGGGATGCAGATGTTTTCGATGGCCGTAAACTCAGGCAGCAAATGATGAAATTGGAACACAAAGCCGATTTTCTGGTTGCGGAAAGCCGCCAAAGCGGTGTCGTTCAGCTTGCTGACTTCGGTGCCGTCGATGATGAGCTGGCCACGGTCGGCCTTGTCCAAAGTGCCTATAATGTGGAGTAGGGTGGATTTGCCCGCGCCCGATGCACCCACGATGCTCACGATTTCCTTCTTGTTGATATGCAGGTCGATGCCCTTGAGGACTTCGAGCGAGCCGTAGGATTTGTGTATGCCTGTTGCCTGAATCATTTGATGCGTGTAAAACGGCTGCAAAAATACGGATTATTCTTCGAATTTAGAATTAGGCAGCTCGTCCAAAATTTGCATGGCGCGGTCGTAATCCTTCGTGAAGACATATACAGAGGCATCACCTTCGATGGTGTGGGCAGCCCAACCGGCTACGAGGCTTTCTTCCTGAAAGTTGCGGATGAGGAATTGGATGTCGTTTTCCTGTAATACACTACCGATGAACTCGGCATTAACGAACGATCCGGAATAGACTTTCTTGATTTCGTTTTCCATGATGTTGAGGTTTAGTTTCTTTAATAACGCAAAAATAGTCAGAATGTTTTGAATGGCAGTGAGAAAACTCACAATGTGAAATAAAAAAAAGAAAGCCTCCGTTGCCGAAGGCTTTCAAATTTTAAATTTTGAATTTTAAATCCAAAACTTACTTGGCTCTCTCTTCCTCAATGGCAGCCTGTGCTGCGGCCAGACGTGCGACAGGCACGCGGAACGGCGAGCAGCTGACGTAGTTCAAGCCGGTCTTGTAGAAGAACTTCACGGATTCGGGGTCGCCGCCGTGTTCGCCGCAGACACCACACTTCAGGTTGGCGCGCTCGCTACGGCCACGTTCCACACCGAGTTTCACCAACTGGCCAACGCCTTCTTGGTCGAGGGTGTTGAACGGGTCGGCAGGGATGATGCCTTCCTTGGTGTATTCCTTGACGATCTTGTTCACATCGTCGCGGCTGAAGCCGAAGGTCATCTGGGTGAGGTCGTTGGTGCCGAAGCTGAAGAACTGGGCAACCTTGGCAATCTTGTCGGCCACGAGGGTGGCTCTCGGAATCTCAATCATCGTACCGTAAAGGTAGTTGATCTTGACACCGAACTTGTCTTCCACTTCCTTCTGGATGCGGTCGGCAATCTCTTTCTGGTGCAACAGCTCCTTGACATTGATAGTCAGCGGAACCATGATTTCCAAATGCGGATCGTTGCCTTCTTTCATCAGTTCAGCGGTAACCTCAAACAGAGCACGGAACTGCATCTCTGTAATTTCAGGATAAACAATACCGAGACGAACACCACGCAGACCCATCATCGGGTTGACTTCATGAAGGTCTTTGATGCGCTTCAACAATTCCTCTTCAGTCATATTGCGTTCTTCAGCCAAGGCTTTAATCTTGGCGGTTTCATCAGCGCTGGGGACAAACTCATGTAAGGGCGGATCCATCAGACGGAAAGTCAAAGGCTTGCCGTTCATCACCTTCATGGTGCGTTTTGCAAAATCTTTCATGAAAGGTTCAAGTCTTTCGAGGACTTTAACTCGTTCTTCCTTGTTATCAGACAGAATCATTTCGCGCATAATACCCAATGGTGTCTCGCCACCTTCATCGTAGAACATGTGTTCAATGCGGAACAAGCCGATACCTTCGGCACCGAAACGCACTGCGTTGGCAGCATCCTTCGGGTTGTCAGCGTTGGTGCGGACACCCATCTTGCGGTACTTGTCCACATAGCCCATGAACTCTTGATAGAGTGGGTCATTCTCAATGTCGGGGATGATTAGAGGCATCTCTACATCGTAAACCGCTCCAGCAGTGCCGTTTAGCGAAATGATATCTCCTTCCTTGAAGGTCTTGTCGCCAATCTTTACTTCGTTCTTTTCAAAGTCGATATGGATGTCGGAACAACCTACGATGCATGACTTGCCCCAGCCACGAGCCACGAGGGCGGCGTGTGAGGTCATACCACCACGAGCAGTCAGGATACCGTTGGAGGCTCTCATTCCGTCCACATCTTCGGGGTTGGTTTCCTCACGCACGAGAATACAGGCAATCTTCTTGGATTTGTATTCCATGGCCTTCTCGCATGAAAGAGCAATTCTACCCACTGAACCACCAGGACCGGCAGGAAGACCCTTGGCAAGAGCTTTGTGTTGCTTTTCAACGTTGGTGTCGAGGACGGGGAGAATCAGTTCAATGATTTTGTCAGCAGGAACGCGCAGAACGGCTTCTTTCTCGTTAATCCAGTTGTCGTGATACATGTCGAGTGCCATTTTGACGGCTGCACGGCCAGTGCGTTTGCCGATACGGCATTGCAGCATGTACAGTTTGCCTTCCTGAATGGTGAATTCCAAATCCTGCATGTCTTTGTAGTGGTCTTCCAATTGGTTGCGATAACCGAGCAATTCTTGGTAAACCTCGGGCATTTGGTCTTCCATTGAAACGAGCTTCTTGTTGAGTTCGTTCTTGGTATCGTTGTTTAAGGGGTTGGGGGTACGAATACCAGCCACCACATCTTCGCCTTGGGCGTTGATGAGCCATTCACCATAGAACTTGTTGTCGCCAGTGGCGGGGTCACGTGAGAAAGCCACGCCTGTAGCTGAGGTTTCACCCATGTTACCGAACACCATGGTCTGCACGTTGACGGCAGTGCCCCAGTCGTCAGGAATACCTTCGATGCGGCGGTAGGAGACGGCCTTCTTGCCATTCCAGCTCTTGAATACGGCTTTGATACCGCCTTCCAACTGAGCCTCAGCGTCATCGGGGAACTCGGTACCGAGCACTTCCTTGATGCGGACTTTGAAGTCCTCTGCAAGTTGCTTCAGTTCTTCCCATTTCAGTTGGGTATCTGATTTGTAGCCTTGCTTCTCTTTGTAAGCGTCGAGCATATCATCCAACTGCTTGCGGATACCTTTGCCGTCGGCAGGTTCGATGCCCTCAGCCTTCTCCATAACGACATCGGCGTACATCATGATGAGGCGACGGTAGGAGTCATAAACAAAACGCTTGTTGTCACCAGTCTTATTGATTAAGCCGGGAATGGTCTTGGAGCAGAGACCGATATTCAAAACGGTGTCCATCATGCCGGGCATCGACTTGCGCGCGCCCGAACGGCAGCTGACGAGCATCGGGTTGTCGGGGTCGCCGTATTTCATGCCCATGAGTTCTTCCATTTTCTTCATGCCTGCGTGGACCTCGTCCATCAAGCCGGCGGGAAGTTGGCAGTTGTTTTGGTAATAAGCTGTGCAGCATTCGGTTGTGATGGTCAAGCCAGCGGGTACGGGCAGCTTGAGCAAGCACATCTCAGCCAAGTTGGCGCCTTTGCCGCCCAACTCGTTCTTCATTTTTGCATTTCCTTCAGCAGTCTTTCCACCAAAGGTGTAAACGTACTTTGTCATTGGTTTTTAAATGTTTATTAGTGAATAATTGATATTTCTTTTCGCTTGAAAAAATTAAGGTGCAAAAGTACGAATTTATAGGGATAGTTAGGAATGAAATTCCATCTTTTTTTCAAAAAAAAGTTTTCAGCCTGAGAATGTATGAAAAAAGAGCCTCAAGACCCAAGCCTTGAGACTCTCTCCGACATATTGAAAATAATATTATTCCTTCACAAACTTCAAAGTCCTAACGGCACTTTCCGCTTTCACTGTAATAAAGTAAATACCATCGTTCAAACTCTCAAGGTTCAGCTCAGTGTGGCCATTTGCCGTGCTGTGATGCACTTCTTGGCCGAGGCTGTTGAAAATCACGATGTCGCAAGCTTCCTCGGGAAGGTTGAGGGTGAATTGGCCCTTGTTGGGGTTGGGGTAGATGTTCACGTTGCTCATTGTGTTTTCATCGGTGCCGACAAGTTCCAATGTGACGGTTTGCGGCCATGCGTCGCAGCCTGTGACGATGAGCTGCATGTGGGCGTAGGCACCCAGATTGTCGTCAAACTCGATGGTAGCCTTTCCTTCTTCATCCGTATAAGCCACACCGACGAGTCCTTGGAGATCCAAACCATGGAAAAGGGCGCAACGGAAATTCTTCAGTCCTACACCGTTGTTGTCAGTGACGGTCACATTCATTGAAGTCATGCTTGGGAAATATTCATCACCGTATTCGGTTTCCACCCAAGGCTCAAATGGCTCATCATGCCAAGGGCTGACGGCAACATCGCCCATCATGTTGAGGTCGTAAAAGTTCCAGCGCAAGGCGCCTTCTTCCCATTGTCCGGGAGCGGTGACCCATGGCGCGGTCTGTATCTTGCCTTCACGCATAGCCATACCGCCATAAGGGATGCGGTCGTTGTAGTAGGCATCTTCCGTTTCGCGGTGCAGGTGGATGGCGGGACCTTCGGTCTGGCCTTCGTTGAACCAGCCGTAACGTGAGTTGCCGAAAGTGGCCACGGCGAAGTTGCTGATTTTGGTCATGCGCTCAAGGATGCAGTCGCTGCTGAAGTCGCCGCAGATGCAGCCCGAGGTGTGGAAGAAGGTGTAGTTGTGTTCCACGCCGTTGGCACCGCTGAACTTGTTGTCGGTGATGTCGCTGTTGTTCCAACCGGCCACATAACCCGTGTTGGCGTGACCGTCGTGGTGGACATACTGCGTGCCATTGTTGATGGCGTTGCGCAAACGAGTGCCGCTCCATGTGCCTTGTTCGTCATAAAGGCGGGTGAAGTCGTAGTCCTCGGGGATGCCTGTGGTGGTATAGCCATTGTCGTCGCGAGTGCCGATGAGCAGTTCAAGGTATTGGCTGCCGTTGCTCAACGGGTCGTCATAAAGGTGTTCGCCGCCCATGATGACCTTGCGGAACTCGCCCAAGACAGGATCAGTCTGGTAGGTCATAGCCTTGTGGAACATCCTGTCCAACTCGCTTTGGTTGGTAAAGCACATGCGGCCAATACCAACTTCGGGCAAAAGGTCGTCTTCGCCGATTTCACCCCAACGGCTGTCGTTGTCGTCGTTCCATGTGCCGTCAAGGGCAGCATAATACAGGTCGGCGGGTATGTCGTTGTCGGTCATGTGGCTGCCGCCCGAGAGCACGTCGCAGTAGAAACCGCGATAGGGGATGTCGGGCACATCGCTGGCGAGGTTCACCATCATGATACCGTTCTCTTCGTATTCTTGGATGATGTAGTTGCGCAGCTTCTCGGCGTTGTCGCGACCTTCCGTCGTGTTCAAGATGGTTTCAAGGTCGGCGACACGTGTGCGAAGACCACGCTCTTGGTAGAATTTTTCATATTCTCCAAAGGCACTGACATACTGCTGTTTGGTGACCACAAGCAGGTCATAACCACCAAGGATGCGACCTCTGGTGTCATAGCTTTGCAGCATCTCTGGGTTTTGGGCGAGGCGCATGGCGCGAGTGGCATTGTCGCCGTTAAGCCAAAGTTTGCGGCTTTGGTCGGTCTTGGCGGCACCCGTCGTGATTCTCACCGTGGCTTTGGTGGCGTATCTCACTTCACCAGTGCCAGGCACATACTGTACAGGCGTGAAAGCCGAGAAGGCGAATCCGATGCCGTTCATGTATTGTGTGCTCAACTGGCCATAGGCTTGGGTGGGATAGACGCTCTTTGAGGCATAAAGAGTTTCGTCTTTCTCAAACTGCTTGCGCACAGGATTGGAGTAGGTGAGGGCCGTCTGGTAAGGATAGAGGTTGTGGTTGCCTTCAAGCGTTTGGAAATCGGAAAGTTCCACTTCGATGGCGACGGCTTCCGTGCCTTGGGGCAGCATTAGGCTGATGCTGTGCCAGGGCAGCGAGGGCTGGCCTGCAAGGGCGCTCTGCATGCAGTCGGCAAATTGGATTTGCTCGTAGCCTTGGATTTGGCTGACGCTGGGCTGACCCAATTCATAGGTTTTCTCGATAGTCTGCGCCGTTGCGAACAGGGTCACCATCAAAGATAATAGGATTAGACTAGTTTTTTTCATTGTGCTATTTTTAATTGTTATGCTCTTTTTGAAGAGTTGCAAAAGTACACATTTTCAGCAATAACGAAGAAATAAAACTGCGCAAAATACGGTTTAATGGAAAAATCCTCTATTTTTGCAGCGATATTAATCATCAAAACATAAAAACATGAAACAGTACATCAGCCTTTTGTTATTGATTTTATTGGTTCCGACGTTTTCGTTCGCACAGGAATACG
>Ga0310690_10012426_pt1 | contig 10457 bp, 8 predicted proteins | sample AusTroGonzalo_MG_2_FD_207661 | JGI IMG/M metagenome (GOLD analysis project Ga0310690, IMG submission 207661) | Bovine rumen microbial communities from tropical cattle in Woodstock, Queensland, Australia - Gonzalo_04 (v2) (version 2) | ecosystem: Host-associated > Mammals > Digestive system >...
ATGGACGACCTCTCCGACTGCGAAGTCCTTCGTGCACCATGGTGGTACGAGCTGAAGCATGAGGGATCGTTCATCCGGTATGACGGCGCGACGGATTCGTACGTCTATTCGTTCACGCTCGATTCGCACACGATCCCGGCGACGCTGACGATCCCGGCGAAGTTTTTTACGCCGGATATGATCGACGCCCCGAACCGCACGCTGAAGGATTGACGGAGCTGATGTCCGTCTATGTTCGGTATGGCATCTTGCGTTTACGAATCCGAAGCTTCGCGAGTTCGCAGTTACGGAAAAACGCCTCTCCAAGCGCGTCTCTTCGAAGCGATCCGGTTATTGCGTTGCTCGGCAGGAACTTGCAGAGAATGACGGCGTCCTTCTCGTTTTCATAAAAACAGAGAGACAGAGAGGTTTTTGCCCGATTTTACCTCGCAACATCGTGACGCGGAGACGGGGAAACGGGCACCGGGGCGGGAGTCGAACCCGCGACACGTGGCGCAGGGGACGGACGAGCCTGCAGCGCCGCCGCTTGACCCATACGGCGACGCCGACGATCCCCGCGCTTCCACTGCTCTACCGCTGAGCTACCCGGCGATGACGAAAGAACCTTTTCCGTCGGCCGCGGTTGCAGCACGGCAAAGAAAAACCGAAGCCCTTTTGCGAACTTCGGCGCATCCTCGATTGGTAGCGGGGGCTGGAATTGAACCAACGACCTTCAGGTTATGAGCACGTATTTTTAAGCTTATTTTTCTGAGTTTGCTTACGATTTGCTTACATTTGACAATTTTGGCAGGAGCCAAAATTGAAGAGGTATGCCGGAACAATCGTGAAGCGAGGCGATGCATTTCACTGGCGTTACAAGACCATTGAAGGCAGGTATACAACCAGAGCGATCAAGTCTCCAGAAGGTGGCGCTGTCACCACCATGGCGGAGGCAGAACGCATCGTCCACAAATGGTCATCCGAACTGTTCTCTCTGTACCAACTCAAACAGAAGGAGCAGGTCATCCAGCAGATCGCAGAGGTCAAAGAACTGCTCCACGTCTGCAGGGAACCCATTGAGAAGATCGAAGAGGTCTTCTTCGCCCATCCATCGGCACCGGAAATATCCCCCCACCATCGAGGCAATTACCACAGCGTTCTGCAAAGGCTGATTCGCTTTGCCTCCGACCACGGCATTAAAACCGTGGCTGATGTGACAGAGGAGACTGCACAAGGGTTTCTGTCCTACAATTGGAAGCGCGGCATCTCGGCGAAGACCTACAACAGTAACCTCGACGTATTGAGACGAGTGTTTCAGCTGCTCTGCAAGGAGCAGAATCCCTTTGTCGGTTTCAAGAAGAAACCCTGTGTCACGGAGATGCGTCAGGCGTTCTCGGTGGAGCAACTGAAACAGCTCTGGACCACGTTGCAGTCTTCGGAGTTCCACATGCTCTACAAGGAAGAGATGGAAGTCCTCTACAAACTCGCCTTATACACCGGCGCACGATGTGGAGACCTCTGTCTGCTGAAATGGAATGCTGTCGATTTGGAGCGTCGGCTGATCCGATTCACTCCTCACAAGACGGCCCATACCAGTCGCAAGCGAGTCGAAATTCCCATGAGCGATGTTCTCTATTCGACCTTGAGCGAATGGCCTCGGACAAGCGAGTATTTGTTGCCTCAAGTAGCAGACCGGTATCATCGTAATCCCAGCGGCATTTCCAGTGATACCAAGAGGCTGATCGAGGCCGCAGGGCTCCAAGCAGTCGATGAAGGAGAGAGCCGTCGAATCCGCAACGTCTCTCGTTTGGGGTTCCATGCTTTCCGGCATTCATACGTCAGCATGTTGATCGCCAATGGAGTCAACCCTCTGGTCGTTCGTGATCTGGTGGGACACACCACCGTAGACATGACGGTTAATTAAAGACGAAGAGCCGGAAGCGTCGTGCCTCCGGCTCTTCTGTTGGGTTGATTGATTTTCGATCAAGGCGAGTCGCCCTCCGAAGTTTTGACGCAGGAGGGCAGCCGCCGCGACATGGCGAGGCCGACGTTCGGCTAAATCGCCATGCGGATGCGTTCGATGGCACGACGAGCCTGAACGAAGTCACGCTCCTTCTGCTTCTGAACGAGGGCGACCTCCTTGACCTTGCGACTCAACACCGTGGATTCCTCGAACATCGCTTTGATCTTGAGTTTGAACTCCTCAATGGCGATGCCCAGTTCATCCAGCGGATTGGCGACCGGAGCAGTCGTCTGCTCCACAACATGATTGGTTGCTTCCATCTTTTCTTCCTCCTTGAGTTCAGGGTTGATGGGATCGGTTTTGATGGTACGGATCGGCATGGCGATATATCGACCGATGCCACCGGTGGCAAGTACCGGGATCAGTCCGTCCGAATGTGCCTTGAAGGTATGATACCCCTGCAACAGCATCCGCAGAATGATCTCTCTATCGAGGGTCAGCACGGCACGAGGCTGAACACCGGTCACAGTCGCCGGTGTATTCAACTTGAAGTTCGGCTCGATGCACGATACCAGCGTCACGGAGCCATCAGGCATAACGTTCAGTTCCACGCCGTTGGTGGTCTTCTGACTGGGTATGGCCTTGAGCCATTCCAGCACCGTCTCCACTTCATGCAGAGTGATACTGTAATCGTGGCTTTGAGCAGGAGGGACTACGGAACGCCAGTTGGGATACTGGCCTTCAAGCACTCTTCCCTGCCACCGAAAACGACCGATCTCCATGTCGAAGAGATCGTCCCAGACCCGAAGCGTTCCGATCTCGGCAGGCTTGGCAGCCAGCAACGCGGACGGGAACGGGATTGTCACCTCTTGCGTCAGAGACAACGGACTCGGCAGGTGGAGCAGCTGTTTCCCATCCGTGACCGTGATCCCGGCATTGGACAAGTTGATGCCTTGCAGAATCCGTCTGTAATCATGCCGTTCGACGATGGGAGCCGCCAGTGCCAGCAGTTCACCGAAGTTGGCCGGAAGCACGACCGAAACGGAATTTGCCGAAGGAGCAGGCGGTTCGGGAAACTCGATGGACTGCCCCGTCAACTCTACGAGTTCAGAACGGCTGGCACGGATCTGATCTTTCAATTCCTTGAAAGGCAGGCAGAAATCGACTGTGCCATCGGTGAAGACGTCGAGTTTAACCGACACGGTCTCCACACTGTCGGTCGCCATGGCCAAGACCCCGGTTTCGTCCCCGACGAAACGAACCGACCGGTACAATTCCACGGGGCTGGTCTGGCATACCACCTTGCCCAGCACCCGCAGGGCATCATTCAACACACGCTTTTCAACTCTCATTTCTACCTCCTGTTGGTTAGGTGTGAAGCGTTTAAAATACAAAGCCCCACCGAGTCCCGAAGGACCGGCAGGGCAATAATGCGCTTGGACTTATTCCAAGTAGGTTATATATATGTCAAATTTTTTGATCGACAGGCAAGAGGACTACACTTCTTCCGGCGAATCCTCCTCGTAGTAGTACGAATAGTCGATGCCTTTCATGAACATTTCCCGGTCATCGATACGGTCGGTCAGCGCAGGTTCAAGCAGAGCTTTCAACGACGAGGAATCGACGACGCTCTCTTTCATGGCTTCAAGGTAGGCGTTTTTGTTGACCGCGCTCCAGTCGACACACTTGGCGAGGGATTGTTTCAGAATCAGATCCAGCCAGATGCGAGTCGATCTGCCGTTACCCTCCATGAAGGGATGGGCAACATTCATTTCAACGTATTTGTCGATGATCTCGGAAAAGGTGGATTGAGGCATTCTCTCGATATCCGGCAGAGTCGTTGAGAAATAGAGAGCATTGGCAAAGGAGAAACCGCCTTTGCTGATGTTCTTGGTCCGGAGCTGACCTGCGAAGTCGTACAGCCCACCGAAGATGTAGGCATGGATCTGTTGCAGACACTTGATCGTACCGGGTTCAAGTGTGGCGAGCAGTCCACTTTCAAAGAGAGCATAAGCCTTTTTCTTGCTCTGTCCGTCAATGGTGTTGTCGCTGTAAAGGAACCAGTCCAGAAATTTGGTGGCTTTGTTGTTGGGAAAATTCTTGGCCAGAGCCACGATGCCGTCACTATCGAAACAGTCGGTCAGGCGTTTCTTCCCATCCGGAGCAGTCAATTTCAACTGGGTAGTGGCACTAACCAGTTCCGGATTGCTTTCTCTGAGTTTGTTTTTGAGGTACTTCCAGTAGTTGCGGCTCTTCCCGTAATCATCCTGTTCATTCAGGGCCGCCACGACATCAACGGCGGCGAAGAACCATTTGGAATGTTCCTCGTCCCAGACAGCCCGGACCTCTCTGTCCTGAAAGAATCGAATGGATATTTTAGTCGTCATGTTAACCACAAACACTAAAGAATCCCACTGAATCAATGCGATAATGCTGTTCCACGGCTCAATTCCAAGCACGGTATTATTGTAATACTATTTCATAGAAATCAACCACTGTTTCATAGGAGAAAATAAACATGAGAAAAAGAAACACGATCACCGGTCATCAGTTCAACAACAAGGAGATTTTGGAGTTCAAACACAAGGACATCGGTATGGACACTCAAATTCTGGAGGTGATAGATGACCACCTGAAGGATGCTCTGGAGAGACACAGCAAGGTCTTTGTGGTACGGTTTGATGTTCGTTTTCCAGAGGACAATAGCAACAAGAGCTTCAGTCGGTTCCAAGCCGAGTTCATGAGAAAAGAGAGACGAGCTGGTTATGATCCAGCCTATGTTGCGGTGAGGGAGGTTGGTGAACAGGAAGGCCACCCGCACTACCACGAATTTCTTCTGGTCAACGGAAACCGTTCACAAAGTATTCAAAAGCACATCGCCAATGCCAATGCAGCAATGAATCTAACTCTTGGAATTGAGAGTAAGGAGCCAACAGGTCTTGTACACAGCAGCACCAGTGCAACCGGTCGTCTGCGAAATGGCATAATGATTCATCGGGATGCTTTGTTTCAAGACGCTGAAAACGACGCCTTCAGGCAAGCGAGTTACTTGGCCAAGGAGAGCCAGAAAAATACTCCTGATGGAATGAGAGAGCTGTTCGCTTCCAACTTGAAACGAAGAAAGTGACTACGCTTCTTTTGATTTCTTTTTCAGCTGATGACTCACCTGTCGAACGTATGCCGGTGTCAGTCCTGTCAGTGCTGCAATGACTTCATGTGAAGGTTTCTTTTCTCCGGTTAGATACGCCTTGGCTTCATCAGAACGGGTCTTTTCGTCCTTATTGGGATTTATGATCGTAAACGACGGTTTGGCACTCTTCTTGGTTGGCAGATGCAAAACTGCGGAGAAGGGCTGGGGTATGCGTTTCATATCACGGCCTTTCTCTACGGTTACCATCAACTCTATGTCTTCGGGTGATATGGCCTCCACATGCTCAAGTTTTATTACGTTGTCCACGGTGGCTGTCTTTGCACTGCTGCCTCGTTGGTCACCTTTTTTATTGGAGTGGTGGACGACTATGGTTGAACAGCGATTCTTCACCTTGTTTTTAAGCATCTTCAGCCATGAGAACACGGTCTCCCACGCTTTTGCAGAATCGTTGAATCTCGTCAGTGTCGAAAGATTGTCGAGTATCAGCAGATCGATGGGATTACCTGCAGCAGCTTCGTCGTTGAGCCATTGGGTGATTTTATCACATTGGTTCTGATCCTCGTCCAAGAGATTTATGCTTTCTTCTCCCACGAGTTTGAAACTGAACGGCTTGTCCGATGGTGATTTCCGATAGATCAGGTCGAGTAAACGCAGCCGATTCTTGAAGTGAAATTCGGTCATCTCGCTGTCGATATAAGCGATTCGATGAGGTGCAGTTGCAATCCAAGATTTCTGGTCATTGGCAAATAACGCCTGACCACGGCTTACAGCAAGGGCGATACACATGGTGAACCATGTCTTTCCAACGCCGGGTGGTGCATAAAGCAACGTGATGCTTTTGTCACTGATTATCGGCTCAAGGAGGTAATTGACCTCTTGACTGGGAGCGACTGACGGATCGAAGTTTTCAAAGGCTGAAGCTTTCTGTTTATATGTCCGCAAATCTTCCAGGGCCAGACCGTATTTTCCCTTGGCCTGAGTAAGCAGTTTTTCTGCATTCAAAAGCCGTTCCTTGACTGCGAATCGAATGCTTTTGCAAATGTGCTTGGTGTGCAGGTAAACCTTTATCGCGGTGATGAAAGAAGCCTTGTTGTCGTCGGTCAGAACATAAACCACATCGCGTTTACGAAGCTCTCTCCAGTTGACATCCGGCAAAGCATCATCGCCACCGAACCACGAACTCCAGCAGAACTTCTGTTGGCAGGTAATCTTGTACTGCAATTCATTCCAGCGTTTCAGGTCAGCTTGGAAAAGGTCGCGGATTGTATCACACAAGACATAATACATGTCATTGCAGTATTCACGGTTATCATCATAAAGTTTGGTGTCCTGTGACGCCAAGTTGTCCATATCCCTTACTTTGGAATATAATTCATGCCAGTCGGTACACTCGCGATAGCAATCGCAAATTCTTTTGATCGCATACGGAATATATCCAACACGTTTTTCATGGGATTTAATGTCGTCATCTTTATCGTCCAAGCATTTGGGGGGATAAATAAACAATAACCTAGCCGCATAATAAATCAAATCGTGAGAGGAGAAATCGCCAACACCAGAAGCTTTCTCATTCAAGCGATCCTTGATTTGCTTCCACTCCCACTCCCACTTCTTTGCCCATTCCTTTTCGATTCTGGCTTCGACCTCGTGTTTTATGTGTTCTTCCAATGTGGTGGAATACGAATTCTCGAACGAATAATACTGCGATAGTGTGTGGTCACCAAACTGTTTTTGAGTCTCCTCTTGAATATTCTGATTGAGACTCTGTTGCTCTTTGTTTGCCAACAATAAATTGTCGGTCAGCATGATGATGTGATCTTTTCTGAGCTGGATAACTGGAAGATTCCACAGGGGGTATGGTTTAGCAAATGGTATCGTCAGATCGGCACCGTCTCGTAACTGAAGGCCCTTGCGCCATCTGGTGTGGGGTGTCAAGATATCCTTGTCATTATCCGCAATCACTTCCCCGAGTACCAAGCGATGATCTTCAAAGAAAATGCGTGTCATCGACGAGTCATCAAAATAGTATTTGCTGACATCAAGCTCTTCCGCTCGACATGATGACATTCCCCAATGGGTACGATCATCTATCGGAACCGGGTCGAAAGTCCCATCCCCTATTTCAAAGTCATGGTAGATTTTAGCCAGTGCATCCTCGATGTCGGCACATCCGTTGGCCTCGGTATATATGTAGACCAAATCCACATCCTTGTTCAGGATCAAACGGTCATCTTCATTATAAATTTCACCGATGTAGTGCACCTGCTTGGTCGACAACTTCGTGAGGTTGTCGAGTAGAATTGGCGTAAGCAACTGGATACTCGACAGGAGTTCACGCAGAGGTTCTTTCGTTTCCGAAAAGGAATAGAGGTATTTCTTACGCAATTCCTGTATCCGGTCATCAAGAGCCTTGAGCTTATGGACCTCTTCTTGAGAGATCGCAACAGGTGTTTGGGTGACATTTCTTCTATAAACCCGGTAGCCATGGTAGTCGAAGAAATTATGTGAAGCGAACTTGCTAACGAACCAATCGTAGTGGTCAGCTGTGGTCAGGGTCATCATCAAAGCCAAGTTTGCCTTGCCTCGTCTGATGGCTTGGTCGTCGACTTTATAGTAAGGAACTTGGTCTGCCTCATGGCATCGCTTCAAAATCTCGTTGTCTGTCATATCCTCACCTCGTTGCCGTTCCTCTCGTATCGTAATATACCACGATGCCCTGGCAAACGCAAGGACTGTTTCCAATCATTCCCATCGCAGAGGACTTCCTCTGCGATGGGGATTGGATGCTATCGCATGGCTGTATTGGTTCGGACGTTGCGGGGTGGAGCAGTGGTAGCTCGTCAGGAGAGTAACCGGGCTTGACTTTGATGGACAGCGATGGTATCTTGTAAGCAGTGCTTACAATTTTGCTTACATTTTGCTTACATTTCGGTGTAAGCAAACCGTAAGCAAAGGGCCGAATCAACAACCCAAACCAATAGACACCAAAGTCGTCAAACGGGAAGCGGAGTGAGCGTAACTCTCTGAAAACAAGCGAAAAAAAGAGGACTTGCAAAACGCAAGTCCTCGTCAGGTACTGGTAGCGGGGGCTGGAATTGAACCAACGACCTTCAGGTTATGAGCCTGACGAGCTACCACTGCTCCACCCCGCAGCATGTCTGTCTCATAATATAGTCCGGGAATGGCGGAAAATCAAGCCGCAATACGGAGAATCGTCAGAAATTTCCGTGTTTTGCCGGAATCCCGGCTCGACAGCTCCGCGTTTCGCGGTCCCCATCCCACGCGTATCTCGCGGATTTTTCCGGCGCAGCCCCTTGAAACATCGCGAAAAACGATTATATTCTTTGCCGCAGGGACCGAAGTCCGCGTACGGGATCCCCCCCGCGTCTTCGGTCCGGAACACGGAAGTGCCGCAAGTTTTGAAGAGGAGAAGGAGAAATGGCAACCGAATTCTGTGAAGTTTACCGATGCAAAGTGTGCGGAAACATCGTCGAAGTGCTTCAGTCCGGCGCCGGAGAGCTTGTCTGCTGCGGCGTCCCGATGACGCGCCTCGACGCCAACACCGTGGACGCTTCCCGCGAGAAGCATGTGCCGGCGGTCGAAGCCTCCGACCGCGGACTCCTCGTCAAAATCGGTTCCGCGCCCCATCCGATGATCTCCGAGCACTTCATCGAATGGATCGAACTGATCGACGGAGACCGGATCGAACGACGCCACCTCAAGCCCGGCGAGGCTCCGCAGGCGTTCTTCGCGTGCCCCTGCCGATCGGGAGTGACCGTCCGCGCCTACTGCAATCTGCATGGGCTCTGGAAAAACTGACCGAATCGGGCTATATTATATTCCGACAATGTTCCGTTTGCCGCACCGACGGCGCTCGGAACTGCCGAAAGCAACAGGATCCGAACTCAGGAGAAGCGAAGATGGAAAAGTATGTCTGCAACATCTGCGGTTATGTCTACGATCCCGCCAAGGGCGATCCCGACGCCGGGATCCAGCCCGGGACCGCCTTCGAAGATCTGCCCGCCGACTGGGTCTGCCCCGAGTGCGGCGTCGGCAAGGACGATTTTTCGCCGGAAGCCTAAGGAGTGGCAACCCCGAGATTCATCCGGCGCGGATTCCGCGGCAGTCTGCGTCCGTTCCGTATGGTGTCGTTCGCCGCGCTGCTGGCACTGTTCGCCGCCGCATCGGGTTGTTCGATGAATCCGTGGTACACCGCCAGCCGGAACATCGACAACTCCAAGCGTCTGCGGGTGGGCATGACAAAGAGCGAAGTGCTCGAGGTCATGGGGAAGCCGCTTGCCGACGAGCAGTTCTGCAAGCCGGACTGCTGGTACTACTACATCGAGCCGGTGTGGGTGGACGGACTCACCACCGAAGATGAATGCATGCCGCTCGTTTTCGAAAACGGCAAACTGGTCGGCTGGGGGCGCGGATTCTATGTGCGTTACCGGCTGGAACGCAAAAACGCCGCTCCGACGATCAAGCTCTGAAGTCTTCGTTCCGCGGTGTGACGCGATGCTCCCGATGTTCGCGGGCATCGCGTTTTTTGTGCATGCCCGGAGAGTCTCGCCTGCCGATCGTCGACAGCATCAAGTATCTCCCGGACGCACCGCCACGACGCGAGGACAGGGTGCCGTGCCCCTTCGCGCTCCCCACCCCCCGCATCCGTCGCGCGCCCTGCCGGACGCCCCCCCCCCCAAAAAAAAGCCGTCTCCCGCGAACGGGAGACGGCGGAGGGTCCCAACGGATCCCCGTCAGCACTGCTTGAAGTGAGCGAGCAGAGCCTTCTCCGCTTCCGCACTCCAAAGTCCGTTGTGCCGATCGCAGATCGCGGCAAGTTCCGCGAAGAAGGGATCGCTCTTGCCCTTCTCGGCGAAATCCGCGATCGCGGTGAGTTCCATCTCGATCTGGGTGTAGATCAGCTTCTTGCCGCCCTTGATGTTGGGCAGGTTCAGCGTGGTGGGGATCACCGCGTTGAGTCCGCCCACATGGGTGACCATCGCCGCGGGATTGAGCAATCCCTGCTCCATCAGCCGCAGCGATTCCTTCATGTCCTCGGTGTTGCCGCCGCTCGTCCCGACGATGTGCGTCGAGGCGTAGTGGACGTTGTAGAAGTTGAATTCCGCGCGGAAGTTCGGATCGAGCGGTCCCGCGAAGAAATTCAGACAGCCGTCGCGCCCGAGGATCCGGTCGCCCTGCTCCACCACCGGACGCACCGGCGCGAAGCAGAAGACGTCGTCGTATCCCTTGCCGCCGGTGAGTTCCATCAGCGCCGCCACCGGGTCGGGGCAGCTCTTGCCGGTGTTGAGATACTTGAGCGTGATGCCGTTCTTCGCCGCCTCCCCGACGGTCAGCAGCGACGCC
>Ga0310690_10012427_pt1 | contig 10457 bp, 9 predicted proteins | sample AusTroGonzalo_MG_2_FD_207661 | JGI IMG/M metagenome (GOLD analysis project Ga0310690, IMG submission 207661) | Bovine rumen microbial communities from tropical cattle in Woodstock, Queensland, Australia - Gonzalo_04 (v2) (version 2) | ecosystem: Host-associated > Mammals > Digestive system >...
AACAATTTCCACTGCTACCCGACCCCAAAGAGAGAAATTTGAGCATATTTAATTAATTTTACTTGCAAATTTACGCCATTTATAGAATAATTACAAATTTTTCTATAGTTTTGTATCAAATAAACTGATTGAAGAATGAGAATATCACATCTAATCACACTTATGGCCTGCACCTTTTCTGCCATCATTTTCAGCGGTTGTTCTGAAGACAGTAAAAAGGCCACAGAAACAGGTAAAGCCTTTCTGGAGAATATGTATACATGCAACTTCAAGGCCTGTGACGCTTTATGTACGGACAATGGCCGGACAGAAGTACGTTGGTTTGCTTCAAATCTGACAGAAGACGATCTGAAACTTATCTCGCCTGACATGGATATTGAAGTTAAAGACTGCGAAACAACCGACTCCACGGCTACCGTTATCTACAATGCCAAGAATGTAATTGTCTGCGATTCACTTGAAATGAAAGGACATTTAGGCGAGCGTTCCCTGAAGGTTAAACTCAGGAATGTAAACGGTATATGGAAGGTTGACAGATTAGAATGGTAGGCCTACTGCAAAGTGAAAAGAGAAATCCCGCTTGAAATTGGGATGGATAATGGGATAATGACGCCTGCTATCCTCGTAGGCAGGATGAATGGCTTTCATACCTCCGTCTAAACGTAATATAAAATAGTTGAAGTTCAGGCGAATCCCCAATCCATAGGAAACTGCAATCTGACGCCAGAATGTATCAAAACGGAACTGCCCTCCCGGCTGATCCTGATAATCACGTAATGTCCATATATTACCGGCATCCACGAAGACAGCTCCGTCAAACTTCCAGAAAAGATGAGTGCGGTACTCAATATTCATATCCAGCTTCAGGTCACCAGTTTGGTTGATGAAGTCAATCTTACCGTCATTACCCAAAAATGAGCCAGGTCCCAATTCACGTACGCTCCATCCTCTAACACTATTGGCACCACCACTGAAATAACGCTTCTCATACGGTAAAATGGAAGAGTTGCCATAAGGATAGGCAATGCCTAACCCAAAATGTAATGCCAATGAATTGGCTTTGTTTATCATAAAACTCTTGGAGAAATCAAAATCACCCTTCACATACTGAGCATAAGCATTGTTGAACAAAGTGAACTGACCATCTTCATTCTTTGAGGCCTTACTCACAGAAGATATTCCATATAAGAAATTACCTGCCGTTTCTATACTGGCACGTATAATATACGCATTGGTACCATAGTTCTTGGACGTAGAATTTAAAGACTGTGAGCTATAGGAGAAACTGTATCCCCACTTCACAATGAACAGGTTTTCATAATTATACCTGAGGATGGCATTCCTACTTTCGGGATTCTCGAGATACCGTTCTTTAAAGGTATTGCTTATCCAAGGCATAAACACATAGTTGATATCCAAAAGGTCTATTCTATGCTGCATCCTTCGCGCCGCCCTTGTCCACTTATAACGCCATGAGGTGGTAAGCACACGGCGGTGAAACTCAGGCCTGTCCTGAGAATCGAACATAAAACTCAACTCACTGGTTGCAAGAGCACGTTTGCGGAACGACTGACGGAGAAAAGGACAAATAAAGTCAGGAAAGGTAATGCCAGCCTCAAAGCTGTACTCTATGAAATTCTGATCGTTATAACCACGAAGACCTTTTATTGCTTCAAAAGCACCACGTGCCTTCAAATTCAAAAGTTCCGAACCACGAAAAAGATTCCTGTTCTGGTAGGAGAATGCCACAGCCACACCGAAATCACCTGCCGAGTTTGTACCCTCCAGTTCCACATTAAAAGAATTCCTCTTGCTGGGAGATACCATAATCCGGGCATCCAACTTGGTGCTGTCCTCTGAGTTCTCAGTCAAATTAATACGTCCGCTTTGTACTGCCCCCAATCTGTTTAGTCTTGAATAAGAGCCCTGTACATTCTGTTCGCGATACAACTCACCTTCTGCCAATTCATTTGCAGATGCAATTACCTTAGGCTTGATAAAAGGTTTGTTATGAGATACTGGTATATCGTATGATACATTCCCTATTGTGTAGTTCTGGTGTGGACGTAGCTCTCCTGATTTACCAGCCGAATATTCCTGTAAAATCATCCTCAAGTCAACCTGATGATTTCCTACAGTAGTATCTGCCTCAAAACGAACAAAATCCTTATTGAACTTATAATATCCCCTATTCTGCAGATAAGTATTCAAGCGATTCCTCTCTGCCTCCAATATGTTAAGGTCGAAATTCATATTGTTCTGCAACAACGAAGTATAGGCACCCTCTGTTAGTTGTCGGGCTATGGCTGTATCACGAATTTCTCTCTGAATCTCCCTTACCCTGTATCTTTGATGAGGCATGACGTAATATCTTACACCTATACGATTTCCTTTCGGCACTTCCAACAGCTCCACTTCAGCATTCAGATACCCCATATTCTGAACAGCACTCTGAACATTATGCCGCGTTTTCTGAGACAATGTTGAGTCATATATGACAGGTGGTTCGCCCAACCTTCTCAGGAAACGATTAAAACGCTTTGTGCTATCTCTACCCGAAAGGGAATAAATATAAAGAGGAACCTTTACAAGTGAAAACCATTTGTTGTTGGGATGCTGAACGACATATCCCATCAGAGGAGCTGTCTTTAGTTCGCTTTTGTCGGAACGGATGGATACCTGATTAAGCATACGCTCATTTTCAGGGATAAAACGGTTTACGCTACATCCCGTAAAAGAAAGGTAAACAAGCAGGCTAAACCATGCAAATATTATCCGCCAAAAGGAATTCATACGACAAAGGTAGATATATTTTGGTAAAATTCATTAACTTTGTATCGAAAAATTGCTGCATTTATGATAACCAAGGCAAGAATCAAATTAATAAAGTCGTTAGAGCAACGGAAAAAGAGGAACTTACATCAGCTTTTTGTTGCTGAAGGGCCCAAGTTGGTGGAAGAATTACTGGAAGCTATGCAACCTTCTTACATAGCTGCTGTACAAGAATGGCAGGACAAAAACAAAAGACTTCTAAAATCTGTTTGCGAAGCAGACACCATAACACCAGAGGAATTACAGAGAACCAGTTTGCTGCAAACACCACAGCAAGTAATAGCTCTTTTCCCCATCCCACAACATAAGTTTGACCCTGAGATTGCCCAACACGAACTATGCTTGGCATTAGATGGAGTACAAGATCCTGGAAATATAGGTACCATTCTGCGAATTGCCGACTGGTTTGGCATTCATCATGTTATCTGTTCTGAAGATACCGTTGATGTGTATAACCCAAAAGCCGTGCAAGCCACTATGGGGGCATTGGCCCGTGTAAAAGTTCATTATGTAAATCTCAGTGAGACACTCAAACAATATCATGCTCCGATATACGGAACATTGCTTGACGGAAAGAATATTTATGAACAGGAACTGGGCAGTAACGGTTATATTGTAATGGGAAATGAAGGAAAGGGGCTTTCTGAGACTATCAGGAATCTTGTTACACAAAAGCTTTATATCCCCAATTATCCCTTAGGAGCAAAGACTACAGAGAGCCTTAACGTGGCCATTGCTACCAGCATCGTCTGTTCTGAATTCAGAAGAAGGCAGCAGCGCTAACGCACTACTGCCCTCACTATAATAGAATTATGACTTACAGAAATAGTTATTCTTCCTCCAGGGGGAAACCTTCTTCATCCTCAGCTTTTACTTCAGCCTCTTCTGAATAGCTGCTGTAGAATGTATCATCAGATTCCTCACCGTCATCATCATCATCTGTCCCATCTTCACTATCATCGTTATCTTCTTCATAGATGGGATTGCCATCCTCATCATATTCTTTATAAGAGGGTTCCATCTTAAGTTTCTCAACAGGATCCTTCTTTTTGGCAAAAATAGCTTCTATCCAAGTTCCTTTCACAATCTCCAGCACATCATAACCCTGCGCAACCTTCTTCTCAAGCGTACCGCCTGGGGCATGAATACGACTTGCAGGCAACTGGGTTGTACTGATATCGAAGCCACTTTCGATAATATCCTTCAGAGCCAGAGAGATAGAATCCCATCCGCCGCCAAAGTTCTTGTCAATCAAATCAAGCAGGACAGGAGCAGAGATATGCTTTACATTCTCGTAGCTGAGGTCGGTAATACGGGTAATAGTCTTTCTGCGTATAGCAACACAATCTTTGCCTTCCTTGCAATGGTGGAACTTTACCCAGCTCAAATCATTATATCTATTTGCCTCACGTTCATCATCTTCATTAAAATGAACCACTTCAAAGGCCAGACGAATTACGTTCAACAGTTTCTCTTCAACAATAGAGAAATCCTCTTCTTCACGCTCCTTTTCCCACATCATGCCTATCTGCTCAGCAGTCATTGACCAGATGTTGGAAGAGTTTAAGTCCTGTACAGATTCAACAGAAAAATTAGTCTTCTTTTCCTCCTTCATATCATTTAACTTTATTGTTTTTCGGCGGCAAAGATACAAAAATATAAAATACGGAAATGTTAATTAAATATAATTCTGTTATTTAGAATTCAATATCGGCATAATGAGGGTTATGGTCGGAAAGCTGGTACTCCTTAGTGGGCTGCTCTATATGCGTGTGTATAACCTTAATATTAGGAGTAACAAAGATGAAATCTATTTTTTCGGCCTTATCAGCAGGAATACGGCAGAAATCATGATAGGTGAACGCTGTACCTGTATTGTTTTCTGTTATATGACAGGCATCATACATTTTAAAATCATTGGTTACCATAGTGACATAAGCCTCATCCTGTTCTGTAACGTTAAAGTCGCCTGTCACCACAGCAGGATTATCCCCTACTATATCCTGTATCTTCCGCATGATAAGCTTGGCGCTTTCACACCGAGCCACTTTACCTACGTGGTCAAAATGTGTGTTCACTGCCAAAAATATCCTACCTGTCTTCTTTTCTTTTAATTTAACCCAGCTGGCGATACGCTCTAAAGCTGCATCCCAGCCTTTTGAGCCTACTACACCAGGAGTCTCTGAGAGCCAAAAATTACCTTTATCCAGAGCTTCGTATTTATCTTTCCGATAAAAGACAGGAGTAGCTTCACCCTTATTCATCCCATCAGTACGGCCTACCCCAACATAATCATATTCATTCAAATTTTCACGCAAGAACTTTAACTGTTCATAAGTAACTTCTTGCATACCACATATATCTATCTTGTTTTCTATAAGATAGTGAATAATGCGTTCTTTACGCTGATTCCATCCACACTCTATCTTGTAGTCATCTTGATTGATAAGACGTATATTAAAAGTTCCCCAACGAATCTTCATCTCTTCCCCCAATGAATCCTGTACCGAAAAGAAGATAGAGATAAATATGGTTAATACTAACAAAAAATATTTTTTCATATCACTTGCAGTTTAATTTATTTATTCCATTCCATATTTTTATCTGCGTAAAATTACAATTTTTACTTCAAAACATGCCATATAAATAGCAAAAATTGTAATTTTGTGAAGATAATTAAAATAACAAGGTGAAAATCCGACAAAATAACGGGTACATGAAGCAGCTCTATAAGCAAATAAAGGATGACTGGCAACTGGCTCAAACCTTACATCAGAAATGTGAAGAACTAAGGCGTTATGCTTTCCAAAGTGTTAATCTGACAGCAGAGAACGATTTAGCACTTACACATACATACAAAGATTGTATTTTTATAGGATGTCAGTTGCCTATGGGGTTGAAGAAAAAAAGTAAGGATTGCCTCTTTCTGCCCGATATGGGTGAGACATTCCGATACCGCAACCATCTTTATACCCCAGAAGAGCTCTATGACGGATACTCACCTGCTGTTAAGAATTCGTACGAAACATGTTTTGACGGACGTGTGTATAAACACTATCTGAAGAAGGGCGAACGCTCGACAGATGCAAAGGAAACGCTGGCCCGTTCATTACACGACCACAGTATCTCTGATTGCCTGCACGACTTCCTTTCTAATTATAATGAGCGCCGATTGGTAGGCATAATGGGCGGACACAGTCTTTCACGCCGTGATGTTGCCTACAGACAAGTTGCATACCTTAGCAAATATCTTACAGAAAAAGGATTCCTAATGATATCCGGTGGTGGACCTGGTGCTATGGAAGCCACACATTTAGGTGCATGGATGGCAGGACGCAATGACTTGGAGATGCAAGATGCCCTGCATATCCTTTCTACAGCACCCATGTACACTGATGAAGGGTGGTTGGAAACAGCGTGGAGAGTTCATGACCGTTTCCCACAAAAGGATTTTCAGAGCTTGGGAATTCCCACATGGCTTTACGGACATGAGCCATCTACTCCGTTAGCTACACACATAGCAAAATACTTTGAGAACAGCATACGCGAAGACGGCATTCTAACAATCGCCAAAGGTGGCATATTATATACACCTGGTAGTGCGGGAACACTACAAGAGATTTTCCAAGAAGCTGTACAGAACCATTATCTGACCTTCGGGTATGCAAGCCCCATGTTCTTTCTTGGCACAGATTTCTGGACAAAGGAAGTTCCCATTTGGCCCTTGCTAATGGACCTGACAGAAAGAGGTATTTACAAGAATCTTATTCTAACCCTGACGGATAAAAAAGAAGACATAGAGCATGTACTTATGGAACATCTTGGGAGGGCTGACAGTTGATAGTTGACAGTTGACAGTTGATAGTTGATAGATTAGAAAGAATGAGCGACGGAAATTTCAATAGAGCCTTACTACCATCTACACCTATTGCCAGTGGCATTAAGATGGGGAAACAGCAAATGAAGACCAAAGCTATTGCAGCTTTTAGGGATACTATAAAAGAAAAGTTCCCCACCCTTACGGATGAGGAACTACAAGATATTGTAATGTTTTTCTCTTCTAAACTTTAACGTACCACCACCTTGGCAGCCAAGCCTTTGCATTTATCGCGCAAGGCTTCCTGAGAGGCTGTCAGTTCATCCCAACAAACTACCACACCCATTCTACGACCTATGTGAGCCTCTGGCTTACCAAAGATGCGCAGATAAGTACGCTGTGCCGCACAAACATCCTCCATACCATTATACTGGGGTGATGCTGTTTCAACGAGTGAAAGGATAACAGCTGATGCTCCCTGACGCTCCTGGGTAATCTCAGGAATAGGAAGACCCAATACAGCACGACAATGCAACTCAAACTCGCTCAGGTTCTGTGTTCCTGCCAAAGTTACCATTCCTGTGTCATGTGGACGAGGACTCAGTTCGCTGAAGATAACCCCATCCTTCTCGCTTACAAAGAACTCAACACCCCAGATGCCGGCACCAGTAAGAGCTGACGTTACCCTGTCTGCCATCTGCTGAGCCATCTTCAGGTGTTCTGGTTTCATAACTTTGGGTTGGAAACTCTCGCGGTAGTCACCACCTTTCTGAACATGTCCTATAGGAGCACAGAACAACGTAGGTCCGCTCTTCTGTGTAACTGTAAGGAGGGTTATCTCGTAGTCAAAAGGAATAAACTGCTCAACGATGACCTCCATTATATCACCACGACTGCCGCCACAAGCATTCTCCCATGCTTTCTCCAGTTCGCTAGCAGCATCAACCTTGCTCTGTCCATGACCACTACTACTCATCAAAGGCTTAATGATACATGGGAAGCCTATCTTCTCGGCAGCCACCTTCAATTCTTCAAATGTGCTGGCATAAAGGTAATTGGCAGTCTTAAGACCCAGTTCTGTATGTGCCAACTCACGGATAGCCTTACGGTTCATGGTATAGTTAACAGCCTTTGCACTGGGAACGACATGTATACCGGCTTTCTCGAATTCATAAAGCTTCTCAGTACGAATGGCCTCTATCTCAGGAACAATAATATCAGGTTTAACCTCCTCAACAACTTTCTGCAATGCATCGCCATCCAGCATACTGAATACTCTACGCTCGTCAGCCACCTGCATAGCCGGTGCATTATCATATTTATCACATGCCACCACGTATTGTCCCTTACGCTTGCAGGCAATCACAAATTCCTTGCCCAACTCGCCTGACCCTAAAAGAAGAATTTTCTTTACCATAATTATATTTTTTTCTTAATTCAATATTCTCGCTAACCGCCCAACTTCCACCTGTCCTTCCCCTTTCGGGGGAGTCGGAGGGGGTTGACTAACTCTTATACCTCTCTCCCCAACATTGAATCATCCGTTGTAAGAGTTTGTCTTCTGAAGGATTCTGTTGAGCATGCCAGAGTCGCATTCCCTGTAAATCATCTGGCAAAAACTGCTGCTCTACAAAGTGCCCTTCATAATCATGGGCATATTTATAACCCTCGCTATAACCCAATTGTTCCATCAGTTTGGTGGGAGCATTGCGCAAGTGCAACGGAACAGGCTGGTTACCCGTCTGCTGTACTTTCTGTAATGCATCATTGATTGCCATATAAGCCGAGTTGCTTTTAGGACTGGTAGCCAGATAGATAGTTGCCTCAGCCAAAGGTATACGCCCCTCCGGCCATCCTATTTTCATTACTGCATCAAAGGCGGCATTAGCAAGCAATAAAGCATTGGGATTGGCAAGGCCTATATCCTCGCTGGCACTAATCACCAACCTTCTGGCTATGAAAGCAGGGTCTTCACCCCCTTCTATCATCCTGGCCAGCCAATAGATGGCAGCATCAGGGTCACTGCCTCTGATACTTTTTATGAAGGCCGAGATAATATCATAGTGCATCTCGCCATCCTTATCGTATGCCAAAGGATTCTGCTGTAAGCAATCTGCTACAATCTGGTCGGTAACCACCACCTTCTCTTCCTTCTCTGCAGATTCATAGAGCAGTTCTATGATGTTCAACAGTTTACGGGCATCGCCTCCACTATAGCGCATCAAAGCAGCTGTCTCCTGCAAGTCAAAAGGCTTTTGTTTCAGAATAGAATCTTGTGTGGTAACTCTCTCTACCAATGCCATTAGATCCTCTTGTTCCAAAGGTTTCAGGGTATAAACCTGACAACGACTCAAAAGAGGTCTTATCACCTCGAACGAAGGATTCTCGGTTGTTGCGCCAATAAGCGTCACGACTCCTTGCTCAACAGCACCTAACAGCGAGTCTTGCTGCGACTTACTGAATCTATGAATCTCATCAATGAAAAGAATAGGTGTTGCTGTATTGAAAAACCTATTACCCTTTGCCTTTTCAATTACATCCCTGACCTCCTTAACACCGCTTGTGACAGCACTAAGGGTATAAAAGGGAGTCTGCAACTGATGAGCTATAATGGTAGCTAAAGTGGTTTTTCCAACACCGGGAGGACCCCACAGAATGAAACTGCTCAGCCGTCCGCCTTCAATCATACGGCGTAACACAGCACCTGGACCGACCAGATGCTGTTGCCCGACATAATCGTCGAGCGTTAGCGGACGCATTCTTTCTGCTAATGGTGCCATATCGACTGCAAAAGTACGAATAAGTGAGTGGAATACAAAAGAAATTTTGTTTTTTCGTTAACTATTCATATATTTGCAGCATGAAACTATCAATTTTAATTCCAACATTTAACCAAGACTGCACACAATTGGTGCATGATCTCTTGGCTCAACTGCCTCAGGACGCAGAAATCATCGTGGCAGACGACGGAAGTACTGCCATCCCCATCCGTGATCACAATGCCAGCATAGCAGAGTGGCCCCAATGCCGGTTTTGGCAGGCAAAAATGAATCTGGGCCGGGCTCGAATTCGTAACCTACTGGCAGAGATGGCACAAGGCGAATGGATTCTCTTCATCGATAGCGATGCACAAGTTGGCAACAAAAACTTCATTACCACCTACCTCAGCCAGACAGAAGGGAACCAAGTTATCTGCGGCGGAACGGGAAATTTTGAAAGCTGCCCTTCAAAAGATAAAGCCCTGCGCTACAAATACGAAGTACATGCTGAACAGAAACGTTCGCTCAAGGAAAGAAGAAGGCATCCTTATGCCCAGTTCAACACCTTTAACTTTATGATTCTTCGCGAGCTTTTCTTGCAAATACAATTCTGCAACGAAATTTGTGATTACGGGCATGAAGATACACTTTTCGGTCTGGAATTGAAAGACCGCAAAATACCCGTACTGCATATTGACAACAAACTTATCAAGGGGGGACTTGAGTCTTCACCTTCTTTCCTTCGCAAAGCAAAAACTTCTTTATTTACCCTTTCAAGACTGGATATAAAGGTGCAAAAACGGGTCACAATATCCGCCATTGCCCTCTTCATTAAGAAATGTCATCTCAAAGGTCTTGTCATACGAATCTTCAATGCATCTGAGCATTGGATGAAACAGAACTTGTTGGGAGAAAATCCCTCACTTTTGCTTTTCAATCTGTACAAGTTAGGATTCTTCTGCAAGATTATGGAGTAAGGCACTTACTTTAGCACTTTGCGGTTCCCTTTTACATAGATGCCATGCTGTGCAGGAAGGGATATGTACTGA
>Ga0310690_10012431_pt1 | contig 10455 bp, 4 predicted proteins | sample AusTroGonzalo_MG_2_FD_207661 | JGI IMG/M metagenome (GOLD analysis project Ga0310690, IMG submission 207661) | Bovine rumen microbial communities from tropical cattle in Woodstock, Queensland, Australia - Gonzalo_04 (v2) (version 2) | ecosystem: Host-associated > Mammals > Digestive system >...
CTGACATCCTTTATGGTCTCCCTGACCGGCATCTTCGATATCCTTCCGCAGTCCTTCTCGCTGACTATCACGCGAAGACGCTGCGGGAGAACCTCCAACTCGATATCGGGGAACTCGTCCCCGGCCACCTCGGCGAACTCCCTGCTGATGACGGATGCATCGCCTTCGTACGGGTAATAGAGGGATACGCTGCCGTAGGAATCCCCTATCTTCAGATACATCTCTTGAATTGTCACAATGGTCCTGGACAGCAGGTCTTTCCCATCCATGAAAATCCTACTATATTGATAGGTATTTAGGATTATCTGAATGAATGAGCGAACCAATGAAATACGCAGGATGCCTGGTGAATCCGGTGTCAGCGATGATCGAAGGGGATATCGGCAAGCTGGGATTCGGACTTATGCGTCTCCCGAAGAAAGGAGATGGGATCGATGTCGAGCAGACCAAGCAGATGGTCGACATGTTCATAGAAGCGGGATTCAACTACTTCGACACGGCCTGGGCATACCCCGGCAGCGAAGAGGCCACCAGGAAGGCACTTATCGAAAGATATCCCCGCGAAAGCTTCTATCTCGCCACCAAGAACGCCGCATGGAGGGTCAAGACCAAGGAAGAGGCCCTGGCGCAGTTCGACACCTCCCTGCAGAGGCTGGGTACCGATTACATAGACTTCTATCTGCTCCATAACCTGGGGAACAACAGGGTCAAACCTTTCGATGACTGGCACATGTGGGATTTCGCCCTTGAGCTGAAGAGACAGGGCAAGGTCAGACATGTCGGATTCTCATTCCACGACAAAGCGGACAAGCTGAGGGAACTCCTAGAATCACATCCCGAGATGGAATTCGTGCAGCTGCAGATCAACTATGCGGACTGGGAGAGCGATTCCGTACAATCCAGGAAGTGCTACGAGGTCGCCAGGGAATTCGGGAAACCCATCATCGTCATGGAACCTGTGAAGGGCGGGTTGCTTGCAAAGCCTCCCGAGAAGGTGGAGAGGATCCTGAATGAAGCGGAACCTGACAGCAGCTGCGCATCATGGGCGATCAGATTCTCTGCGGACAAGGAAGGCATCCTGACCGTGCTATCGGGGATGTCCGATACCGAGCAGATGAGGGACAACCTGTCGTTCATGAAGGGATTCAAGAACCTGACCGATGACCAGAGGAACACCATCGGAAAGGCATCGGAGGCGTTGGCGTCCTACCCTCTCATTCCGTGCACCACCTGCAAGTACTGCTACGATGTCTGCCCCGCCAACATTGGGATACCCGGGACCTTCGAGGCCTCAAACCAGGTCATCCAATTCGGCCTCACCGATTTCTCCAAGACCCAACTTGAATGGCTGGTGAAGGGCCAGGGCAAGAGCTTCGCATCCGAATGCACCAAATGCGGGAAGTGCGAGAAGGCATGCCCGCAGGGGATCAGGATACGCGATGAGCTCGACAGATGCATCGAACTGTTCAAAGGTTGATGCTTATCTACATCGAAATGCATCTCGACTCGAAGGTCATTAGCCTTCGAGGAGATGCATATCATCAGCCAGAACGGAAGCGATTCGATACAGGCGCCCGAGATTGTGAAACCGGTCGACACCCTCTGCTTCGGGGATGTCCCCAAAGACCTCTCGGACCTTTTCAGCACGATGACCAACGTATTCGTAACGAAGGTTGGAAATGACAATGTGCCAGATATTCTGAATCATTATTTCTCGGAACTCAACAGCGGAAGGCCCTTCGTAGTTCTGACCCCGGAGAAGAAACTGGCGTTGGATGTCTATTTCGCGGAGAATCCCCAGCACTTCGACCTTCTGGTCGCAAGCTACGTCCTCGAATCCGCCGACAGATCGGAACTCGAGAACGACCTGAAATCCCGTATCGCCGAATTCATCGGCACCAGGACATACTGCTTGAGGGACAGGGTGGACGAAGAAGAGGAGTGAGCTCAGGAGAATCTCTCTCCGAGCTCCTTGATCCTCTCGATTATCCTGTCGATCTGGGCGTGCTCCAGATTCGGATTGAGAAGAGTGAACTTCAACATCACGCGGCCGTCCTTGACCGTCTGCCCGATGACCGTTCCCTCGCTGAGGAGCTGACGCCTCACTTTCTTGTTGACCTCGTCGCCAAGGTCCAAAGCGAATACGACGGATGACAGCTCGGGCTCCACGGGAGCGATGAACGCGGGATCCGCGGAAATCCTCTTGAAGAAGTAGTCCGCATTGCCGACAGCGGTGTCGATGATGCGTCCGTATCCCTTGACGCCTCTGGTCTGGAATGCCATGAAAACCTTCAGTGCATCGAAGCGGCGGGTGGTCTGCATCGACTTCCCGACGAGATTGATGTAACCGTCCTCCTCGTCCTCCTCACGGTTGAGATAATCGGCGTGGAGTTCGAAGCACTTCAGCCTCTCACCGTCCTTCAGCAGGATGACCGAACATGATATCGGGAGCAGGAACATCTTATGGAAATCCACTGTGATGGAATCGCAGAGCGAGATCGCGGATATCCTATCTTTGTACATCTGGCTCATTATGAGACCAGAGCCGTATGCGGCATCCGCATGCAGATGCATGCCGTAACGGTCGCAAAGCTTCCTCATGCCTGCGGCATCGTCGATGGAGCCGAAATCCGTGCTCCCGAAGGTCGCTACGGCGCAGAACGGATAGAGACCGGCTGCCACGTCCTCCTCCAGCATCCTCCCGAACGCCGAGAGGTCGATCCTGCACTTGGAATCAACCGGGATCTTACGGACCGCCTGGTAGCCCATACCGAGTATGTGGCTGGCCTTGTCCATTGAGAAATGGGATATCTCCGACGTGTATATGCGGAGCTTGGTGTACTCAGGCGGGAGACCGTCCATCTTGACATCCCATCCGAACTTCTTCGCACAATACCAGTCGCGTGCGGCGATTATCGCCGATATGTTGGATTGGGAACCCCCTGATGTGAAGCATCCGTCCGCCGTGTCCTCGGGGAACCCGAACAGCCTGATGATGCCGTGCACCATGCTCTCCTCCAGCTCGGTGGCCGCAGGGCCCTGGTCCCAGCTGTCGAGGCTGTCGTTGAAGCATGCGATGATGAGCTCCGAGCAGATGGATTCCGTCAGAACCGGGGAATGCAGATGGGGCATGTACTTGGTGGACCATGTGCGGAGCAGATGGGGAAGGATCTCCTTCTCCGTCTCTTCCAGGACCTTCTCGAACCCCTTGCCCTCCTCCGGCAGGAATCCCAATGCGCCGATCCTCTCCCTGAGGTCGTAAGGGCCTATCCCGGAGAATGCGCTGTCGTCGGAATACGAATTGAATATGGCCGTAAGGGTCTCCCTGATCATCTGGGAGAACCTGTCCTGGACCTCCTTCGTATCCATTAGGAGGAGCGGGTCGTTCTCAGACACTCGCATCGACCTCTCTGACAACCGCCTCGAAGATATCGATGGCGAGTTTCAGATCCTCGTCCGGGATGTTCAGGGCGCAAAGGCATCTCATGACGGAACCGTTGCGTCCTCCCTTCTCCATGATAAGCTTCTTCTCGAAGCAACCGCGCTGGACCTGGATGGCGATGTCGCCGTCGGGGACAGGGTGTCCCATGACATCCTTGGGCCCTTTGGGGTTGATGAACTCGATACCCAGCATCAGACCGGTACCGCGGACGTCACCTATGATGGATACCTCGTCCTTCAGCTTGAGGAGGCGCTGCTTCATGTAGTCGCCCTTGCGTGTGACATCCGCCAGGAACGCGGGGTCGCTGATCCTCTTCATGACGACCGTTCCGGCCACCATGGCGATCTGGTTCCCGCGGAATGTGCCAGCGTGTGCTCCCATGGTCCATGTGTCGAGTGCTTTGTCGTAAACGACGACTGCCATGGGCTGTCCGCCTCCGATGGCCTTGGAGATGAGGATGACGTCCGGGACAATGCCGGCGTGCTCGAATGCGAATATCTTGCCCGAGCGTCCCATTCCGCACTGGATCTCGTCGACGATCATAGGGATCTCCAGCTCCTTGGTGATCCTACGGACGGCCTGGAGAAACTCCGGCGGTGCGGGCACCACTCCTCCCTCTCCCTGTATGGGCTCTAGGATGACCGCTGCGGGCTTCGTGAGTCCGCTCTCGGGGTCCTTGAGGAAGCGCTCGAGATATGCGATGCAGGCCTTGGTACCGTCCTCGCCGCCGATGCCCATGGGGCAGCGGTAGGAATACGGGTAAGGCATGAACTGTACTCCGGGCATGATGTTCTGGACCTTGTTCTTGGCGTTGCAGTTGCCTGTGAGCGCCATGGGTCCGTGACCCATGCCGTGGTATCCTCCGGAGAATGCGATGACTGTGCCCCTTCCGGTGGCCGTCTTGCACAGCTTGATGGCCGCATCGGTCGCATCGGTGCCTGACGGGGAACAGAACTGGATCTTCGCCTTGACGGCAAGCTCCGGGGGCAGAATCGATAAAATTGAATCAACGAATTGCTCCTTGACCGGCGTCATGAGGTCCAGCGTATGGAGGGGAGCCCCGGATTGTATGAGGTCCACCATTGCCTTGTTGACCTCGTCGTCATTATGTCCGAGGGCAAGGGTACCAGCACCATTGAGGAAATCGAGGTAGCGATTCCCCTCAACATCTTCCACCCAAGACCCTTTGGCCTTCACAAGCGATATCGGAAACTTGCGCGGATAACTGCGAGCAGATGACTCGAAGATATCCTGGCGGTCCATGAAATACCGGTTAGTATTCGTGTTCATTGGAATCGGGTACAGGGGTACTATTGAAAAAACTATCCCTCCAGGATGTCACTTTCCGTCCAGAGGAGGTTTATAAGGATTGCTGGGTGCTTTCAACTTATGTTAAGCTGAGAAGGAACGTATTCTCAGAATGCATCGACCAGGTAATATAACGGTCAAATCTGCCTGACGACCAGCCATCGCGCGCATGATATTTTTATGGGTTGATGGCGATTACATCCAAAAAGAGCGTGTGAACGATGTCCAACGTTTTTGAGAGGATTTTGGAGAAAGTTGAATCCCACCCGGATAAGATCGCCATCTGGTCCGAGGAGGGATCGTTCACCTTCAGGGAGCTGTACGACTACTCCATGAGAGCCGCCGAATACCTGAGGAAGAAAGGGGTCGCCAAGGGCGACATCATAACGATAGAGCTGCCCCGCTGCAGGGAATACGCGGGATTCGTCCTTGGATCCTGGATCCTCGGTGCCGCGTTCATCCCTTCCGACGATTCCTATCCAGAGGACAGGAAACAGTATATGGCAGAGGACAGCGGCGCCAAGGTGCGCATAGGGAAGGATGACCTGGCCGCTATGGGCGCAGAGAGGTTCAAGGGAGAATGCGCGAAGATCTCCATGGAGGACCTGGCCTTCATCGTGTACACCTCGGGTTCCACAGGGAAGCCCAAAGGGGTCATACACACACACTGGTCCATCCATGCCTATACCCAGAGGGCATCGGAGATGATGGAGACCCAGGAGGATGACTGCTATGCCAATGCCGCCGCATTCACGTTCGTGGTCGGTATATCGATGGTCATCTGTCTCCTGGAGAAGGGCTGCCCGGACTACATCCTCCCGCAGGAGGCCAGGGTCAATCTGAACAAGTTCGCCGATTTCCTTGCGGACCACGACATCACGCTAGCATTCATGGCACCCGCCATGCTCCCGTACTTCCGCCAGAGGAAGAAGACACTCCGCAAAGTGTTCATCGGAGGCGAGAGGGCGGTCAAGGTCTGGTCCGACGAATTCGAGATCTACAACTGTTACGGACTGTCCGAGACCTGCGGTATGGCACTGAGCTTCCTGCTGGACAAGCCGTACGACAAGACACCTCTCGGAAAACCTCTCTGGGACATCCACGTCTACATCCTCGACGAGAACGGCAAAGAGGCCGAGGAAGGGGAGATCTGCATGACCGGATACCTCTCGTCCGGTTACAAGAACCTGCCAGAAGTCACGTCTAAATCCTACGTCCCCAACCCGTTCAAGGACAGGGACGGATTCGATACCATGTTCCGCACCGGGGATATCGGTAAACGCCTCCCGGACGGAAACATCCTGTTCCTGGAACGCAAGGACTGGATGGTCAACATCAACGGTCAGCGTGTGGAGCCCGGCGAGATCGCCGCTGTGATGCTCACCATGCCCGGCATCCTCAAATCGGCCGTCAAGGACTTCAAGGGATCCGACGACCAGACATTCCTTTGCGCCTACTACGTCGCAGACCCGAAGATCACAGACGACGGCATCCGCGACTATCTGAGGACCAAGCTCCCGCATTACATGGTACCGGCATACCTGATGCGCCTGGATGCCCTGCCGCTGAACGCCAGCGGCAAGGTGGACAGGAAGGCGCTGCCCGATCCCACCAAGACCGGCACCAAATCCGCTGTAACGGCCGGACCCTCCAACTTCGAAGACAACATGGTCACCAAAGGGGTCAGGGAGATACTGGAGAACCTCACTGGAAGGAAGGACTTCCGCTACGACGAGAATCTGGTCTACTGCGGACTCAGCTCCCTCACGGCGATCAAGTTCACATCCGAGGTAATGGGAAGGTTCGGAGTGGACCTGGACGTCACCTCGATGCTGGGAGGATGCTCCATCGCATCGATATCCGACGATATCATCGCCCAGCTGGTAAAGAACGCATCCAAGGGACCGGTATCCCAGAAGGTCGTCAGGGACAAGTATCCCCTCACGAAGACGCAGCTTGGGATCTACACGCTATGCTATACGAACCCCGAATCAACGATGTACAACATCCCCCTCCGCAGGCCGTTCACGAAGGCCGAGCTGGAAGGAAAGGACCTGTGCCAGATCATCACATCCGTCATCAACGCGCACCCCGGTCTCAAGTGCACCGTAGGTACCGACGAGAAGGGAGAGGCATGCATGATACCCCATCCCGATGCCGAGGTCGCCATCGAGACGATGTCCGGTTCCAAGGAAGATCTGGAAGCTTACAAGAAGGGATTCGTCAGACCCTTCGACCTATCCAAGTCGCTCTACAGGATCGTGGTGTTCGACGCTGGGGACACCGTGGAGATCCTGATGGACTTCAGCCACATCATGTTCGACGGAACCTCCAGCCTGATCCTCATGCAGGACTTCAACGATGCCCTGGAGGGCAGGAAGGTGGAGCCCGAGAGCTACACGGTATTCGACCTGGTCGATGAGGAGATCGAGAGGATAGCATCCTCAGAGTACGCCCAGGCGGAGAAGTACTACTCAGACCTGCTGTCGGAGACCGACGGCGTCACCATGATCCAGAGGGACAGATACGGCAAGGAGCCTACCAAGGGACATCTGAGGATCAAGATGGATCTGGATCCCGCGAAGGTCAGGTCGTACGCCGACAGGATCGGCGCCACCGAGAACGCATACTTCCAATCGGTCATGGGATACACCATGTCCAGATTCACCTACGGCAAGGAATCCTGCCATGCCACCGTGTACAACGGCAGGAAAGGAGCGAAGACCAACCGCCTGGTCGGCATGATGGTCAAGACCCTGCCTGTGGTGTTCAGGTTCGATTCCGACGAGAGCCCGGAGGCCGTTGTCAAGAGGACATCCGAGCAGCTCATCGGCTCCATGAAGAACGACCTGTTCCCGTTCTCCGAGATCGCATCGAAGATGGGAGTATCATCGGATATCATGATGGCATACCAGGGTATCCTGGACAGCGAAGAGGTGCTGGAGGATGAATTGGAGATTCCAGACCTCCAGAACTCCCTTACGATCCAGATCTATCCGATGAAGGACAGGTTCCTCATAGATGTCCTGTACGACGCATCGATGTACACACAGGAGCTGATGGAGAGCTACATACGTTCATTCGAGAGATGTGCGCTCCAGTTCATGGATGCGCAGACCCTGACCGACATAGACCTGGTAGGCCAGGATGATGTGGATCTGGTCAAGAGGACCAACTCCACGGACCGTGAGTATGACCGGACCCTCACCGCTGTCGACATGTTCAGGAAAGCGGCGGCGGAATATCCGGACCACATCGCGGTATCGTTCAACGGCATATCCACAACGTATTCGGAGCTGGACAGGCTCTCGGACCATATCGCCGCATACATCAGCTCCAAAGGGATACAGAAGGATCATTTCATCGGCATCCTGGTGCCCAGATCTGATAACATGGTCAAGGCCGCCCTGGGTGTACTGAAATCCGGTGCCGCATACCAGCCTCTTGATCCCACGTATCCGAAGGAGCGCCTCCAGTTCATGATGGAGGATTCCGGGGTCGAGCTGCTCATCGCGGACCGTTCGCTCATAGACCTTGTATCGGCATACAAAGGCGAGGTCCTGTTCACGGACGAATTCGAACAGAAGTTCCAGGGTCCCGCACCGGACGTGAAATCCCTGGCACCCAAACCTAAGGATGCCATCATCATCCTGTACACCTCGGGTACCACCGGGAAGCCCAAGGGATGCGTGCTCGAGCACGGTAACCTGACAGCATTCCTCGTTTGGTACCAAAGGCTCATGGACGTCGCTTCCGATTCCCACTTTGCCACATATGCCAGCTTCGGATTCGACGCCTGCATGATGGACATATTCATCTCCATCTGTACCGGAGCGTCGCTCTACGTCATACCCGACGAGTTCAGGAAGGACCTGAAGCAGCTGGACAGATTCTACATCGACAACGGCATCACCCACGGATTCATGACCACCCAGATGGGTAGGATGTTCATACAGAGCACCAAGAGCAAGACTCTCAGGTACTTCGGTACCGGCGGAGAGGCACTGGTCCCCCTGATGCCCCCGGAGAACATCAAGCTGATGAACCTGTACGGACCGACGGAGTGTACCGTCTGCGTCACATCGTACCAGGTCCTGGACGACAACCCGCTCCTTCCGATAGGGAAGCCGAGCGACAACGCCAGGCTTTATGTCCTGGACCAGGAGAAGAGGATGGTCCCCACCGGAGCCTGCGGAGAGCTGTGCATCAGCGGACCGCAGGTGTTCAGGGAATACCTCAACAACCCCGAGAAGACCGCCGCTACGGTGGTCCAGAATCCTTACTCGGACGGCCCCGACTACGACAGGATGTACAGGACCGGCGATGTGGTCCGCATGCTTCCCGACGGCAATATCGACTATATCGGCCGCCGCGACGGAATGGTGAAGGTCCGCGGATTCAGGATCGAGCTAACCGAGATCGAGAGGGTCATCCGCGACTTCAAAGGAATAAAGGATGCGACCGTCCAGGCATTCGATGCTCCGGCCGGCGGAAAATACGTCGCCGCATACGTCGTATCGGACGACAAGGTGGACATCAAGGCGCTCAACGACTTCATCCTGGAGACGAAGCCTCCGTACATGGTACCGGCTATCACCATGCAGGTCGACGAGATCCCGTTGACCGTCAACAGCAAGGTGGACAAGCGCAAGCTTCCGGTCCCGACCATGGATTTCGGTACGGTCACCAAACCCAAGACCGACATCCAGAAGCGCATATTCAAGGTGGTGTCCGAGGTCATAGGAACAGATGCGTTCGGTATCGAGACCGACTTCTTCCAAGCCGGTCTCACATCCATCGGCAGCGTCCGTCTGAACGTTCTGCTCTCCGATGAGTTCGGGATACCGTTCCAATCCAAGGACATCAAGGACAACAGCACTGTCGAGAAACTGGAGAAGTTCATCGAGAACGCCGCTCCGTCAAAGACCTACGAGGTCCAGGACGACTACCCGATGACCAAGTCCCAGGAAGGCATATTCGTGGAGTGCATGGCCAAACCCGGCAGCACCGTCTACAACATCCCCATGATCCTCAGGTTCGACAAATCCCTCGACACTGCGAAGCTCAAGGGGGCCATAGTCAAAGCGGTCAACGCACATCCGTTCATACTGACTGAGATATTCATGAACCCCTCGGGGGACATCCGTCTCAGAAGGAACGGCATAAAGCCGTTCACCGCGGACGATATCGAGGAGATCACCCTGGACGACTTCGAGGCGAAGAAGCAGGACCTCGTACAGCCGTTCACCCTGCTGGATTCAAGACTGATACGCATCAAGATCATCCACTCCGACAGCGACTACCTGTTCGCCGACATGCATCACATAGTCAGCGACGGAACGTCGATGAACATCTTCCTGGATTCCATCTCCAGAGCATACAACGGAGAGGAACTGGAACCGGAGAAATTCAGCGGATTCGAGGAATCCCTCAAGGAGGCGGAGATCAGGGAGACCGAGGCCCTGGAGAGATCCAAGAAGTACTACGACGACCTCCTGGCGGGATTCGACAGGGACTTCCTGCCCAAAGGGGACGTCTACCATCCCGTACCGGGTACCACCGGTCTCCTGAGGATGAAGGGTGCCGAGGGAGTCGCCGCGAAGGTGGAGGAGTACTGCAGGAGGACCGGCATCACCGCGAATGCGCTGGTATGCGCCGCCTTCGGATTCAACCTCGCCAAATACAACGGAAGCACCCATTCCATC
>Ga0310690_10012432_pt1 | contig 10455 bp, 7 predicted proteins | sample AusTroGonzalo_MG_2_FD_207661 | JGI IMG/M metagenome (GOLD analysis project Ga0310690, IMG submission 207661) | Bovine rumen microbial communities from tropical cattle in Woodstock, Queensland, Australia - Gonzalo_04 (v2) (version 2) | ecosystem: Host-associated > Mammals > Digestive system >...
CTCGTAGCAGAGCCAATGTGGAACAGCACCTGCTGGCCTTTCCATTCTTTGGGGAGTTCGAACGTACGACGGTACGAACCTGTATAGTTATTTGTCTCGTCAATATAAGGTGGATTGGAGTCGAATGTCGTGCCCCATGCATAACCAATATTCTTGTAAATGGGATCACCATAACCGTTCAATTCAAATAATCCAGGCACGGGGAAGTCAACCCACTGTGAGTCGTCGAAGTCAGTACGGAAGAAGTTCTGCGGACGCTTATCGTGATCCTTCACAAAGAAGAACTTCCACGTTCCTTCCATTGACAAGTAGCGTGCTGAGAGTGTCTTGTCACCCTTTGCTGCCAGTTCTTCACTTTCGAAGGCAAAAAAGTTAGCCCTTCTCGCCTCACGGTTCTGATGGTTGACTTGTGGATTTTTCCACACAGGCTCATCTGCTGCACTCATCGTAACAGCATAGCAAGCCATCACAAGTAGTAATAATGGTTTAAACATATCTTTGTTTTTTTGGTTCTTTTGTTATTGTATTATTGATTGTATCTACTGAATAATCGTAAACTTTGCGAACTTCAGAAGCAATTGCTTAGTACCTGTATTCTTGAATTGCACAGTAGCTTTCCGATTCTCTCCTATGCCTTCAAGCTTAATGACTTCCCCAATTCCAAAGCGCTGATGCTCAATGACTGAACCTTCGTGGAGACCATCTCCTTGATTAGATGCCCCGATTCTTTCTGGTTGTGGAGAAAGACTAACCCTCCTGAAATTCCCTGACATGGGCGGAACAATTCGTGGTTTTGGATCTGCCTTAAACTGAGTAGCAACAGGACGCGCATTCTGCACATAAGAGCTACTGCGGTTATACTTATTGCCATTATAATCAAATGACTGGCGAGTAGTATAATCCTCTCGAATGGAACCAATGCCAGAGGATTCGACGTGTAATAAACGGGGATCGATATCCTTAATGAAACGACTCGGAGAATCAAATTCCATTTTTCCATATCGCCAACGACTCTGTGCACAGGTCATAATGCAACGTTTCTCGGCACGGGTAATGGCCACATACAGTAATCGACGCTCTTCTTCAAGCTCGCGCAGGGAATTGACACACATCGGTGAGGGGAAGATGTTTTCCTCCAGACCAACGATGAAAACTGTAGGAAACTCCAGACCCTTGGCACTATGGATAGTCATTAAAGTAACCTTGGACTGTGTATCATCGTTGTCACTATCCAGATCAGTCATCAACGATACTTCCTGCAGAAAGTCTGATACCGAGATCTGGTTTCCCCTATCCTCTTCACGACGTGACTCCACAAAGTCCTGTAATCCACTGACAAACTCCTGAAGGTTCTCCTGACGGGAAAGGTCTTCAGGCTCTCTGCCAGAATAGATATCCTTACTGATACCACTCTGCATGATGATGTCATGACCTAAGGCATAGGCATCTTCCTTCTTTGAGCGATCAATCCATCCTTCTATCAACTGACGGAAGTTGTCCAGTTTTGTCATGGTACCCTTGTTTACATCAAGGTTGAATACGATGGGTTGACGAATAACAGTCCAAAGACTGACACCATGCTGATTGGCTACATCCACTATCTTTTTTATTGTTGTGTCACCGATTCCCCTAGCAGGATAATTTATGATACGCTTCACTGCTTCCTCATCGTCAGGATTGGACACAACACGGAGATAGGCAATGACATCCTTGATTTCTTTGCGCTGATAGAAGCTCAATCCACCATAGATACGATAAGGAATATTCTCTTTACGCATGAACTCTTCAAACGAACGGCTCTGAGAGTTTGTACGGTAAAGAATAGCAAAATCACTATATTCGCAACCATCCTGGCGTTTGATTCGTTTGATATCATTGCATACAATCTGCGCCTCTTCCTTGTCACTATAGGCAGGTTTCAAAGTCAGTTTCTCGCCTTCTTCATTATGACTATAGACATCCTTATGTATCTGTCGCTGATTATGGCGGATGAGACTGTTAGCTGCCTGTACAATAAGTTGTGTCGAACGATAATTTTGTTCGAGTTTAAAGAGTTGTGCGCCAACGTAGGCCTTCTGGAAATTCAGGATGTTATCAATGTTAGCACCACGGAAACTATAGATACTTTGTGCATCATCACCAACCACGCAGACTCGTTGACGCTCTTTCGTCAGTTGCATGACGATGGCCTGCTGGGCGTAGTTCGTATCCTGATACTCATCAACGAGAACGTATGCAAAACGCTCAGCATATTGCTGTCTGATATCTTCATGTTCACGGAAGAGCATAAAAGTCTGTACCAACAGGTCATCAAAATCCATTGCGTTGGCTTGCCGACAACGATCAGCATAACGCAGGTATATCTGACTGATAAAAGGAACCTTGCGGGCGGCATCGTCAGCAGCCGAAGGACTGTTGGCATAGGCATGAGGCATAAGCAGATGGTTCTTGGCCATTGAGATACGGTCTGCCACACTCGATGGCTTGTATTGTTTCTCATCAAGCTGCATCTCGCGGATAATGCTCTTGACCAACGAACGGGAATCACTCTGGTCGTAAATAGTGAAGTCGCTATTATAGCCGATATGCTGTGCCTCGCGCCTCAGGATACGAGCGAAAATAGAGTGGAACGTACCCATTTGCAAATAACGGGCACGTTCTTCGCCCACCAGTTTTCCAATGCGCTCCTTCATCTCACGAGCAGCCTTGTTAGTGAATGTCAGTGCTAGAATGCGCCAAGGTTCCATATGGAAATGCTCCAATAGCCATGCAATCTTATACGTCAGCACACGCGTCTTTCCAGAACCTGCACCAGCAATAACCAACTGGGGGCCGTCACACCATGTGACCGCCTCCCGCTGGCTTTCGTTCAGTTCACTTAACAACTGCTCTTCTGTTATCATTGTCGTTATTGTATTCCGCGTTCACGCAGTTTCTTTTGCCAGTTCCAAGCAGACTTCAGTGTTTCCTCAAGACTCGTCTCTGCCTTCCAACCAAGAACTTTGTTTGCCTTATCCGGATTGGCCCAAACCTTCTCGATATCACCAGCACGACGTGGGGCATACTGCCAGTTCAACTTCACACCTGTGGCCTTCTCGAAGGCATCAACGATTTCTTTGGTCGATACGCCGCGTCCTGTACCCACGTTAAACACTTCAAGTTTGTCGGAGTCGGTGTCAAGTACACGAGTCATAGCCTTGACGTGAGCCTTAGCCAAATCAACCACATAGATATAGTCACGGATACAAGTGCCGTCAGGCGTGTTATAGTCGTTGCCGAATACACTCAGTTTCTCACGGATGCCGATGGCCGTCTGAGTGACATAGGGTATTAGGTTCATGGGCACACCATTGGGCAACTCTCCGATGATACCTGACGGATGAGAGCCTATAGGGTTAAAGTAACGCAGCAATATAGCCTTGATGGGTGCACCGCTGTTGATGTCGTCACGGATAATCTCCTCATTTACTTGTTTCGTATTACCATAAGGGCTCTCTGCCGGTTTCACTGGAGCATTTTCCGTTACAGGCAGGTTCTCCGGATCTGGCTGACCATAGACCGTGCAACTGCTGGAGAAGATGATACCTTTTACATTGAACTTCGGCATGAGTTCAAGAATATTGACCAAAGAAGCAATGTTATTACGATAGTACAGCAATGGCTTCTCCACACTCTCGCCCACAGCTTTTGATGCTGCAAAGTGAATAATACCCTCTATCTTAGGGTACTTCTTGAATATACGCTCCATTGCGTCGTAGTCGCAGCAGTCTGCCTTTTCAAAAGCAGGACGTACACCTGTTATCTTCTCTATGCCATCAACAACGTCAGCATTGGAATTTGAGAGATTATCTACAATAACAACTTCATAGCCTGCATTCTGCAATTCCACGGTGGTGTGGCTTCCAATAAAACCTGTTCCACCCGTCACTAAAATCGTCTGTTTCATATTACTTAGTATAGTTATTAGTTAGAAATATTATAATGATTCACATTCTTTGAGCCATACATCACTTGAGGCATCGCTCGGCATACGCCAGTCACCACGTGGTGAAAGGCTGACAGAACCAACCTTCGGGCCATCAGGCAGACAAGAGCGTTTAAACTGCTGGGCAAAGAAACGACGGCAGAACGTGGTCAGCCACTTCTTGATTATCTCATCGTTATAATTTCCAGCAAAGGCCTTCTGAGCCATCAGGAAGAGTTTGGATGGACGGAAACCGAAACGCAACATGTAGTAAAGGAAGAAGTCGTGTAGATCGTAAGGGCCTACGAGGTCTTCGGTCTTCTGCTTGATATTGCCATTAGCATCAGCGGGTATCAACTCAGGTGAGATAGGTGTATCAACAATGTCGAGCAACGTAGTCTTCGAGGTAGTATCAACATTATTCATGGCGATGTACGTCACCAGATACTTGATAAGCGTCTTCGGTACACTGGCATTCACACCATACATGGACATGTGGTCACCATTATACGTGGCCCAGCCAAGAGCCAGTTCCGAGAGGTCGCCAGTACCAACTACCAGGCCACCTAATTGGTTCGATAAGTCCATCAGAATTTGCGTACGCTCACGAGCCTGAGAATTCTCATAGGTCACATCATGAATGCGAGCATCGTGACCGATGTCCTCAAAATGCTGAGTTACAGATTTAGCAATGCTTATTTCATATTCGGTGACACCTAACGACTTCATCAGAGTGACAGCGTTATCATGCGTACGGTCTGTGGTTCCGAATCCTGGCATGGTAACACCCACGATACCCTTACGATCGTAACCTAACTTATCGAAGGTCTTAACACATACTAATAGAGCCAACGTAGAGTCGAGTCCTCCGCTGATGCCAAGAATGACACGTTGCGAATGGGTATGAATCAGGCGTTTAGCCAATCCCATTACTTGAATATTAAGTATCTCCTCACAGGCTTCCTGCATCTTCCCGGCTTGAGGAATGAACGGGTGTGGATTGATGTCGCGTGTTAATCGGAAATCATGGTCACTTACAGGACAGCAATCGACCATCTGCGCTGTAGCATGATGCTGAGCATTTATAAATGTAGTATTCTTACGACGCTCACTGCGAAGACGTTCCACATCTATCTGAGCCATTTGTAACTGCGGCTGAAGTGAGAAGCGCTCACCCTCTGCTAACTGATGACCATTCTCGAAAATCATGGCATTACCACCATATACCACATCCTGGGTACTCTCACCAAATCCACAGCTGGCATAGACATAGCCGCTAATGGTGCGTGCGCTCTGCTGTGCCAAGAGAGAGCGCAGATAGTTATGCTTACCAATCAGTTCATCACTAGCAGAAAGGTTGAAGATGATATCGGCACCTGCTAACGACAGCTTGTTACTGGGTGGAATCGGTGCCCATACATCTTCACAGATTTCCACACCAAATTTCACACCGTCGGAAGTCTGAAACACTTTCGGTTTTGAAGAAACAAGAACCGGGCTGCCTGCCAGATAGATTTCGGTGTCATTCAAATCCTGTGCGGAGGCGAACCATCGTTTCTCATAAAACTCGCCATAGTTAGGCAAGTAGGTTTTCGGAACGATGCCAAGTAACTGACCATGCTGAATAACGGCAGCACAGTTCAACAGCAGGCCACCCACCTGAACCGGCAAACCAACAATGCTGATGATATCGAGCTTACGCGTATCATTCATCAAGGAGATAAGCGCCTGCTCCGACTCATCAATGAGCAACTGCTGGGTAAACAAATCCTGACACGAATAGGCCGTAAGCCCTAGCTCAGGGAAACAGACGATTTCTACACCCTGTGCCTCTGCATCGCTAATCAGACGCTTCGTCTCCTCCACGTTAAATGCCGTATCGGCCACCTTGACCGCAGGCACAGCTGCTGCAACTGAAATGAATCCGTACTTCATATTTTCAATTTGACAATTAACTATTTACAATTTATGGTATCAATAACGACGAGTCACCATAACTCAGGAAACGGAAGTCATGAGCTAAGGCGTAGTCGTAGATTCGTCGCCAGTCACCCTTAACGAAGGCCGACACCAACAAGAGCAACGTGCTTTGCGGCTGGTGGAAGTTCGTCACAAGCATCTTTACAATCTTGTAGTCGTAACCTGGTGCGATGATAATCTGGGTTGAGGAGTGTAGTACGTTCAGTTCGTGCCGCGTCATCCAGTCATGCAGTGCCAGCAACGACTCTTCGCTTTTCACATCTCTCTCTTCCCTTTCATACGGTTCCCATTGGCTGACGTGCAGTTCCTCCTCGGTCAGTTCTGGGTTCTTCATAACCTTCAGACCCATGTAGTAGAGGCTCTCCAACGTTCGAACGCTGGTAGTTCCTACAGCTATCGCCTCAGCGTGATGGGCAATGAGACGCTCCAATGTATGCCGTTTCACACTGATATACTCCGTATGCATCTGATGATCTGCTATCTGTTCACTCTTTACGGGTTTGAAGGTTCCTGCTCCCACGTGCAACGTCAGTTCCTCACGCTCAATGCCGTGAGCATCAAGGTCTGCCAGCACACGCTCCGTAAAGTGCAGTCCTGCTGTAGGTGCCGCCACACTACCTTTGATTTTCGAATATACCGTCTGGTAGGTCGTCTTGTCGCTCTCTTCCGTCTTACGATTCAGATATGGAGGTATAGGCAGTTCACCAACGGCATCAATCACCTCAGCAAAAGACAAGCCACCATCCCACTCGAATTCAACCACTTGACTGGTACCATGCTCACCCCGACGCGTCGCCTTCAAGGTGATAGTATTCTGGCTCGTGGTAATTGTCTGTGTCAACGCTCCTTCTTTCCACTTCTTCAGATTGCCCACCAAACAATACCAGGTACAACGGTTCGTCGTCTGGAACATCAGTTCATAATCACTCGGTTCAGCAGGTTCCAATAAAAACACTTCAATTAGTGCTCCTGTATCTTTGTGAAAGTGCATACGCGCCTGAATCACCTTGGTATTGTTGAATACCATGAATGCGCCTTTCGGCAGATAGTTCGGCAGGTTATAGAACACATCCTCCCCAACCGAAGGTCCATCTCCATAATATATGAGCAACTTCGAGTGGTCACGCTCCTTCATCGGGAACTTGGCAATACGCTCATCAGGCAGCGCATAGTTATATTCTCTAATTTGAATCTCTTGAGTTTTCACAATTCAAAAAGTGTTATGGCATACTAAAGAAAAAGAAAAGCGCAGCATAACGTCGTTCTATACCGTCGGCTTTGCCAATAGAACGGTTGCTCTTGTCGCGTACGGTACCATCGTTCTCAATCTTACCCAAATAGGCATTTGAGCGGTCGCGCACAGTGCCGTCGTTCTCAATCTTACCAATATAGCTGTTCGAGCGGTCGCGCACACTACCGTCACGCTCTACTTTTCCTACGTAGGCGTTCGAACGATTGCGCACACTGCCATCACTCTCAATCTTGCCGACATATGCATTCGAGCGGTCACGGATGGTTCCGTCTCGATCAATCTTTCCTACGTAGGCGTTACTGCCGTTTCTCATTTCCTGTGCTGTACACATTGTCGATACACCGACAATCATAAGCAATAAAACCAAAATCTTTCTCATATTTCTATCTTTTTATATACGTGTTACCTGCTTAACACCCTTAACGGTGCGCAGTTTCTTAATCAGTGCCTCCATACGAGATGTATCATCAAGCATGACCTCAAGGTTTCCGCTAAAGAGTCCGTCATGAGAGTCAATATTGATGCTACGTAGCACCAACCGTTCGTCCTTGGAAATGATACTCGTCAGATTATTGACGATACCAATATCATCGTTACCTACCACACGCAAGGTAATAGAATACATCGACGAGCCCTTGCCACTCCACTTCGCCTTGACAATACGGTAACCGAAACGCTTGCGCAATTCCGGAGCATTGGGACAATCAACACGGTGAATTTTGATACCACCGCCAGCTGTTACAAATCCAAACACTGCGTCACCATAGATAGGATGGCAACACTTTGACAGTTGGAAATCAATACCCTTCAGGTTTTGGTCAATGACAAGCACATCGTCACTGCCCATATTCTGCTGGGCAACGAGTGTCTCGTCAAACTGGAAGCCTGCGGCCGACCGTGCGAGGTTATCGCCCGTCACAGTACTCTCCCGTTGTTTCTCCTCCACATACTTATCAGCTACGTAGTTCACGTCGAGTTGACCGGAAGCAATATGACGGTAGAATTCGCTGGCCTCCTTATAGCCCAAGCGTTTCATCAGGTGCATCAGCACCGGCTCCTCCATCTCTATCTTTCGATTCTTGAACTTGCGCTCCAGAGCCTCTTTAGCGAACATGCCTTCTGCCTGCTGCGTCTCACGAAGTGCCAGACGTATCTTCGACTTAGCACGACTAGTCTTAACAATGTTCACCCACTCCTGCTTCGGCTTCTGGTTGGTCTGTGTCATGACCTCTACCTGGTCTCCGCTCTGTAACTCATGTCGAATGGTGACCACCTTATTATTAATACGTGCACCTACACACTGATTGCCGATCTTCGAATGAATATGATAGGCAAAGTCCAGCACCGTTGCACCTTTGGGGAATTTAAGTAAGTCGCCACGAGGTGTAAATACGAACACCTCGTCCTCATAAAGGTCCATCTTAAACTGGTCCATCGCCTCCATGTCCGTAGTATTTTCCAGCATCGAGCGAATGCCGTTCAGCCAGTCGTCCATTCCCGACTCGGCCTTCACTCCCTTGTAGCGCCAGTGGGCTGCCACGCCTCGTTCGGCAATCTCATCCATGCGCTCAGAGCGAATCTGTACCTCCACCCATTTCTGTTCTGGACCAAGTACCGTAATATGCAGACTTTCGTAACCGTTCGATTTCGGTACAGAGAGCCAGTCGCGCAAGCGCTTAGGGTTAGGCTGATACATATCAGTGATGATGGAATAAACCTGCCAGCACTGCATCTTCTCCTTTTCCTCAGGGCAATCAATGATGATACGAATGGCAAATAGATCATAGACACCCTCGAACGGACAACGCTGCTTCTTCATCTTCTGCCAGATGGAGTGAATGGACTTCGTACGCCCCTTCATGTGGAATGTCAAACCAGCATCTTCAAGTTTCTGCCGGATTGGTCCGATGAAGTTCTCTATATAGGTATCACGACTTTTCTTCGTGGCATTCAGTTTCTCCTTGATATGGTAGTAAGCATCATGCTCTAAGTACTTCAGCGACAAATCCTCCAACTCCGACTTCAACTGATAAAGTCCCAGTTTATGAGCCAACGGAGCATAGAGGTATGCTGCTTCTTCCGACACGCGACGACGAGCCTCATCGTCAGCGGCATCACGTATCTGACGCATCAGGTTGACGCGGTCGGCAATCATAATGAGAATAACCCTCATATCCTCTGCAAACGAGAGCAAGAGATTACGGAAATTCTCACTTTCAATGACAGGGTTCTTCTTGTAGAGTAGCTGTATGCGCTGCAGTCCGTGCAGGATCCGGGCAATACTCTCACCAAAGTCTGCACGGATATCATCAATGGTCGTAAAACCTCCTTCCACACTTGGGCGTAGCATGATGGCCAGGACTGCATCACGTCGCAAACCGATTTCCTCAACCACCGTCAGTGCCGTACGCAGACTCTCTACAATAGGATTCAAACCGAACACGTCACGATGAACCTCCGGCTGCTCAAGATAGCGCTTGATGTAATTCATCATGCACCGCTCGTCACCATCATGCAACGAGTCGCCCAACAGGTCCTTAATCCTGTTATATAGCAAGAAAGTCTCTTCCTGCTCATAAGCTGTAAATTCCAGTCGTTCCGTCATAGGGTTTGAATAATATATCTCTAATTACAATAGTTTCTGCAACTTCGAACGGAGCATCTCAGCCTCCGACTGTCGAATGCGCAGACGTATCTCGCAAGTATTGTCATATGTCTGGTTGACAATACGCGGCTGCATCTCCTTGACAATACGCATCACGTCGTTCATCTGCGGATAAGCAAATGTGTAGATAATCTCCTCCTCTACCTGACGTGTCTCCACGGTGGCGTTGGCTATTGCATCGGCAGCCGCCTCACGGTAGGCCACAATAAGCCCACTGGTTCCGAGATTCACACCACCATAGTAGCGTACAACGACGATGAGCACATCAGTGAGTTCGCTAGAGTTAATCTGTCCGAGAATCGGTTTGCCTGCCGTTGACGAAGGCTCACCGTCATCGTTGGCACGAAACTCCGTACGCTGGGGTCCAAGCATGTAGGCATAGCAGACGTGCCGTGCATCATAGTACTTCTTACGGTAGCCGGCTATGATGTCTTTCACCTCATCAATCGTTTCGACGTGGTGGGCAAAAGCGAGGAACTTACTCCGCTTTTCGGTGTAATATCCCTCGCTCGTCGCTGCTATTGTCTTGTACTCGTCCGTCATTATTGCTTGATTTTCCAGGTTGTCCTGAATTGTCTCAGGTTATCCCAGTTT
>Ga0310690_10012433_pt1 | contig 10455 bp, 26 predicted proteins | sample AusTroGonzalo_MG_2_FD_207661 | JGI IMG/M metagenome (GOLD analysis project Ga0310690, IMG submission 207661) | Bovine rumen microbial communities from tropical cattle in Woodstock, Queensland, Australia - Gonzalo_04 (v2) (version 2) | ecosystem: Host-associated > Mammals > Digestive system >...
GGAATGCACAAACAAGATTATTTGTTAAGGGTGTAGCAATAAGAACAGGTTTAGGTTTTAATCTATGGAGTAGAACTGAAATGAATGATGAAAAGAAATCTATTGAGCCTGATATCAATTCACACGATTTATCAAAGATTAAGGAAAGAACTCAAATAGAATATACTAACTTAATTAAAAAGGGTATGACTACGAAAGAAATTGCAAGTAAATTAAATAGAACTGAAGATGAATTAAAAGCCTTGTTTAGTTATTATGACACATTAATTACATTTGAGAAGGACTTGATTAACCTTGATAAGTAATCACGATAGAAGTGGATATATTGGTGCTTCTGACACTAAATATGTTGTAGGAAATTGGAATACCAAAACATTCACACAATGGTGGTTAAAGAAGCAAGGTATAGATACATCTAATATAGAAAATAAATTTACATTAGCAGGAACTAATTATGAACACAAAATAATAGATTTCTTAAATGTAGAAGATATAGAAAAAGACAATCAAATTATAATTGGTAGATTAAGAGTTAATTTAGACGCAAATACCAAAGATAAAATATATGAAATAAAGACATTTCAAAATCAAAAGGGTTTTGATATAGACAAACATAAAGATTATGTTCAACAGGTTCAAGTGCAAATGTATGCAAGTGGAATACATAATGCCGAAATAGTAGCATATGGTTTAGAACCTAGTGATTATGATAATTATTTACACGATATAGATAGTGAAAGATTATTTAGATATGAAATACCATATGATGAAGAATGGGTAAATAAAGTATATTTGCCAAAATATAAAATATTAGAAAAATGCTTAATAGAGGGTAGATACCCAAGGGAGGAAAAATAATGAAATTATATATAATAAGTAATTTTGGAAATGGTTTAGAAAAAGGAGAAGGACCTTATTGTTTAATAGGAGAAGATGGAAAGGCTTGGTATGGTCATTATTGTTCTAATATAGGTTTTGCAAAAGGAGATTTAATTATGAATAGACCTGAAAGGCAAAAAGAATTAAAAGAAGCATATGGAGAATATGAAATATTATATTTAGGCGATGATGATATGACTAACGATGAATTAATGAAAAGATATAAAGAAAGGGAAGAAAAGGTAGAAAACAATGGATAAAGAATATGATGAAATGACAAATGATGATTTTGAACAAGTTATAATGAAAGCCAATGATGAATATGACCAAATGAAAGATAGAGTTCACGAGTTATATGAGGAAAATGAAAGATTAAAAAAGAAAATGAATACAATGGCTTATTCAATAGTATATTTAAAAAAAGAAGAATTAGGATGGATAGGTAAGGTCTTTGATAAAGATTTAATAAGCATTGATGATTTAATAAGTAAATTAGAAGATATGCAAGGGGATATTGATAAATTAAAAGAAGAAGAAGAAGATAGAGAAAGAGATATAGAAGACAATTACAAACCAATAGACCCTGCTAGTCAGTACAATATAGATGATAAAATGTTTCATTAGGAGGTAAAAAATGGATATTATAACAGATAGAAAAGAAACTATATTTAGAAGAGATTATGAAGGCAAGAAGTTCTATTCAATAGGAATGTCAAAGAAAAGACAGGATGGAAGTTATGAAAATGGATATGCTAGTGTTCAATTCAATAAAGATGTAGAATTAGAAAACAAAACACAGATAATGATTAAAAAAGGATGGTTAGATTTCTATAATACCGAAAAGGAAGGAAAAAAGACAACTCATCTATTTATAAGAGTAAGTGAGTTTGAAGTGGTTGCGTATATAAAAGATAAAGAAGAGCAACCTAAAGAAGAAAAGAAACAAGATGGATGGGGAAGTGCCAAAGATATTGAAATAGACCCTGATGAACTACCATTCTATTAGGAGATGTGTATGCAACAAACAATATTTGATATGTTGTATCCAAAATTCAAGATAACCAAACCAATAAGACTTATTGAATTATTTGCAGGATATGGTAGTCAAGCATTGGCATTGAAATATTTAAATGTACCATTTGAACATTGGAAAATATGTGAGTGGGCTATTAAGAGTACACAAGCATATAAAGATATCCATTTTACTGATATTGATATAAAAATTAATTCAAGTAGAACTAAAGAAGATATGGTAAATTTCTTATACCAAAAAGGAATATCAAGTAATTGGAACGAACCAATGACTAAAGAACAAATAAATAGGCTAAGTGAAGAGCAACTTAAAACAATTATAAAAAACATAGCGATAACACATAACTTAGTAAACATACAACAAGTTAAAGGGGAAGATTTAGAAATAGTAGATACAGATAAATACGAATACATTATGACCTATTCTTTCCCTTGCCAAGACTTGTCTTTAGCTGGTAAGAAACAAGGAATGAGTGATACATCTACAAGAAGTGGAATGCTTTGGGAAGTTGAGAGAATACTTCAAGAGTGTAAAGATTTAGGAACACTTCCCCAAGTTCTTTTAATGGAGAATGTACCACAAGTACATAGCCAAGATAATGTAGAAGATTTTAATAAGTGGAAATCAAGATTAGAAGAGTTGGGTTATATGAACTACTTTCAAGATTTATCTGCTACAGATTATGGAGTTCCCCAAACAAGAGTAAGAACTTTTATGGTATCAATACTAGGGGAATATAGTTATATTTTTCCACAAAAAGAGCCTTTAAATATAAAACTAAGAGATTTATTAGAAGATAATGCTGACAAGAAATACTATTTAACTAACAAACAAATAGAAGATGTATCTTGCTGGAATGCTTATGAGAAACCACTTGAAAATATGGAAAAAATAGAAAAAACCCAAGTTTCACCAACACTTACAACGAGAAGTGGTGCTTATGCTGCTGGAATGATACTTGTTAAACCCCAAGTTGTAGGTGGAATAGGAGAAAAGAAAAGTAATGGAGGGAGACAATATTATCAACAAGATAGAATATATGACGATAATGTTGCAATATCTTTAGCTACGTCTTTCAACCCATATTATAAAATTGGTAATGAAGTTGATAACAAGTATTATCTAAGTGATAAAATGGTTAAATATATTTCAAGCAAAAGTGACAAATATACAGTTAATGACAATAATCTTGTTATAAATCGAGATGTTGCTTGTAGCAAAACAACAAGAGAAGGTTGTACAAGAGCAGATACAAGTGATTATATTTGTAATGATTTACCAAGCAACACTAAAATAATTGGTACATATCAATTTGCTAAAAGTGACGCTTTTATGAAAGGCAAAAATAGATTTCAAGAAGGCAAAGAAGTTGCTGATACTATTCAAACATCACAAAAAGAAGGAATAGTAAATAGTGATTTAAGAATAAGAAAACTAACACCTAGAGAATGCCTAAGACTTATGGGAGTATCTGAGCAAGATATTACAAATATGAGCCAAAATCAAAGTGACAATAGTTTGTATCATTTAGCAGGAGATAGTATAGTAGTAAATGTTTTGATGGCTATATTTAAGGAGATGATGTAATTGGACTTACAAAATGAAATTGCTTATAAAAGTAAATTATTATATGAAAGTGTAAAAGAATTAAAAAAGACAGGAAGTGAATACGCAAAAGCATATACCGAATATAGGGTGGCACTTGCCAAAGAATTGGTTAAATTAAAAGATGAAGGATATGCTATAACATTAGCAGGAGATATTGCTAGAGGTAAACCTGAAATTGCTAAATTAAAATTTGAGGAAATATCAAAAGAGGCAGTATATAAAGCCAATCAAGAAACAATAAATGTATTGAAATTGCAAATTAAAATAATAGAAAATCAACTTGGAAGAGAGTGGTCTTCTAATGAAGAGTAATAGAGCAATAGCAGTTGGTATCTCGCAAGAAACAAAAAAGAGAGTATGGGAACGAGATGGAGGAAGATGTGTAGTATGTGGTAATACTCACAATGTAATGCCAAATGCACATTATATTCCTCGCTCAAGGGGTGGTTTAGGAATTGAACGGAATATCGTTACATTATGCACTGAACTTACTCCAAACAAATGCCATAGAAGATTTGATTTTGGCAACAAGAAAGAAAGATTAAAAATCAAGGAAAAGATAAGGAATTATTTAATGAGCAAATATGATGATTGGGATGAAAGCAAATTAATATATAAAAAATGGGATGATTACAAAAAATGATATGTTTAAATTATTTAGATAGGAGGTAGATATAATGAATAATTTAGGACAACACGATGTAATATTATGGGCAATGTTAAATAACCCACAAAAAGAATGGTGGAGTGCAAAAGACTTCCAATATGGAGAATACTTTGTAGGATATGAAGCAACTGCAAGAATGAGCGAATTAGTGCAAAAATATCCTTTATTGGTTAAAAGGGATATGGATGGAAGATTTAGAGTTATTGGTATCTTTTGGGAAAGCACTAGAGAAGTTCAAGAACAAAAAGAAAGAATACAAGCATTGATAAACTCTCAAGAATAAGTTATAATTTTAGTTGTGTAGGGAAAAGAGATTATATGGAGCATATTTTAGTTCCCTACACACTAAAGACTAAAGTATGTTCTGTATAGTCTCTTTTTCTTATTAGGAGGTAGAATGGATAAAAAGTTTTATTGGATAAAATTAAGAACTGATTTCTTTAATAGAGAGGACATTGACTTCCTATTATCACAAGAAAATGGATGTCAATATGTAGTTTTGTATCAAATGTTATGTTTAAATACTGCAAATACAAATGGAAAATTACAATCACAAATGAATGAAGTAATAGTTCCATATGATATTAAAAAGATAGTAAGAGACACTAAATACTTTGACAGTGATACAATCATCGTAGCATTAGAACTATATAAAAAATTAGGACTAATATATGAAGAGCAAGATAAGATATTAAAGATATCCAACATAGAAGCAATGGTAGGAAGCGAAAGTGCTAATAAAGACGCAATAAAGAAAAGAAATCAAAGATTAAAAAAGAAAATAGAACAGGGGACAAGGTTGGAGACAAAAGAGGGGACAAAATGTCTTATAGAGAATAGAGATAAGATATTAGATATAAGAGATAAGAATATAGATATAAAAAAAGAAATACATAAAGAAAAATTTACAAAACCTACTTTAGAAGAAGTGGAAACTTATTGCCAATTAAGAGAAAATAATGTTAATGCTCAAAATTTTATAGACTTCTATGAAAGTAAAGGATGGATGGTAGGGAAAAACAAAATGAAAGATTGGAAAGCCTGTGTAAGAACTTGGGAACATAATAGAACCAATAACAAAGAACAACTACCATCTTGGTTCAATAAAGACATTAAAATAGAAGAAATATCAGAAAAAGACAAAGAAGAATTTGAAAATATAATAAATGAATTTAATTAAAAGCCTTATTTCAAAGGCTTTTTTTATGTTTACAAAAAAACTTTAACAAATTTTAAAAAAAGTATTGCAATTAACATAATAGTATGTTAATATATAATTGTCTTAATTGAAAGGGACAGAAAAGGTAGGAAAATAAAATGAAAGAAATAGAAGAAATGATTAAACAAGATGTTGAAAGTGGTAAGAAAACATTATATGAAGCAATAGAAGCAAAAAGAAGTGTAAGAGAAAAGTTAGAAAAAGAAGGCAAAGGAATATACGAAAGAGTAGTAGGATGGGATGGTAAAGCACACACAATTCTAAATAAGGAATATGATGAGGTTTTAGAAAAATACAAATACTATTTAAGATTAAATGCACAATATGGTAGTAAAGGTGCAGAAGAAAGAATAGAAAAAGATATCAAAGACCATTACAAAACATTACAAATTAAAGTAGAAAAGAAAATAGGTAAGATATTAAAGATAGAACATCTAGGTGGATGGGACTACATCTTTGAAGGTGAAAATGGTAAGTGTGGTGTTGAAGTAATAATAGCAGGTGGATATAACATTCAAAGAAAACATACAAGATGGATAATAAATAGTGGGAGAGTTTACTAGTTCTCTTCAAAAACTAGTTTTAATTAAAGGAGATGGATAAAAATGAAATGGTATTTTATAGAAGATAAAATTAAGAATAAAACAACAGGTTATAGATATGTAAGTGAAATGAAAGAAATGGCTTGGAAAAAACAATGCAAGTATCAATTTAAAGGAATAAATGCAAAATTAATATTCGATGGAGAATATAGAATAATAATAGAGGAAGAATAAGAGGAGAATAATATGAATAAGTATTACGATGAAGAAGATTTAAAAAATAAGAATTATGCGATATTGTATTGGGACGCAGAAGAACCTTATGAATATATTGTTAGTTTACACGATGAATATGATAAGGCAAAAAAAAGATTAGATTATCTTAATAAAGAAGCAAATAGATTATTTGATAAAGGTATAGCAACAAGTAGATATGGAATATATAAAACAGATGACCTAAAAGTAAAAAAATGTTTTAACTATGGTAAGGAGGATGAATAATATGGAATTATTTATGAATGGTGCAGGATGTATGAAAGTTGAGAATGGCAAATTTTATATAGTAGATGAAACAACAGGATGGGACTATATGAAAGAATGCACGAGAAATGAGTTTATTGCAGAACTTAAAAAAATGTCTTGGGTATGTCTTACAAGTTGGGATAAAGAATTAAGACAACAATATTTAGATTTAGTAGATTATGTTAATAATATGGATAAATAGAAAGGTGGTGAGCAAATGGCAAAACTAATTAAGAAAAAGTTTTATACATCAACAGGAGAAGCAAAGATTAATAACTTTCTTTGTGTAATCAGTAAAACAATAGCAAAGGAAGCAGGGTTCACAGGGGATGAACAAATTAAAGTATATGCAAAAAAAGATAAAATAATAATAGAAAAGGGAGAATAAAAAAATGAGTAAAAAAGAATTTTATGAAACTTACATCAAAGATAATAGAACAGAGGATGAAAAAATGATGGATATTATCCACGAGAACGCACGAAAGGTAAAAAATGATAGAATATACGAGGTAAGACCAAAAAGAGCGAAAAAAGGCAATTTATGGCTTTCTAGGATGGTGTGGCTAACCGATTTAATCATAATAGTTTTATTAATAGTATTGTTGGTGAAAATTTATGGATAAGATAAGAGAGTATTTACAACATAAAAGAATGAAGGAAAATACGTTACAAAATCAAATTGAAACACTTAACAATGATATTAAAAGATTAAATAATGATATAGAAATAAGAGATAATAAAATTAAGTTATTAGAAACTCAACTTATGGAAAGCAAGGATGAAATAATAAAATTACAAAGGGAGATAATAGATGGTAGAACTTGCAGACGAGATTTTGTTGAAAATGAGAATAAAGGAACACATAGAGGGAGACCAAAGAAAGTTTGTAATGACGAAAGAACAACTGATGGAGTTTGTGATGAAATACAACAAAGTTCTGTTGAAGGTGAATGATGAAATTAGAGATAAAATTAAGCGACAATAATACACATATTGTTAATTCGTATATAATCAAGACTAGGAAAGTAATGGAAAGCAAAATAGAGGAAATATTAACAGAAAGAAGAACTAAAGGGTATTTAGTAACAAGAAGCATTAATAGTTATGTAAGAGAGTGGAAAGGGCATAATAGACTATACAATCTACATTTGTTTAGGAGTAGAACAAAAGATGTAGACTTGGAAGAACCTAGCAAATGGTATTTAGAATTTATTTGGCTAATATTAGGAGGAAAAAATGGATAATATACCAATAGAAGAAATGCCTGCTGAAATAGACAGGTTGCTAGAAATAAACGAGAAACTAATAGAAATAAATAAAAATAAAGATAAAGAAACAGAAGAACTACAAAAAGAATTAGAAGAATATAAACAAATAGGAATAATGCAATTTAATAGACCATACGCAAAAAGATATTTAGAAGAAAAGAAGAAAGAAATACCTAACTTAATGTACCCAGATAGCGAAACAATATACGAAGAATATTACAACTTAAAAGATAGAATTAATAAAGCAGTAGAGTATATAAAGAGTTATAATATTGATTTTAATAATTGCAAGTTTAGTGAAGCACCAATAAGTATTGGAGAATTAGGGAAACTACTAGATATATTAAATGGAAGTGATAAGGAATGAGTGAAGCATTAGGAATATTATTAATTATGTTAGCATTATATAGTGCTTATAAATTAGGGAAAAGAAGTAATAGGAGGTAATATAAAATGACTTTACAAGAAAATCAAAGTCTTAATTTAGAATATCAAAGAAACAAAGAATTAAGAGAATTAAAAGAAGAAATAAAAAGACAAGAAAATGTAATTACAAATCTAAATGATGATAACGAATATTTAACTGATAGCATAAATAGTTTAGAAGTTAAAAACACTATATTAAATAACATAATAGATAAAGCAATAGAGTATATTAATACCTTTGATAAAGGAGATTATATAAGTTCTATAAAAATATTAGATATATTAAATGGAAGTGATAAAGAGTGAATAGATTTAATCCGTATTCAAATGAGTATATGCTTTATGAAATAATGGAAACTTTAAAACAAATATTAGAAGAATTACAAGAATTAAAAGGTAGTGATAAAGAGTGATAACAATGGAAGAATATGTAAGACAAGTAAATACAAATATTGAATTATCACAAGAAATAGAAAGACTAAATAATACCATAAATGATATAAAAGAGTATGTTAATTTTCTTGTTATATATAATCAAACAATTAGTGGTAAGTTTAGTGAAACACAATGGGGGCAAGATATATTAGGTTTAATAGGAAGTGATAAAGAGTGAGTGAAGAAGAAGTGACAAAAGAAGTAGCAAATAGTGGCAAAAGGTTGGTGAAGAAACTTGTTAAAGATAAAAGATAATGTAGATTTAGACAAACTAATTAAAAAACTAGAAAAAAAATATAAATTTGAAAAAGTTTGTGAAGAAAAAGAATATTACTTATTAATTTTAAGAAGTTGGTACGAATGGGATAATGATTGGGAAGGTAAAAAATTCAAATTAACAAGTAGAGATACTTGGCAAATATGGAAAGATAAAAGAACAATTAGATATTTAGGAACTATTAAGCCTTATAGTGGTCGAGGTGGCTTTAGTGTTTATGAAGATTTAGACTTTGTATTTGACTTAATAAAAGATGATTTAGTAGAGAAGGTGGAATAATGGAACTATGATATTATTTGTTATGGAAAAAATAGAAGCAAAAGATGGGAAGATAGAAACTGAACAAAGTGATGACCTATTAAGACTAGAACAAGAAGTATTAAGCAAGTATTCAGGTTATAAAGGCTTTGTAGCACACCGCGAAGAAAAAGGTAAGGTGAAGAAACTTGTTAACAATAAAAAGAATTGTACACATAATTAAAATGCTAAAAAAAGCACTTGATGTTAAAACAATAAAAGAAGTCGAATTAAAAATGAAAGAATTTTATGAAAGGTGGGGTGTTTTGTGAAAGTAGGAGATTATGTAAGAACTATATATGGAATAAAAAAAGTTGTAGATATAATTTGTGGTCAAGACATTAAATTTGATAATACCAATGGTTTTGATGAAGATTTAAGAAAATATCACGATTACGATGGAATAAGTTTTGAAGGTTCTGCTTGGAGAGAAATAGTGGAAAGAACATCACCAAACATAATAGACTTAATAGAAGATGGAGATATAGTTAAGATATTAAATGGTATGGGAGAAGAAGAACTAATATTAATAAAATATTTAGAAATAGAGAAACCTATACTAGAAAGCCACAAAATTATATCAATATTAACAAAAGAACAATTTGAAAGTATGGAATATAAGGTGGAATAATGAGTGAAAGAGAAGAAATAATGAAATTTTTAGTCGATAATACGCCTGTGATATTAGATATAGAAAAACAAGAATTTACTTATGATAAAACAAGTATATATTATAAGATTTATAAATATATTAAAGAATTAGAAAAAAAGGAGAATAGTAAATGAAAGAAGAAATGAAAGAAAAGTTTTTGCCAACATTGGTTAATAAAATAAAATATTCAAGGAAAGTAAAAGTAGCAGATATAAAGTCATATTTAGTTGATGAGTTTAAATTGACCAAGGAATTAGATAAAGAAAATAATAAATTAAAAATTGAAATAGAAAAGTTTGAAAAAGAAAGACAAGAACACGAACTAGCATTAGTAACTCTTGATGAATATAAAGATAGAATTAAAGAAAAAGATAATCAAATATATAGATTAGAAAAAGAGCAAAATGATTATAAAGAACAAATAACATTATTAACAAATGAAAGAAATGAATTGTTGGTTAAATCAAAAGATACAACTATTAAAACCAAAAAAATAGAAGATGATACAAAAAGAACATTTAAAAGGGAATTAGAAAGTAAAATTAAAGGGTTAACAGGACACATTACAAAAGAAATTGTTATTGAACTTATAAAAGGAGAACACTAATGGAAAAGACTAATAAATTAGAA
>Ga0310690_10012434_pt1 | contig 10455 bp, 6 predicted proteins | sample AusTroGonzalo_MG_2_FD_207661 | JGI IMG/M metagenome (GOLD analysis project Ga0310690, IMG submission 207661) | Bovine rumen microbial communities from tropical cattle in Woodstock, Queensland, Australia - Gonzalo_04 (v2) (version 2) | ecosystem: Host-associated > Mammals > Digestive system >...
ACGGGTCATGTGTCTCGACCCGGAGATCAGACGCCGCCGGTGCGCCTATGCCCAGATGACGGTGAGGCACGGCTTTTTCATCGACGACGCCTCGGGACTGCTCTCGGACTGGATGTGCCAGATCGAAACGGGATGCCGCTTCGAAACGCCCTTCCCCGACTGGGGATCCTTTCCGCGGGTCCATGTGGAGTCAGGACACAATCACGGGATCCTCGAAGGAAGAGGCGGCGTTTGGGAGAAGCCCGTCTTCTTCACCGATGCGCGGCCCCTGCACTTGCCCGATCTGCCCGCGATGCGGTATGAAAAAACCGTTCCGGTAAAAAAGACGGAAGAACTGTTTTATTTCCCGGAGTACGTCTGCGCCTGGCAGGTCATCCGTCTGTCCGGCCGGGGGACCGTCGAGATCCGCTGGGCGGAGACCCCCTACCTGACGCCGGAGATCGACCGGAAAAACCTGAAGGGCATGAAAGGAAAACGCGACGGAAAATATTTCATTGCCGAGCCCGACGTCTTCGAGGTGGACGGTTCTTTCACCTGGCACGATTACTGGTGGCATGCGGGACACTACGTTCAAATCAAAACCGCGGGGAACGTGCGCTGCGACATCGAATTCTTCCGCACGGGCTACCCCTACCCGGAGACCGCCCCCCGGTCGCAGCTGGAGAAAATGGCGCTCGAAACCCTGCGCGCCTGTTCCTTCGAGACCTACATGGACTGCCCCTATTACGAACAGCTCATGTACATCGGGGATTCCCGGCTGGAGGCGCGGTGCACTTATCTTCTCACCGGCGATCACCGGCTTCCGGCCAAGGCGCTGCGCATGCTTTCCCTTTCGCAGACGCCGGAGGGAGCGCTCAATGCCCAGTATCCCTCCTGTTCGGACCAGAAGATCCCTTCGTTCATGACGATCTGGCTGCTGATGCTGTCGGATTACTTCGCGCTCCACGGCAACGACGCTCTGGTCGAAGAACTGCGTCCCCGGGCGGTGAAACTGCTGGACTATCTCGAAAAGCACACAGTAAACGGCCTTCCCGACGTTCCCGGATGGGGCTTCATCGACTGGTGCGAAAACTGGGAACACGGAACGCCTCCGGGAGGCGCGATCAACAGCGTGATGAGCCTCTTTTATCTGCTGGCTCTGCAGAAGATGGCCGAAATGGATCTCGCCCCCGGACTCGAAGAGAAGGCGAAGGTCCTCGCCCGGACAATCAGATCAACTTTCTACGACAAAGAGAAACGGCTCTATGCCCTAGATCCCGGCAAACAGTACTTCTCGGAGCATCCGCAGGTCCTCGCGCTGCTGGCTCTGGGAGACACGTCGGTCATCCCCGGACTTGAAAGTGCCGATCTCACGCCGTGCAGCATTTATTTCTCAAGCTACTATCTGGAAGCGTGCCGGCTTTTCGGGCTGGACGATCTGCTGGAGAAGCGTCTCGACCGGTGGCGGGCCTTGGAGAACGAGGGGCTGACGACCTTTCCCGAGGAATTCCGCAATCCGCGCTCCGACTGTCACGCGTGGAGTTCGCACATTCTTTCCGTTCTTCCGGAGAAGCCGTAAACCTTCCGGCACCGGTACACAAGTTACAGGTCCAGCGCCATCTCGTCCTCGACGGGGCGGAAGCCGTAACGCAGGTACACGGGTTTGCCCATGGCGGAGGCGTTGAGGCGCAGCGCGGCGCAGCCCTCCTGACGGGCCGTTTCGGCCAGACGGTCGAGAAGCAGGGCGGCAAGGCCACGTCTGCGCCACGCGGGACGGGTGTACATGTTGGTCACGTAACCGCTCTTCCCCCCCGGATTGCCGTAGGTCGGCGGATGGATCTCGATGGAAAGCCCCGAACAGGCCGCCGCCTGATCCCCCTCGTAAGCGATGAAGGCGACAAAACGCCCCGCGGCGATCTGCGTTTGGAAAAACTCCAGATTGCGGCGGAAAAATTCTTCTTCGCCCAAAGTGCAGACCGCCGTCTCCCGCTCGCGGCGCATCTCAAGACGCATCTCCGCCAGCAGAGGGGCGTCCTCTACGGAAGCCCTTTTCAGAAAAAACGCCATGACGGACACCTCACTTCCCGGGGACGTATTGCGTTCCCTCGGGCGCTTCGACGTCGAGGCGGAGCCCCGCGTCCCTGCGCTCCCACGAGACCCGGATGGGGCCCCGGGGCGTGGGCACTTCGCCGGAGGCCCGGAGCAGATCGCCGCAATAGGGCGTCACGGAAAAGGTTTTGAAACCCGGCTCCAGCGGCCGGACGCCGAGGATGTAACGCTTGTTGAAGTACACAGGCAGACTGCTCCAGCCGTGGCAGAGGCTGGCCGCGTCGCCGCCGAGGCTGTCGTCCGCCGGATTTTCCCACAGCGTGGTGGCTCCCAGCAGGGTCAGACTGTCGAAGGCGCGGGAGACCCGGGAGGCGGCGTAATCCTGCACGTCCTTCCCGAAACGCATCAGCCCGCGGATGAGGAAGGGCATGGAGCTGTAGGTGCAGGGAATGAACTCCCCGCCGCGGCGGATCATCTCCAGCAGACGGGGGATCTTTTCCTCCGGCACCAGGCCGTTGAAAAGCATCAGCGCCTGAGTGTGCTCGTGGAGGAATTGCGAATCGTCCCCCTCGAGGAACGAGGCGTAGCAGCCCTTTTCCGGCAGATAGAAGCGCTTTTCCACGGCCTTGCCCAGCTTTTCGGCAACGGCGGCGTAGTCGGGCGCGGAAATGCCGGTCGCGCGGAAGAGTTTGTCCGCCAGCAGGAGCGCTTCATAGAGATAGATGTTGAAAGGCGCCTGCTCCTCGACCTCGTTCCCGGAGAGCCCGGGGACCCATTCGGCGAAGTTCCACACCCGCTCGCCGCGGCCGGGGAAGTAGAGGCCGCTCGCCGTGGGCCGGCTGAGGAAAAAGTCCAGCAGCTGACGCACGATGGGCGCGTTGCGCTCGAAAAGCGCGGTGGACCCGGTGAAGAAACAATGCTCGTACACCTCGGCGATCCACGCCAGAGAAAAGATGGGGATCGCCAGCTGGTGGGCCCCCGGGGCCGTCAGCGCCAGATACCCGTCCGGCCGCCGGGACTGCCCGAGAAGATCGAAACTGGCCTCGGCGAAGCGGTAGTTGCCCCAGGTGTAGTACCCGTAGAGCGCCTGATTGCGGGAGTCGTAGGCGTAGAGCGACTGCTCCCGCCAGGGGCAGTCCTCGTAGTGCTCGTGCATGCAGTTTTTGAGGGTGTCCACGGCGACGGCGTGGGTCTTCATCCGGAGGGGATCCGGGCAGTCGAAGGGGGCCTCCTTCTCCAGCGGATAAAGCTGTTCGGCCACGCCCGCGAAAAAGACCTTCGGCGGCCGGGCGGCTTCGGCGAAATGCAGTTCGAGATAACGCCCGGCGCAGCGGCGGATGCGGAGCTGGAACACGTTCCGCCCCTCTTTGCAGATGAAGCGGTCCGAGAGATTGCGCTCGGCGATGCTGGTCCGGACGCGGCCGCTGGAAAGATGTTCGCCCAGCGCGTAGTCGACGACGGTCCCCCCGGCGCAGTCGACGTCGAAGGTGATGAATCCCGTGGTCTCCCGTTCCAGATCGGCGATGACGTAGTACCCGTTGGCGTCGGGATCGCCGTCGCTTGTGCGGAACTTGAAGGGGAAGGAACCGGCGGGGTCGAGAACGAATTTTTTCTGATTCCCGACCACGATGTTGCCGCTCACGTAGAGGGCGAGGATGTCCTCGGAGACCGCGTTCCGCAGAAGGAGCTCCCGCAGGTAGTCGGAATACATCACCTGCGAGGGCGTCCCGCCGATGCCGATGCGGCGGATGAATCCGTGCTGGACCAGCGTCGTCTCGCGGCAGGCGCAGTCGATCAGGACCGGCAGCGGCCGGGTTTTGAGCGTGCGCTGGAATTTTCCCGTCACGTCGACGGCCTCCGGCCAGGCGGGATCGTCGAAGTCAGTCTCCATCCACGTGCAGGCCCCCGGCTCCCGGGCGTCGAACACGGTGGAAAAACCCAGCTGGAGCGTGAATTTGACGCAGTCCCCCGACCGGAAGCCCGGCGCGCGGATGCCGCGCCACGCGGGGGAACTTGCGTCGATGACCTTTGCCCCGTCGTGGAGCACGGCCCACAGGCCGGGGAAGCCTTTGAGCTCACGCAGAAAATCCTCGCCGATGAAGTGGACCAGCACGGCGATGACGTTCTTCCCCGCGACGAGGCGGGAGGAGAGGTCGAAGGCGGTGTACGTCTTGCGCCCGGGATAGTCCGAAAACTGGGTCCCGGGCACGACCTTGCCGTTGACGTACAGCGTGAAATCGGAATCGGCGGCCAGATCCAGCTCCGCTTTCGGAGGGACGGCGTCGAAAAATATTTCCCGGCGGAAGGCCGCGTAAGTGTCCGGCCCCGTTCCCGCATCCCGTGCCCAGATCCACGCGCCGTTCGAAACGATCTCTTTTTCGGTCATGATATTTTCTCCGGATTGTTTTTCAGGTCGAATTTGAAGGGAAACGCCGGCAGGCCGTTTTCGGAAACGAGGCCGGTGTTTTCGGGGTTTTCGCACCAGCCGCAGGCGACGGTCACGATCTCCTCACCGTCCGGCAGAAGGATCTCCACCTCGTCCGGAGAGACCGCCTTTCCGGCGAGGGCGGCGACGGAACCGTCTTTTTTCACCCCCGCTATGGCGACGGACGGCGATGTCCGAACGAGGGCACTGCCCCAAGTGTCGAATTTGAGCGTGATTTTGTTCTTGCCGGAGACGCGGTACCCGGTGAAGACGGCGCCCGAAGGAGGCGTCTGCCCCGCCGCCAGCGCCCGGTAGAAGGCGGAGGCCCGCAAGCCCGGGATGCGCTTCTCCGGCGGATGGATCTCGTCCACGTCGCCGCAGTCGCAGATGTTGACGGGCGGGTATCCCGTCTCTTCGAGACTGGCCGCCAGCTGGCACGCCCGGACCGTCGCCCACGTGCTGGACGCCGTGTAGAGATGCGGCCTCTGGAACCCCGGCAGCAGAAAGGTGATGAAAGGCAGACGGGGCGACTGCCAGAGATCGCGGAAGGTGCGGATCACCCCCTTGAGCAGGGCGCCGTAGCGTTCCGGATGGGTCTCCGTGTTGGCCTCGCCCTGATACCACAGGACGCCGCTCACACCGTAGGGGGCCAGCGGCCGGAGGAGATTGTCGCAGAGCATGTGAAAGGATTTCGCTTCACCGGTCCCGGTGAAGACCATGTCCTCCATGGCGGCGCAGCCGAAATCGGCGGCCTCGGCGATGCGCCAGTCCCCGGCGAGGGAGATCTTTTCCTCCCCGCAGGCAATGAACATCTCCTTCTCCGGCCCCGTCATGCCGCCGAAGGTGCATATGGAGCAGCAGGCCGCGACTTCGATGGCGATGGTGAGCTCCCCGCCGCGATTCAGTTCGGCGGGAAGCGTGTAGCGGCGGACGGTGTTCCAGTGGTCCATGAGATTGGCCTTGCCGGTGGAGCCGATCAGGCGGCCGTTGACGAAACACCTGTCGGCCCGGTCGCAGATGCCGGGGGAGATCACCAGTTCCCGGCCCCGGAAGCGGGGGGGAAGCGCGACTCGTTTCCTGTAGAGGAAGACGCCCGCGTGGGGATGCCCCGCGGCGGCCCAGCTGTCGGGCAAGTTTTGCACCTGCCATGCGGAATCGTCGTATTCCGGCCGTTCCCAGCCCAGAAGGGAAGCGGGCATTTCCCACGAGGGATCGAAGGACTCGATGCGGCGCGCCAGACGTTGGCTTTGCAGAACGGCGTCGCCCGACGGCTCGGGATTTCCGGCGGGGGAGTAGAGGAGCGACTCGTATTTTTCGAGCTCTTTCCCGTAGAAAGGATCCTCGGCCAGACGGCACTCCGAGACGAAGGTCTCCGCACCGACGCCGCCCCGGGAAACGGAGAGAGTCCCACGGGGACATCCCACTTTTCGGCGATGTCGGCGGCGAAAAAGAACCCCACGGCGGAGACGCCGGTCCGCTCGGAAAAATCCACCCAGTTCCCCTCCACGTCACGGGCCCATCCCGGGAAGGCGGAGGGCCGGGGCCGGAAGCACCGCACGGGATGGGGCGGCACGGGCAGCGGCTCCTTCACGCGCACGAGATCGTACTCCATGTTGGACTGGCCGGAAACGAGGAACACCTCCCCCACCGCGACGTCGCGGAAAACGACGGTGTCCTTTCCGTCGGAAAGGCTCACTTCGATTTTGTCCGCGGCCGGGAGGGGCGGGAGTTTCAAAAAGAAGTGCCCGTCGTCCCCGGCGTAGGTCACGGCTTCGGCCGCGCCCGCCCGGCAGAAGATTTTGACCCGGGGCCGGGCGGTCCCCCACACGGGAACGGGCCGTCCCCGCTGAAGGATCATCCCGTTGCCGAAAACCCGCGCCGGGCGCAGAGCGCCCTCCCCGCGGGAACCGCTCCCTGCGCCGTTTTTATCCGCATCCGTCATCTGATCGGTCAGCATATCGTCCTTTCTCCGGCGCACACCGCCGGGATCTTTCTTCGGTTCCGGCATGTAATTTAGCACGCGGCGCCCGAAAAATCCACTTTTTTTGCCGCCGCCGGGACGGGCCGGCAAAAAAACCGTTAAAAAGAACGAAATCCACTTGGAAATTGACGCAAGCCGGGCTATTTTATACGACGAGACGAAGTTTTCGTAGAAAAACGATTCGTTTTTCGGCAAGGCAATATTCATTTGGAGGGTAAGAAGTATGAAGCGCAGTATGTTGTTCATCGGAGTGACCATGTCGGCCCTGGTGTTTCTGGGTGCCGGATGCGGCAGTGACCGGGGTGCGGAGGATCTCACCGTTCCCGGAGCAGTCGAGGACCCCACCGGCAACGGCGCGGGCTACAACAACACTTCGCTCAACTCCGGCAGCGGGGAAAACTTCGGCAGCGGCAGCGGGTCCGGAGCCGCGGCGGGCCAGTGGGTCTCGCCCTCCGAACTGGGTACCGCCGACAAGGACGGCTGGAGAGAGGCCGATCCCTCCGGCAACCGCCTCGGCATGCCCGTCATCTACTTCAAATACGATGAGGACGCCCTCGTTCCCAGCGAACGCGAGAAACTCGACCGCATCGCCGCTTACATGAGCGACAAGCCGACCCTCGGCCTCGTCATCGAAGGTCATTGCGACCAGCGCGGCACCGAAGAGTACAACCGGGCTCTGGGTGAGCGCCGGGCCAACGCCATCCGCGCCTATCTGGTCACCAAGGGCGTGGCCGACGGCAAGATCAAGACCGTGAGCTACGGCGAGGACAAGCCCGCCGCCCAGGGCAGCGGCGAGGACGTCTGGAAGCAGAACCGCCGCGGCGTCCCCGTCCCCATGATCATTCCGCAGCGTTAACTCCGGAAGACAACAGCGAAAGAATCCATTATGAGCAAGATCCGCAGTGAGCACGTTTTCACCTCCGAATCCGTTTCGGAGGGCCATCCCGACAAAGTCTGCGACCAGATCTCCGACGCGATCCTCGACGCCTGCCTCGCGCAGGACCCCGAGAGCCGCGTGGCGTGCGAAACGCTTGCCACCACGGATATGATCGTCATCTCCGGCGAGATCACCACGAAGGCCAAGGTCAACTGGCAGGAAGTCGCCCTCGAAGCCGTCCGCAGGATCGGCTACACCGAAGCGGGCATCGGCTTCTCCGCCGACAGCGCCAAGGTCATGGTCGCCATCCACAAGCAGTCCCCGGACATCTCCCAGGGCGTCACCGAAGGCATGGGCCGCTTCAAGGAGCAGGGCGCGGGCGATCAGGGCATGATGTTCGGCTACGCCAGCGACGAGACGCCGGAACTCATGCCGGCCACGATCCTCTACGCCCACAAGATCGTCGGCGAGCTGGCCCGTCTGCGCAAACAGGACCCCGCGAAATACCGTTATCTGCGGCCGGACTCCAAGAGCCAGGTCTCCATCCGCTACAAGGACGGCAAGCCCGTCGCGGTGGAAACCATCGTCGTCTCCCACCAGCACACCCCCGATATGCCTCAGGAGTGGCTGGAACAGCTGGTCCGTGACGTGGTGAAGACCGTCATCCCGGCGGATCTGCTCGGGAGCGACATCAAATACTACGTGAACCCCACCGGCCGCTTCGAAGTCGGCGGTCCCAGCGGCGACACCGGCCTCACCGGACGCAAGATCATCGTCGACACCTACGGCGGCGTGGGCTCCCACGGCGGCGGCGCCTTCTCGGGCAAGGATCCCTCCAAGGTGGACCGTTCCGCGGCCTACTACTGCCGCTATATCGCCAAGAACCTCGTGGCTGCGGGTCTCGCCCGCAAGTGCGAGATCCAGGTCGCCTACGCCATCGGCGTGGCCGATCCCCTGTCGGTCAACGTGGATACCTACGGCACGGGGATCCTCCCGGACGGCGAGATGGAAAAGATCGTCCGCAAGGTCTTCGACATGCGCCCGGCCGCCATCATCGAACAGCTGGACCTCAAGCACCCCGGCAAGGGCTGGTGCTATCAGGATTCCGCCGCCTACGGCCACTTCGGCAGAAGCCAGTTCCCGTGGGAGCGCACCGACCGGATCGCCGAACTGAAGGCGGCGGCAGGGAAATAAGCGTCCCATGGCTTCGGCATTACTCGGCGTCGGTTCGCCGCTGCTGGACGTTCTGGCCCAGGTGGACGACGATTTTCTCTCGGCGCACGTCTCCGGCGCCAAGGGCGGCATGGAGATGATCTCGCCGCAGGAGCGCTCCGTTCTCATGGGATTCCTGGGGGAAAAGGTCTCCTGGGTCCCCGGCGGCTCGGCGGGCAACACGGTATTCGCCCTGGCGAAGCTGGGGATCGGCGTTTCCATGCTGGGCAAGACGGGAGCGGACCGGGAAGGCGCGTTCTACCGGGAAAAACTCCGCTCCCTCGGCGGTTCCGACCGGGAGTTCGCCGTGACGGCTGACGCCCCCACCGGGGTCTGCGTCTCGCTCATCACCCCCGACGCCGAACGGACCATGCGTTCGGATCTGGCCGCGGCCCTTCTGCTCGGCGAAAACGACGTGAAACGGGTGGATTTCTCCCGCTACGGCATCGTCCTCATCGAGGGGTATATGCTCTTTTCGCCCACCTTCGACCTCGTCGTCGAGAAAACGAAGGAGGCCGGGTGTCTGCTGGCTTTCGATCTGGCAAGTTTCGAAGTCGTGCGCCTTTTCCGGGACCGCGTGGAGAAACTGCTGGAGAAGACGGACATCCTCTTTTCCAACGCCGACGAGGCCCGGGAGCTTCTGGGGAACGCCTCCCCCGAAAAACAGCTGGCCGAGCTGGCCGGAGAACACCGTCTCGCCGCCCTGAAACTGGGACCGGAGGGCGCCATGGTCCGCCGCGGCGCGGAGACGGTCCGCGTTCCGGCCCGGCTGGTGGAACGCCCCGTGGACACCACCGCTGCCGGCGACCTATGGGCCGCGGGATTCCTCTACGGCCTCATCAGGGGAAGATCCCTCGAAAAGTGCGCGCAGTACGGCGCGCTGCTCTCCGGCGAAGTGGTGAAGGTCGTCGGCTCCCAGCTGCCGGAAGAGGTCTGGACGAAAATCAAACAGGAACTGTCGGAATAAAATCAATTTCAACGGACGGAAAAAATGGACTACCGCATCAAAGACATCGCCCTCGCCGATTTCGGGCGCAGGGAACTTGAGATCGCCCGGCACGAAATGCCCGGTCTGATGGCGACGAAGGAAAAGTACGGTAAAGATCAGCCCCTCAAGGGCGTCAAGATAACGGGCAGTCTCCACATGACGATCCAGACGGCCATGCTCATCGAAACGCTGGCCGCCCTGGGCGCGGACGTGCGCTGGGCCAGCTGCAACATCTTTTCCACGCAGGACCACGCCGCCGCCGCCATCGCGGCCGACGGGATCCCGGTCTTCGCGTGGAAAGGCGAGACCCTCGAGGACTACTGGGAATGCACCTACCGGGCCCTGACCTGGCCCGACGGTTCCGGTCCGGATCAGATCGTCGACGACGGCGGCGACGCCACGCTGCTCATCCACCGGGGCTGCGCCGCGGAGGACGATCCTTCGATCCTCGACGTTCCCACCGACGTGGAGGAGCTCCGGGTCATCAACGCCCTCCTCAAGCGGGAACTGGCCCGCGATCCCAAGCACTGGCACAAGGTCGCATCCGCCGTGCGGGGCGTTTCCGAAGAGACCACCACAGGCGTTCACCGTCTGGAGCAGATGAGCCGCAAGGGCGAACTGCGCTTTCAGGCGATCAACGTCAACGACTCCGTCACCAAGAGCAAATTCGACAACATCTACGGCTGCCGCCACAGCCTCACCGACGGCATCAAGCGCGCGCTGGACGTGATGCTGGCAGGCAAGACCGTCGTCATCTGCGGCTACGGCGACGTGGGCAAGGGCTGCGCCGAGGCCATGCGCAACGAGAGGGCGCGAGTTTTGGTGACCGAAGTGGATCCCATCTGCGCGCTCCAGGCCTGCATGGCGGGGTTCCAGGTCGTCACCGTCGAGGACGCCCTGCCCTATGCCGACTGCTACGTCACGTGCACCGGCAACTGCCACAT
>Ga0310690_10012435_pt1 | contig 10454 bp, 8 predicted proteins | sample AusTroGonzalo_MG_2_FD_207661 | JGI IMG/M metagenome (GOLD analysis project Ga0310690, IMG submission 207661) | Bovine rumen microbial communities from tropical cattle in Woodstock, Queensland, Australia - Gonzalo_04 (v2) (version 2) | ecosystem: Host-associated > Mammals > Digestive system >...
AGGGTTATTGAAACTTTCCTAACCCCTCATTCTTAATTCTTAACTCTTAATTCATAATTCAACAAAAAGTGGAATTCACAGCACAAATGATAGCAGGACTGATAGGCGGCACCATCGTCGGTGACCCCGAAGCCAAGGTCAATAACTTCGCAAAGATAGATGAGGGAAGACCTGGCTGCATCAGTTTCCTGTACGATGACAAGTACGAGCAATACATCTATGGAACAGAATGTAGCATAGTGCTCGTCAACCAGAACTTCGAACCGAAACAAGAGATAAAGGCAACACTCATCAAGGTGCCTAATGCTCGCGAGGCCGTAGCGCAGCTCCTGCAAATCTACGAAAGCATGAAGCCCAAGCGAGTTGGCATCAGTGAACTTGCCTACATTCATTCGTCGGCGAAAATTGGCAAGGACTGTTATATAGGTCCCTTCGTTGCCATTGCCGAAGGTGTGGAAATCGGCGAGGGCTGCATCCTGCATCCGCATGTCACAATAGGCAGAAATGCTAAAGTGGGTGCGAATACCGAGATTTACAGCAATGCCGTCATCTATCATGATTGTCTTGTCGGTAATCGCTGTGTACTTCATGCTGGTTGCGTCATTGGTGCTGACGGCTTTGGCTTTGAACCGACGGAAGAAGGCTACAAGAAGATTCCGCAGATAGGCATCGCCATCATTGAGGACGACGTGGAGATAGGTGCCAACAGCTGTGTTGACAGAGCTGTCATGGGAGCCACTATCGTGCATAGAGGCGTAAAGATAGATAACTTGGTGCAAATCGGTCACAACGACGAGATAGGCAGCCACACCGTCATGTCGGCGCAAGTTGGCATTGCCGGCAGCACGAAGGTGGGAGAATGGTGCATGTTCGGCGGTCAAGTCGGCATTGCTGACCATGCAACTATCGCCAACCGCGTCATGGCAGGTGCACAGGCAGGCATCCCCAGCAGCATCAAGAAGGAAGGGGCAGCAGTGCAAGGCACGCCTGCCATCGATGGGCATAGGTTCTGGAGAAGCAGTGCCGTCGTCAAGAACCTGCCAGAGATGTGGGCAGACATGAACTCCATGAAGAAAGAGATTCAGAGGCTCAAGGAAGAACTCGATAAGTTGAAAGTTGAAAGTTGAAGGTTGATAATTGAAAACTGAAACATGTTAAAGCAAAATACTCTCAAAGATAGTTTCTCACTTAAAGGAAAAGGCCTTCATACAGGCCTCCGTCTCACAGTATCTTTCCATCCTGCATCCGCAGGGCATGGCTATAAGATTCAGCGCATAGATATGCCTGACCAACCCATAATTGATGCTGTGGCAGAGAATGTGGTTGACACGCAACGCGGCACAGTCCTCGGCAAGGGCAAGGTGCGATGCAGTACCGTAGAGCATGCATTGGCAGCCCTCTATGCCTTGGGTATCGACAATGTGCTTATTCAAGTCGATGGCCCTGAGTTCCCCATTTTGGACGGCAGTGCCGAGCCTTTTGTTCGTGAGATACAGCGCGTAGGCATTGTGGAGCAGGATGCGCCGAAGGACTATTACTACATCACGAAGAAGATGGAGTTCCGCGACGATAAGACGGGAGCTTGCATCACCCTCCTTCCCGACGATGACTTCTCCATCACGAGCATGATTGCCTTTGATGGTAAAGTGCTCAGCAGCCAGTTTGCCACGCTTGACAGCATGGACAAATTCGTTTCCGAGGTTGCAGCCGCACGCACCTTTGTCTTTGTTCGCGAGATTGAGCAACTGCTCTTGGCAGGTCTAATCAAGGGTGGCGACTTGGATAATGCCATCGTCATCTATGAGCGGCAAACCACTCAAGAGAACCTTGACAAGCTTTGCAAGTTGACGGGTGCCGAGCATCACGATGCCAACGACCTTGGCTACATTCAGCACAAGCCTTTAGTTTGGGACAACGAACCTGCCAGACATAAGCTGCTCGACATCATCGGCGATATGGCACTCATCGGCAAGCCTATCAAGGGACGCATCATTGCCACGCGCCCAGGACATACTATTAATAATATGTTCGCGCGCATGATGCGCAAGGAGATTCGCAAGCATGAGGTACAGGCGCCGAAGTACGACCCAAATAAAACTCCTCTGATGGATGTGGGGAAAATCAGGTCATTGCTCCCCCATCGCTATCCCATGCAATTGGTGGATAAGGTTATCGACATCAAGGAAACCAGCATCGTAGCCGTAAAGAACGTGACAAGCAATGAACCTTTCTTCCAAGGACATTTCCCCGGCGAACCCGTCATGCCTGGCGTCCTCTTGGTAGAAGCGATGGCACAGACAGGAGGCTTGCTTGTCCTCCATGACAAAGAGCATCCCGAAACCTACAGCACTTACTTCCTGCACATCGACAATGTCAAGTTCCGACAGAAGGTTGTTCCTGGCGACACGCTGATATTCCGTGTTGAATTAGTAGCTCCCTTGCGCCATAGCATCGGCACTATGCAAGGCTATGCCTTTATCGGCGAGAACTGCGTTGCAGAAGCCACCTTTACCGCTCAAGTCATCAATCACAAGTAACCATAAATAGAACAATGATTAGCCCCTTAGCATACATACACCCTGATGCCATCATTGGCGAGAATTGCGAGATAGGACCATTCTGCTTCATAGACAAAGGAGTGGTCATCGGAGATAACAATACGCTGATGAATAGCGTGACGATGCTTTATGGAGCACGCGTTGGCAATGGCAATATCTTCTTCCCCGGTGCCGTAATCAGTGCTATTCCGCAAGACCTCAAGTTTCAAGGCGAGGACACGACTGCCGAGATAGGCGACAACAACAAGATTCGTGAGAACGTGACCATCAACAGGGGTACTGCTGCCAAGGGACGTACAGTTGTCGGCAACAACAACCTGCTTATGGAAGGCGCTCATGTTGCGCATGATGCTATTGTCGGCAACGGCTGTATTATCGGCAATAGTACAAAGCTGGCAGGAGAGATTATCATTGACGATAATGCCATCCTGAGTGCAGGCGTGCTGATGCACCAGTTCTGTCGCGTGGGAAGCTATACGATGGTGGGCGGCGGCACACGCTTTTCCCAGAATGTATTGCCTTTTAGCCTCGTTGCTCGAGACCCTGCTGCCTTCTGCGGATTGAATACTATCGGCCTTCGTCGCCGAGGCTTCGACCGCGACCTCATCAATAATATCCACATGGCGTATCAGATTATCCTGCAAGGCACGGGCAAGCTTAACGACCTTTTGGCTCGCGTTGAACAGGAAATTCCCATGAGCCCAGAGATAGAATATATCCTTGATTTCATACGCAATAGCGAACGCGGTTTCATCAGATAAACTTCCGAACATGACACTTAAACTGACACTTTTCAGCCAAGAGAAAGAGGATTTCGTGCTGGAAATCCTTATTGACAGTGATGCGAAGTTCTCCGAATTGCACCAGCTCATCTTGAACGACTGCAAGTATGGCGAGTACCAGAAGCAATGCTTCCTGATATGCGACGAGGAGTGGCGTGTGAAACATCGTATCTGCCTTCATGACACAGAGGACATGGGTTATGACGAGGACCTCAACCTCATGTCCCGCACCCGTATCGGGGACTTCCTCGAGGACGAAGGTCAGCGCCTGGCTTATGTCTTTGACCCCGAAGGCAAGCGCTTCTTCCTCATGGAACTAACCGAAAACGTCTTTGGCAGAACCGAGAAGAAGGCTATTGTGAATCGCCGCTATGGTGAAGCCCCCATACAGACAAGCCTCTCCTCAACCCTCTCTCAGGAAGAAGGCGGAGACATCCTCGAGGATTCTGCTTTCAATCCTCCCTCGGAGGAGATGGGAGAAGCATTCTATGGCGACGAAGGCTTTGAGGAAGAAGAGCTTGACCTTGAAAGCTACGAAATAGACGAATAATAATGAGGCTCTATGTTCTGCTTGGCCCTACGGCTGTCGGCAAGACAGAACTTGCCCTTCAGATGGCCGAGACGTTAGGCTGCCCGATTCTTAACTGCGACAGCCGACAGATTTATCGCGGCATGGAGATAGGTACCGCCGCACCTACGGCAGCAGAGCAGCAACGCGTCAGGCATTATTTTGTCGGCACACACGACATCGGTTCTTACTATAGTGCTGCCCAATATGAGGAGGATGTACTTTCCCTTATCGAAGAACTCAAGAGCAAATACGAATCCCTCCTGCTTACGGGCGGCAGCATGATGTATCTCGATGCTGTCTGCAACGGGATTGACAACATCCCTTCTGTAGATGCAGAGGTGCGCGAGACACTCCACAAAAGACTTCTCGACGGCGACATCGACAAGATGCGAAACGAACTTCGCCTGCTCGACCCTAACTATTATAAGACAGCAGACACGCGCAATCCTAAGCGAGTGGTTCATGCTTTGGAGGTCTGCTACACCTCTGGCCGTCCCTATTCCTCTTTCTTGACGAATGAAAGCAAGCCTCGTCCTTTCGATACCGTTAAGATAGGTTTGCGTCGGGAACGTGAGGAACTCTTTGAACGCATCAACAGGCGAGTCGATGCAATGATGGAATCAGGGCTGCTTGACGAGGCTCGTCGCCTCTATCCTCTTCGGGAAGAGAATGCCCTGAACACGGTTGGCTACAAGGAACTCTTCCGCTATCTCGACGGCGAATGGGAGCTGCCTTTCGCCATAGAGAAGATTAAGAAGAACACGCGCGACTATGCCAAGAAGCAGATGACATGGTTTGCCCACGACGATAGCATCCGTTGGTTCCATCCTAATCAAGTAGATGACATCCTTCAAATACTAAATGTAAATGAAGCATGAAGAAAATCAAAGCCTTTTTTGAATCCCTCGCGAACATCATTCGCAGCATATACTCCGGTTCTTGGTATAAGAAGACGGCCGTCTGGCTACTGACCGTCCTTGTTTTTATCATCCTGTTCTTTGTTGCTGTCGATTGCGATTTCTGCTATCTATTTGGGCGTTCCCCAGGTTTCGACGACATAAAGAACCCTGTCGTCAGCGAGGCTTCGGAGGTCTATACCTGTGACGAAGTGCTGATGGGGCGGTACTTCAACGAGAATCGCACGCCCGTTACATACGAAGAGGTTTCGCCCATCATGATTCGTACCCTTATCGATACGGAGGATGAGCGTTTCTACCAGCATCACGGCATTGATGTCGTGGGGCTCTTCTCCGCAGGAAAGGACATCCTGATGGGACGTGCCCGAGGCGCAAGCACCATCACCCAACAGTTGGCAAAGAACCTTTTCCGCGTCCGCACACAATACTCCACAGGTTTGCTGGGGCGGTTGCCAGGCATCAAGATACTGGTCATGAAGGCAAAGGAATGGATTGTGGCCTTGAAGCTCGAATGGCTGTTCTCCAAGGAAGAGATACTGACGATGTACCTCAATACGGTCGATTTCGGCAGTAACGCCTACGGCATCAAGACGGCGGCACGCACCTATTTCGGGACAACGCCTGATGCCCTTACCTATGAGCAGGCAGCAACCCTTGTGGGACTCCTCAAGGCAACAAGCTACTACAATCCCCGTCTCAATCCCCGTAACAGCCTTCAGCGCAGGAATACCGTCTTGCAGCTTGTCTATGACCACCATCATATCGAGTTCAACGGCAGGGAGGCATCTTCCGCACAACTCGATTCTCTGCTTGCCTTATCCATTTCCTTGAAGATACGCACCAGCGAAAGCTATCAGGACGGGATGGCTCCTTACTTCCGCGAGGCACTCAGGAGTTACATCGATTCGCTTTGTACGCAAGGGTTCGTCCCTGGTTATGATGCCATCAACAAGCTGGACCTTGATGCCGACGGCTTGCGTATCTATACGGCCATCGACTCCCGTATGCAGGCTTACGCCGAAGCTGCCGTGAGGAAGCAGATGCAAGTCATTCAGCAAAGATTCAACGACCATTGGGGACACACCAATCCTTGGCAGAATGCGCGACGGCAAGAAATCCCCGGCTTTGCTGAGGACATAGCCCGCCGCTCCATTTACGGAAGGTATCTTGAGGCAAAGTTCAAGGGCAACGCAGACTCTGTCGCCTATTATCTTAACCAGCCTCATCCCGTCCGCCTCTTCAGCTATGACGGCCCTGTGGAGCAGGAGATGAGCACCATCGACTCCGTCCGCCACATGCTTCGCTTCATGCATACAGGCTTCGTGGCGATAGAGCCCGACACCCGCTTCGTCCGTGCCTGGGTGGGAGACATCGATTTCCGTTCCTGGCAAGTGGATAATGTACGTGCCGTTCACCAGCCGGGCTCGACCTTCAAGCTCTTTGTCTATACCGAAGCGATGAACCAAGGGCTCAACCCAATCGACCATCGTCCCGACTCCTACATCGCCTTTGTCGATACTGTAGCAGGCAAGCCGAAGATATGGGCTCCGCATAATGCCGACGGCATATTCACGGATGAAGAGGTCTCGCTGAAGAGTGCCTTCGCTATGAGCATCAATACCGTTGCCGTACGCGTCGGTATGGAATGTGGCGTACACAATATCGCCAATACTGCTTACGCGATGGGCATCAAGACGAAACTGCAGGAGACACGCTCGCTGGTGCTTGGCAGTAGCGAAGTCAACCTGCTGGAGCTCGTCAACAGCTATTGTACGGTTGTCAACGACGGACGTTACAACATGCCCTTGCTCGTGGAGCGCATCGAGGACCGCGACGGCAACCTCATCTATCGTGCGCGAAAGGATGAGCGGAAGGCCATCCCCTATCGCTCCGCTTACCTCATGCAGAGGATGCTTGCTGGCGGGCTTTATGGCACTTCGGGCGGCTTGTGGAATTACATTCGTCCTTTCTATGCCGATACCGAATTTGGGGGCAAGACGGGTACCAGCAACAATCATGCCGACGCCTGGTTCGTCGGGGTAACCCCTCGGCTTGTGGGCGGAGCTTGGGTAGGAGGCGAATATCCCAGCATACACTTCCGTACAGGACAACTCGGACAAGGGAGCAAGACGGCTCTGCCCATCTTCGGCGAGTTCATACAGAGTGTTCTTTCCGACGAGCATTTCAGCAAATATCGCGTCAAGTTCCCTCCCGCGAAAGGTATCGACTCACGGCTATGGACAGGCTCCAGCTATACCTACCATCGTCCCGATACTGCTTCCTTCGATTATGACTTCAATCCTTCTTCCTCATCATCGGATACAGAAGAAGACTTCCAAACCTCTACCGTCGGGGAGGAAGACACTTCGTCCCAACTTGAACAGGAAGGCCTTTAATCCGTCAAAAGCTACTGTCTGCTGAAACACTCCCAGCCGCGTTGACAATCATAACGTGTTATGGAGGCCATCATAACACGTTATGTTGGCCATCGAAGCCTGCTGTCATCCTTCTTGAAAACCTCCTCCGCCTTCTGCCTGCCCATCGAATAGACAAGCCGCATCTTGGTTTCGTCCTGCTCCGTACGACCAATTGGCAGCTCCGATTGCGGGTAGATGAGCAGGATATTGCCCAGACGTTCCTGCTCCTCGAGATAGGATAGCTCGTCGTTATACATTTCGTGACGACGGGACATCGCCTGAACGATGGCCGGATAGCGACGCATGAACAGATGGAAGAGCGGCATAAGCTTCGTCCGCCGCTTGTAAAAGCCCTTGGGTTGTGTCAGGATGACGACATTCCGCTCGAAGCCCTGTTGCTGGAAATAACGCAGAGGAATGGAGTCGCTAATGCCGCCATCGAGCAGAAGACGGCCGTCAAGACTGACAGGACGCGAAACCAACGGCATAGAAGCAGAAGCCCGTATCCACTCGAGGCCCTCGTCGTTCATCTTGTCAATACGATGATAAACGGGTTCGCCGGTCAGCACATCGGTACAGACGACGTGGAACTCCGCCGTATCGCGGTTGTAGGCATCGAAGTCAAAGACGTCCAGTTCGTTAGGCAACGTATGGTAGCTGAACTCCGCTGCCACAAGGTCGCCGGTACGAAAAAGGCAGCGAAGCCCCATATATCGCGGGTCGTCCTTGAAGCGGACGTTGTATCGCAGCACGCGCCCCACCTGATGTGACTTATAGTTACAGCCAAACGTGGCGCCCGCCGAAACACCCACAATTCCGTCGAAACGGATGCCGCGTTCCATCATCACGTCCATCACGCCAGCCGTAAACAAACCGCGCATCCCGCCGCCTTCCAGTACCAATCCTGTTTTCATTGCTGCAAAAGTACGAAAAATAATTAAGAATTAAGGCAGAAGGAAGAAGAATTATGATTTTTGTTGTACCTTTGCACCGCAATTCCAAACGCTAAATGGATAAATGGTAAAAAGTAAATGAAAGACTTTACTGAATTAGGGCTTGTCCAGCCTTTGCTGCAAGCCATCGAAGAACTGGGTTACGAACACCCGATGCCCGTACAGGAAGAAGTCATTCCGCACCTTTTGACAAGTGATACAGACCTTGTTGCTCTGGCACAAACAGGCACAGGCAAGACAGCAGCCTTCGGGTTGCCGCTCCTGCAGAAGACCGTCTCCCAGCCTCTCCCCATTAGGGAGATGAGTAATAACATTAAGCCACAACAAGAATCTTTTGGTGATTTCTCCTCTCCCTACAAGGGAGAAGTTGGGAGAGGGTCCAGCCCTTCCGTCGTCATCCTAAGCCCGACGCGAGAGCTCTGCCTGCAGATAGCGGACGATATGGAGGGCTTCAGCAAGTATCTGCCAGAGGTTCGCATCCTGGCCGTCTATGGTGGCGCGAACATCGAACCGCAGATACGCGCCCTGAAGCACGGCGTTGACATCATCGTGGCAACTCCTGGCCGATTGATGGACTTGATGAAACGTGGTGTGGCAGACCTCTCGCAAGTGCGGAATGTCGTGCTTGATGAGGCAGATGAAATGCTCTCGATGGGCTTTCAGGAGGAGCTCGACAGCATCCTCGAAGGCATCCCCAACGAACATCGCACCCTGCTCTTCAGCGCAACGATGAGTCGCGAGATAGAACGTATTGCACAGAATTACCTGACGAATGCCAAGGAGATTCAGGTCGGCAGCCGAAACGAAGGTGCCGAAAACGTGAACCACATATATTATATGGTACACGTGCGCGACAAATATCTTGCGCTTAAGCGCGTGGTCGATTACTATCCCCGCATCTATGCTATCATCTTTTGCCGCACACGATTGGAAACGCAGGAGGTGGCAGACAACCTCATTCGCGACGGCTATAATGCTGATGCTCTGCATGGCGACCTCTCTCAGCAACAGCGCGACCTGACGATGCAACGATTCCGTCAGCATCGCATACAACTCCTCGTGGCTACGGATGTTGCCGCACGAGGCCTTGATGTTGACGACCTGACGCACGTTATCAACTACGGAATGCCCGACGACGTGGAGAACTATACCCACCGCTCTGGGCGTACAGGACGTGCTGGCAAGAAGGGTACAAGCATCTGCATCATCGGCATACGCGAGAAGAGCAAGATTAAGCAGGTAGAAAAGGAGATACAGAAAACCTTCGAGCAAGGCACTTTGCCCGAGCCGCGTGACATCTGCACAAAGCAGCTTTATCATGTCATAGACGACATAGAGCGCGTGGAAGTTGATGAAGAGGAGATTGCTCCCTTTATGGACGAGGTGCAGAAGCGCTGGGAATGGCTCGATAAGGACGACCTTATCCGCCGCATACTCTCTCGAGAGTTCGGGCGTTTCCTGCAATACTACGCCAACGCACCCGAGATAGAAACCCCATCCTCATCATCCAAAGGAGGAGAGAAGTCCTCTCGCTCAAAGGACAAGAAGCGGGTTGCAGAGGAGGGTTACGTCCGTCTCTTCCTCAATGTAGGCAAGATAGACGGCATGTATGCCCGCGAGATAATCGGCCTCCTCAACAAGAACGTGCAGGGCGACAAGGTGGCCGTTGGTCGCATCGACCTGATGAAGAACTTCTCCTTTATCGAGGTCAAGCAGGAAGACCTCAATCGCGTCTTGAAAGGCTTGAAGCATGGCGTAACGGTCAAGGGCAGAAGTGTGGTCGTTGATGTGGCAGCCCCTTCCCCCAACTCCACTCCCGAAGAGGAGGGGAAAAAGCGGCCAAAAGAAAAGCCAACGAGTCGTAGGGAAAAGCCTGCGGCACCTCAGCAACGCGAGAAGCGGCCTAAACCCTCTCGTGAAGAGCGTGGCTACACAGAGCCACGCGGCCGTAAGTTCAAGAAGGAAGACTGGATGAAGTTCCTCCATCCCGATAAGCCTACGAAGAAGAGCCAGAAGCTGAAAGGCGAGATGCCTGACTTCAGCGAAGAAGGCTGGGCAAGAAGGAAGCCTAAGAAGAAATAAGCCTCACCCCCTACCCTCTCCGAGGAGAAGGGAGAAATGGTAAATGGTAAATGATTAAATGGTAAATAACAAGATGAAGAAGATATTCCTCGGCGCAATCCTTTGCGCGCTCACATCCTTTTCACATGCCGACGAAGGCATGTGGATGCTGAACAGTATTGACCAGAAGACGGC
>Ga0310690_10012436_pt1 | contig 10454 bp, 18 predicted proteins | sample AusTroGonzalo_MG_2_FD_207661 | JGI IMG/M metagenome (GOLD analysis project Ga0310690, IMG submission 207661) | Bovine rumen microbial communities from tropical cattle in Woodstock, Queensland, Australia - Gonzalo_04 (v2) (version 2) | ecosystem: Host-associated > Mammals > Digestive system >...
TGGAAAATCTCATAATTTTCGTCTATTATTTCCTTTATCTTCAATACCAAGAACTCTTTATTGTGTTCAGAATTGATGCTTTCAATTACAGAATCCTCTATTTTTGCCCTCATAGAAAACCATGCGACAATTGCAAATACTCCTATAATGGCAATCAGAACACTTACAAGTGAATCATAGTAATCCAAAGTATGTCCGTAAACATCAGAAATAGGGATTATTCGTCCTTTTTGTATTAACCTTTCCAAAGTTCTCTTTTCTTCAGCAGAGATATTATCCGTATTAGCAACGGCATAATTGCCATGGTATACTTTACAAAAATGAGGCGTAAAGTGTTTAGCAATAGCTAAAAGTGATAAGAAGAACAAACATATTATGAATAAAGTACAGCTTACTTTAAAAAAATTCTCAGTTAATCTTATTATTCTTTTAAAAAAATTGCTAAACATAATTATATTATAGTGAACATAATAGTATTTCGCAATATATTTTATATTCTTTTATCACCCTCTCATTTCCCCTTCCGCAGTTTCTCCAGTATCAGGTCCATTTTCAGGTTAAGAATCTGAATATCCTTGCCCATCTGCTCAACCTTTGCGGACAGCTGCCTTATCCCCTCAATGTCCCCGCCGTGAGAGGCCGCCACGTTGCTTACATTGCTGTTATTATTGCCCATTATCACGCCGGAATTGCTTACGCTCTCGTTAAGGAAGTACGCCACCGGCACGCCGAGGGCTTCGGAGATTTTTTTTACTGTTCGCTTAGTTGGATTACGTTTTCCCGTACACCACATATTGATTTGTGAATGATCCACGCCGAAAATTTCCGCAAATTTGCGTTGCGTAAACCCCTTTTCTTCAAGAATTTTCTGAAATTTTTCACCAAAATTTAACATTTTAGGCCTCCAATGGTTGACAAATTGAACATTTAATGGTAAACTAATTGTACAGCGATGTTAAATTTGTACACCGCTAACGCCGGAGCGTCCGCAGGAGCCCGGCAAGCCACCGAACCAAAACAGATTTAAGGGATAGCGTCAATCGGTGGCCGCTATCCTCTTTATTTTATCAAAATTGCCGCAACAGGACGAAACTTAAAGCGGCAGAGGAGAGAAGAGATGATTGACAAGGTTCTGACTATTGAGGAGGCGCGGGACGAGCTGGACATGAGCGAGCATGAGTTCCGCCGCCGCTTCCATGACCCGGCAGACCCGCTTAGCAAGATGGTCTGCTATCACAGCCCGAAGGTTATAAGGTTTTACCGTTCGGACATTATGCAGTACAAGCAGTGGCTGCAGAGCGATGAAAACAAGCGGAGGGTTATGGCACGGCCCCGCGTAAGGAGAACGGCATGAAATGCACAAAAAAGACCAAAGACACCGAAGAACAGGAACCGCTGGACTGGCGAATAGTACATTTTTACAAGGAACTATGCAGAAACATAAAGGACAACGATCTGGACATAATGAGCCTTATGAACGAAATGGACGAAATGCAGAAAAAGATGGAACGGCTGGAAAGACGGATAGAGAAACTGGAGGCAGCAAAATGAAACGGATTATAGGGCAAATAATGACTTTAGGGGCTTATGACAGCTGGCAGAAACTGCCGGCCAGGGAAAAAATCTTTTTGCCGTTGGCTTATTTCGGCGGACTTGCTGCTTACTGGTGGCTGGCGGGGGTAATCAGATGATAGCAACGCTGATAGCTTTAGGCATTCTTGAGATCTTAACGATTGTTATAATGCTCGCTGGTTATGAGCGAATGCTCATGATTACGGCACGGATTAACAGGCATGCCGACAGACTAAAAGAGCTTGAAAGGATAAGGAAGAAATGGAATTCAAGGAATTTTATGAAAAAATCCGAAGCGTTCAAAAACTGAACACGCCGGAGGAAAGGGATGAAGCCATGAGGGCATGGGAAGCGGGCAAGGATTTTGCCCTAAAAAGCAAAAAAATTTCCTCCGGCAAAGTCCATGACATCGCCGAGAAGCTCGCAAAAGAGAAAAGGCGGAAAAATCAGAAGCTATGGCTTAAAGCGTTCTGCCGCGGCTATGCGGAAGCAAATGCTGCTGGAACGCCTAGGCAAGAGCCGAAAGACATGACAGAGGAAATAAAAAAACTCTGGAACGCAAACAGGCTCATGGACGCGGCGGCAATAGCCAGGGAGCTGGACATTGACACGGCGCAGGCATTGCAAGCCGTCTACTCCTTCACGACCGCAGAGGAACGGAGCGAAAGAGAGTACGCCATAGCCAAGGACTACTACGACAGCACGGGGAACTGGCCGGAGGGCTACGAGCCTGGCTTTGAAGAAGAAGCGGACGAAGCCGCACAGGCAGAAATAAAAAAAGAAGAAGAACCTGAAACCGAAGCGGAGGAAGTTATGGAAGAAGAAACGAAACAGCAGGAAGCTGAAACAGAGACAAGCATTGAAGAAATGATAACCGAAGCCGAGCAGCACATGGAAAAGGCTGCTGAAATCTTAATCAGGCTGCACGGCGCAGCAGAAAATCTAAAAAAACAGATCCGCGCGGAAGTGATTGCGGAAATCCGGGAAAAGTTACAGATTTAAATCTAAAAACAAAGGAAGGAATAATTATGCCAGACAATATTCAGCAACAGATGAACGCGGCTTATGCCGCAATGAACGGACAGCCCGCTCCGGCGGCTACTGTTCAGCCTACAGTGCAGCCCGTGCAGGCTGCTCCCGTGTATCAGCAGCCTGTGCAGTATGTTCAGGCCGCTGCTCCGCAGTTCGCAATGCCGCCAGCTCAGCCACAGGCGGCAGCATGGGGACAGACACAGCAGGCCCTGCCAAACCCTGTAACCTGGAGCGTGCCGGTTGTTCGCACCATTGAGGGGGAGGAAGTTACCATATATGTTAATTTCCCAGCTGAAACACTGATGAATGCGGATGCAATTATCCTGGCAATGGCCAGCCAGGGGCACCGCATTAAAAGATATGCGGCCAAACAGCCAAACGCATGGAGTAAGGGCAGCAGTTATGGCAGCGGATACCGCAAAGGGGGATGGTGATGAATCCTCTTGACCAACTGGCGGAAACAGCGGAACCGCAGCCGCGCGAAGCCGTGCTTCATATATGCCTTGATATTGAAACCGGTCCTGCTCCGGAAAGCGCAATTGAAACTTCAATGCGCTTCTGGAAAGCTCCGGCCACAATCAAGGACCCTGTTAAAATTGAGGCAGCAAGGCAGAAGGCGTTTGAGAAATCGCGCGAAAAATCCGCAGTTCTGGACGGCGCGCCAATAGGCTGTGTGTCTATTGTTACAGAAAATTCATCGGCAGCGTTCAGCTGCATTCCGGGAACTCCGGCAGCCATAGCCGCAGAATGGGTAAAGGTTTATGCGGCCAAAAGTGAAAAGGAAATGCTGATCCAGCTAAGAGACTGGCTGGACAGCAATGGAGGAGAGGACACCGCCATTATAGGGCATAATCTTATACATTTTGACCTGCCCAAACTCCGGAATGCGTATATTAAGAACCGCCTTACTATTCCGGCTATTCTGCAAGGGCGGAACCCTGTGTATGACACTATGCGCGAATACATACGCAGTTTTACAACCGAACATGAAGGGGACAGGTATGTGAAACTTGCTGAAATTCAGGCCAAGTTCGGTCTGAAAGAATATAAGGACTGCATGGACGGAGCGGAAGCTGCCCGGCTTATAGGCTTAGGACAGGACGCAGACAAAGTTCTTGCGTACTGCTGGCTTGATACCATGACAACGTATCAGGCGTTCCTGCACATGACCGGGCAGATGCCTGACGAAACGGAACAGGATGTTCAGGTTCAGCCTTCCGCAAACCCTGCAGCAGAGACAGCTCCGGAACGCACGGCTGCCGCAACAGCTGTACAGCCTCCGGTTCAGCCTTCTGCTGTTTCTCAGGCGCTGTTTGACCCTTCAGAAGACTTCATTCCGTGAAAAGGAGCGAAACAATGACAACAGATTGTATAACCATAGACCCGGCAGATGTGGAAGTTAAAATCAACAGCATAGTGGAGCGGAACACTCTGCCTGCCTTCAGCCAGCGGCTTAACAGCTGGCTTGAGAAGTTCAACGCCGCAGACCTGCAGACAGATGAGGATTTTTTAAGAGCGAAGCAGAATATAAAAAATCTGAAAGAGGCGGAGGACAAACTGGAGGAAATACACCGGCAGCTGTTTACGGGAGATGCCGCTGCCGTGATGCGGAGTGTGGCAGAGATGCAGGAGAAGGTACGCCAGCGCAGGCTGGAACTTACCCGCGCGGTGGAACGGCAGGACAAGGCAGTGCTGGAGAGCGCAATCCAGAACAGCCGGCTGTCAGTGGAAGCTGAACTGCGCAGGATTCCGCACGCCAGGAACATTGATATTGATGCGGAACTGCGCAACGCGCTGAAAGGAAAGCGGACTATTGCGAGCAAAAACGCGGCGCTTGAGGAAGCTGTGAACAGGATTATTGACGGCGAACTTGAATACAGCGAGAGCTATAAGTTCTGGAAGAACGAAACAGAACAGGCATTCAAAACCGCAGGTGAACCGGTAGTGTTAACGGAAGTTGCAATGCTCATAGACAGATACGGAGCGAACGCCGCAGACCAGGCACGCATAACCATAGAACGCCGCCAGCTTGCAAGGGAACGGCAGCGCATGGAAGAGGAACGCCGCAAGGCAGAGGCAGAAGCCAGGGCAAAGGCCGAGGCCGAAAGAAAACAGGCGGAAGAACTGCGGCAGCAGCAGGCGGAAACAGCAAAAACAGCAGCCAAAATGCCGGAACAGGCCGTGCATCAGCAGCCGATCACACAGCCCGCAACCGCAATTCCGCAAACGCCGGCGGCAAAACCTGCGGCCACAGGCCAGACATCAAGACAGTACCGCTTCGGAGTAACCTTTACCGTTGCCGATCCGGCAAAAGTAACAGCCTGGCTTGAACGTGCCAAGGGGCAGAACATAAAGTTTGTGGAAATTGAAGCTCCCAAGCCCGCTGAAACACCAAAGCCAAAGGAAATAAAAGGCCTGGGCTGGGCAAACGGCTGGACCGAAATACCGGAAATTGTCAAAAACTGCACACACAAGCAAAAAGTGGAGCAGACAGGCCGCTGCGAACACCGCCACACCTGCGAAATATGCGGCTATACCTATATGGTGGACAGCAGCGACTAAGGCGTTAAAAAAAAGGGGAATGAAAATGGAAACAATATATTACACGTATGACCATAAGTATACACTTGAAGAAAAAGACAAGCTGAACAAAGAGCTTCTGGGGCTGATTTTTGATAAAGCCGACACCGAACAAAGGAAAGCGGATATTTCCAAACGGCTCGGGAATGAAATAAAGGGACTGGAAGAGCAAATAGTGAAAATAGCGGAGCAGCTGAAAGCAGGCAGCGAGCGCCGCTCCGGAAACTGTCCGGTGCAGAATAACTGGGTGGACGGGATAAGAACAGTGTTTGATCCAGACAGCAGAGAAATAATATGTACGGAAACAATCCCGGAAGACCAGAGGCAAATGCCACTGCCATACAGGACAAATGAAGAAGAGGCCAAAGCAGAATTAGCGGAGCCAAAGGATAAACCGGAACCGGATATAAACCGCGTTTGCGGAGAACCTGCGATTCCGGAAGCAGAAATAGTAGAGGAAAACAATGGCTGAAAAGGTTTATATATGTGAACCTTCGTTTGCCGGGGCGGCATTCCGCCCCGGCAATGTGCCGGCGCAAACTGGCGGCATACTGGCCATTGACCCAGGTGTATTTTTAGGCTGGGCTTATAAAGCCGGGGATTACATTGCCGCAGGATATGAGGATATGAGCGCTCCGCAGTTCTATGCTCACACCTTCGCCTATATGAAATGGCTGATTGAAGCAAATATACCGGCTGAAATTGTAATTGAAAAATATTTCAGCGGAGGACACGCAATGGAGAACCGCACTATAGAACAGCGCGGCGCAATAAAGGCAGCTGCTGAATATACGGGAATATCCTGGACAGAAATTCATCCTGCGACAGTTCGCAAATGCCTGGGCATAGGCGGCAGGCCGTCAGACCCGCAGATCAGACAGGCCGTAACTTCCTATTTCAATATTCCGGACAGTTATTCGCCTGATCCGAACAGCCGGAGAAAACGCCTGTTCAGGCCGGATGTTTTTGATGCCCTGGCACTGCTAATGGCAACGGAGGCGTAAGAATGGACAATACAGCAGCAATATGGGCGCATGAATACTTTTTCGGACTCAATGCCTGGAATTTCCGCATTGAAGGAAAATTCCTGAAATATGATGTTTATGAAAGTAAGCTGATAAGAAAAGGGGTACGCTACAGTTATGCTTCCCACAAGCGGAAAAAACTTTGTTTTTCATCTGATAATCAGGAATGCTGGTTTTATAGCGGAAAAACTATTGTGTGGGTTATACAGCATGACTTTATGGGAACGGAAGAATACAATTTTTTAAAAAGAGAGGCAGAGAATGACACAGGGAAAGGCAATCAGAATTCAAAAAGAAGAGCGGAAAATTCTTGCAATACTTTTGACAAGGTACATTGAAGCCCTGCAGGACAAATGCAAGGCACAGACACAGCGGAATGAGAGTAATTATCAGACATTCCGCGAAATACAGCAGTACTCAGCCCTGCGCGACAGAATGCTGGAATAAGGGCATGGAGATAAAACAAATGGCAAACAAACCGACACGGAAATACAGGCTTTACGGAATTGAAATAGCGGTATGGGAAGGCAAGACAGGCCCGGCTTACAAATTTAACCGCTCTTACAAAGACAAGGACGGCCAATGGCATACCACCGAATATTTAGGCTACCGCGACCTTATGACCCTTCATGTTCTGATAGCCCGCATATTAATGCAGCCGGAAGCAGAAGAGGCAAAGCCGGCAGAAGCGAAGAAGTACACAGACCCGGCAGATGTAGAGTATCCGGCTGATTATGAGCAGGTGCCTTTTTAACAATTATAAAGGACTATATTATGGCAAGAAAAAAGAAATTGAGCGTGGAGTATTTCCCGCATTTTGTGGGGCGGGGAAAAACAATCCAGATTCTGCAGAACCGATACGGCATAAAGGGCTATGCGTTCTGGTTCAAGCTGCTGGAGGCGCTGAGCGCAAGCGATAACATATATCTTAGCTGGGACAAACCGATTGAGCGGGAGTATTTCACAGCGGATGCTGGCGTAAGCGTAAGCGAGGCAGAAGAAATTATAGAAGTTCTTGCAAATCTGGGTAATATTGATGCTGAACTTTGGCACGAAAAACACATAATATGGTGCCAGGGATTAGTAGATAATTTAACCGATATATGGCAGAAAAGGAAACAAAAAACGCCAGAAAAACCCGGGAAAAAGGAAAGCGATTCTTCCCAAAAAACGGGGTATTCTTCCGAAAAAAATGAGAAAAATGCCCCCAAAACGGGGTATTCTTCCGAAAAAAATGAGAAAAATGTGCAAAAAGAGACTTTTTTGGAAAGAAAAGAAAGAAATGAAAGAAAAGACACAAAAGAAAGAAAGAAAGGGAGAAAAGTTAGTAAAAGAGTTGGACAAACCGACCGACCAACCCACCCACCAACACACCAACGCAACCGTGTCTGCCGGGTCTGAAAACAAAAAAGAAAATCCGGAACCTGAAACAAAAGTTCCGCTTGAATCGATACAGGCTCTGCTGTTTGCTTATGCGGAGGCAAAGGGCATAAAGCTTGATACGCAGAAGCAGCGTAAGGCATATCTGAACAGCAGCCCGTTCTTTTATGCGGCCAAAAACCTTATAGAAGCCGCTGGAGGGGCTGAACAGGCCAAAGCCTACATCTTTGCCCAGGCGGAACGTTATAAGACCGAAAACAAGGCAAACTGGGGCTTGGACTGGGCATTGAAGGACTTCTGGCAGAGACAAATATCTGCCGGACCCGAACCGCAGGAAAACAGGCCGGACAATTACCGCCGCTGCGATTGCGGGCAGCTGCTTGGTGCTGCCACGGTTCAGATAGAAACCGAAAACAAACAGATTATTGAACCGTGCATAATTGCAAGGTGCCCAATGTGCGGCAAGGTTTATCCTGGCATTCAGCTGCTGGATGATTTTGCCAGAACAGGCATAACGCAGCAAAGACTTGCAGAAATTCTTACACAAAGCAGACTGGAGAGATTCAGCCTTGAAGACTGGAAAGAATGGCTGGCTCTTGTTCCGGAACCGGAGCTTGCGGAGGCCGCATGAGATTCAGGAGCTTCAGGGGCAATGTTTACCGCGTAAGAGGTTTCAGGGGCGGCTACCGCGGGCAGATAACCATTGACGGCAAGACCTATTTCAGATATTTCCGCGGCACAATGAGGGAGTGCCAGAGGGACTGCCGGGAATGGCAGCAGGGCATGGCCGTTAAGTACCGCCCGGCTTCGGAAGGGTCGCTGTCATGGGCTCTTTTCCGGGACAAGTGGAACGAATGGGCGGCAACGCAGGATCCGCCGCTTGCCCGCAGGACTGTTATAGAGCATAATGCGGCCTTTGACAGGGTGGAGGAGCATATAAGACCTGTATTCTTGGAAGACATAACAATGCGGCTATTGCGGCTGATGATTACGGAGCTGGAAGAAAAAGCCAGGAGGGAGGGGCATGATAATTATGGTGTGAACAAAGTGATTATCTGCACAAGAGCTGACCTGCGCTGGGCTATGAATAAGGGGTACATGGAGGATTTTCCAATAGAAAACCTGGCACTGCTGCCTGTGAGAAAGCCGCAGCCGCATACAAACAATATCCGGGAAATTGAACTGCTTTTAAAACACGGCACGGCAAAGGAAAGAGTGATTGTGTTCCTGGGCTTTGACTGCGGACTAAGGCCGGAAGAAATTTTTAATCTGCGCTGGGAAAAGCTGGATCTGAAAAGCCGCTTCGGCTGGATCAGCCCGAACGCAGATGGCTGGCACCCGAAACGCAACAAGAGCAGGCAATTCCGCATAAGCGAAAGACTGGCGCAACAGCTTAAAGAATTAGGGCCGGAGCGGGAAGGGTATGTAATAACAAATGCCTATGGGGCCAAGTTTACACAGCAGGGCTATAACGTATTCTGGCGGAAATTTGTAAAAAGCGTGAACCGCAAAATAAGGCCGCAGAAAATAACCGGAACCCTAAAAACGCTGCGCAAAGACTACTGCACCTACCGGCAGGGCATGGGAGCGGACACAAAGTCTGTAAGTTTGAGCATGGGCCACGCAGACATAAAAGTCACGCAGCAGCATTACACGGACGCAAACCAGGAGGCCCTGCGTTTAGCCCATGAACAGGAAGAACGGGACAACCTGCTGAAGCTGGAACAGTACGAAGTCCCGCTCAAATACGAAAAGAAGGAGAAATGAAATGAAAATCATCATAGACAATGGCAAGGGCAGAAAAGTGCCGGAAAACGACAGGCTTAGATTCCGTGCGTGGCACAAGCCGACAAAACGACTGTTTGAAGTCTGGTGTTTTACTCCGGAGTATGTGTATGAGCATGACGAGGTTAACGGCATATACACATCGCCGACTAATCCGGCAAAATTTGAGGACTGCGTTCTGGAGCAATGCACAGGCCTGAAGGATAAGAACGGCAGGTTGATTTACGAGGGGGACATTATCAGAATTAACAACAGAAAATATGAAATTTACTTTTTTGAAAGTTTCGCTCAATTCATCTTAATCAATTTACAGACCACAACATTAACACATTTAAATTCTGATACTGCCCCAATTCACAACATTGAAATCATAGGCAACATTTACGAAGACATACGGGAGGGTAAAAAATGAAAATAGAAGGTATCAAACATATAAAACTGAAAGATTTTCTACTCTGCTGCGGATATAACTCTGCGGACGTAAGTGATGATTATGGTGAGTGGTTAGTCGCATACTGTGGGGATGGACTGACACCAGAGGGAGAAAAGAGGTATCAGCAGCTGCTGGATCTTGATGTGGAATGGAATCCGGAAGCACAGACTGCGTGTGTTCTGATTAAACACCGGACGGATGCCGAACAGCTGGATAAAAAGCTGGAAGAGCTGTTTTTCTGGAACGCAGGCTTCTGCAGTGACAGTGAATGGGAAAAATTGTTTCTTGAGGAATATTCGATTCCTGAAAGAACTTGTCCGATAGGGCTGAATGAGTAAAAAAAGAATAACCGAATGTCCGGACATATAAAAGCCCCGAAAAGGGGCTTTTTTATTGCCTTGATTATTCAAAAAAGGCCAAAAAACAGGGCGGTTATAATGTAGTAATTATGTAGTAGATTTTGCTTGTATTTTGTCGCAATATAACGAAAGAAAACGAAACAGCCCGCATTATTTCACGGCGTGAAAACATAAAAAAAGCCGTTTCCCGTGAGGAAATACGGCTTTATTCGGTGGCGGAGAGAAAGGGATTCGAACCCTTGATACCCTTTCGAGTATACAGACTTTCCAGGTCTGCGCCTTCAACCG
>Ga0310690_10012438_pt1 | contig 10452 bp, 11 predicted proteins | sample AusTroGonzalo_MG_2_FD_207661 | JGI IMG/M metagenome (GOLD analysis project Ga0310690, IMG submission 207661) | Bovine rumen microbial communities from tropical cattle in Woodstock, Queensland, Australia - Gonzalo_04 (v2) (version 2) | ecosystem: Host-associated > Mammals > Digestive system >...
ATCAAGCAAACTGATGATGAGTGCGCAGATAACACCGCCTACAGTAGCGACTATCTGTCTGTAGTAGTTTCCGGGATATGCGGCATAACCTTTGGATAATACTTTCTGAAGAACATAAAGGCCGATTATCGTCATGGTCAAAACAGGCACGACAAGATAATAGTCGACGGCCTTAAGACCATCTTTCCCGCGAAGTTTAACAACGCCGGAATCGAATTTGCCCATTAGCCCTTCTTTTCCTCGGTCAATTCGGCATAGAGCTTCTCAGGGAAACCCCTCTTCCCGATCTTCTTGGATCTTGCATATGCGATGTAAAGGAGCGCAGCAATGACCAGGATGAGTGACAGGAACTGTGAAGTTCTGATGCCCGTGTTGCCGATATAAAGTGAATCTGTTCTCAATCCTTCAATGAAGAATCTTGCAGTTCCGTAGAGTGCGAAATATGCGCATGATGTCTCGAAAGGTACCTTCGAATGCTTTCTTATGTAAAGCAGAATGAAGAAGATCGCGAGGTCAGCTAAAGACTCATAAAGGAATGTCGGATGAACCGGCATCGTTGATACGAGTGTGGTGCATTCGGAGCTGGTACGCAGATAAGACTCAACTGTGGCGCTTGTCATACCCCAGGGAAGAGTCGTATTGGTACCGAAGCACTCCTGGTTGAAGAAGTTGCCCCACCTGCCGATAGCCTGTCCCAAAGGAAGATATACTACACAGTAATCTGCGAGTTCCCTGAAAGGGATCTTTCTGATGCGGCACATTACAAGGCCGCCGATAAATACGAGGATGACGCCGCCGTAGATGGCAAGTCCGCCGTTCCTCAGGTTGAATATCTCTCCGGGATTCTTGGTGTAATATTCAAGATTGCATGCGACGAAATATAATCTGGCACCGATGATGGCACAGGGGATTATCATGAGGATCGTATCGTAAACAAGACCTTCCGGGAAATTAAGGCCCTTGGCATGCTTAACTGCAAGGATTACAGACAGCACCAACGCGAAAGCGATCAGGATGCCGTACCAGTAAACCTCGATATTGCCAATGGTAAAGGCAACAGGGTTAACATTCAGGTCGATTCCGAGACCCGGAAATTTAACTTCTACCAAATTCATCATGTTTACATATCCTCCCTGCCCCTTACGGGGTCAGTAAATCCCTGATATATTACCACAAAATAGATAATATGGCTTTTTAAGGTCTCAATTCACGGCCGAATTGAGGTTTTTAATATACTCCAATGCCTGTTCCTTATTCAGATTTACGGCATTTATGAGTTCTTCCTTAGACGTCATCTTCGATTCGGGCCTTAGGAAGTGCATGAGTTCGACCTCGAGCTTTGCTCCGTAGATATCCTCGTCGAAGTCGAAAATATAAGTCTCCACGACATCATTTACCGCATCTTCGACAGTAGGCCTTCTGCCGATATTGGTCACACCGTATAAAGTCCTCTGCCCCAGACGGACGCGTGATACATATACGCCTCTTCTGACAACGAATTTGTCTTCAGGCACGATGACGTTCGCGGTAGGAAAGCCCAGCTGTCTTCCGAGCCTCTTTCCCTGAACGCATTTGCCGGAATAGATATAATTCCTTCCGCCGCAAAGGTCTCTTGCAAGATCGACATTGCCCTCCGAAAGAGCGTCTCTGAGCCATGTAGTGGAGATCTTTTTGTCAGTGCCTTCAAGAAGGTGATCCTTAACGACGATAACGCGGATGTCGTTTTCCTTCGCGAACTCTTTGATCATGGCAACGTCGCCCTTGGCGCCTTTACCGAATCTGTAGTCCTCTCCCATGATGAGCGTATCCGCGATACAGCGGTAAAGGAGAACGTTCCTGAGATAATCCTCAGGCTCCATATCCTTTACTTCATCGAAATCCAGTACCAGCAGTTCGTCTGCGCCGGTCCTGCTTACAAGATTCAATCTCTCTTCTGCTGTATAGAGCGTCTTGCTGTCCTGCTTAAAGAGATTTTTGAATGTCTGGACTGTCGAAGTGAGGCCGTCTCTTTCTGCAACTGATACGGCTTTTCTTATAATGTCCAGATGGCCCAGATGAAGGCCGTCGAACATTCCTAAAGCTATTACCCTTCCCTTTGTTCCCAAAGGCAGATCGTTAAGGCTGTATGTATTGCATACTTTAATCATGTGCGTAGAGCCTCTCGATCCTCATTACCAGACTGCCGTTCTCGATTGCAGGGAAAACAACTGCGATAAGCTTGTCTTCTGATGTTGCCCTGTAGTAGATGCGCTCTTCGCCTTCGATCTTCACATCAAGGGGAAAAGCGATCTTTCTTCCGAATTTTATGTCCTTTGTCTGCTTGGGATCGAGCTTGATCTCAGGCAGGAAACTAATTGTCTCAGCTGCATCCCTGACAAATGAGAAATCGCCTGCTTCAGCCATCTTCTCAAGCTGTTCGGGTGTATATGCGTCCTTAACATTGAACTGTCCGTTGACGGTTCTTCTCAAGGATTCAGCATAAGCGCCGAAGCCCGTGACATCGCCTAAGTCAGAACAGATCGTTCTGATATATGTTCCCTTGGAACACATGCAGTCAAAGTCGATAGCAATGCCTTTCTCAGGCTTGCTTATATCCGTAATATCAATCGAATAGATCGTGATCTTTGCAGGCTTTAAGTCAGGCATCTCGCCTTTTCTTGCAAGCTCATAAGCCTTAACGCCGTCGATCTTCTTTGCTGAGTATGCGGGAGGGAGCTGCTCTTTTGTATCCTTGACTTTCAATACCGCGTTGCGGATAAGTTCGTAGTCAGACTTTTCGAGCTGTTCTAAAACATCAGATGAAGGATAATTCTCGGATGTGATCTCACCCGTCTTATCCATCGTATCCGTTGTCGCGCCGAAGATGCATCTGCAGGAATAACCCTTGTCGAATCCTTCGCAGAATCTTAAGAACTTTAAGCCCTTTCCGACAAACACGGGAAGAAGACCCGTAGCGAACGGATCTAATGTTCCCAGGTGTCCTACTTTACGTGTGCCGAGGAGTTTGCCGACAAAGCGGTCAGTCTTAAAGGACGTCCATCCTTCAGGCTTATCTACAAGGATGAAACCGTCTTGGATCATAAGGTCGCCTGAACCCTCTTGATTACTTCTTCAGCGACTTCATAGATATCGCCGGAAGCATTAAAGCCGGCAGCTCTTACGTGTCCGCCGCCGCCGAAGCCTGCAGCGAAAGAACTGCAGTCGAAATATTCCTGTGATCTGACATTTCCCCTGATCTCGCCGTTCTCGAGTTCCCTTAAGACGATCGCAAGTTCAACACCGTCGATGTCACGCATTGCAGATACGACATCGTCAACGCCGTCAGGTCCTGCGCCGAACATCTTGAACTGTTCATATGGAACAACCGTAAGCGCGAACTTGTCATCACAATAGAACTGCACTTCGGATCTTGCCTTTGCGGATAACTGGAACTTTGCTTTTGCCTTGCGGTCGAAAAGGTTATAGCAGACCTGCGAGATATTGCCGCCCAGATCGATGAGCGCGCCTGCTGTCTCCAAGGTCTCCGGACGTGTGTTTGTGAAGGTGAATCTTCCGGTATCTGTTACGATTCCCGCAAGCACCGCTTTTGCAGCATTAGGAGCAAGGACTTCGCTTACATCCCTGCCTGTAATGTCAGCTATCTGAAGAGCAACATAGTAGACCATCTCGCTTGCAGATGAGCTGTCCGGATCGATCCACATATTGTCGGATCTTGTAGTTACTGAAGCGTGGTGATCGATAACGATCTTTGTATCAACGGAATCGAAGATCTCACCGCTTATACCCATTCTCGAACTGTCCGAAATATCGGTCGCGATAACAGCGCCGACTTTCTTGCCGCCGATGGTCTTGTTGGTCTTGAATTCAGCAGCTTCATCAGTATCACCGTCGGGACGGAAAAGATATTCGCTGATGCCTAAGAATTCCATGTTCTCAGGTAAAGCTTCAGGAATAGCTACATAAGCATCTACTCCCAAAGACCTGATAATACTGACGATGCCGGTGCTGGAACCAACGCAGTCACCGTCAACGCTTCTATGCGGGAAGACAAGGGCGAGCTCATTGCCCGCCTTGAGCTTCTCTATAACGCTTAAGATGTTTTGGGCAGTTCTTCTGCTGCCTTCCTTATAGCGTTCTCTCATTAAAAACTCCGTTCTAAACAGCCTTAGAGGCAGGAGATTACTCTTCTGCCTGACTGTCGTCACGCTTGCCTTCTCTTTCTTCTCTGGCAAGACGTCTTGCTTCATCTTCCTTGATCGTCTTATCGATCAAAGCTTCCATCTTGAGCGCTTCGTTAAGTGTGTTATCAAGCTTGAAGCTGAATTCGGGAGCAACTCTTAAGTTGATCTCCTGCACCGTCTCATAACGGATAAATCCCTTAGCGTGCTCGATGGCCTCCATCGCTTCCTTCTGTGTCTTCTCATCGCCGTAAACGGAGATGAAGATAGTGGCGTGCGACAGATCTCTGCTCATCTTAACGGACGTAACAGATGTCAGCAAAGGAACCCTGGGGTCCTTTAACTTTGTCGAGATAATCGTGGAGACGATCTTCTGGATCTCGTCTCCAACTATCTCAGGTCTTCTGTTTTTCATATCAGTCCCTCTTAACTTCGACGTTACCGAATGCTTCGATCACGTCGCCGATCTTAATGTCGTTATATTTCTCGACTGTAAGACCGCACTCGTGTCCGGATAATACTTCCTTAACGGAATCCTTCTCGTGCTGCAAAGAACCGAGTACGCCGGTGTAAACAACAACGTCGTCTCTGATGACTCTGACATTGGAAGATCTCTGGATCTTACCGTCAGTAACATAGCAGCCTCCGATAGTACCGATACCGCTGACCTTGAAGAGCTGTCTGACTTCCGCATGGCCCCAGACAACTTCCTCGATCTTAGGTGCGAGCATACCCTTCATGGCGTTCTCGACATCCTCGATAGCGTTATAGATGACGCTGTAAAGTCTGATGTCTACGCCGGTCTCTTTTGCCTTGTCGATGATCATCTGTGAAGGTCTTACATTGAAGCCGATGATGATAGCGTTGGATACGTCAGCAAGTACGATATCTGATTCGTTGATCGCACCGACTGCGCCGTGGATAACGTTGATCTTAACTTCCTCATTTGTGAGCTTCTCAAGTGACTGCTGAACTGCTTCGACAGAACCCTGAACGTCAGCCTTGATGATGATATTGAGATCCTTAACATCGCCTGCTGCCATCTGTGCTGCGAGCGTATCAAGGCTCATCTTGGATGATCTGTGGAGCTGCTCTTCTCTCTGCTTGATCTTACGCTTTTCAACGAGCTGTCTTGCTGTCTTATCGTCGGATACAGCGAAAAGGATCTCACCTGCCTGAGGAACCTCAGGAAGACCTAAGATCTCTACAGGGATGGAAGGACCTGCCTTCTTTATCGGAGCGCCCTTGTCATCGTACATAGCTCTTACGTTACCGAGGATAGGTCCGCATACGACTGTATCGCCCTGTCTCAAAGTACCGCGCTGGATGAGAACTGATGCAACGGCACCTCTGTTCTTATCGAGCTTAGCTTCGATAACGGCACCCTTTGCCTGACCCTTAGGATCGGCCTTGAGTTCCATGACGTCTGCTGTAAGGAGTACGTTTTCGAGAAGGTCATCAATACCTGTGCCCTGCTTTGCAGAGATAGGTACCATGATCGTCTGGCCGCCCCACTCTTCGCAGATGAGGCCGTACTGTGTAAGTTCCTGCTTAACTCTGTCAGGATTTGCGCCGGGCTTATCGATCTTGTTGATAGCAACGATGATCTCAGTATTAGCAGCCTTAGCGTGGTTGATAGCTTCGATCGTCTGAGGCATTACACCGTCGTCTGCAGCAACAACGAGGATAGCGATATCCGTGAACTGAGCACCTCTTGCTCTCATCGTTGTGAATGCTTCGTGACCGGGGGTGTCGAGGAATGTGATCTGACGACCCTTAAGTCTTACTGTGTAAGCACCGATCTTCTGTGTGATACCGCCGGCTTCGCCTTCAGTAACGTTAGATGATCTGATCTTATCGAGGAGTGATGTCTTACCGTGGTCAACGTGACCCATGACAACTACTACCGGAGGTCTTGTCTCGAGGTTCTCCGGATTATCCTCATCATTAAAGAGGATATCCTCTTCTGTCTTCTCCTCAAGGAGCTCTGCATTGATTCCGAAGCTGTCTGCAACGAGGCATGCCGTATCGAAATCGAGTTCCTGGTTGATCGTAGCCATAACGCCGAGCTTCATGAGAGCCATGATGATGTCAGAACTCTTCTTGCCGATACCTTCAGCAAACTCCTTGACCGTGATGAATGCAGGGATCTTGATCTCAGTGATTACCTGCTCAACAACAGACTGCTGAGACTCCTGCTTCTTTTTCTTCTTCTTGAATGAATAATCATCGTAATCGCCGTCGCTGTTAACACGTCCTGTGAACTGTGATGAACGTGACTGCTTTCTCTTATCGATGTTGGAGTTCTTCTCTCCGTCTCTTCTGTCGTTATTGTTATGCTTCTTCTCGAAAGCACTCTTCTCGGCATAAGAAGATCTGCTCTTCTTTGCATCCTCAATGGGAGTTTCCGTTCTCGGCTTGGGTGCTCTCTTGAACTGAGGACGCTGACCGTCATCGTCCTTGTCCTTATCGAAGCCGGCACCGCCGCCCTGCTTCTGGAAGCCGCCTCTGTTGTTATTGTAGCCGCCCTGGCCGCCTGATCTTACCGGACTCTTCTTGTCTCTGCCGGAATATGTGATAACCGTAGAGCTTCTGATAGTCTCGCCTCTTGCGGGAACATCAGGAAGTGAGATTACAGCTGATGAGAGCCTCGGCTTAGGAGGTACCGGTGCTTCAGGCTTCTTCTCTTCCTTAACAGGCTCGGGCTTAACCTCAGGCTTTACCTCAGGCTTAGCTTCAGGCTTCTTCTCTTCCTTGACTTCCTTAACCTCGGGAGCCTTTGCAGCAGGCTCTTCAGCCTTCTTCTCGGGCTTTGCTTCAGCCTTGGGTGCCTTGGGAGCGGGCTTCTTTGCTGCCTTCTTATCTTCTGCGGGAGCTTCCTCAGTCTTAGCCTCGGTCTCCTTCTTCTCAGAAGTCTTCTTTGCTGCAGGCTTCTTTGCGGAAGCTTCAGTCTTTTCTGTCTTCTCTGTCTTTTCAGCCTTCTCAGTCTTAGGAGCAGCCTTCTTGGCAGGCTTCTTCTCTTCAACGGGCTTTTCTTCAGCCTTCTCTTCTGCAGGCTTCTTCGCTGCGGGCTTCTTAACAGGCTTTACCTCTTCTGCGGGAGCAGGAGCAGGTGCCGGTGCGGGTGCCTCAGCCTTAACCTCAACAGCAGGAGCTGCCGCCTCGGGTGCGTCATCAGTCTTCTTCTTATGAACGCGTCCGAGCCTCATCTTCTTGCTGCCGGATACGCCTCCGACTGTCAGGTCTTTCTTCTTAATATCGTTATCTTCACTCATCAAATATTGTCCTCCTCGCCTAACTTTTCGAGTATGGCGGATATACCATCCGCAAAGCTTTTATCTGTAATAGCCGCAACTGTTCTGGCGGGTTTGCCAAGGGCATCTCCCAGTTCATCCGATCTTCCGAAACTGTAACAGGGTATCTCATCCGAACCGGTTATGTTCCGAAGGATCTTATCTAAAGAATTTTCCGAAATGTCTTTTGTGATGATCAGGAGTTTTACGTTACCCGAACGGATCGTTCCGATGACGGAATCACTTCCCGATACCGCCTTGCCTGCTCTCGCCGCAAGGCCGATCATTCCGTATGCTCTTTCCTTATCTGTCATTACTCTCCTTTTATGCTCTCCAGCAGGGATTTTGCGAGCGCTTTGATCTCTTCTTCGGTCAAAGGCTTCTTAAGTCCTTTGGAAAGCTTCGCTGCCTTCTTCAATTCAGCTGTTATGCATGCCTCGTTGCGGCATAGATATGCACCTCTTCCGGCAAGCTTACCGGTCGGGTCATATACAACATCACCTTCAGGTGTTACCACAACGCGCAAGAGATCATTCTTGTCTCTTACCGTTCTGCAGGATACACAACTTCTTTGCGGCTTTTTCTTCATAACTTCAAATCGCTCTGCTTCTTACTCGTTCTTTCCTGCTTCATCATCAACAACAGTGAAGTCATCGATAAGTGCCTTAGATGCTTCTACGCTCTCATCGGATTCCTTCTTGATGTCGATCTTAAAACCTGTAAGTCTTGCAGCAAGACGAACGTTCTGTCCGCTCTTACCGATAGCAAGCGAGAACTGCTGGTCAGGTACGATAACCTTTGCGTATCTTTCAACTTCACCGTTCTCGTTTGTAGTGATCTCGGTATCAACTCTGGAAACCTTTGCAGGCTGCAAAGCTTCGCTGATGAAGAGTGCCGGATCTTCCTTCCAGTCAACGATGTCGATCTTCTCTTCTGCGAGCTCGTTCATGATCTGCTGAACTCTCTGGCCTCTCTGGCCTACGCAGGAGCCCTTTGCATCGATATCGGGATCCTTGGAGTAAACAGCAACCTTAGTTCTGGAGCCTGCTTCTCTTGCAACGGATCTGATGATAACGTCGCCTGCCTTGATCTCAGGTACTTCGAGCTCGAAAAGCTTTGTAACGAGTCTTGCGTCTGTTCTTGAGAGAACAACGGAAGGTCTGCCGTTAGCTTCTTCAACGCCCATTACGAGGAACTTCATGATCCTGTCCTGATCGTAATGCTCGTTTCTGTTATTTCTTATCTGGCCGTCGTGCTTAACGATAGCTTCAGCACGGCCGATGTTTACGTATACGTTTCTTGCATCCTTACGAACGATGGTACCGGATGTGATCTCACCGATCTTGCCGGAGAACTCCTTCTCGATCTTTAAGGACTCAGCATCTCTGAGTTTCTGGTTGATAGCGTTCTTTGCAGCGCTTGCAGCAAGACGTCCCAGGTCTTCAACGTCGATACCGATCTCGATCTCGTCTCCGACTTCTACATCTTCATATCCAAGCTCTTTTGCATCTTCGATGGAAATCTCGTTAGCCTCGTCAACAACATCATCAACTACTTCAGCGAGCTTATAAACGTAGATCTCGCCTGTCTCTCTGTCGATCTCAGCGCTTACGGACTTGATGTCCTGCTTGTTGCCGCCGAACTCACGTCTGTATGCTGCAACAAGACCGCTCTCGATCGCCTGGAACACTTCCTCTTCGTCGATGTCTCTTTCTTCAGCGAGGAGCTTAACAAGACTTACTATTGTATCCTTGGGTTCCTCTTCATTCTTCTTTCTGGGCATTTTTATTTCCTCCTAACATTAATAATCTTTGCTTAAAACTCTATATGACGAACGGCCTTCGCGATGTCCTCCAAAGAGAGCTCTATCTCTTCGCCGTTATCAAATACAAATGTTGCCTTGCCTTCTTCCGCACTCTTGATAGCAGCGGTAAAGCTCTTCTTACCGTCACGGGGCTGGTAAAGTGATACGTCGACCTTCTCACCTGCGTATCTCACGTAATCCTTCAGAGTCTCCAGAGGTCTTGTAAGACCGGGTGAAGATACTTCGAAGAAATCGGGATCGATCGAAGATGATTCGTCGATGATCGGATCTACCGCACGGCTTACTGTCTCGCAGTCATCGATGCCGATACCGCCGCGCTTATCGATATAGAGCGTAAGCACCATGCCTCTGGCCTCTTTGACGTATGAGCAATCGACCAGGTCAAATCCCAATCCGGTTACGACAGGTTCAGCAAGTTCAAATGCTTCCTGTGCGATTTTCGATCTCTTAGCCAATGTCATTTCTCCTTCTACAACAAAAAACGGACACGCCATCCGGCTGCCCGTTCAGAAAAAACTCTTTTATGAACTGGCTAATTCTATCATATTTAAAAGAATAGTGCAAACCGAAAATTGTCCCTATTTTTTTACACTTTTATATTCATTTCGCGGTTCAAATACAGTAAAATAAGTCTATCCAGATACACATGGAAATATGATCCCCAAAGGAGACATTCTATGATTAAACTTATTGCAGGACCTAAGGGCACGGGCAAGACAGCTAAGCTCGTCGATGACATTAACGCAGTTGCAGCTACTGACAGCAACGTCGTATGCCTTGAGAGGGGAAACAGATTAGACCAGCTTCTTAAGCCCACTGTTCGTCTTGTAAATATGAAAGAATACCCTATCGAAGGTTTTGATCAGGTTCTCGCATTCATCTGCGGCATCTGCTCCAAAGATTACGATCTTACACATATCTATGTTGACGCAATCTGCAAAGTAGCTAATAACTACGATCCTGAAGGCCTCGGTGCTTTCCTTCTCAAGCTCGATACTTTCCTTAAGGACACTCCCGTTGTAGCAACGATCCTTTACAGCGGTGATGTTAACAGCCTTCCCGAAGAAGCAAGAAAGTTCGCTTGATACAATTTAATATCCGATAAAATTCCCGGGCCCTTAAGCAGGTCCGGGGTTTTTAATAACATTCCATCAGG